>Ga0105249_10003084_pt1 | contig 14378 bp, 12 predicted proteins | sample KBSS44metaG_FD_81522 | JGI IMG/M metagenome (GOLD analysis project Ga0105249, IMG submission 81522) | Switchgrass rhizosphere microbial communities from Kellogg Biological Station, Michigan, USA - KBS S4-4 metaG | ecosystem: Host-associated > Plants > Roots > Rhizosphere > Soil | place... | reverse complement strand
TGGTACGGTCGGTACGCTACGCGAGCACGCCGCCGGAGCGACGTGGCGTGTTGATTCCGATCGTCTTTCACTTCGTGCTCGCGGCCTTCCTGTTCACCTACGGGCGCGCGCTGATACGTTAGGCGAGCTCCGCGGCCGTCGCGAGAATCGTCATCGCGCGGGCGATGCCGAGCGGCCCCTCGATGTTGTCGTACCACTCGCCCGGGGTGTGCGCGTCGCCTCCTCGGCCGCCAGCGCCGATCGCGATCGCGGGGATACCCATGGCAATCGGGACGTTCGCGTCGGTCGACGCGGCTGCGAGCTCGGGCTCGCGGTCGATGAGCTGTGTGGCCTCCATCGCGCTCACCACGAGTGGATGGTCGGCTGACAGCTCGCCGGACGGCCGGTCGCCAATCACCATCACGTCGTGCGACAGTGGCGGGGTTGCCGTTGCGCGCCTGGCATTCTCTTGCTGCGCGGCCGCGCGCACAATGATGCGGATCTCGCGATCGAACCGATCGAGCACCGACGCCGACGTCGATCGGAGATCCACCTCGAGCCAACCTTCCTCGGGAATCGAGTTGATCGACGTGCCACCGCCGATGCGACTCACGGACAACGTCGTCCGAGGCGATCGCGGAAGCGGCAGCGATGCCAGCATGGCCGCCGCCGACGCGGCGGCGTGCACAGCGTTAGGCACGCCGAACGCCGCCCAGCTGTGTCCGCCCGGGCCTCGATACGCGATGTGATACCGCCGCGATCCGAGGGCCTTGTGGACGATCCGCTCGTCGCCGGCCCCGTCGAGCGCGATTGCCGCCGCGGGCTGTTCGTCGAGCGCGGAGAACAGGTATTTCGCGCCGCGCAGATCCCCGGCACCTTCCTCGCCCGTCGTCGCCGCGAACACGATCGGACGACGGGTGCGCACCAGCCGGCCGTCAACCTCCTCGGCGATCGCGAGCATCGCGGCGAGGCCGCGACCATTGTCGCCAATGCCCGGACCCGTGACCCGGTCGCCGTTGCGGCGGAACGTGAGCTGAACCTCGCGAGCGAAAACGGTATCGAGGTGCGCGCACACGAGCACCGGGGCCAGATGCTCGAGCCCCGGTCGCATCGCCACGACATTGCCGGCGCGATCGATGCGTGCGTCACGAAGGCCGAGCGATCGGAGACGGGTCGCGACCCACTCGCCGCGTTCGCGCTCGTCTCCCGTCGGCGCCGCGATCTGCGAGACCGCGACCTGGGTGCGGATCGTCGCCGAGTCGCGCGCCGCGATCCGCGCGTGCGCAGACGCGAGCGCACGGTGGGTTCGGAGCGTTCGAGAATCAGCGACAGGGATTGCGGCCATGAGTAATTCTAACTCTCAGGCCCGCGAGCACACGATGCCTCCGACTCCTACCTTCCGCGCGTGACCCAACCTTCGCCACGAGCCAACGCGCCGCGACTCGGCCGCAACGTGCTCGTGCTCGCCGCCGTGTCGTTCCTGACGGATGCGTCGAGCGAGATCATCTACCCACTCCTGCCGATCTTTCTGACGACCGTGCTCGGCACGAGCGCGGCGGCGGTTGGCGCGATCGAAGGTGCGGCCGAGACGACGTCCGCGCTCCTCAAGCTCGCGAGCGGGTGGTGGTCGGACAGAGCGAGCCGACGCAAGCCGCTCGTCGTTGCCGGATATGCACTGGCGTCGCTGGCGCGTCCGCTCGTGGCGGTCGCGCAATCGGCGGCGCAAGTGCTCGCTATCCGACTGACCGATCGGGTGGGGAAGGGCATTCGAGGATCACCGCGCGATGCACTCATCGCGGAGTCCGTTGATCCCGCGATCCGTGGCCGAGCGTTCGGGTTTCATCGCGCCGCCGATCATGCGGGGGCCGTCGTCGGGCCGCTCATCGCGTTCGCGTTGCTGCGCTGGGAGCAACTCCCGCTGCGCACCGTGTTTCTCTTCGCGGCGCTACCCGGTGTGCTGTCAGTGATCGTGCTCGTGCTGGGCGTGCGCGAGACGCCGCGTCACGCGCGAGCGGCGAGCGCAACGAAGAAGGCAGGTGTGCCGTCCCTCGATGTGTCACTCGGTCGAGCGTTCTGGACTTTTCTCGCGTGCGTGCTGTTGTTCACACTCGGCAACTCCACCGACGCGTTCCTGATTCTACGAGCGAACCAACTGGGTGTGTCGGTCGCGCTGGTCCCCATCCTGTGGGCGGCGCTGCACGTCGTGAAGTCCGCCGGCAGCGTCCCGGGTGGCGCGCTCTCTGATCGGTTCGGGAGGAAGCCGCTCATCCTCGCGGGCTGGGCGGTCTACGCGGCCGTCTACATTGGCTTCGGCAGAGCGACCGAGACGTGGCATGCCTGGGCGCTGTTTCTCGCGTACGGCACGTTCTTTGGCCTGACAGAAGGGACGCAGGCGGCGCTGATCGCGGACCTGGTCGGACAGGCGCGGCGCGGCACCGCTTACGGCTGGTATTACCTGGCCGTGGGCATCGGAGCGCTGCCCGCGTCGGTGCTGTTCGGATTGATCTGGGACCGTGTCAGCCCGCGGGCGGCGTTCGACGTCGGTGCCGGGCTCGCGTTCGCGGCGGCCCTGGTGCTGCTGGCGGTTCGGCCACAGGGGCCCGCCGACGCCTAACGTTGCGTCGCAGCCACCACCGGGGCCGATGCGGTAACCCGCCGAATGAAAGCATCGATCGCGCCGTAGTATCGAGCCCGATCGGCACTGTACGCGTCGGCATGGCCGGCGTTCAGCTCGACGAACTGCTTGGGCTCGGCCGCCGCGGCAAACAGCTTTCTCCCATGTTCGATCGGAATCGTCCGATCGTTGCGCGCGTGGAGGAACAGTTTGGGGAGCCGCAGCGCTCCAACCTTGTCGATCGACGCGAACCGGCTCCGCGCGATGAGCCGGATCGGCAGCAGCGGAAAGACCTCCTGTCCGCGGTTGACGACCGAGGTGTAAGCGTCCTCGACGATCAGGCCGGCGGCTGGAACATGCCGCGCGAGCTCGATCGAGACGCCGGTGCCTAACGAATGACCGAACAGGACAATGTGCGATGGCGGAACGCGCAGGGAATCGGTGAGGTATCGATACGCGGCCGCAGCGTCGGAATACACGCCGGGTTCGCTCGGGCTGCCCTCGCTGGCGCCGAAGCCTCGATAGTCGTACGCGAAGAGGTTCACGCCGAGGTCGCGGAACCAGGCGTAGAACTGAGGCCGCCCACCGTACCCGATGTTGCCATAATTGCCGTGCGAGATGAGCACCCACGGCGCGTCCGGCGCGCTCCCAGCCGCCGGGATGATCCATGCGGAAAGCGACGTGGAATCAGCCGCCTTGAACGACACGGACCGTTCGCGAAGGGCAAGAGACGCGTCTGGTGGATCTACCGCGCGGGCGCCCGGCTGGTACAGCAGACGTGGCTCGTACAGTCGGATCCCGACGACGGCGATCACGTACGCCACGCAGACGATGAACGCGATCACCTTCAGGGCATTGAGCACGGGCGCACCTCAAGGGCCAAGTATGCAGTCATACCCGAGGATACGCCGGCGAAGGGTTGTTGGATTGACCACCCACTCACCCGTTCAGCAGCAGCGAGAGCCGGGCCTTGAATACCGGCTCTCGAGCCGCTGGCGCATGAACTCGTCGCGCGACATGACCGCGCATCCCGGGTGGTGCGACTCCATGTGCGCCACGTACCGCTCGTAATCCGGGGCGCCAATGATGGAGCGTATCACCCGCAGCACGCGCTGAAGTCGGACGTAGAGGGCTGATGGCGGATGAGTGATGGCAGACAACGGAATCTGGTCCTCTTCAGTCTCGAGTCTTCAGTCTTGAGTCGTTAGTCGCCTGCCGCCTAATCCCCCGCCACTGCCACTCGGCGTTCGAACGGAACCTCCGAGCTCACCGCCGGCTTTGTTCCGCGCACGACGGACCACCATTCCCTGGCCGAGTCGGCGAGGATCACAAGCACGCTGAGTGCGAAGAACGCGGCGACCGCCGCATCCACTCGGTCGTTAAAGATGATCCGCGAGGCATCGATCAGGCTCTTCACGCCCTTCGGCGTCACGCCCTGCGCCACCTGTTGCGAGAACAAGCTCGCATGGGCCAGGAATCCGAGACGCGGGTCCGGCGAAAAGATCTTCGTGTACGCCGCGGACATCGTCACGATAACGAGCCATGCCAGCGGCAGCAGCGTGACCCACGCGTACCGCTGCTTGCCGGTCTTGATGATCACCGTCGTTCCCACACAGAGTGCGACCGTGGCAAGCAGCTGGTTCGCGATCCCGAACAGCGGCCAGAGCGAGTTGATCCCGCCTAACGGGTCGATGACGCCCTGATAGAGGAAGTGCCCCCACATCGCGACGAAGATGGCACTCGAGAGCACGATGGCCGGGTACCACGCGGTCCTGCCGAATGGTTCCCAGAGGTGCTTGCCGAGGTCCTGCAGCATGAACCGGCCAACGCGGGTGCCGGCGTCGAGCGTCGTCAGGATGAACAGCGCCTCGAACATGATTGCGAAGTGATACCAGAGCGCCATCGCCGTCGTACCACCGAGCACGTTCGAGAAGATGTGCGCCATGCCCACCGCGAGACTTGGCGCGCCTCCGGTGCGGGAGAGGAGGGAGGCCTCGCCGACGTTCCGCGCGAGCGTTTGGATCTCTTCCGGCTGGAGCACGAATCCCCAGTTGCGAATCGCTTCGGCAGCGCTCGCGGCGGTTGTGCCGATGGCGCCCGCCGGGGCGTTGATCGCGAAGAACACGCCGGGGCTGAGCACGCACGCGGCGATCAATGCCATCATCGCCACCATCGACTCGAGCAGCATGCCTCCGTAGCCGATCATCCGCGCGTCGGGCTCCCGCTCGAGCAGCTTCGGCGTCGTGCCTGACGAGACCAGCGCGTGGAACCCCGAGATCGCGCCGCACGCGATCGTGATGAACGCGAACGGGAACAGCTTGCCGGCGAACACAGGGCCCGTCCCGTCGACGAAACGAGTGAGCGCCGGCATCTGCAACGGCGGTAACACGACGAGAATCCCGAGCGCCAGCGCGAACACGACACCGAGCTTGACGAACGCCGAGAGATAGTCGCGCGGCGCCAGCAGCAGCCATACCGGCAGCACCGACGCGAGGAACCCGTACCCCATGATCAGGATCGCGAGCGACTTCCGGTTCAGCGTGAACATCGGCGCAAGCTCGGGATTCGCGGCGACAGCTCGACCGACGTACAGCGCGACAACGAGCAGCACGAGCCCCATGGCCGTCGCCTCGAGCACGCGATGCGGACGAATCCACTTGAGGTAGCCGCCCATCAAGAGAGCGATCGGAATCGTCAGGCCGACGGTCACCAGGCCCCACGGACTCTCGCCGAGCGCGTTCACGACGACCAGCGCCAGCACGGCGATCAGCACGATCATGATCCCGAGCACCGCGATCAGCGCGGTGAATCCCGCGACGGGACCGATCTCGTCCTTCGCCATCTGGCCGAGCGATTTCCCGTTGCGTCGGACGCTGGACGCGAGAATCACGAAATCCTGAACGGCGCCACCAAGCGAGACGCCAACGAGAATCCAGATCATCCCGGGCAGGAAACCAAACTGCGCCGCGAGCGTCGGTCCTACGAGTGGGCCTGGCCCGGCGATCGCAGCGAAGTGGTGCCCGAACACGACCCACCGATTCGTCGGGACATAGTCACGGCCATCGTTCAACCGCTCGGCGGGCGTCTTTCTGTTTGCGTCGAGCGCAAAGATCTTTGACGCGATGAATCGACTGTAGAAGCGGTACGCGATCAGATACGTGCACACGGCTGCCGTCACGAGCCATGCCGCGCTCACCTGCTCGCCGCGCGAGAGCGCGAGCCATGCGAACGCACCAGCGCCCGCAACCGCGACCAGGAGCCACCCGATCCACGAGAGCAACTTGCCCATGCGCGTGCCGTCCCTTGGGTTTTGTTGCCGCCAAATTGGTCCGTCGTCACAGCGGAATCAACCGCGACGCCGCAGCGGGTGCCGCGGTTTCTCCAGCGTGGTTACCTTTGCTTACCATTCACCGACCGTGACCGCCGCCTCATTCTTCCTCCGAATCGCAGCGCGCAGTAGCGCGCTCGTGCTTGTCGCGGCCTGCGCACGTCCCGCCGCGACGCAAACACCAGCGACGAGTCCAGCCCCAGCGCCACACGAGCAAACGGTCACGCCCACGCAGGGCACCGCGGGTGGCGTACTCGCGTCGTTCGCCTCGGAACCGATGATCGTGGTTCCCGTGCAGAGGCTTCGCATGGGTGTCCCCGATTGGGCCGACAAGGTCGGGGACCCGCGTGCGTACCTCTCGACGTTCGACGACGAGTTCGCGTTCGCCATTCGCGACCACGGCCTCAAGGTCCAGTGGGCTTTCCCGCCGGACCTCGCGCGATCGGCGCGGCGGAATCCCGGCTACACCGCGGACCCATACGAGCTCACGCTCGCTCCGCTGGCGCCCGTCGAGCGCGATGCGGACAAGCTCATCGCGGAACCGCTGGCCGGGCAGTTGCGGACGTTCACGGGGTTGTTCAACGCGCGTTATGCACTCGTGCCCGTGGAGCTCGCGCTCGTGCCAGATGGATCCGGAGGGCGCGCGGCACTCCATGTCGTCATCATCGACACGCGCGCCGCGCGCGTGATGTGGAAGGGCGACATCTCGAGCGATGGCATGCGTAACTTCTCGCCCGCGATCGCGGCGGGAGTCGCCGGCCGCCTCGCTGACCTCTTTACTCCTGCTCGCTGAGCTGAACGAATATGGCTGTGCCCTGCACGCTCATTCCTGGCGATGGTATCGGACCCGACATCACCGACGCGACGGTTCGCATTCTGGAAGCGGCTGGCGCGACGTTCGAGTGGGATCGACGCCTCGCGGGTATGGCGGCGGTCGAAAAGTTCGATGATCCGATGCCTGACGAGACGATCGAGTCCATCGAGCGCACGGGACTCGCGCTCAAGGGGCCACTCGAGACGCCGGTGGGCGGCGGGTATCGATCCGTGAACGTCGCGCTTCGACGCACGTTCGATCTGTATGCGAACGTGCGACCGGCGCGGTCGGTCGTGCCCGGCGGTCGCTTCGACAACGTGGACATCGTGCTCGTGCGCGAAAACACCGAGGGACTTTACTCGGGCGTCGAGCACTTCATCGCGATTGGACCGGATCCGCGCGCCGCGGCCGAATCCACCGCGGTCGTCACTCGGTACGGGTCGGAACGCATCATCCGATACGCGTTCGAGTACGCGGTTGCGCACGGCCGGAAGAAAGTAACGGTCGTGCACAAGGCGAACATTTTGAAGATGACGGGCGGCCTCTTTCGAGAGGTGGGGATCGAGATCGCGAAGGAGTTCGCCGGGCGCGTGGAGTACGAGGAGCGCATCGTCGACGCGATGGCGATGCAGCTCGTGATCAAGCCCGAGACGTTCGACGTCATTGTTACGACGAACCTGTTCGGCGACATTCTCTCGGATCTCATCTCGGGTCTGGTGGGCGGACTGGGGCTTGCCCCGGGTGCGAACCTTGGCACGAACGCCGCCATCTTCGAGGCGGTGCATGGCACCGCGCCCGACATTGCGGGGAAGGGCGTTGCGAATCCCGGCGCGCTCCTCTACGCGGCGTGCCTCATGCTCGAGCATCTCGGGGATCACACGCGCGCGCGCCGCATTCGCGATGCGATGGAGAGCGTGATCCGGGAGCGGAAGACCGTGACGCGCGATCTGGGCGGCACCGCGACCACTGCGCAGTTCACCGACGCCATCATCGCTCGGCTCGCTTGACGTCCGAGGCCGACCGATGGTGACGGTGTTCCACGTCTCGGACCTGCATTTCGGTCGACCATTCGTACCCGCCCAGATCGAAGCGATCGAGACGATCATCCAGGATCGCCGGTTCGATGTCGTCGCCATCTCGGGTGATCTCTCGCAGCGTGCACGCTCGGGAGAGTTCCAGCGGGCTCAGGCCTTCATCCGCGACGCGAACAAGGTGAGCAAGACGATCGTCGTGCCGGGCAATCACGACGTCCTCTGGTGGAAGGCGCCGTTCGGCATCGGCAATGGAGAGCGGCCGTTCGAGAACTACCGCCGGTATATCGCGGAGGATCTCGAGCCGGTGCTGCGCGTGCCGGGCGCGACGTTCGTCGGCCTGAACTCCGCACACGGCGTGACGCGTCACACGCTCACGTGGCGACTTCGCGACATCTCCATCATCGGCGCCATTCGTCGCTCGCAGGTCGATCATGCGCACGAGGAGTTCGACGGCTCACCATCGGACGACGCGCGTGTGATCGTCATGCATCACAATCCGGTGAAGGGCGAGCTGTCCGGGAGGCACGGCCTCAAGGACACACGCAAGGTGCTCGGCGCGTTTGCGACGATCGGTGTCGACCTCGTGCTTTGCGGCCATGACCATCAGGAAGCGGTGCATTACATCGAGCACACACAGAAGGGCACGGTGATCTCGACCGCGGGTACGGTTTCGAGTCGCTCTCGCGGCGGTCGCCCATCATCCGCTAACGTGATTAGCATTCGGCAAGAAACCATTGAGGTCGCGACACTCGTGTGGTCCGCGGCCGAGAAGACATTCACACCAGGACCGTCACGGTGCTTCGATCGTTAGGCCGGCTGTTCACGCGGCCGCACGACCAGCTCGCCCTCCCGCTCGATACCGCGCCACGGAATGCGACCGAGCTGCTCGCGCGATTGCGAGCGCTCGGGTTGAGCGGGATCGATCGCTGTCGTCTCACGCGAAATCGCGCCGTCATGGTGAGCTATCGCGGCCGCGAGCTTCGTGTGCATGAAGGCTACCTCGCCGCGCCGTCGGAAGTCCTGGCCGCCATCGTGACGTTCGTGAGCGGACGCACGGCCGCATCTCGCCGGCTTGCTCGTCGCCGCATTCTCGCGTATCCGATCGGGCGCGCTCCACGGGCGCGCCGACCTGACGCACCACACCCGGACGACTCGCCGCTCGCGAAGCGCCTCGTCGAGTGGCATCGCCGCTACAACGAGCGCCACTTCGACGGCGCGCTCAAGCCGATCACCGTGCGCGTCTCGCGTCGCATGCGCGCGCGACTCGGCCACTACATGTCCGCGGCGCCGTCGGGCGAGCCGGCGGAGATCGTGGTGAGTCGCCGCCACATTCGTCGTCACGGGTGGGAAGAAGCGCTGCACACGCTGCTGCACGAGATGGTGCATCAGTGGCAGGACGAAACCGGTCACCCGATCGATCACGGCCGACTGTTCCGGGCGAAAGCGCGCGACGTTGGCGTGGCGCCGTCGGCGCGTCGAACCGTCACGCCGCTCCGGTCGCGCAAGGATCTGCCGGGTCAGAAGAACGCGCCGGCTGCGGCGCAGCATCTGTCGCTCAAGGCGGCGCGCGAAGAGTAGGGGCTAACGACTGAACTACCGGGACATCGGGACTCGGGACTCGGCCGGGACGCGATTAGCGCCGGGGAGCGTTCCTTCGCAGTAATAGCCTCCCGGCCGAGTCCCGATGTCCCGAGTCCCGAGCAGTCCCCAGTCCCTCGTCCCCAGTTAGCTTTTCCGCATGCCAACTCCCACCGACTTCTACGACATCGACAGCGTCCTCGCCGAAGAGGAGCGCGCTGTTCGCGAAAGCGTTCGCCAGTTCGTCAACGACAAAGTCCTTCCGATCATCGGCAAGTGTTACGTCGACGGACGCTTCCCCAAGGAGCTCATCCCCGAGATGGCTTCGCTCGGGGTCCTCGGCGCGAACCTGCCCGAGGAGTACGGGTGCGCGGGGCTCAACAACGTCGCGTACGGGCTGATCATGCAGGAGCTCGAGCGTGGCGACTCTGGGATTCGCTCCTTCGCGTCGGTGCAGGGTGCGCTCGTGATGTATCCGATCTACGCGTTCGGCTCCGACGAGCAGAAACGGAAATGGCTGCCCGCGTTGGCGAAGGGCGAGGCCATTGGGTGCTTCGGCCTCACGGAGCCCGACTACGGCTCGAACCCCGCCGGCATGGTGACGATGGCGCGCGAGCAGAACGACGGGACGTGGGTGCTGAACGGCGGGAAGATGTGGATCACCAACGGATCGCAGGCCAACGTCGCAGTCGTGTGGGCGAAGACCAACGGCGACAAGTCGGACAAATCGATTCGCGGCTTCATCGTTCCGACGAACACGAAAGGCTTCACGGCGAAGGATCAGAAGGGCAAGCTGTCGCTGCGTGCCTCGGACACGAGTGAGCTCGTCTTTCAGGACGTATGCCTCAGCGCCGACGCGATTCTCCCGAAGTCGGGAGGGCTCAAGAGCCCGCTCATGTGCCTCACCCAGGCGCGCTACGGCATATCGTGGGGAGCGATCGGCGCCGCGATGGCGTGTTACGAGGAAGCGCTGTCGTACTCGCGGAACCGCGTGATGTTCGACAAGCCGCTCGCTGGGTTCCAGCTGCAGCAGGCACGTCTCGCCGAGATGGTGAGCGAGATCGTGAAGGCGCAGCTCGTGTCGCTGCATCTCGGTCGACTCAAGGACCTCGGCACGATGACGCCGCAGCAGGTCTCGCTCGCGAAGCGCAACAACGTCAACATGGCGACGAACATTGCGCGCGAAGCGCGCCGATTGCTCGGCGCGAACGGCATTCTGGCCGAATACGCATCGATGCGACACATGGCGAACCTGGAGAGCGTGTACACGTACGAGGGGACCCACGATGTCCACACGCTGATCCTTGGCCAGGCCGTCACCGGGATCAGCGCCTTCAACTGACGCCGACGCCGAGCGTGGGCATGTGATGGGTGGTCGTTTCTGGGCCGTCGCGACGCTTGTCGCGATGGCCGCCGGATCCCTCGCGGCGCAGCAGCCGACGCCGCAGCAACCGACGTCGGTGCCGCGATCGTATCGCAGCTCACCATGGCGGATGAGCGTGCGCGCCGACAACGACGCGTTCAACTTCTGGCGCGGGATCCACGACCGACCCGACAAGGAATACACGAATGGCGATGAGGTGAGCGTCGAGTTTTCGGCGGCGCCATGGTGGGGCAAGCGGTTCGCCAGCCGCCTCGCGCCGTGCATCGGCAACGAGCCGTCGGGCCGGCGGTGCCTAACGACTGCATTCTCCATCGGCCAGGACATGTACACGCCGAAGCCGAGCCGAGAGCCGCGCGAAACCTCGGACTGGCGCGACGACCGGCCGTACGCCGCCTGGCTGTACGCGAGCGGCGAGGCACGCGTGTTGGGCGAGGAGTCGATGCGAACAGTCAGTCTGCATATCGGTGTGATCGGGCCACCGGCGTTCGGGGAGCTTGTGCAGCGGACGGCACACAGGCTCTCCGGCGTATACACGCAGGACCCGATCGGCTGGGACACGCAGGTCGGCTTCGAGCCCGGAATCATGTTGTCCGCGCGGAGCGTGCGCCGCTTCGTGGGCCGAACGCCGTCGGGCCGCGCGGTTGTGGACTTCGCTCCGCAGATCGGCGCCTCGTTCGGCAACGTGCTGACGGAAGCGGAGGGCGGATTCCAGCTCCGCGCGGGAACCAACCTGTCGAGCCCCTGGTGGACCAGCGGATGGAGTGGCCGCGCGCCGGTCGAGCTCTATGTCCTCGGAGGCGTTCGTGGTGAGGCGGTGGCGCACAACATCACGCTCGACGGCAATACGTTAGGCGGCACGCGCCGGGTCGATCGCGTACCGCTCGTCGGCGAGTACTCCGTGGGCCTGGGCGGACGAGTTCGCGGATTCGTCGCCGAGTGGCGAGCCGTGACGCGCAGCCGCGAATACACGACCGGTCCGTTGGAGCACGCGTACAGCACGCTGTTCGTCAGTTACGAGGTGCCAGCGCACTTGGGGCGCTGACGCGGCTTCCGTGTCCCTTTGTGGCCGTCTACCTTTTCTTGTGAAATCCTTCACAAGCGAGGTTCGACGGTGAAGATCGCCGTCTGCATCAAGCGCGTGCCCGAGATGGACGTGCGCTTCAAGATCGCGCCCAGCGGCACCAGCGTCGACGAGACTGGGCTCAAGTGGGACATGAGTGACTTCGACGGCTATGCCGTCGAGGCCGCGCTCCAGATGACCGAAAAGCTCGGGAGCGGAGAAGTCGTTGTCGTGACCGTGGGTCCCGATGCCGCGCAGGAGACGCTTCGCAAGGCGCTCAGCATGGGCGCGGCCCGCGCGATCCACCTCAAGGCTGACCCGATCCCGTTCGACAACTTCGCCATCGCCAGAGCGCTTGCCGCCGAGCTGCAGGGCGGCGGCTACGATCTGATCCTGTTCGGCAAGATGTCCATCGACTCGTCGAATGGGGCGGTTGGTCCCATCACCGCCGAGCTGCTGAATCTGCCGTGCGTGGCGGCTGCGTCGAAGCTCGAGGTCGCGAACGGGAAGGGGACTGCTCGCCGTGAGCTGGAGGGAGCGGCCGAACTGCTCGAGTTCCCCCTGCCGGCCGTCGTGAGCATCGACGAAGGTGTCGCACGTCCACGCTATCCGTCGCTCAAGGGCATCATGGCGGCGAAGAAAAAACCGCTCGAGGTGAAGCCCGCGCAGCTCGGCGACGTTCGCATGACCGTATCGACGATGGCACTCCCACCGGAGCGCCCACCCGGCCGGATCCTCGGTGATGGCGTCGCCGCGGTACCCGAGCTCGTCCGACTCCTGCAGACCGAGGCGAAGGTGCTCTGATGGCCAACAATGTTCTGGCATTCGCGGAGTCGCGTGGCGGCGACCTGCGAAAGGTCGCGTACGAGTCGGTGACGGTCGCGCGCGTGTTGGCCGACGCCACGGGTGGTGACGTTCACGTCGTGGTCGCGGGGCCACCCGGCATTGCCGCGAAGGCTGGCGCGTTAGGCACGTACGGCGCCGACGTCGTCACGGTCGTCGAGCACGCGGCGTTCGCGGACTACAATCCGGAGGCACTGTCGGCGCTTCTCGCGGACCGTGCGAAGAGCGGGGGATATCGCGTGGTGGCCCTGATCGCGTCGGCGCAGGGCAAGGACCTCGCGCCGCGCGTGGCGGGGAAGCTCGGCGTCCCGCTCGCCTCCGACCTAACGACGGTTCGGCTCGACGGTGACAAGGTCGTCGGAACCCACCCGGTCAACACCGGCAAGGTGATAGCGACGGTGACGCTCGCGGCGAATCCGGCGGTCGTGTCGCTTCGCCCGGGCGCGGTGACGGCAGCAGAGAAGCCCCGCAGCGCACGCGTCGAGACCGCGGCCCCGAGTGGAGATCCGGCGGCGTCGCGAGTGAAGGTGACGCAGACGATCGCCGGCAACACGGCCAAGCTCGACCTTGGCGATGCACCCGTCATCGTAAGCGGGGGCCGAGGGCTCAAGGCCCCAGAGAACTTCAAGCTGGTCGAAGACCTCGCGGCGGCGTTCGGCAATGCGGCCGTCGGCGCGACACGCGCCGTCACCGATGACGGCTGGCGCCCGCACAGCGATCAGATCGGACAGACAGGTCGCCAGGTGAGCCCGAATCTGTACGTTGCTGTCGGGATCTCCGGCGCGATTCAGCATCTCGCGGGCATGCGCACATCGAAGACGATCGTGGCGATCAACAAGGATCCCGAGGCACCGATCTTCAAGGTCGCCGATTACGGGATTGTGGGCGACGTGCTCGAGGTCGTTCCCGCGCTGACGGCGGCGGTGAAGGCGGCGAAGGCGCATTAACGGGAACTGGGAACGGGGAACCGGGAACCGAAGCTCCACGCGGAGTCACGGTTGCCGGTTCCCCGTTCCCCGTTCCCGATTAGTATCACCGCATGACCCAGAACGTCCTCTTCCTCCTCGTTCTCGTCGCGGCGCTCGGCTTCTTCTCCTACAACGCGCAACGTCTCGTTCGTTACCTCACCACCGGTCACGACGAGCACCGTACCGATCACCCGTGGACGCGGCTCCGCAACGTCGTCGTCATCGGCATCGGCCAGGCGAAGATCCTGCGCGAGCCGTTCGCTGGCATTCTGCACGCGTCGGTGTTCTGGGGATTCGTCGTTCTGACGCTTGGCTCGATCGAAATCCTCGCGCGCGGTGTCTTCCCCGCGTTCGGGTTCGACCGGATGCTGCCGGCGCCCGTGTATGGGCTGTTCCTCTTGTCGCAGGAGATGTTCGCGGCGCTCGTGCTCGCCGCCGTCGCAGTGCTGTTGTATCGCCGCGTCGTCATCAAGCCGAGACGACTACAGGGCGACAAGGTCCACTCCGGCGACGCCGTCTTCATTCTGTCGATGATCGCGGCGCTCATGGTGACGCTTTTCCTGACCGCGATCTTCGAGCGCGTGGTGGAGGCGCGTCACTCGGCTGCATTCCAGCCGATCTCCAGTGTGCTGGCGATGATGGTCAGCCGCGTACCTTCCGGTACCGCGGGAGCGATCGCGACGGCGAGCAGCTGGATGCACGCGCTGCTGCTGCTCGCGTTTCTCAACTATCTCCCGTACTCGAAGCACCTCCACGTCATCACGTCGCTGCCTAAC
>Ga0105249_10003083_pt1 | contig 14382 bp, 12 predicted proteins | sample KBSS44metaG_FD_81522 | JGI IMG/M metagenome (GOLD analysis project Ga0105249, IMG submission 81522) | Switchgrass rhizosphere microbial communities from Kellogg Biological Station, Michigan, USA - KBS S4-4 metaG | ecosystem: Host-associated > Plants > Roots > Rhizosphere > Soil | place... | reverse complement strand
TAAAAACATTGTACGTGGTTATATTGTTTACCCTGCTGCCATTCTCCATGATAACCTTCCGGATGGGACGGCAAGAGATTCCTATATTCGTTGACTAATTTTTTTGTAGATGGTATTTTGCAATATTAGCAGGACTATTTATCAGTTGTAGCCCGTTACATTCATTACAATAATTATAATTGAAGGTTCCGCCAATTCCCAACATTAGCTCCTTAGCCTCGATGATTAATGCATTTGTCATTAATACAATAAGAGCATTTCATATATACTTTTTATACAGTTCATCAATATCTTTGTTCACAACACAGCAACTATATAAGAGCTACAAGTGAAAAACATAGCCGGCAACAAGAAGATATTATTCATTACTCCTGACTACATGGATTATACAAATATTATTCGCAATGGAATTAGTGAATATCTTGATGCCGAAGCTCGTTTGATCACAACAACAGGAAATGATCTGAGATTCGCTTATCGAAACTCATTTCACCGCATTCAAAATTTCTTCTCAAAACTGTTTTTAAAAAAAAATCAAAAAAATATTTTTTACAACAAAGTAATAAAAGAAAAATTGGAAACTGTCTTTAACGAGCAGCCGCTTTTTGATGACATACTTATTCTTCGCCCTGACCTGATAAAAGAACATTTGCCTCTCATAAAACAGCATGGGAACCGTCTTATCGCTTATTTCTGGGATAGCTTCTCAAGAATTCCGGAAGGAAAGAAAACGATTCCGTATTTTGATAAATTTTTCAGTTTCGAGCCCAAAGATGTAAAAGATCATAGGCTTTTGTTTCTTCCAAATTTTTACTCGCCCGACTTTGAAATAAATAAAAATATGCTGCCGCAATTTGACCTCTCTTATGTTGCTTCTTATGATGCCCGGGTAGCAACGATGGAAAGAATTCTTGATTCATTAAGATCTTTAGATCTTAAAACAAATATTAATATTGTCGCAACAAAATCTGATGAATCGAAAAAGCGGAATGAAAAAAGTATAACATGGTTTACGGATGTTCTTCCACGAAAAGAAACCATTCGCATTATGAATGATAGCAGCGTTTTACTGGATATTGCTCAACCAAAACAGGAAGGATTATCGTTCAGAATTTTTGAAGCCATGAAGCTTGAAAAGAAAATAATTACAACGAACCGATCCGTGACAGCCTATGATTTTTATGATCCCAAAAATATTTTTGTTTGGGAAAATGAAGGCACTATCCCCGTAAAAGAATTTTTTACAACAGCTTATCTTCCTCTCCCGGCTGAAGTTTTTAAAAAATATTCAATGCAAAATTGGGTAGGTAGGATATTTGAAGAATAAAGAGATAATGTTTGTCTGATTTCGTCCTTTTATCTTTACAGTAATTATTTGCTCATGATAGAAGGCTTAAGGTTTCTTAATGATTACTACGACAAGACCTATGTATTGTCAGTTCAATCTGCTGACGGTAGGAGAAAATTATTTGAAGAAAGGTTCAAAGGACTTAATTATTCATTTTTCTTCGGAGCTGATAAAAAAGACTTTACTACTAAAGAGCTGGTCGAAAAAAACATTTATAGCGAAGAACTTGCAAGTAAACATCACCGTTATAATAAATTAATGATGCCCGGAGAAATTGCTTGTGCCTGGAGCCACCGTATGGTTTATGAAGACATACTGGAAAAAAATTATTCCCGTGCATTGATTTTTGAAGATGATGCGGTGCCTGATGCTGATTTGATGAACCAGGTGCCTGCGACACTTGCTGAAATTCCCGGCGACTGTGAAGTACTGATGTGGGGCTGGAGTAAAAATGCAGAATCTGGCATTGTTTCTTTTTTGAAACAAACGAGTTACCAAATACAACATAAGTTTGGTTTGTTGAAATGGACACCCACCATGATAAAAAATCTAGTTGCAAAACCTTTCTCATCCAGGCTAAAAAAAGCCGGATTTCATGATTATACACTTGCCTACGGCGTCACAAGGAGCGGCGCAGAAAAGTTAGTACAAATGCAAACGCCGATTCAATATATAGCCGACAATCTCGTTGCTCATGCTATTACCAAAAATATTGTAAGTGGTTATATTGTATATCCTGCTGCTATACTGCACGATAACCTTCCGGATGGGACGGCTAGAGATTCGTATATTCGTTGACTAATTTTTGAAATTTTTACATGAAAATACTTCTTCACTACCTGAAGCCTCATAAATGGTTGGTTATACTTGTACTGACGTTGGCGGCTGTTAATATTGGTTTTTCTCTTTTTGATCCAATCATATTTGGCAAACTGATCAACCTGGCTAATGCTCACCAGGTATTGCCTGCACCCGATAAATATTATACCTGGCATGATTATCTTTTTCTAAGAGTAGATTATATTAATAAAAACGGACAACCCGATCATATGTACGGGGTAGTATGGTTATTAGTTGCCTCGATAACTGTTGCAATGGTCAGTCGCATTTCAAAAAATTTTCAGGATTATTTTCTGAATGTAGTTATTCAAAAATTTGGCGCAAAAGTTTTTACTGATGGGTTACAGCATGCCATGAAATTGCCCTACCAGCAGTTCGAAGATCAGCGCAGCGGTGAAACACTTTCCGTATTAACCAAAGTAAGAGCTGATGTAGAAAAATTCATGATCAACTTCATTAATATTCTTTTTGGCGTACTAGTAGGTGTTGTTTTTGTATTTATTTATGCAGCTATTTTTATTAACTGGCGCATTCCTGTAGCTTATCTCGTCGGTATTTTTGTACTTACTTTTATCACCAATAAACTGAGTAAGAAGATCAAGATAATTCAAAAAAATATCGTAGGTCAAACAACGGCACTCGCTGGCTCGACCACCGAATCGTTGCGCAATATTGAATTGGTAAAAAGTCTTGGGTTGACACAACAGGAAGTAGAACGATTAAATAAAAACACCTATAAAATTCTTGGGCTTGAATTGACCAAAGTAAAACGTATACGAAGCATCAGCTTTATACAAGGAACAATGGTAAACACACTTCGCCAGGTTATCCTTTTCATATTAATGTCATTGATTTTTGGCAGAGAGATGGACGCTGGTCAGTTGGTAACAATGCAAATATTTTCTTTTTTCGTGTTTGGCCCTTTGCAGGAAATCGGCAATATTCTTCTTTCTTACAGAGAAGCTGAAGCATCCCTGAATAATTTTGATACACTGATGAAAAAAGAACCGGAAAAAGATCCTGCCCATCCAAAACATTTGGGAAATATCAAAACACTTTCCTTTAAAAATGTTGCCTTCAAGCATCAGACTGCTTCACAAAAAGCAATCAATAACATAAGCTTTGATGTGCGAACAGGCGAAACGATTGCGTTTGTGGGACCAAGCGGAAGCGGTAAATCTACTTTGATGAAATTATTAGTAGGGCTTTACCGGCCGCAAGAAGGGAAAATTTTATACAATAGTTTGGATGAAACAGAATTGCGGTTTGACGATTTGCGCAACCAGATTGGATTTGTAACACAGGATACCAATCTCTTTAGCGGCACCATTAAAGAAAATCTACTATTTGTAAATCCATCGGCATCAGAAGAAGAAGTGATGGACGCATTAAACAAAGCTGCTTGCCAAAATTTATTAGACCGTGCAGAAAAAGGCCTTGACACAATGATTGGCGAGGGCGGATTAAAATTATCTGGCGGCGAAAAACAACGCTTATCTATTGCAAGGGCTTTATTACGCAAGCCAAAACTGTTATTATTTGATGAAGCCACTTCCGCATTGGATTCATTAACCGAAGAAGAAATCACCGATACCATTCGTGATATATCACAACAGGGCAACCAGGTAACTATATTGATTGCCCACCGTCTTTCCACTATCATGCATGCCGACAGAATTTACGTATTGGAAAAAGGAGAAGTAGTAGAAACGGGCAACCATGAAAAATTATTGGAAGAAAAAGGATTATACTACGCAATGTGGCGTCAGCAAATTGGTGAAAGAAAAAAATTAACAGCAGCATAATTGTTTAAAAAGGAAACAAGTCATCATGTTTGGTTTTTTATTTGGAAAAAATAAGATCAAAGAAGCTATAAAAAAAGGCGCTGTCGTTATTGATGTAAGAACACCGCATGAATATGATAATGGAAAAATTCCAGGTTCCATTAATATTCCCGTTGACAGGATCTCAGCAAGTATCGAAAGAATAAAGTCAATGAACAAACCTGTCATCGTTTGTTGTGAATCAGGCATCCGCAGTAATACGGCAAAAAATATTCTAAAGTCAGCAGGTGTAGGGGAAGTCTATAACGGCGGAAGCTGGGAATCTGTGTTGAAACTAATCAACAAACTTTAAGGATTCACTTTCACTTTTATTGTCGTTGTGGATGTATTGGTCCCATGATCCTGGAATTCTACAAGAATACTAAAATCAGTTGGTACTGTAACTACCGCTTTATAAGCAAGCCTGTAGTTGATAGTTGATAAAAAATGAGTTTCATAATAACCATCTGCCATTACAAAATTGTTAGCATCATTTTTTATCTCTACTTTTCCTTTATACATTTTTTTATCATCCACTACTTTCCCTTCAACAATGATTGAATCACCGCTTGTGTACACCTGGTTAACTATAGGTTTTGAAACAGTGATCACCGGGAATACATCGTCACTCTCATCGATCGTATTCAGATTTTCTTCTTCTGCGGCTCCCACTTTTGTGCAGGAGATTATGATCATACTTGCTAAAACCAGCATTCCTGTCAAATAGAAATATTTTTTCACAACTATTTTTTTTCTTCTTTTCCTTTCCAAAGATCAGTAAAGAAGTTTGATTTTTCCAGCTCTTCAATATCACTTAACTCCACTTCAATGGCTTTGGTGCTTTGCGTTATTTCAATCAGCGAAATAATTAAAGAAGTCAATAAGCTAAGCAAACTCACCGCAAAAATATATTTCGCCATCACTGACCACTCGCTGTAAATACTATACATCGTAAATACACAGCAAACAAAACTAAATACCCCCAATCCCTGCATATAACGGACGAAATGAAGTCGCCTTCTTAAACTTTTTATCTGGTAGATTAATGCCGGACTCTTCTCTCCTCTTTTATATTGATCGTGTAATCGCCTTACAAGATTGGCTAATGCAAGAAAACGATTTGTATATGCCAGCAGCAACAAGCTAATAGCAGGAAATAACAATGCCGGTGTATTGAACGTAAGTTCCATTCTTAAAAGTATTACAGGTTTTCTTAAGCGAATAATATATTTATTAACCCGGCCAGGTTACTGCCATTAAATTTTCATTGCATCTTTATCCAGAGCTTTCCGAAGAACTGCATTCAGACTTCTGTTCACTTATAAACTTTTTAAGAAGCTTTTTTAAGCAACAATCCTTTCACAAGCTTTACGATAGACGCCAGAATAAAAATCCCTCCAAGAACTGCAACGATAGAAGAGCCGGCAGGAAAATCATAATGAAAAGAAAAGTTCAGTCCCAGGAAACTTGCAAGTATACTAACGATAACAGCAATAATAAATACTACTGTATTATTTTTTGAAATCATAATACCAGATACAGCAGGTATTATGAGAAAGGAAAAAACCGGTATTACCCCATTAATTTTTACAGCGAAAACAATGGCAAGTCCAATGGAGATATAAAAAAGAAAGTTCCAGATATTAAATATCCCGATACTTTTATTCTCCCCGTTTTCAAAAGCTTTTGTAAGAGAAAAGAATTTATTAAAAAAAATAAGTTGAATAGCCGCGATTGCCCCAAAGATTATCCCGATAAGATTGATCTGTTCCCAGCTTGTTGATAGAATATTTCCGAAAAGCACTTCCTGGATATCAGAATCGCCATGTGGTGTTTTTGAAATAAGTAAAACCGTAAGCGCCGATGCAAATGCATATAAAATTCCAATGATAGCTTCTTGTTTTAATCGTTTATCAGTTATACTGATAAATGACATGAGAATAGCGCCTGCTAAAGTGAATATCAGTGGGATGGATGTTAAACCGGTTCCCATGAACACAGCAAAAGCAACTCCCAGTGATGATATTTGACCCAGTGCCAGATCAACAAATACAATTCCACGACCTACTACATGAACACCCATATAAGACAATAAAACACCGGTGATGACCGCCGCAATAAAAGCCTGGATCATGAAATCAAGCTGAAACATCTCAAACATAAGAGTTGGTTTATTTTATTTAAGCGCTGTTATTAAATGATCAATATTGTAATCAAAAAGCACAAAATAATCTTTTATTGTATCAAATGCTCCGACAGAAGTTGCCAGCGTTAATTCTTTCACTCCTGTTTGTTTTGCCACCACATCAGATGAGGAAGTAGTAAAATAAGGTGATGATATGATCACTTTTATTTTATTGGCTTTTACTTCGTTTATTACTTTCACTAATTGCGAAGGTGTTGGGGGAATCCCCGGCTTAGGTTCCATAAAATCCACAACCTGCAAACCAAATCTTGTTTCAAAGTAAACCCATTCGTTATGGTAAGCAATGATCTTTGAACCTTTGTATGGAGCCATCTTGCCTTGCCACTCTTTTAGTTTCGCATCAATTTTATTATCAAAAGCCACCAGGTTTGCTTCATAAAAAGATTTATTGGAAGGATCGACTCTTTCTAATCCATTCGCAATATTTCTTGCAATCGTTTTTCCATTTATTGGGTCAAGCCAATAATGCGGATTACCATAAATATGGATATCTCCTTCTGCCCTGTTAGCTGAAGTCGGAACCTGTAATAAATTTACCCCTTCAGATGCATCAACATAACCCGCTGCTCCTTTCTGGATCTTTGTATTACGTGAACTTGAAAGCAATTGCGGCGACCAACCGGTTTCAAGATCAAGCCCGACAGTTACAAACAGATTAGCCTTTGTTAAACTAATTATGTAGCTCGGTTTAGGATCTACAAAATGAGGGTTCTGATAACCCGTAGCAATTGAAGTAACTGAAACTTTATTTCCTCCAATTAACTCTGCGATACTTTCCATATCTGCGGTTGTTGTCACTATTTTGATGGTATCTGCAAATACAGAAGAGATACAAAAAAGGAACAAACTAAGAATTGATATTTTTTTCATACTTATTTAAATAAAATTTTAATACTGATGTGCCCCATGTGCGCCAATTACAAATATCCAGCGCAACCAGGCCTGGTAAAATCTTTTGTCAATGTTATCATCCGTTGTTTTTGTTTCAAATTCAAGTTTTGAAAATTCGGTTGCATACCAACCAGCCGTTAATGAAAAGGCAGTTTCCTTAAGAGTTTTATCATAAGGTTTTTGCCCATAATCATAACGGCCTGTTAAAAACCATCGCTTTGCTAACTGGTATTGGAGAAATGAATACATGCCAAATGAATTGACGGAAAAATTATCCATAAGGTTCGCATGATTAAAATAAAATTCACTCTGCCAGGTAAGAGAATGATAAGTATTCAACTTTACAGGTTTCCATTTATAAGTAAGATCAACTGCACCCATATTGGAAACTCTTGCTGAATCATTAGGGCCAGATATACCGGTTATTCCTAATTCAAATGTGTTATCATCATTAAGTGTAAAAAAATTCTTTAGATGACTTACATAAAGTAAGCGATTGCCTTCGCTTCTTGTAAATGCTGGCGATTCCGAATATCCTGATGTTACCTGGAAAAGCAATTCCTGGTAAAAAGCTTTCGTTGGTAAAAGCCAGCTTAATGATAAACCCTCGTCTTTCAGACCTTCTTGGCCAAAATAATTAACATAGGCGTTTGGCATATCAATAAAAGGAAGTGCATGTGGATGCACTGGATTAAGCCTTCCAATAGCGCTTCTGAATCTGCCCACTTTTAATTGCAATCTTGCAGGAAGCGATAATGTTGTCAAATAACCTTCTTCCACTTCTACTCCATACTCACCTGTTTCGGGGTTTCTTCCGAATGATAAAAAGAAATCAGCACGTGCATAGGGATCAACTGCTGCCTGTAGTGAAAGTTCTGTTTCATTTAAATAAAAATCAAGGTTTCGCTGTCCCTTGCTGATGTATGATCCTTGAAAATCACCGATCACCCCAATATCAGGGTTAAATGAAAGACTTGATCTTGTTTGTTGTGTAACCTGCGGAGGAGTAGTTTTCATTTGCTCCTCGATCTGTTTCAGTAACAGTGAATCTTTTGATGTACTGTCAACCTGGGCGAAGCAAACATTACTTGCATGGATCAAAAAAATGAGTAATAAGATTGACGAAAGATATTTTAACCTGTTACTGTGGTTCATTGATAATCTTGTTTTTAAAAGAAAAAGTAAAAGTAACCAATAAAGTATTTGAAGCGAAGTTGCAAGTGCAATTCATATGTTAAACGGGTTTGAAAAAAATGTCGTCTCTTTTACTATTGGTATCCCTTAAATTTTGTCTTTCGCTTAGTTTCTCTTTCTTCCAAGTTTAATTTTCTATCGTAATCATAAACAGCATTCTCCCATTCACCATAAGTTGCGTTTGGTAACACAATGAATATTTTACCCCACTGCTCTTTTACCTTGTCTGTTTCTACAAACCTGTCATCAATTTTTTTCCCTTCAAACACATGCATAAAATCATTCAGGTTATCACCCAGCAACATCACTACATTATACTTGCTCGTCACTATCTGCCTCCTTGTTTCTTTGGAAGAAGTATTGGAAAGAAAAAGCATGTGAGCCGTATCGGCATCAGGCAACTGCAGTTTTTTTAAATTGATCAGTGTGCTGGCAACATCACCCGTATCCCTGTTACTGATATAAAATATTGTTATCCCCTTTTTCCTGGCCATTTGCAAAAATTCAACTGCTCCGGGTACCGCTGTAGCAGCTGATTGGCTGGTCCATTCTTTCCACGACTGATTAGAATGTTCTTTGCCTTCTTTAATTAATTGAGCCTCGCTATAGCTATTATCAAGGATGGTTTCATCAAGATCGGTTATGATGGCTAATTTTTGTTGTCTTAATTTATTTTTTGGTATCTCATTTAACCGCAAGGCAGCAATATTAAAGGCCTGGTAACACAGGGCCCTGTATTCTGCTGCCGTTTGTTGCCATAATACAGGATAAGTTTTTAAATTAACTTCAATTAAATGAATTGCTACCGGACTCGTGCTATCCTGTCCGTACATATAATTCATTACGCATACAAAAAGAAATGTTAGTCTATATCGTTTCATATAAGATGTTTTATAAATGATCTTTTTTTTTATATTTTCTTACAATAAGCAAAAATCCTGCTATGATGAAAGGAATACTTAGTAGTTGACCCATATTCAAGAATAATCCATTTTCAAAAGTACTTGCTAAAATTAAATGCCGGACCATGATAGATCCGGCATCTTCGTGTATTTCTATTTCACTTACTTTTTCCCAAATGAAAAATCCAAAGGAACATTCAATTTTATTGAAAAATTTCTTCCCATATTAAATACACCTGTCCTTCCCGTTACAAGGTTTTCAGGCGCATATTTTAAGCGGCTCAGGTGATTTTGATATGCCACATCAGTAATATTATTCGCGCCAACAAAAATGCTGAAAAGTGTTTTGTCCTTATTGATTATATCTCCGCCTATTGCCGCGTTTAAGAGGCTATAGCCCGGAGTTGCTGTTTCCGTATTAAACCCGGTAAATGGTTTGTTTTGCTTGAATGTATTATCTAATTGTACCCTGGCAAAACCATTTTTAAACGCTTTACCTTTTTTGGCAAAATTCACTTTTAATTCATTGATCAATTTTGCGGCAGGGATAAAGGGAAGATTTTTGCTGCCATCCTGCTCCGCATTCAACATGCCCCGTACATAAGAAAAAGTATTTTCAATATGCAGCCAGTCCAACGGATGCGGATGAATATCGAGGTTGAATTCAGCTCCGTATAACGTTGCATTATCCTGGTTAAACCGGAACGCAAAAAAAGTTTCGGAGCCATCTATGATCAAAGAATCGCCTCCGCCAACAGCCTGAAGTTTCCGATAATAAATAAAGTTTGAAATAGGATTGAAAAAAACGTTTGCATTAAAAGAAACATGCTCACTTGCTATTTCAATACCTGCATCTGTTTGCAGGCTGGTTTCAGATTTCAAATCCTGTTCTCCATATTCAAACCGGTTTGTTCCTTCGTGTGCGCCATTGCTTGCCAGTTCGGCCACAGTGGGAGCCCGGAAGCCCCTCGCAACATTTAATTTCAAAGTTATCATATCACTGGCTTCATAAGTAATACCGGCGCTACCGGAGACATTGGAAAAACTCTTCGTAAAGCCAGGAAATTTTAAGTCAATCCCTTCCATAAGTTCTTTTGAATCCAGTGTACGATTATCAAATCGTAGCCCTCCACTTAATGTAACCTTATCAATTCTTTTTTGTGTATAAACAAATCCCCCAATATCAAAAAGAGAGTATTCCGGTATCAGTACTTCAACGCCTTTATTTTTATTTGCCTGGTGCATACCATTTACACCGATAGTTGTTCGCCAATTCTTTTGTTCAGCTAAATGATATTGCACATTATAATTAACGGTATTCAAATCAAAATATAATGCCTTTTCTTCCGGATCTAATATGTTTCCAAATTCCTGCCGTTGGTTCCGCTGATAACCCAGTGTAAACGTAAGCCTGTCTTTGCCGATATTAAAACTATTATCAACTGCTATTTTAGTGTGCTGTATACGTTGGCGACCGATATATGGATCTGTAGACTTGAAATCTTTATCGGTAGCTATTTCTTCTGACTCAACACCATTATCATCAACGAGCTTAAGAAATTTTCCTGTTGCATCATCACGATCACCTTCTACTAAACCAAGACGCTGATCAAACCTGCTAAAATATAAATGTGAAAAACCCCAATTTTTGTTCATACCAATATAGCCGCCAAAGTTTTTTTCATTGAATTTGGAATTAAAAACGTAGCCATCGAATTTGTTTTTATAATCAGCCGCCGCCTTATATGAACCATTAAGACCCCAGATAAAACCGCTCTTATTGCCGCCAATATCAGCATGAAGATTGCGCTGGCGATTATTGGTTTGATAACTGCCCAGGATGTTTCCTTTTATATGCCCCTCCGGAGCCGGTAAAATAGAAATGATATTTACAACACCGGCCAATGCATCGCTGCCATAAGTAAGTGAAGCCGGCCCTTTCAGTATTTCCACTTTATTTACATTCAATTCATCTATTTCAATTCCGTGTTCATCACCCCATTGTTGTCCTTCCTGTTTTATTCCATCATTAACAACAATAACCCTATTGTAGCCTAAACCCCGGATAAAAGGTTTTGATATCGCAGGTCCCGTTGATACTTGTGACACTCCGGGAGTTTTTGCGAGGTTATCAATAAGATTTGTCGAAGCATTTCTAAACAAATCTTCTTTTTTTACAATATTTACCGGAATAGGGGTTCTTCTTACCGATGTAGCGGATGAAACACCCATTACAGTTACCGCCTGGTTCTCGATATAAGAAGGAGTCATCGAAAAATCCTTTTGCACATCACCTGTTAATTCTACCGTCTCTACAATTGATGAATACCCCAGGTAAGTGATCTCCAAAAGATATTTACCCTGCGGAACATTTTGAATTTTATACACGCCTTTGTCATCTGCTGCTCCTCCTATTCGTAGATCAGGAAAATATATAGAAGCTCCCGCCAATGGATCCCCTGTTTTTGCATCAGTTATTTTTCCGCTCATTGATAGTTTTGTCTGAGCAGATGCATTTACCACTAAAAACAAGAAGGTAAAAAATAAAATATATTTATTTGATTTCATAAATGAATAAATTAAAAGGCATTGCCTTGGTATTGTAAATAATAAATAGAACCGGGTTAAATTTCTTTGAACTATTGCGGAGGTGTCTGTAAGAGATATTACTATGCTATGGGAGGGCCGCGGTTCTCAAAAGCGGTGTGAAAAGATAATTTATGAAATGAAATCAACTGTGTGTTGAATAGCTGTTGTTCAGGTTTGCAAATGTCAGAAACGGGATAAACCAAATCATCAGCGTCCTTACCTAATTGATAACTGCAAATACTGCAATCGGCAGTAGGTTTTGCGACCTGCGAATGATCATTTTTGTCTAATCCATTGCTTTTACAACTATGATTTGAAAAAAAATTATTGTTGGAATGTGTATGAAGAAGTTTGATGCTGTGAATAAACAGCAACATCACAAGCAAAGACGCAGAAATCGCTTTATTGATATAATTCCTCTTAAAAAGCATCTGCACAAAATTATGACTAAATAGTTTTTGCAACTGCGTTGCTTAGAAAAAAATTGCAACCTTGATTGCAACAAAAAGCCCGGTAATATGCCGGGCTTTAAATTTTAAATAAATCTATTTTACTTTCAGCATTGCTCTTACCTGTTGAGTAGCACCATTCTGAAGTCTTGCATAATAAACTCCCGCCGCAAATTTTTCTGCATTGAATGTGACTGAGTATTGACCCGGTCCGGTGTATTCCTGGTCAACAAGAGTTGTGATCATTCTCCCTAAAGTATCAATGATCATAATAGAAGTGTGCCCGCCATCTGTCTTAAATGTAATCGTGGTAGAACCTGTAAATGGATTCGGATAGTTTTTAATCAGAAGTTTATCCTGCAGATCCGGTATTGTGGAATTACAGGAATTTGTTTTTACAATCGGCAGACTTTGGAAATTTTTAAGCATTACCGTTTGCAAAGTTGTATTATCAACGCAGAACCAATTGGAAAGTATAGACGCATAAATACTTCTGAAATCATATTGCATTGGCACATTATCATTCACATTTGCATTCGCAGGTATTGTTGGACTATTGCCTAACACTCCGCCGGCTACGTATTCTCCGAATAAAATTACAGGAGCAGCAGCACCATGATCAGTTCCTAAACTCGAATTTGATTTTATTCTTCTTCCAAATTCTGAAAAAGTCATTCCATAAACTCTTTTTTGCACGCCAAGAAATTTCAGATCATCCATGAAAGCTTTAATGGCATCGGATAATTGTTTCATCAGGTTGGCATGGGTACCTGTTGTTGTATCTGTTTGATTCACCTGGGTAGAATGTGTATCAAATCCGCCAATACTTACCATATACACTCTTGTTTTCAATCCACCCTTTACAAGACGTGCAACTATTTTTAGTTGATCAGCCAATGAATTATTAGAAGGGTAAGTTGATTGTGCCGTAACTTTTAATGCCGCTGTTTTTATTACATCAGAATATTGTTGCGTTTGTCTTGCTACAGTTCTTATATATGTAAGTTCGTAGCCTGCTGGTGAATTTGGCGCAGTATCCTGTACACCATTAATAAGATTATAGAAATTTACAGGATCAGAAATACTCATTCCCATACTTACTTGCGGACCTTGAAAAGTAAGCGATGTGACAGAGCCAATTTGGATACCTAAGGGATCAGTCATTGAACTATTAGGATAACCATTTGGAAAACCCGGATAATCATTATCAAGATAACGACCCACCCATCCGCTATTTACAAATTGATTTGAATCCGATGCACTCATCCAAATATCTGTAGCACGAAAATGTGAGAAATCTGGATTTGGATAACCAACTGCCTGTACAACGGCTGCTTTGCCTTCATTAAATAAATTTTGAATGCCCGTCATTGAAGGATGCAGACCCGTTTTTGAATTTCCTGCAAGCGTTAGAATTTTATTTTGCGGAATAGCTACATTACTTCTTGCTGCCATGTAGCTAGAATAACTGTCAATTGGAATTACCATATTCAATCCATCATTGCCGCCATTCATTTGCACAAGTACTAACACATGATCCGTATCAGTTGGATTATCCATCAACGCACGAATCAATGGCGATTCCATTCCCATTGTACGGATCGGTATATTACCGATCACCGTTGTAGCGGCTACTGCAGGAACAGTATATCGCAAAAAATCTCTTCGTTTCATTTCAGTTGGTTTTGTTTAACACAATTGATATTCGGCGAGGTCCATCAGATATTTATACAGATCTCTCAACCTTGTGTACACTATCTGGTAATTAGCTCCGGTTGGATTACTGATATACGCAGCCCAAGCGTTGGTCCAGTAATAATCCTGTGCCTGGTTACTAAGAAGGATCTGATTTTTCAATGCAGCCTTTGATGCTGTTGAAAGATCGATACGAAATAAAATTCTCAATGCATCATTCAATAAAATATTCGGATCGGATGGATTGGAAAGCTTTTTTGTAAATGCAACAGGATCGATTATTATCTTTTGGCCACTTCTTGTATAGCCGGTGCCGATCATTGTATCCGTAAAAAGATTTCTTCTTGGATATGTATCGGCATTGATCCACGTTTCATGGAACTGCGGCGCCTGGTAATAGGCAGCCCAACCTGCCACATTCGGTGGATCGCCAATGTTCTGCTGT
>Ga0105249_10003082_pt1 | contig 14385 bp, 16 predicted proteins | sample KBSS44metaG_FD_81522 | JGI IMG/M metagenome (GOLD analysis project Ga0105249, IMG submission 81522) | Switchgrass rhizosphere microbial communities from Kellogg Biological Station, Michigan, USA - KBS S4-4 metaG | ecosystem: Host-associated > Plants > Roots > Rhizosphere > Soil | place... | reverse complement strand
TGAATAAAGAAGCGTTGCCGGGAGAGTTGAAGAAAAAGCTGTATGGCTCAGGAACAGATTAACTATTTAGTTGAAACTTTAAAAACCAAAAAAATTAATTCAAGAGCATTTTTATTGATTGGTAAAGCTGCTCTCTTGTAAATGGTTTAGCTAAAAATAAATCGGCACCATTCTCTAACGCCACATCTTTGGCCGAAACATCAAACCCGGAAATCATAATGATCTTGATGGAAGGATAATTTTTTTTAATTGGGCCAATGAAATCAATACCAAACCCATCAGGAAGTTTATTGTCGAGGATAACAATCTCTGGTTGTTCTTTTTTAATGTATTCATTCGCAGCTAAAAGATTATTTACATGTTCAAGCCTCAGTTCATCCCCATCCAGTAAAATATTCAACAACAAACACATTTCACCTTCGTCTTCTACAACCAGTACATTTTTAGATTGCGGTGGAGATTTTGTCATAAAAAATAATTTTTAAGCTTATAAATTATTGATTTAACGAAATTCAAAGTAAGAGGAAATTAGACTTTTTACCTCAGCTTTTTAATACAAAAAATCGTTCCAGTTTTCCAATTTTGCCTCTTCCTACGTGTTCATTTTTCTTAGCTCATTAATGCGGGGGTATTTTCTCTACATACTGCATCACGGAAAGAATCGCATACATTTGAATATATGGACACTCCTAAAGACCTGCGGCTTGCAGTATTGATTGATGCTGATAATATTTCTTATTCCAACATAAAAGCAATGCTGGAAGAGATAGCGAAATACGGCACACCCACATTTAAAAGAATTTATGGCGATTGGACAAAACCTACCCTAATTGGCTGGAAAACAGTGTTGCTTGAAAATGCCATAACACCCGTGCAACAGTATAGCTATACCACCGGTAAAAACTCTTCCGATTCGGCTTTGATCATTGATGCAATGGATATTCTTTATACCGGGCGGGTAGACGGGTTCTGCATTGTTTCCAGCGATAGTGATTTTACAAGACTGGCAACCCGCCTTCGTGAAGCAGGTATGAAAGTATTTGGTATCGGGGAAAAGAAAACTCCGCCTGCCTTTATTGCTTCCTGCAATAAATTTATCTACCTGGAAATTTTGAAGCCGGAAATAAAACCGCCACCCGTCAAAACAACAACAACAGTAAAAGCTCCCTCAAGAACAATCGAACCAGCCTTATCAACAATTGACAGGGGATTAATCAAACTGATTGCTGATAGCATTAATGATATTGCTGAAGAAGATGGTTGGGTTTTTTTAGGAGTGCTGGGTAACCTGATCTTAAAAAAGCAACCCGATTTTGATCCAAGAAATTATGGTTACAAAAAAATGATCGACCTTATAAAAGATATTTCTGAGTTTGAAATTGATCAGCGGGTCACCGGAAAGAATAATGTATTTCATATTTATGTTCGTGCAAAAGACAATTTTCCAGGCAATAGAAAGACTACATTGAAGCAATTACGAAGATAATACTGCATTAACATTATCGCCTTCTTCTTAAAACGACTGCTGAATTTTTATGCGTATCACCTTCAAACCTGATCTCATTCCTGGTATCGCCATCCTGTATAATAAGTAAACCCGTATTAGGTGGGATAGAGCCGAGATTTTCAGCATACATTGTTAGCAACAAAGAATCTCCAAGGTCCGGTGTCATTTGGACAACTACCCTGAGTGCATTAGCGGTAAGACCTTTCTTTGCAATTAAAATATTCCCATTTAACACTACGCTGACAGTATCTCCATCAACAGTTCCATTGTCATACAAACTAAGTACAAGACTATCTGCTGTGAAAAATACATTCCGGATGATCTCGGTTTTTCTTTCAGTAATTGCAGCAGCAGCAGAAGATGTAGCAAAGACATCTTTTTTTATCAATACAGGTTGAAAAATTGGAGATGTTGTTTTCACAACCGGTTGCTCATTTTTTTGCACAGTATCGATTGCATTTTCTTTTTCTTTTGAAGGCACTGGTTGTGTTTGTTCTTTTATTGATACAACTGAAGTTGAGATTTTGCCAGGTTTCTCTTTTACTATGAGTACTTTTGTATTTTTTTTATTTGTTTTTCCCGGGTTACTATCAATTGGCTTTTCTTTTTCTTTTGTAATAATTAATTGTTTCTGCATTGCCGATACTAACTGAATTGAATCACTACCCCAGTTCGTTTTCGCTATTGATGTCCGTAAATCGATTGCTTTCTTTTTTTCTTCTTTAGGAATATCAACCACTGGCTTATTTATTGTTGTCAAAGCCATAGAATCTTTTTCTTCTTTTTGCTCTGATAAAGTTGATTGTGTTTTTACTGGTTGAACAACCACAACAGGTGATTTTTCTTTCTCTCTTATTTTCGGTTGCCTGAATGAAAGAGTGTTCAACAAATTCAATTTAGCCAACTGGTCGATCAGTTTTGTTTCTGCGGAATTCTGTTGTTTTTTCAGATTAATTGTTCCTGTATAAGAGTTATTGTTAGATGTTCGGAGATCCAGTGACCTGGTACGAAACTTACCATTTAATGTCATTACCGAGTCTTTTACACTCAGAGACAATAATGCAAAGAGCTTTACTCTCGTGGATTGAGAAGTATAATTATTATAAACAAGCTCATCGTCTTCAACAGATATATTTCCATTTTTTTTCTTAAGCATCACCGATTTTACACCAATATTTTCAATCCCATCAATGGTAAAGATTGTAAGAGAATAGCCATTTGTTTTTTCTTTATTTTCACTGATCACTAGCTCATAAACGAGATCATTACCCTCAGTATGCAGTATCCCTGTCCAAATTCCACTTATATCTTGTGAAAGAAGTTCAAGAGGTAATAACAAAAATATAATCAGTGCTTTCATTTATTTGAACATGCAAAATAGAAAGAGTAAAGTAAATCCGGATGTAATATTTAACAGCTTAAGCGGAAGTATTCGGCAGTACAAAATATCAGTTAATAACACTCCGGAAAGGAAATAGTATTTGCAGGAGAAATTTGTGGTAAACTTCGTGTATTTATATGTTGCCAGACGGCTTATTTTGTTGAGGTGCAGGCTCTATCACTAAAAACTCAGGAGGTTTAGAACTCTGATTTATAAGTTCATTGTACTTTACTTTTAAAGTACGCTTGAATTTACCCAGATAGCCTGGTTGCTGAAGAGCTTCTTTGTGGATCGGAATGGCTTCAATAAGATCGTTTCCTAAATACATCATTAATTGCATAGAATAATGGATTGGCTATACAAAAGAAAAAAATTATTCCTTTATAGACAATCCAATAATTACTCTTTCTTATGGTAAGTTTACGGTGCTGCAATTTTGCTCTTTCCGCAACTCCGGGTCAATAGGCTTTATATTTATGGGAATTATCGGAATAAACCGAACAGGAGGAACTATTAGTTTATTCATTCTGATACAGCCTTGTTTTAATTCGTATGATAAGATGTTTCAGCCCGTACAATATTCATTCTATCATCAAAGTAAAAAATGAATTTGCACAGTTTCTGCACAGCAACTTTTTTACCATAATTGTTTTGAAGTTCTGTTATCTCGAATTTATGGTTTATCGACCACTTAATTTCCGAACTCTTGTCCTGCCATTCGTTCAATTCCCCGTAGGAAACGGGTTGATAAGAATTTCTTTTAAAAAGTTTGGTCGTTATGTATTCGCTTATCTGCTCTTTTGCAAATTCAGTAGCAGAACGATTGATTTGTGCATTTATCAATATGGGAAAAAGCAGCAGCAATAAAAGAGTTATTCTCATAAAGTAGTTTTTGATAACTTTTTGTTTACATTAAATTATGAAAGAATCAAAAAACCATCCTGAATTAATTGATAAACGGTCAGCAGTATTTACAAAATTCTTTCTGTACTCAAACTCTCCCCAGCGGTATTTTAGAAGGATACAATTTTTTTAAAATGGGCCTGATAAAATAAATTTTGCGTAACCAAAAGGTTTCATATATTTGGGTAACCGAATGGTTACAAATATGAGACGAGATGTTTTCCAGGCAATAGCAGACCCAACCCGCAGAGAGATCATTAATATGATCGCCCATCGTTCATTGCATTTGAATGAGGTGTCCGAAAAATTTCATATGAGCCGTCCTGCTATATCAAAACATATAAAGATTCTTGCCGAATGCGGACTCATAACCATTAAGCAACAGGGCCGACATCGTTATTGTGAGGCAAAGTTTAGTAAACTCAATGAAGTATCTGATTGGGTAGAACAATACCGAAAATTTTGGGAACAAAAACTCGATGCTCTCGAAGCTTATCTTGATGAATTGCAATCTCTGCCTTCCACCAGGCATAAGAAACAAAAAACAAAAATCAAAAAAACTAAAAAGCATGTTACAGGAAAAAGAAAAGGTTGACACATTATTGTCAACCTCCGACAGAGAGATCACTATCTCAAAGGTCTTAAATGCGCCTATAGAATTAGTATGGGAAGTATGGACAAACCCTGAACACATTAAAAACTGGTGGGGACCAAATGGTTTTACAAATACGATCCATCAAATGGATGTAAAACCTGGCGGAAACTGGGATTTCATTATGCATGGGCCGGATGGAACGGACTACAAGAATAAAAGTGTATTTAAGGAAATAATAAAAAATAAGAAAATTGTTTATGATCACATCTCAGGTCCCAGGTTTCGGGCAACAATTGAATTTGAAAAGAAAGCTGACAAAACCTTTCTAAAATGGCATATGATTTTTGAATCAAAAGAAGAATTTATCCAGGTTGTTAAAACCTTTAAGGCTGATGAGGGATTGAAACAAAATGTTGACAAGCTGGAGACTTACCTTGATAAAAGATTTGATGTTGTTATCGAAAGAACTTTTAATGCACCAGTTGAAAAAGTTTGGAAAGCCATCACAGATATTGATCAAATGAAGCAATGGTTTTTTCCTCAATTGGAACAATTCAAACCCGAAAATGGTTTTGAAACCCGGTTCAATGTTCATCATGAAGGAAAAGATTTTTTGCATATATGGAAAATAAAAGAAGCTATTCCGCTGAAAAAAATTTCTGTCGAATGGAAATACGAAGGTTATCCCGGTAATTCATTAGTAACTTTTGAGTTGTTTGAGCAGGAACATAAAACTAAATTAGTTTTAACCCATGAAGGAATAGAAACACTTAATCCTGGAAAATATCCCGAATTGTCTAAGAAAAACTTTACTGAAGGCTGGACCCAGTTTATGGATAAAGGCCTCAAAGATTTTTTGGGAACTGCATGAGGTTTCAACAGCAAATTATCAAAAGGGCAAAGAATTTTATTCTTTGTCCTTTTTTGTTGTACTTCTTTTTTTATCAAAAACTTTTAGAGCTTTTTGCACCTGGTTAATAGTGGCATGTAATTGTTTTTCCTGCCGTTCAAGCAATATTTTTGTTTCTTTGGCTGCCCTGTCAAAATAGCGATTGGCTTCGGCAAGATATGCATTGAATTGGCCGGCTTCTTCATCCAATCGCTGAAGAAGCTGCCACAGATTTTCTTTCTTCTTCATGTATACAAAATAACAAATTTTAAGCCGGTACTAAAAAGCCTTGTTAAAAACTTGTGTTGACAACTCTTTAACGCAAACTGGCCTGATAGTTCCAGTACTTGGCTAACTTATTTTTAAACTATAAATTAAATAATATGAAAACAATCATCTCTACCCTCGCCTTAGGTCTTGTTTTACTTTCTTCATGCGGCACAAGTAAAGAGCTTCAACAACCTGAATACAGGGACATCCGTAATGTACGTTTGGTAAAAGCAAGTCTTCTTCAAACAACAGCCGGTGTTGATCTTGTTTATTACAACCCCAATGATTTTGGTCTGCAACTTTCCAATGCCAGGGGTGATGTCTATATCGACAACTCTTATTTTGGCCGTTTCGAACTTGACGATAAAGTACAGGTAAGAAAAAATTCAGAATTTACTATTCCCGTAGTTTTTAAGCTGGATAATGTTGGCGCCATAAAAAATCAATGGGACCTTTATAAAAGAAAAGAAGCATTGCTAAGAATTGAAGGTATTGCCCGTGTGAAAAGATCAGGGTTTGTAAAGGAGATCCCAATTAAATTTGAAAGAATGCAGAATATTGAGCAATTCAGAACATTGGTATCGAGATAAAGCAGAATTTTATGGCATAATAAATAAAGAAAAGGAGTGTTAACCAGAACACTCCTTTTTAATTATGCTTAATTACTTATTTCAGTTTCAAAGAAACCAACGTCTGCAAGTATGGCCGCAGAATCTGTATAGTTTAATAAAGTGCCTTTTATAATACCTGTAAGCTCATTCTGGCTCGAGCAAAAAGATGCTTTGATCAATGAAAGCTTATAAGAATTTATTTTGAAAAAAGCGAGGCGGGCTGTTTGTGCGGTATGCTCATCTATGAAATGAAATTCTTCGGCAATATAAGCCGAGTCATTGTGGTATGGCTTTTTCATAACGGATGGATATTGGTTTTACAAATATTGGATTCGTTTATCAAACGTAATATCGATCATAAAATTGTTTTCCCTCGTTAATTCCCTACTCACTTTCACCGTTAAAAGACTGGTTGCCAATATTGCATAAGTATAAACTCGTGCATTATCTAAACCCAATTATTGATTAGGCGATATTATTACTTATCACAAATTCATGCGGTTTGCTGTAGATATCCTATGTGGATAACCAGGCTTTGGCATAAGTCCTGCATTACCTTTGGAGTAATCCAATAACTATGAAAAAAGCTATTGCAGTAAACGGACTCATCATTTTGCTTTATTATTTTTTATTACAGTTATTCTTCCCTTTTTAAGATCAATAGCAAGATGAATGAGATTTTATGAGAAAATGTTGAGGTCTGCTTTATAAATAATGCAGCTCAAATTCCCATTATTTTCCTGAAGGCATTACATAGCGGAGCATCTTGGTTTACCATTGTTTCGAGGATGGAATAATGATTCAATCCCGGTATTTCCAAAAGTTGTATCGGCAGATTTTTGTCTTCCCAGCTTGCATAAAGCTCTCTTGTCTGATTCATAAATTCATCGGACTCATCTTTTCCTACTGCTAATAATAATGGACATTTTACAGTTGGATTCAATAGAACAGGGCTATTGCGAAGAGCCATTTCTTTATCCAACTTCACCACTTCATTTACAAAAGAAAGCCAGACAGGAACAAGATCATATAAGCCACTGAAAGCTCCTGCACCTTTTATGATATTGTTCGTCAGCCCATAATTTTCCCATTCCGTAGCCATTAGCATTGCAACAAGATGCCCACCTGCACTTTGACCTGCTATGTATATTTTTTCCGGATCACCGTTATAAGATGAGATATTTGAATGAACCCATTTAATAGCTTTACGGCACGAAGCCACTATTTCATCTATTGTAGCATGGGGAGCTAAGGGATAAGTGATCAGTACCGTTGTAACATTTAAGTTTTGAAAAGGAGGAGCTAAAAATTGAAAATCCGATTTATCAAGTCGCTGCCAATAACCACCATGGATATAGATCAGCGTTTTTGACTGCGGCAATGCTGAAGGATAAATATCAAGCCTTTCTCTCGGCAATTCACCATATTGAATATTTTGAATGGGGTGAAATTCCTTTTCTGTTTGCCTGCTCAACCTGTCCCATCGTTCCAGGTAAGTTGCAAATTCAGGCACATGCAGCCTGTTATTATATTGCTTGTCCAGTCCAGACTGATCGTATTGCTTATAGATAATCATTAAAATAATTCCAGATTATCCATTTGCTAATGCGGGTTCTTTTTCCTGGAGACAACCAAAAACCAATTTGTAAAATTCAGGATGAGATTGCCATGTTTTACCTGTAACTATCTTACCATCTTTTATAGCTTGTATGCCGTCAGTATAAATGCCTCCGCATGATTCAACTTCAAACTTTACATGTTCATAGCAAGCTATCTTTTTATTCTGTACGAGGCCGGCAGTTACCAATATTTGTACGCCATGACAAATGGCAAAAATATATTTGCCACTATCACGAAATGCATTTGCAATTTCTATTACCCTCCGATCATTGCGTAAATATTCAGGAGCTCTGCCTCCGGGAAAAAGTATCGCTTTATAATCATCCGGATCTACATCATCAAAGGAGATATCTGATTCAAGGATATAACCTGTGCGTTCAACATAAGTATCCCAACCGGGTTCAAAATCATGGATGACAAGATTCAATCTTTTAACAGCAGGTGCAGCAATTACGGGCTCATAGCCTGCTTCCCGCATACGATGGGTAACATATAAAAGTTCAAAGCTCTCGCCGGCATCGCCGGTAATAATGAGTATCTTTTTAGTTGACATAAAATAGGTTTGAAAAAATGAGATTTCAAGTTACTAAAGAAATTTATCTTCTCTGGTCTTTAAGATTTTAGTTGCAGTTTGTTTGGCATTAATAATAGCAGCTTCCACTGTACCCGGTGAATTGCCCTCATATAGTGCCTCGCCGCAAAAAAAGACAGTGTTGACTATTGGTGTGTTTAATAGTTCTATCGCAGGCGGGCTGCCAGGCATTAAATAACTATATCCTCCCAATGCAAAATCATTTTTCTGCCAGTTGAAAATCTTTGCTGCGGATAATTTTTCTTTAATATTTTCAACAGGCATTTCAAAAATATTAGCCAGCGATAATAAAGCCTTTTGCAAAAGTTCCTCATCTGTTTCCGCACTTAAAAGATCGGCTTTCGTTCCTCCAACCCAACCAGTCAATAAAGGAACAGGATCGGGTAATTGGGTCCACCAGGTTGGGATCACTTCATCACTGATAACAAAACCTGTGTTTTCTTTCCAAATAGTTTCTTTAAACTCAAGAACAATCCTGATAACACTTCCAAATCCTATTTGTTTTGCCGCATCTATATAGTCATCTACTGGCGGGGTAAAGTTTATTGAAGCTTTGCTTAATGATCTTTGTAAAATACTTACCGGAACAGTAACAATTACTTTTTCTCCATGGTATTTCTTATTATTTGCTGTATAAACATTAACTGAGTTTGTTTCCCAATCAATTTGTTTGATGATCTCCCCGGTAATGATCTCACATCCTTCCTTTTTGCATTCTGATGAAAGAAAATTTATCAGCGATTGATAACCTGGAGGTATCCTGAAATTTTCATCCGATTCATGAGACCATTCGTTGTATAATGATTTTGTACTCACCTTTTTTATATCAGCCACATCAAAACCTTCCGCATAAGCCTTTGCCTGACGACGTAAATCAGAATATTTTTCATCCCCATAATATTCATTTAGAAAAGCCTCCATCGTCATATCATGGTTTATTCTTTTCATTTTGCGTAAAAGTTTATCCCACCCCTCAATTATCTCATACTGTTGCTTCCACTTACCTTTTTCTTTACGGCTTATCTCACCTCCTACCGGTACGTATTCAATACCTGCTCGTTTCAATAATTGTAATGTATGAGTCAGCTTTCCATGAATAAATTCAGACCCAGCTTCCACAGTACGGCTGAAATATTCGTCTGCCCAGCTATGAATTCTCCCTCCCAACCTGCTGTCAGCTTCAAGGAGAATTATCTTATAGTGATCGGTTAACTTTCTTGCAGCAACCAGGCCTGCAATGCCTCCGCCAACTATAATGATCGTTTCCTTTTTCATACTTCTTTAATGTAAATAAATTTCATGTTTATCGCCAACACGATAATATAAATCATAAAAAACGGGTACTTCTTAAATACCCGTTTAACAAAATTAGAAATTATGTACTGTTATTTTATTACTCCGCATCCTATTCTTGCACCTGAATTACCTGACGGCTGTGTTTTATAATCATCCATGCCTCCATGTATAATAATTGAACGGTTCAAAATATTTTTACCTGCTATGCCGCCAAGTGTCCAAAGATCGGTTGTCAATGAAAGTGTACCATGTCCTTTTGAATCCAGTTTTACATTGCCAATATCACCTGAATGAAAACTTGCAGATCCCCATTTGCCATGCTGGGCATTGGTAGGATTCCAATGGCCATGCGCCATCTTAGCCGTATCTCCACAGTCGCCATGCTCATGAATATGAACCGCTACACTTTTATTTGCTTTTGCAGGAATAGTTAATTCCAGCATCATTTTTACTTTACCATCCGATTCTGCATCAAATTTCGCAGTTCCGTTAACAGTGGTATCAGAAAAAGTACCTGATAATACTGCTTCTGCATGATTAACCATTGGTTGTGGTGTCGTATCTGCATGAGGCATTGTATCGTTCATCATCGTGTTATCAGCAGTAGTTTTTGAAGTGTCGGAACTAGTTGTTTCTGTACTGCCGTTATTATTGCAGGAAAGCAAAAAAGCAAATGAAGCCAGCAGGATCATTGAAAGAAAAGATTTCATACAAATTGATTTTGGTTAAGTAGATAATTATTTAAATAAAGAAAGATTACAAAAACCTTACCTGATTTAAAGGCATGTAAAGCTACAATCAGTTTTATAAAATGACCAAACTACTTTGAAAACTATTTACTCATAGTTTAGTTTCGAAGAGCGCATTCAACTAATTTTGGCGTCATTAAAAATGAACCGCCCTTGTTATGACCGAGTTGCTGCAGCAATTAGCTGATTCGCTTGACGGAGAATTTTATTTTGACAAAACAATGCGTACGCTTTATGCCACCGACGCCTCCGCATACCGGGAAATGCCTTTAGCCGTAGCAGTTCCAAAAACTGTTGATGATATTAAAAAACTGATCGCCTTTGCGAATAAAAACCATTCATCACTTATTCCCCGTGCCGCAGGTACATCGCTGGCAGGGCAGGTTGTTGGTAATGGAATTGTCGTAGATGTGTCAAAATATTTTACCAGGATACTTGAATTAAATGAAGAAGAAAAATGGGTAAGAGTACAGCCGGGTGTTATCCGTGATGAGCTGAATATGTTCTTAAAACCGCACAAGCTGTTTTTTGGACCCGAAACTTCTACTGCAAACAGGGCTATGATGGGTGGAATGGTCGGTAATAATAGTTGTGGATCTAACTCTGTTGTTTATCGAAGTACAAGAGAACATTTATTGGAAATAAAAGCCTTGCTCCACGATGGCAGTGAGGCTGAATTTAAATCGCTAAACATTGATGAGTTTCATAAAAAATGTGAAAGCGATGGAATTGAAGGCAATATTTATAAAACAGTAAGAAGCCTGTTAAGTAATTATGATACCCAGGTTGAAATAAGAAAAGAATTCCCCAAAAGATCTGTTGAAAGAAGAAATACAGGCTATGCCGTAGATGTATTATTGGAAACAGCTCCCTTTACCGCCGGCGCTATTGATTTTAATTTTTGTTCATTGATCGCAGGATCAGAAGGTACGCTGGCATTTATTACAGAAATAAAATTAAATGTTGTGCCATTGCCTGCGGGTGAAGCAGGACTGCTGTGCGTACATTTTAATTCAATAGATGAATCGCTGCGGGCTAATTTAATTGCGTTGAAATATAATATCAGCGCCAGCGAACTGATCGATCATTATATTTTAGAATGCACCAAAAACAATATCGAACAACAGAAGAATCGCTTTTTTGTGCAAGGTGATCCGGGTGCTATCCTCGTTATTGAATTCAGACGAAATACAAAAGAAGAAGTAATTGAAGCTGCACAAAAATGCGAAGCTGAAATGAAAGCTGCGGGACTTGGCTATCATTTCCCCTTATTATTTGGTGATGATACAAAAAAGATATGGGCACTTCGCAAAGCAGGGCTTGGTTTGCTTGGCAATTTACCGGGTGATGAAAAAGCAGTGCCGGTAATAGAGGACACAGCTGTTGATGTAAATGACCTGCCAGCTTATATAAGAGATTTCAATGAGATCTTAAAAAAACATGGATTGTATTCTGTTCACTATGCTCATGCCGGTTCCGGCGAATTGCATCTGAGACCGATCATTAATTTAAAAACAAAAAAAGGAAATGAGCTTTTCAGAACAATTGCAGAAGAGATCGCTGCTTTAGTAAAAAAATATAACGGTTCATTAAGCGGTGAACATGGTGATGGCAGGCTCCGTGGCGAATTTATCAAACAAATGGTCGGCGAAAAGAACTATCAACTGCTAAAGGAAATAAAAAAAGCCTGGGACCCTAATCATATTTTCAATCCGGGTAAGATCACTGATACTCCGCCAATGAATACAATGCTGCGGTATGTACCAGGGCAAACAACTCCAGCCTTCAAAACAGTTTTTCGCTATTACAACCAGGATGTACTGCAACATGCAGAGCAATGCAACGGAAGCGGTGATTGTCGGAAGACACATTTAAGTGGCGGTACCATGTGCCCATCTTATATGGCTACACGAAATGAAAAAGATACAACCCGTGCAAGAGCCAATATACTTCGCGAGTTTTTAACCAATTCAGATAAATTGAATCGTTTTGATCATGAAGAGATAAAAGATGTAATGGACCTCTGTCTTAGTTGCAAAGGTTGTAAGTCGGAATGTCCCAGTAATGTGGATGTAGCAAAATTAAAAGCTGAGTTTCTGCAACATTATTATGATGCAAACGGGGTGCCGTTGAGAAGCAAGTTGATCGCCAATTTTACCAGGTCGGCAAAACTGGGAAGCATAGCTCCTGGCATTTATAATTTTATGATGACAAAAAAACCATTCAGTTCTTTGATTAAAACTGTTTCTGGTTTTGCAGTTAAAAGATCAATGCCGGCTTTGTATAAAATAACTTTAAGGTCGTGGTATAAAAAGTATAAGGAACGAGGCACAAGGAACAAGGAACAAGAAACCAGAAATCAGAAACTCTTTCTTTTTTGTGACGAGTTTACAAATTACAATGATGTTGAGGTTGGGACAAAGGCAATACTGTTACTGGAAAGGCTCGGATATGAAGTTATTATTCCCGAACATTTAGAAAGCGGCAGAGCATGGTTGTCAAAAGGTTTATTACGTAAGGCAAAAGAAATAGCTAATAAAAATATTGGCTTACTTCATTCAATTATTTCAACAGACTCACCATTGATAGGTATTGAACCTTCAGCCATTCTCACCTTTCGTGATGAATATATCGATCTTGCAGATGATGATAAATTTGAAACAGCAAAACGGCTATCGAAAAATGTTTTCCTGATAGATGAATTCATTGCCAATGAAATTGAAAAGGGAAATATCTCAAAAGACTTTTTTACAAAAGAGAAAAAGCTAATCAAATTGCATGGTCATTGCCAGCAAAAAGCATTATCATCCGTTGCTCCATCAGTCAAATTATTATCACTCCCCGAAAATTATAAAGTAGAAACCATTCCTTCAGGCTGTTGCGGAATGGCTGGTAGTTTTGGCTATGAAAAAGAACATTATGACATTTCTATGCAAATAGGTGAACTGGTTTTATTTCCTTCTGTCAGAAATTCGTCAATCGACACAATTATTGCCGCTCCCGGCACAAGCTGCCGCCACCAGGTAAAAGATGGAACAGGCCGCCATGCAAAACATCCTGTTGAGATATTGTATGAAGCGTTAGCCTGATTTTTCGCTGGCACGATTTTTAAATCTACGTTAAAAGGCAAGCCCCTTAAAACTAAGTACCCAAACTTGTTGTTATTTGATTGGATTTAATTCATAATTAAAAAGAAATGCTATGAAAGCGAAAAATATTATAAGAGTTTCTTTTTTATCAGTACTGTTTTTATTCGCTGTACTTAGTTCAGTTTTTGCACAGGATAAAAAAGAAACCACAAAAAATATGGTAGAAAGCGGTCAGTATATTTTTAAAGCCAGATATGTACTACCGCAAACAGGGTTGAGCAGGGCACTTACTTCGGATTACGATCTTACGGTCAGTAAAAGTGCAATCGTTTCCTATCTTCCTTATTTTGGCCGGGCTTATGTTGCACCAATTGATCCTTTGCAAGGTGGGATTAAGTTTAACTCTTCTAAGTTTCAATACACAACTGAAACCGCTAAAAAAGATGGCTGGAATATTACTATAATTCCGAAGGATGTTTCAGATGTTCAGAAATTATATTTGCATATTTCAAGTACAGGAAATGCAACATTACAGGTAATAAGTACCAACAGGCAGCCCATTTCTTTTAATGGATATATTGAAGAGAATAATCAGCCAAAGAAGGCATTTTAATTATACAGTAATTTCTTTCATGGGCATTTGTGAAATACCAATGCCCTTTTCGTAAGTTCAAAAAAATGGATCATTCCTGTTTATCGCCGTCATCGTCTTTCTTTTTTTCCAATATATGTTCAATTGACTTTGCAGTATGCAGGTCTCCCTCTTTTTCCGATTCTTCTGCTATTTCGGTATAATGTTTTGCCAACTCTACCAACTCAGCTTCGGTTTTCTTTTCAATATTCACAAGCCGGTTACTCGCCGTTTCATGTGCGGATAACAACT
>Ga0105249_10003079_pt1 | contig 14400 bp, 10 predicted proteins | sample KBSS44metaG_FD_81522 | JGI IMG/M metagenome (GOLD analysis project Ga0105249, IMG submission 81522) | Switchgrass rhizosphere microbial communities from Kellogg Biological Station, Michigan, USA - KBS S4-4 metaG | ecosystem: Host-associated > Plants > Roots > Rhizosphere > Soil | place... | reverse complement strand
CGTATTCGCGCGCATGGATCGAGCTGAACACGACCATGTTCGGACGATCCGGATCGCTGTCGGCGGTGGCGAGGTTGGTGATGCGCAGCGCGCGCATCGTGAAGCCGTCGTCGGGGTTCTGCACCTTCTGCCAGGTCGGGCCGATCTCGTCGATCTGCGCGATGTCGCCGTGGTTGGCGACCAGGTCGTCCATCGTCGAGTAGGTGCCGACGATCGAGCGGAAGCATTGGTACCCGGGGATCGACGGGTAGCCGCTGCCGGTCAGGATCGGCTGCCCGCCGGCGGCGATGCGTGCCCGCGCCGCCGCGACGCGCTCGGTTTCGGCCGTCAATCGTGCCGTCGCCGCCTGGTCGATGCTGACGGTGAGGCCTGCATCGGCGAGCGCGCGCATGCCCGCTTCGCTGGTCGCCACGCGCAGCACACTGCGCGAATCGTCCACGATGATGTGCCCGAAGCGAGCCGCCGCGCGGGCCAGCGCCGCATGGTCGGGATACGTTGCCTCTACCACCCATTCTGCGCCGAAAGCGGTCTGCATCCCTGCGAACGACAGCGCAACCGCAAGCAAGACCTTACGCATGTGCAACCCCCGTGGAGAACCGTCCGATGGTAGTCGCAGGCGGGCAGCGACGGAAGCGCCTGCTGGACGAATCGGGGGTGTCCGTACAGGGGCACTATTCGATCTGCTCCCTGGCCCAGGCCGCGTCCAGCGCCTCCATGGCGTCGTGCGGCTTCAGCTTGGCCGCCTTGTCGTAGGCTTCGGCGACCTCGTCCTCGCGCTTCTCGCCGTGCAGCAGGAGCAGGGCGTTGCCGAATTCTATCCAGGCGATCGGCGAGTCCGGCGTCAGTTTCAGGGCCTGCTTGAGTTGCTTTTCGGCGTCCGTGGCGTTCGCGCCGTAGGTCAGCTTGGCCAGCATGCCGCCGACCTTGCCGACGATCTCGGCGTGATACAGGCCGAGCGCGGTATGCGCTTCGGCGTGCTTGGGCGCAATCTCCAGCGTGCGGTCGAGCGCCTCGCGCACCTTGCCGGCCAGGCCCTGCGCGAGCGCCTTGGTGATCGAGATGGCCTGGCTGAGGCGCCCGATCGCGAATGCGCGCCGGTAGTGGCTGTTCGCCTCGCCGGGCAGCTGCGCGGCGGCCTCGTCGGCGAGGCCGATCAGCTCCTCGTAGCGCGCCGTCTTCGCCTTGTCGTCGTCGAGCAGGTAGGTCGCATGGATGCCGCCGGCCTTGACCGCGACCGACGCGCCGAGCGCCTTCAGAGCCGCGCCCTGCTCGTAGGCTTGCTGGAAATCGCCGCGGTGGAATGCGCGCCAGGCATCCTGCAGTGCCGCGGCGGTCGCCGCTGCGTCCTTGCCGAGCTTGGGGTTGCCCTTCAGCCATGCGGCGACGCGTTTCTCGTCGGGGTAGGGCTCCTGGTCGCCCGCGTGCAGCACGCCCCACGCCTTGGACAGCTTGTCGCCCGCGTAATCGTAGGCCTTGTCGGGATGCGGAAAGGCGGCCCAGTTCTTCTTCGCCATCGTCGTGTCCTTCGCGTTGCGCAGCAGTGCCGCCAGTGTGAACACCCCGCCCGCCACTCGTCACGCCGCCCTGCGGCAAGCCGCCAACCGTACCGAGGTCAAGCTCGCGTACGCGGGTGTCCATTGAAAGCACGAAAATGGATTCACGCGTTCGCGGGAATCACGGCTTACGAAGCCCGCTCAACCTGCCCCCGGTTGAGACACGCCGAAGCGGAAGGGCATCGCCAATCTCATCGACGTCATGCCCGCGAACGCGGGCATCCATCGAAGACACGAATCCGGATTCTCGCCCGCGCATGAATGACCACGCATTCATCGTTGCCCTAAACTCCGCGACAATGATCCGGACCGAACACCCAGCCATGAAGCCTGCCGCCCGCGCCGCCGAATTGCGCGCCGCCATCGAAGACGCCAACTACCGCTATCACGTCCTCGACGACCCGGCCATTCCGGACGCCGAATACGACAAGCTCATGCGCGAGCTGATCGACCTGGAGGCGGCGCATCCCGAGCTCGCGACGCCGGACTCGCCGACGCAGCGCGTCGGCGCGACGCCCTCGGGTGCGTTCGCCGAGGTGCGCCACGAGATCCGCATGCTCTCGCTCGGCAATGCCTTCACCGACGAGGAAGTCGAAGACTTCGTGCGTCGCGTCGAACAGCGCCTCGAGATCGACAACCCGCTGTTCTCGGTCGAGCCGAAGTTCGACGGGCTTGCCATCAGCCTGCGCTACGAGGACGGCATGTTCGTGCGCGGCGCGACGCGCGGCGACGGCGAGACCGGCGAGGACGTGACCGCGAACCTGCGCACGATAAAAGCGATCCCGCTGAAACTGCGTGGAAGCGGCTGGCCCGGTGTGCTGGAAGTACGCGGCGAGGTCTACATGCCGCGCGCCGGCTTCGAGCGCTACAACGAAAAGGCGCGCGCGTCGGAAGGCAAGACCAAACCGCTGGTCAATCCGCGCAACGCCGCGGCTGGCAGCCTGCGCCAGCTCGATCCGCGCATCACTGCGCAGCGGCCGCTGGCGTTCTACGCCTATGCGCTCGGCGTCGTCGACGGCGGAGAGCCGCTGCCGTCGACGCATTCGGCCACTCTGAAGAAATTCCGCGAATGGGGCTTGCCGGTCAGCCCGCTCGTTGCCACGGCGCATGGTGCGCAAGGGTGCCTTGCCTACTACGCGAAAATCGGCAAGCAGCGCGACGGCCTGCCGTTCGACATCGACGGCGTCGTCTACAAGCTCGACGACTACGCCGGCCAGCGCGAACTCGGTTTCGTCGGCCGCACGCCGCGCTGGGCGATCGCGCACAAATTCCCGGCGCAGGAGCAGCAGACCACGGTCGAGGCGATCGAAGTCAACATCGGCCGCACCGGCGCAGCGACGCCGACCGCCCGGCTGACGCCGGTCTTCGTCGGCGGCGTCACCGTGACCAATGCGACCCTGCACAATGCCGACCAGGTCGCGCGGCTGGACGTGCGCGTGGGCGACACGGTGATCGTGCGCCGCGCCGGCGACGTGATTCCCGAAGTCGTGCGCGTCATTCCCGAACTGCGCCCGAAGAAGACGACGCCGTGGCAGATGCCCGAGCACTGTCCGATCTGCAACTCGGCGATCGTGCGCGAGGAGGGCGAATCGGTCGCGCGCTGCACCGGCGGACTCACCTGCGCCGCGCAGCGCACGCAGGCAGTGTTCCATTTTGCGGCGCGCCGCGCGATGGACATCGACGGTCTCGGCGAACGCTACATCGAGGAACTCGGCGATCTCGGCTATCTCGATTCGGTCGCCGGACTCTACAAGCTGACGCTGGACGACCTGCTCGAGATGAAACGCCGCGCCGACGAGCGCGACGGCACCACGCCGGAGACCGTGAAGGCCGGCAAGGTCGCGACCAAGTGGGCGGAAAACCTGATCGAAGCGATCGAGCACAGCAAGCGCACGACCTTGGAGCGCTTCCTCTACGCGCTCGGCCTCAAGCACGTCGGCGAAAGCACGGCGAAGGCGCTCGCCGCCTGGTTCGGCGACCTCGCGCTGATCCGCCACCTGCCATGGCCGATGCTCAAGCTCGTGCCCGACATCGGCGGCGAGGTCGCGCGCGCGATCGACGCGTTCTTCGAGCAGCCTGGCAACCAGAAAGTCATCGACGATCTGCTCGCGCGCGGCGTCGCGATCCGCGACGCGCATCCGCCGATCGCCAAGCTCCGCGCGGCGCTGGAATTGTCGAACGTGCTCGCACAGATCGAGATTCCGAAGCTGACGGCCAAGCGCGCCGAGCAGGTGGCTGCAGCCTTCGATTCGATCGAAGCCGTCGCCGATGCCGATGTCGAGGCCTTGGTCGCCGCCGGACTGCCGCAGGACAGCGCCGCCGCCGTCCAGGCATTCCTCGCGGAAGGCGAGGGCCGTGAGCTCGCGCTGCGTTGCGCGAAGGCACGCGCGCAGTTGAGCGCGGCCGTTGCGCACGCAGGCGCGGAAAAGGAAGGCCCGCTCGAAGGCCAGACCGTCGTCCTCACGGGCACGCTGTCGGCGCTGACGCGCGACGAAGCGAAGGCGCGGCTCGAAGCGCTCGGCGCGAAGGTGGCCGGCAGCGTGTCGAAGAAGACGAGCTTCGTCGTCGCCGGTGAAGCGGCCGGGTCGAAGCTGGACAAGGCGACGGAGCTTGGTGTGGAGGTGTGGGACGAGGCGCGGTTGCTGACATTCTTGGCCGCAACAGAATAGTTGGGAGGCAGGCTCCTGTCCGTGGTGTTCGGTTCGAGGCACTTGGCGATTCTATGTGGCACACATGTGCTACATTTGCCGGGACTGAATTCACCGTTGAGCGTTTCATGAGCACCACGACCATCCGCTTGCCCGACGAACTCAAGGCCCGCGTTGCGGAGGCGGCGAAACAGGCGGGTACGACATCGCACAATTTCATTCTGGAGGCGATCGCCGAGAAGGCGGATCTGGCCGAGCGTCGGGCCGACTTCGACGCCGTGGCCGAACAACGCTACGCCCAATTCCTGGAGTCGGGAAAGAGCATTCCGTGGGAAGAAGCGCGCGCCTATCTCAAGAAGCGACTCGCGGGAAAGACCGTGAAGCGACCGGTGGCCCGCAAGCTGGACCGATGACGTGACGCGCGTCCGGCTGGCGCCTGGAGTGATCGAGGATCTCGACCGAATCGCGGACCATCTGCATCGTCGCGAGATCGACGGTGCCGAGGCCCAGGCGGTTGAAATCATCAGCGCGTTCGATGTGCTCGCGAACAACCCCCTGATCGGCCGCCCGGTCGGCGACGACAAACGCGAATTGTTCATCGGACGCGCCTCACACGGATACGTTGCCCTCTATCGCCACCTGCCGTTGATCGACACCGTCTTGATACTGGCCATTCGCGCGCAACGCGAGGCGGGATATCTAAGGCCATGAGCGAGATCGCCAGCCGTCGTGGCGGTCGCGCCGTCGATGCGTACTCCGCTCTCGGTCGAATTTTTCGGCCGAATTTTTTTTGCGAAGACTTCTACCAACCCCCTTCCGCCCTGCGGGCACCTTCCCCCCGCGGGCGGGGAAGGAACAGCAATGAAGGCGGCGGATGCTTTCATTTTTCCCTTCCGCTGCGCAGCGGGGGAAGGTGCCCGCAGGACGGAAGGGGGCGGCTTTACATCAAGCGCAAACCCTCTCGATGCCAACCTGCGCTAGCCTCGCTCGAACGACTGTCGGCCCGATACTGATCCTCCACGCAATCAACCAGGTAGCCCATCGATGAAATCGCTGCTCCCCACCTTGCTGCTCGCCGCGTTCGCCTTGCCTGCTGCCGCACAGGAACTCAGCGCCACGCGCATCGCCGACACGGTGCAGGTGCTCTCCTCGGACTTCTTCGAAGGCCGCGCGCCCGGAACGGTCGGTGACGAGCGCACCGTCGGGTATTTGATCGGGCAGTTCCAGGCGCTCGGCCTCGCTCCCGGCGGCAAGGACGGCAGCTGGACGCAGCCGGCGCCGCTGCTGCATACCAAGCTAGGCGAGCCGAAGACGCTCGGCGTGACGCTCGGCGATCAGACGCGGTCGTGGGAGCGCGGCAAGCAGGTCTATGTGTCGACGTTGCGCCCGAGCGATCGCGCGGTGATCGAGCACGCGCCGCTGGTCTTCGTCGGCTATGGCGTGAATGCGCCGGAGCGCAAGTGGGACGACTTCAAGGGCGTCGACCTCAAAGGCAAGGTCGCCGTGTTCCTCGTCAACGATCCGGATTTCGAAGCGGCGAAGGGCGAAGCCGTCGCCGGCCGATTCGGCGGCAAGACGATGACTTACTACGGCCGCTGGACCTACAAGTACGAGGAGGCCTCGCGTCGCGGTGCGATCGGCGCGCTGATCGTGCACGACACGCCCGGCGCCGGTTACGGCTGGAATGTGGTCACGAGCCCGCAGGGCGAGAACTACGACATCGTGCGCGCGCCGGACAAGCTGACCAGTCTCGTGCTGCAGGGCTGGATCGAAGGGCAGGCCGCGACGACGCTGTTCGCCGATGCCGGCCTCGATCTGGCGGCGCTGCGCAAGCAGGCGCGCCGGCCCGATTTCCATCCGGTCGTGCTGAAGGGCGCGACGTTCTCCGCCGACATCCCGGTCGCGCACGAAGTAGTCGAAAGCCACAACGTGCTGGCGAAGATTCCCGGCAGCGAACGCCCTGACGAAATCGTCTTCTACGGCGCGCACTGGGACGCCTACGGCAAGGGACCGGCCGACGCGAACGGCAATACGATCCGCCGCGGCGCGAACGACGACGGCCTCGGCGTCGCCGCGCTGCTCGACATCGCGCGCACGTTCAAGGCGCAGCCGGGGCCGAAGCGCAGCATCGTGTTCGGCGTGTGGACGGCGGAGGAGCGCGGCCTGCTCGGATCGGAAGCCTATGCGCTCGATCCGGCCTATCCGATGGACAAGACCGTCGCTAACCTGACCATCGACATCCTGCAGACGGCAGGCAAGGCACGCAACGTGATCCTCGTCGGCGCGGGGCAGGATACGCTCGAAGACGATCTCGCCCGCTTCGCAAAGGCGCAGGATCGCACCGTCACGCCCGAAGGCCTGCCCGAACGCGGCCTGTTCTATCGCGCGGACCATTTTTCGTTCGCAAAGCGCGGCGTGCCGGTCCTGTTGATGATGGGCATCGCCGGCGCCTCGGACCTCGTCGAGGGCGGCCGCGCGGCAGGGCAGAAGTGGGTCGACGACTACACCGGCCACTGCTATCACCAGCCCTGCGATGCCTATGGACCGGAGTGGAACCTCGACGGCGCCGTGCAGGACATCGGCCTGATGCTCGACATCGGCCGCGACCTCGCCAATTCCTCGCGTTGGCCCGAGTGGAAGGCGGGATCGGAATTCAACGCCATCCGCGAGAAGAGCGCTGCGGCGCGACGCTGAATGGCGCGCACGTCGGCGGGTTGCGAGGATCGGTGAACGGACATCGGCTTCGACCGCAGATCGGCGGCGGCCAGGGACGGAGTGCCGACGGTGCACGGTACGCGCCGCCGGTAAACCGTAAACTCCATTGCCTGCATCGACTTCACGTTGCGATCGATGAACGACACCGCGGCCGCTGCGATGCGGCGAATCGAAGCCCTGCGCCTGCGCGCACGCCTCTACACGCGCATCCGCGCGTTCTTCGCCGAGCGCGGCGTGCTCGAGGTCGAGACGCCGATGTTGTCCGCGGCCGGCAACACCGAGCCGAACATCGAAAGCTTCAGCACGAGCTTCGGCGGCCACGTGGATGCCGGCTCGCGTGAACGCTGGCTGCGCACGTCACCCGAATATCCGCTCAAGCGCCTGCTCGCCGCGGGCGTCGGCGACTGCTACGAACTCGGCCGCGTATTCCGCAACGGCGAGGCGGGCCGCCGCCACAATCCCGAGTTCACGATGCTCGAATGGTATCGGCTCGGCTGGAATCACCAGCGCCTGATCGACGAGACGATCGATCTCGTCCAGGCGGCGCTCGCGCTGCTCGGCCGCCGCGCCGACGTGGTCAAGCGCAGCTATCGCGAATGGTTCGCCGGCGAACTCGGTCTCGACCCGTTCGGCGCGACGCTCGAACAGCTGCAGGCGCCGCTCGCGAATGTTCGCATCGATCCCGATGGTCTCGGCCGCGACGACTGGCTCGATTTGTTGATCACCCATCGCCTGCAGCCGGCGTTTCCGAAGGACCGCATCAGCGTGATCTTCGACTATCCGTCCACGCAAAGCGCGCTGGCGAAGCTGCGTGCAGGCGAACCGCCGCTGGCCGAACGCTTCGAGTTGTATCTGGGACCGTACGAACTCGCCAACGGCTATCACGAACTCAATGACGCGGCCGAGCAGCGCACGCGTTTCGAACACGACAACGTGCGGCGGCGCGGCCGCGGCCAGCGCGAGCTGCCGATCGACGAACGCCTGCTCGGCGTGCTCGACGCGTTGCCGGACTGCGCCGGCGTCGCGCTCGGCATCGAACGGCTGCTGATGGGCCTGGCCGACACGGACGACATCCGCGACGTGCTCGCGTTCGCGTTCGCCGACGCCTGACCCGCGCTACGCGAGCGGCAGGCTCACGCGCGCGACGCAGCCGCGCAGGTCGCGACGATTCTCCAGCGTCAACGCGCCGCCATGCTGCTCGACGATCTGCCGCGCGAGCACGAGGCCGATGCCCGAGCCGCCCGGCTTGGTCGTGAAGAACGGCACGAACAGGTTCTCGCTCGGCGGCAAGCCCGGGCCCTCGTCGGCGATCTCGACGATCAGCTGATCGGATTCGACCTGCCAGCGCAATTGCACCCCGCCGGTTTGCGTCAGCGCGGCGTCGGTCGCGTTCTGGATCAGGTTGATCAGGGCCTGTTCGATCTGGTCCGGATCGACCTCGATACGCAGTGCGGGACTCGCCACCACCTCGACATCGAGGCGCTGTTCGAGCCGCGCCGCGCGCAGCGCGAGTTCGTCGAAGGCGACCTCGCGCCGGTTCGGCGGCGGCAGCCGTGCCAATGCGGTGTAGCGCGCCATGAAGCGCGCCAGCGCTTCGGCGCGCACGCCGATCACGTCGAGGCCGCTGCGCGCGTCGTCGCGCCAATCGTCCGGCGGCGGTTCGCTCGCGATCAGCTTGGACAAGGTCGCCGCCATCGAGCGGATCGGCGCGAGCGAATTGTTGAGCTCGTGCCCGAGCACGCGCAGCAGGCGCTGCCAGGCGAGGCGTTCCTCCTCGCGCAGTGCGCGGCTGAGGTCGCTGATGACGATCAGGTCGTGCGGGCGGCCGTTTTCGCGAAAGCGCGTACGGCGGATCTCCCAGCGCCCGTTGCCGCCGGGAAAGCTGCGTTCGACGATCTGCGTGTCGGGGCCGGCAAGACAATCGACGATGGCCAGATCCTCGGCGCTCCGCCCCGCGAGCCGGTCGAACGAGGCGCCGAGCAGGCGTTCGGCGGCCGGGTTGGCCAGTTGCAGCCGGTGCTCGGGATCGAGCGCGAGCACGGCGAGGTCGAGCGCGGCGATGACCTTGCCCAGCAGCGCGCTCTTCTCCTCGACCGCCAGGCGCTGCTCGCGCAGCGTGTGCGCGAGGGCGTTGATCTCCCACACGACTTCGCCGACCGCATCGCCGCGGCGCGCGCGCGAGCCGCGCAGGCTGTAGTCGCCTTCGCGCAGGGCTTCGAGCAGGTTCGACAAGGTGTACAAGGGGAATACCGCGCGCCGCTGCAGCGCGAACGCGAGCCCCCAGGTGAGCATCGCCACGGCGAGCCAGACGGCTGCGACCTGCCAACGCAGTCCGTACGCGAACACCAGCATGACGGCGAAGGCGAGCATGCCCGGCAGCGCGACCAGTGCGATGCCGGCGAGCAGGCGGCGTTCGTAGTTCCAGCGGTGCGCGCCGGGACTCACGCGCCCGGCTGCTCGATGCCGTATTTCTGCAGGCGCCGGTACAACGAAGGCCGGCTGAGACCGAGCAGGCTCGCGGCGCGCTGGATGTTGCCGCCGGTGCGTTCCAGCGCCTGGCGCACCATGCGTTCCTCGGCTTCCTCGACGCTCAGCGATTCGCTCGCGGCGAGCGCCGCGGCGCCGCTGATGTCGTGCGGAGCCGGCGGCTTCAGGTTCAGCGCGTCTTCGTCGAGCACGTTCGTGTCGGCCATCAGCGCGGCGCGCTCGATGATGTGCGAGAGCTCGCGCACGTTGCCCGGCCACGCGTAGCCCTTCAGCGCGCGCAGCGCCGACGGCGCGAAACGCAGGTCGTCGCGCTGGTAGCGCGCGGCGAAGCGGGCGAGGAACGACTGCGCGAGCAGCGGGATGTCCTCGTCGCGCTCGCGCAGAGGCGGCAGATGCAGTTCGACGGTGTTGAGGCGGAACATCAGGTCCTTGCGGAACGCGCCGCGCGCGACATCGGCGGCGAGATCGGCATTCGTCGCCGAGACCAGGCGCACGTCGACCTTCAGCGTGCGCGAGGACCCGACACGTTCGAGCTCGCCGTCTTCCAGCACGCGCAGGAGCTTGGGCTGCTGCGCCGGCGGAATGTTGGCGATCTCGTCGAGGAACAGCGTGCCGCCGTCGGCGAGCTCGAAGCGGCCGATGCGATCGCTTTTCGCGTCGGTGAACGCGCCGCGCACGTGGCCGAACATCTCGGCCTCGAACACGCTTTCCGGAATGCCGCCCATGTTGACCTTGACGAACGAGGCCGCGGCGCGCTTGGATGCCTCGTGCAGCTTGCGCGCGACGACGCCCTTGCCGGTGCCGTTCTCGCCGAGGATCAGCACGTTCGCATCCGACGGGGCGACGCGCTGCAGCGTCGCCAGCAGCGTGCGCATCGACGCCGAGGCGGCGATGAAATCCTCGTCGCCGTCGGCGCGCAGCAGCGCGTTTTCCGCCGCCAGCTTGCGTTCGCTGCGCCGCGCGCGCGCCAGCGCCAGCTGGTTGCCGAGCACGCTGAGCAGACGCGTGTTGTCCCACGGCTTCTCGATGAAGTCGCCGGCACCGAGCCGCATCGCTTCGACGGCGACGTCGATCGTGCCCCACGCGGTCATCACGACGACCGGCAGGTCGGCGTCGAGCTTCTTGAGTTCGCGCAGCAGTTCGAGCCCCTCGGCGCCCGAGGTCGTGTCGCGCGTGTAGTTGAGGTCGATCAGCGCCGCGTCGAAGCGCTGCTTGCGCACGGCGTCGAGCGCCGCGGCCGGGCCGTCGACGACGGCACAGCCGATGCCCTCGGCCTTCAGCAGCAGCCGCAACGCCTCGCGGATGTCGCGCTGGTCGTCGGAGATCAGGATGCTCATGCGCGTCGCCGTCATGCCGCTGCGGTCTGGATCGGAGAAGTCATCATTCGGCCGTTTTCGATTTGTACACGATTATACGGCCCGCGCCGGCGCGGCCTCTTTTTCGATCCAGCCGTCGGCCAGCCGCACGACGCGTTGCGCCTCGGCCGCGAACGCTTCGTTGTGGGTGACCTGCACAATCGTCATGCCGTCCCGATGCAACTCGTGCAGCAGGTCCATGATCATGCGTGCCTGGCTCGAATGCAGCGCGCCGGTCGGCTCGTCGGCCAGCAGCAGGACCGGCCGCGTGATCACCGCGCGCGCGACCGCGACCAGCTGCTGCTGGCCGCCGGACAGCTGGTTCGGATAGAGGTCCTTCTTGCCGACGATCTGGAAACGGTCGAGCAGGTCGCCGACGCGTGCCGCGCGTTCCTTGGCTGGCACGTCGCGATACTGCAGCGGCAGGTCGAGGTTCTCCCACACCTTCAGGTCGTCGATCAGGTGGTAGTGCTGGAAGATGAAGCCGACCTTCTCACGCTGCAGCGCCTGGCGCTGCTTCGCGTTGAGTTTGTCGACCTCGGTGCCGTCGAGTGCGTAGCCGCCCTGCCAGTCGTGATCCATCAGGCCGAGCACGTTCAGGAGCGAGCTTTTGCCGGCGCCGGACGGCCCCATGATGCTGACGAACTGCCCGGCATCGATGTCGAGCGATACCTGGCGCAGCACCCAGACGCGACCGCCGGCGAGGGGGAAGGATTTTTCGATGTCGTTGAGTTCGATCAGGGACACGAGGGTGATTTCCTGTAGAGGTGAGTCGATTCATTCGTGCCGCAGCGCGACGATCGGGTCGACGCGCAGCGCGCGCCGCGCCGGCACGACGATCGCGATCGCCGTCGCGGCCATCAGTACTGCGAGCGTGGCGAATACGACCCCGGCGCCGCCGGGCTCGATCGTACGCAATGATCCGCCGAGCAGCCGCGCGAACGGGATGCCGACGCCGATGCCGATCGCCACGCCGATGCCGAGCTGCACGAAGCTGCGTGCGAACAGCTTGCCGAGCAGGCGGGTGCCGCTGGCGCCGAGCGCTCGTCGCACGCCGATCTCGCGCCGGCGCTGGTCGACCCCGAACGCAGTCACGCCGTAGAGGCCGGCACCTGCGAGCGCGAGTGCGATCAGGCCGAATACGCCGAAGCTCTGCGCGACGACGTGTTCGCCGAAGTTGGTCGAGCGGTTCACCGCTGCGTAGTCGCGCACCCAGTACAGCGGCGTGTCGGGATCGACTTCGTTGGCGATGTCGCGCAGGCGCTGGGCGAACGCATCGGCGTCGCCGCGCGTGCGCACGGCGATGCTGGCGATCTTGTAGGGCGCTTGCCGCAGTGGCAGCAGCACGCTGGGCTGCGCCGCCGTGCCCGGCGTTTCCAACTTCAGCGCGCCGACGATGCCGACGACCGTGACCAGCGCTCCGTTCGGATCGCGCGGGTCGAAGCGGAAGCGGCGTCCGAGCACGGAGCCGTGTTCGCCGTACTGCTCGGCGAACGTACGGTCGACGACGGCGACGCGTGGGCTCTCGCCGGTGTCGCGCGTATCGAAGAATCGCCCCTGCTGCAGGGCGGCGCCGTAGGCCGCGAGAAAGTGATCGTCGACCGCGCCCGAATCGACCTGCGGCAGCGCGCCGTCGGCCGGTACGACGCCGTCGGGGAGCAGGTCGTGCGACTCGTTGTACCAGGTGCCCGGCAATGCCGTGCCGATCGTCGCGTCCACCACGTTGGCATCGGCGCGCAGGCGTTCGGCCAGGCGGTCGTAGAGACGCAGGCGCGCGGCATCGTCCGGATAGGTGCTCGCAGGCAGGCTGATGCGCGCAGTGAGCAGGTGCTCGACGTCGATGCCGAGGTCGGTGTGATCGAGCCGCTCGATGCCGCGCACGAGCGTACCCAGGCAAATCAGCAGCGCGCAGGACAGTGCGATTTCGCCGATCACGAGCACGCGGCTGGCGCGCGCGAAGAGGCCTCCGGCGACGCTGCGGCCGCCGTCGCGCAAGCCGTCGCCGAGCGCGCTCTCGCCGGCGCGCAAGGCGGGCAGCACGCCGGTGACGAGCGCCGTGACGAGCGCCGCGACGAGCGCAAACGAAAGCACCGTGCCATCGATGCCGAAATGCAGCCACAGCAGGCTGAATTCGGACTGGCGCGTCAAAACGTGCTGCCATTGAAGGGCGGCCTGCGCCAGCAGCAGCGCGACGCCGGTGGCGACGAGGCTCAACAGCAGGGACTCGGCGAACAGATGCGAAATCAGCCGCGCACGACTCGCGCCGAGCGCGACGCGCACGGCCAGTTCCTGCCGTCGCCCGAGCGTGCGCGTCAGCAGCAGGTTCGCTGCATTGGCGCAGGCGATCAGCAGGACCATGCCGACGGCGGCGAGCATGAAGCCGAGCATGCTGCGCGAGGTGCGGTCCATCACCATGTCCGACAGCGGCTCCACGCGCGGGCGCTGATTGCGGAAGCGTTCGGGCTCGGCGCGTGCTGCGTCGGCGAACCAGGTCTCGAACGCGGCCGTGACCGCGGCATCGCCGGTGTCGTCGTGACGGCGCAGCACGACCCAGTAGGCGTACTCGTCCTGCGCCATGCCTTCGGCCAGCGTCGCCGGCAGCCAGATCAGTTCGCGGCGAGGGTAGCTGAAGTCCTTCGGCATCACGCCGATCACCGTGACGGGCTTGGCATCGACGCGGATCTGGCGGCCGACGATAGCCGGGTCGCCGCCGTAACGGCCCTGCCACAGTTCGTAGGACAGCATCGCGACGGCGGGCGCGCCCGGGCGTTCGTCGGCGTCTGCGAAGTCGCGGCCGAGCAATGGTGCGACGCCGAGCAGGCGGAACAGATTCGCGCTGACGTGGCCGCCGTTGTAGCGCTCGGGTTTGTCGAGGTCGCTCAGGTTGGTCGTGTGGCGCGCGACGCCGCCCACCTGCGCGGTCGCGTCGAGTTGCCGGCGAATCTGCAGGAAGTCGCGGCGGGTCACCGGAAAGATGTCGCCGAGTCCGCCGTCGCCGAAGAATCCGGCTTGCAGCAACTGCTGCGGCTGCGCGAACGGCAGCGGCCGGATCAGGAATCCGTCCAGCATGGCGAGCATGAAGATCACGCAGGCGAGGCCCGAAGCGAGTACGCCGATCACCAGCGCCGAGAAGGCCGGCGTAGCGGCGATCGTGCGCGCGGCGGTCCTGAGTTCGGCGAGAAAGGCGATCATGCGGTCTCCAGGTCGTTCATTGTGCAAAATCCGACTGATGCGAGTGGACGCATTCGGTTCGCCGCATCGTCGGCGGGGCTTCATTCATCGCGCAGCGCAACGACGGGATCGACGCGCGCCGCGCGCAGCGCCGGCAGCCAGCACGCGGCGATGCCGATCGCGCCGAGCGTCGCCGCGACGGCGGCGAGCGTGGGCAGGTCGAACGCGCCGATGTGGTACAGCCGCGCCGACAGCAGCCGTGCGAACGCCCAGGCGAGGGGCACGCCGAGCGCGACGCCGATGGCGATCAGGCGCAGCCCCTGCGCGAGCACCTCGCGCAGCACGTTCGCGCTGCGCGCGCCGAGGGCCATGCGCACGCCGAACTCGGGTACGCGCAGGCGCACCGTGTAGGCGAGCACCGCGTAGAGTCCGACCGCCGCCAGCAGCAGCGCCGTCGCGCCGAGCAGGCCG
>Ga0105249_10003078_pt1 | contig 14400 bp, 11 predicted proteins | sample KBSS44metaG_FD_81522 | JGI IMG/M metagenome (GOLD analysis project Ga0105249, IMG submission 81522) | Switchgrass rhizosphere microbial communities from Kellogg Biological Station, Michigan, USA - KBS S4-4 metaG | ecosystem: Host-associated > Plants > Roots > Rhizosphere > Soil | place... | reverse complement strand
AATACCTGTACCGATTTCCTGCCATCACTAAAAGGCACCACCACATTTTCAATGTGTGAACCCTGGGTAACCCTGATATTCTGGAATACCGGCAGGGCCTGCTTATTGAGCTCAGTAACTTTTTGCTGGTAGTGCGCAGTGGCTTCGTTGTACAGCTGTCCCGACAATTCGGCTTCGTTGCCTCTTTGCAATTCTTCGGCGGTGATGTTGGTATCAATTCCGAAATTCACGATGCAGGCCAGTTTGAAATCTTCGTAATCACTTTGTTCTTTGAAGGAGCTGATCAATCCTTCGGCAACGGTATAAAAAGCGTTGTCCAAATCAAGCGCAAGCCTTTCTCCAAACAAAGCGTGGTTACGCTTGCTGTAAATAACGGTTCGCTGCTTGTTCATCACGTCATCATATTCCAGCAGGCGCTTACGGATACCGAAGTTGTTTTCTTCCACCTTCTTCTGTGCACGTTCGATCGACTTGGTGATCATACTGTGCTGAATCACCTCACCTTCTTTATAACCCATCCGGTCCATTAAAGAAGCGATCCGATCGCTACCGAACATACGCATCAGGTCGTCTTCCAGGGAAACATAGAACTGGGTACTACCAGGGTCACCCTGGCGACCCGAACGACCGCGCAACTGGCGGTCGACGCGGCGACTTTCGTGCCGCTCAGTACCAATGATAGCGAGACCACCGGCTTCTTTTACGCCTGGTCCGAGTTTAATATCTGTACCACGACCGGCCATGTTGGTTGCGATGGTTACCGCACCGGCCAATCCGGCTTCAGCTACCACTTGCGCTTCACGGGCGTGTTGTTTTGCGTTCAATACATTGTGAGGAACCTTTTTGGCCTGCAACATTTTGCTGAGCAATTCACTCACTTCAACTGAGGTCGTACCCACGAGTGCCGGGCGACCTGCTTCGCGTAATTTTTCAATCTCTTCAATAACAGCCTTATATTTCTCACGCTTTGTTTTATATACCAGGTCTTCAGAGTCTTTCCTGATGACGCCGATATTTGTCGGGATGGAAACCACATCCAGTTTGTAGATATCCCAGAATTCACCGGCTTCGGTTTCGGCAGTACCCGTCATACCCGCCAGTTTGTGGTACATCCTGAAAAAGTTCTGCAGCGTAATGGTGGCATAGGTCTGCGTAGCGGCCTCAATCTTCACATTTTCTTTCGCTTCAATAGCCTGGTGTAATCCATCACTGTAGCGGCGGCCATCCAAAATACGACCGGTCTGTTCGTCAACAATCTTCACTGCGCCATCCATCACCACGTACTCGATGTCTTTGTCGAATAGGGCATAGGCTTTCAACAATTGCTGAACAGTGTGTATCCGGTCGGCCTTCAGGGCGTAATCATTTAATATTTGCTCTTTCAGTTTCAATTTCTCATCAGCACTCACATCCTGCTTTTCAATTTCGGCCAGCTGGATGGACAGATCCGGGAGTACAAAGAAATTGGGATCTTCTCCCGTGCGCGTTATAAAGTGAAGTCCTTTTTCGGTGAGGTCTACCTGGTTGTTTTTTTCGTCAATATGAAAATAAAGTTCCTGGTCAACCACGCCCATTTTCTTCTGTTGATCGGCGAGGTAATAATTTTCGGCGCGTTGCATTTTCACTTTCACGCCGGGTTCACTCAGGTATTTAATGGTAGCGCTGGCTTTTGGAAGTCCGCGAAATGCCCGGAAAATTTGCAGGCCGCCTTCTTCCACGTCATCTTTTCCTTCCGCAATTAATTTTTTCGCTTCGATCAGTGATTTATTGACCACTTGCTTTTGCGCATCAACCAGTTGATGAACACGGGGCTTCAAAGCCTGGTATTGCTGATCGTCGCCTCCGCGTGAAACCGGACCTGAAATAATCAGCGGTGTACGCGCGTCGTCAATCAGCACGCTATCCACTTCATCCACCATGGCGAAGTGGTGTTTGCGTTGCACCATTTCATCCGGCGAATGCACCATGTTATCGCGCAGGTAATCGAAACCAAATTCATTGTTGGTGCCGTAGGTAATATCGGCCAGGTAAGCTCTTCTTCTTTCTTCGCTATTGGGCTGGTGCCTGTCGATGCAATCCACAGTAAGACCGAGGAATTCGAACAGGGGGCCGTTCCACTCGCTATCTCGTTTGGCCAGGTAGTCATTCACCGTTACGATGTGAACGCCTTCTCCGCCCAAGCCGTTCAGGTAGGCGGGTAAAGTGGACACAAGGGTTTTACCTTCACCTGTCGCCATCTCGGCAATTTTGCCTTCATGTAAAACGGTACCACCAATCAACTGAACGTCGTAGTGTACCATGTTCCATGTAATGGCGCCTCCGCCTGCGGTCCACGAGTTTCTATAAATGGCTTTGTCGCCTTCTATTTTAATGTAATCTTTCTTTACGCTTAACTCACGGTCAAGCTCAGTGGCAGTTACCACCAGTTCGGTATTTTCTTTAAAGCGGCGGGCCGTTTCCTTCATCACGGCAAATGCCTCGGGAAGCATTTCTTTCAACACCTCTTCAATTTTTTTATCGCGGTCCTTTTTCAGCTGATCCACCTGTTGATAGATCTCGTCTTTGCCGGTGATATCTTTAAAGTCAGCTTGCTCGGCTTTTTCATTGAGGGCTTGTATCTCATTGTCAATACCGGAAAGCCAATCTTTGATGCGCAACCTGAATTCTGTGGTCTTATTTCTGAGTTGATCATGGGTAAGTGATCCAAAGCTGTTGAAATGACCATTGATCTGGTCTACCAGTGGTAATATTTTCTGAACGTCCTTTTCCGATTTGCTTCCCCCAAAAATCTTCGATAAAAAGCCTAACATGTGTTTGGGTATTAATGAAATAGTTGATTTAAAAAGATAGAAACCAATATGAGTCAAATTTGATGCTGGAATGCCGGACAGGCCATATTGGCAGCCGCACAAAGGTACGAAAACCAAGTTTAACGGGCTCCATTTGCAGGCCATAGAGGTCAAATTACCGGAGGTTGTAAACATCCCAAAAGCACATAAACAGGGGATTGTCGCCGGTACCGGACCCCCGTAACCGCCATTTCTCCCCCGGCCGGGCCAAATGGTCTACACAAAGGGGGTTTTGATCTAAATTTGGCAGTTTTGGCCGCAGGCAAACCCTATTTTTGCTTCATGCGCAAAATCAGGCTGAGCAGGTTTTCAGCTGTCTCTCTTCACGTTTTATTCTGGGCATTTTATCTATTGTTGCCTTACATCCTCCACAATCCGCAGGAAAGGGCAGATCGATACAAATTCTGGGCTGGCAGGTCAACTATTATGAACCTGTTTTGGCTGTTATTTTTTTACGCCAATGCCTTCCTGTTTATTCCGAAAGTGTATAAAAAATGGGGTATCACCTGGTACATTCTCGCGTTGCTGCTTTCATGCGTAACCATTTTTACACTGGGCAATCTTATTACGCTGCAATTTTTCCCCGACAAAGGCTTTGTTTGGAAATCATATGTTCCCTTCATCTTTTCATTCATTTCATTTTTGGCGATGAGTACCAGTTATCGCGTGATTGCGGATAATATGGTGAAAGAAAGATTAAGAAAAGAAACGGAAAGCGAAGCGTTGAAAACAGAACTGTCTTTTCTGCGCTCGCAGGTTAGTCCGCATTTCATGTTTAACGTGCTAAATAACCTGGTGGCACTGGCAAGGCTTAAGAGCAACCAGATTGAACCGAGCCTGATCAAACTTTCGCACCTGATGCGTTACATGTTGTATGAATCCGACCAGGAAACCATCAGTCTGGAGAAAGAAGTGGAATATTTAAGAAGCTATATCGACCTCCAGCATTTGCGGTTTGGCGACGATGTAAAAGTGACACTGGAAACACAGGGCGATATTGCGGGCAAGTTGATTGAACCGATGCTGTTAATTCCATTCGTGGAAAACGCATTCAAGCACGGCATGGGAATGATCAAAGATCCTTTCATCGATATTCGCCTGAACGTAACCGATACCGCGCTTGATTTTGTAGTAAGCAATAAAACCAGTACCGAAACAGAAACCAGGGACAAGAGTTCGGGAATAGGGTTGAACAATGTTCGCAGGAGGTTGGAATTGTTGTACCGTGACCGGTACCAGCTAATGATTGACGAATCACGCAATATTTACACCGTGGCGTTGAAAATTATGTGGAAATGATGAGATGTCTCATTGTTGACGATGAAAAACTCGCACTCGACCTGATGGAAGACAATATCCGCCAGGTGCCGTTTTTGCAATTGGTGGGTCGATGCAAGAATCCATTCGAAGCCATGGAAATTATGAACCGTGAAAACATCGACCTGGTGTTTCTCGACATACAGATGCCCGGTTTAACCGGCATCCAGTTTCTGCAAAGTTTGAAGAGCAACGCATTGGTTGTATTTGTGACGGCGTACGAAAAATACGCGCTGGAAGGATTCAATCTCGACGTGTTGGATTATTTGGTGAAACCTGTTTCTTTCGAACGCTTTCTGAAAACAGCCAATAAGGCATTTGAATTATACAATCTCCGCAGTAGCCAGCAACGTAGCAACAACGAACAGCTGGAACATCCCGGTTATATTTTCGTGAGTGCCGATTATTCGCTGGTAAAAATCAACATAGACGAAATAACGGTGATAGAAGGGTTGAAGGACTATATCAGAATTCATTTGGGACCCTCCGCCAAACCCATTATCACCCGTATGAGCATGAAGGCCATTGAAGACAAATTACCTTCTCAACAATTCATCCGGGTACACAAATCATATATCGTGGCGATTCACAAGATTGCTTCCATCCGCAAGGGAAGGATACTGATCGATCATTTGGAAATACCCATTAGCGACAATTACAGGGAGCTTTTTTTCAAACGAATTGAAGGTCCCGAACCAACCTGATAGAACCATGAAAGCGCATTCGATATCATATTTTTTGATTTTCATCCTCCTTTCTTTTCGGTCAGGACCCGATGAACCCACCAATCGTTGGGCACCAGCCGGTGTTAAGGTAGATGGATCAGATATAGAATGGACAGAAATGATTCCCAACTACGACGTCGAATCGAAAATGCTATACATGGTGGCGAACGATTCTACGAATTTGTATTTCCTCATCAAATCTGATGATCAGCTTACCCAGATGAAGATCATGAATGCAGGTGTAGAAGTAACGCTTGATATAAATGGAAAGAAGAAGGGCCAAATGGGATTTGCCTTTCCGCTGCCAAGAACGAAAGAAGAGCAGCAACAGGAAATGCATGAAGCCATTAATCCGGTTACCCAACAACCCGATTACGCCCAGATGAGAAAACGCAATTTGGAACAAATGAAATTCATCCGGGTCCATGGATTTGAAGGCGCGTTGGATGATACCATTCCTGTTCAAAATAACCTTGGCATTACGGCCAGGATCGGATTTACGAAAGACAATATGCTGGTATACGAGGCAGTTATTCCATTGGCAGTGATTTCAAAAGATAATTTGCTGGCGGATCCATCCAGGTTAGTGGGATACAATTTTAAGTTGAATGCCGTACCCAAACCCGAACATCGGCAAAACTCCGGCAACGGAAATGGCGGTGGAGGCAGCTACGCAGGTGGTCAACACCACGGCGGTTATGGACATGGCGGCGGCGGAAGTCATGGCAATTGGAATGTAGACCGCACCCAGATGTTTAACGAACATGATTTCTGGGTGAAACAGCGAATGGCACAACACGCGAGTTAAACTTTACAGGATTTTTAAGTCTGACTATTGAAATACCCCGCATGAGGAATTTCTACATTTTGTTCTTGATGGCACTGGCGATCCCCTGCCTTACCCAGGCGCAGGACGTTCGTCGCGTGAGCGGTCGCGTATGGGACTCAACACACAACCCGGTGCCCAGGGCTTCAGTAAAGCTTTATTACCCCGCTCGAAAAGACACCCTGCAAATGATTACAGACAGCAGCGGCGTCTTTCATTTTTCGCCGGTTGATTCCGGCAAATTCAGCATTGCCATAAGCAGTGTGGGTTTCATTGACTTCGTTCGTTTCTATTCTTTTCCGCCCGATATAAAAGAAATTCAACTCAATGCCATTTCCATGGATCGTGACGTGCGAACCCTGGAAGAAATTGTGATAGGTGTTCCGCCCATTCAGATCAAAGAAGACACAGTAGAGTACAAGGCTGATTCTTTTAAAGTGAAGCCCAATTCGATGGTAGAAGACCTGTTGAAAAAATTGCCGGGGATACAGGTTGACAAAAACGGCAATGTAACGGCGCAGGGTAAATCAGTTACCAAGGTGCGCGTAAATGGCAAAGACTTTTTCGGAGGTGATGTGCAAACTGCAACGCGCGAATTACCGGCCGACATCATCGACAAGGTGCAGGTGATTGACGATTATGGTGACCAGGCGGCCGTGTCGGGCATTAAAGACGGTGATCCGGATAAGATCATCAACCTGCAATTGAAAAAAGATAAGAACAGGGGCGCATTCGGCAGGGCCACGGCAGGTTACGGTACGGATGACCGTTATACCGGAACATTAAACGCGAATGTATTTTCCGACCGGTCACAGCTGTCTCTTTTCGGAAACGCCAACAACACCAACAACAGCCTGTTTAACATCGGCGGAAATGGGGGTGGCGCACAGGGCACTGCCAGTGGCGGTGGAGGAACGGGCGGCGGAGGTGGTGGCAACCGTGTAGGCGCCGGCGCGGGCGCATTGATGGCTGCAGGCGCAAGTGCCATGGGGGTAAACAGCGGCGGCAACAATGGAACCAACCAGGATGGCATCAACACCACCTATTCAATAGGAACCAACTATCGCACTGATTTCGGCGTGAAGAATTCGTTTTATGGCAGCTATAGTTTTACCAGGAGGAATTCAGTTGGCAATACCCAAACTTCACAACAAAACTTTTTCGAGGACAAAACTTTTATCAATAACCAGGAAAGCGATTTCGACAATTGGTCGAACAATCATCGTTTAACGGCCAACCTGGAATTGAATATCGACTCGTTCAATTACCTGAAAATTTCACCGTCGGTTACCTACGGATACAATTACAACCAAAGCCTTTCCAATTTCTCTTATTTTCAATCCCCCGATATTCCAACCAGCGAAGGCTTTAACCAGGATTCGCTTCACAATCATTCTCCGAATTTCAATACCAATATTTTATACAATCACAAATTCAGAAAGCGGGGTAGAAATTTTTCGCTCAACCTGAACATGGGTATTTCAAATACAGATTCCAACGACGACCTGGTAAACTTCACACGCAGTTATGATTCCAGCTTACCCGGCGGTCACGTTGATCTTTTGCAGAATCAATTCATCGACCAATTCAACCGGAATCACAATTATGGCATCCGGATGACCTATTCAGAACCAATCATGAAAGACCGGTTTCTTGATGTGACCTACTCGCACACCAACACCTATGCCAGCAGTGACCGGAAAACCTACCTGTACAATCCCGCCACCGGCGATAGTACCCTGGTTCCACAACTGACCAATGCCTATGAGAATACATTTATTTATGACCGTGGCGGTGTAACAATCCGAACCATCAAGAAAAAATACAACTATTCGATTGGTATTAATATTCAACCGGTTTACCTGGAAGGATATTCCATTACAAAAGACAGTGCCTACACGCCACAGCATAGAGTGAACATATTGCCGGTAGCACGGTTCACCTATAATTTTTCAAAAACAAAATCGGTGAGCTTCAATTATAATTCCAGTGCGAGCCAGCCGACCTTCACCCAACTCCAACCCGTACGCGATATTTCCAATCCGCAATACCAAACCCAGGGTAATCCCAATTTGCAGCCGGCGTTTAACCACAACTTCAACATGTATTACAACAACTTCAACTTCATTTCCGGACGCGTGTTGTTTACCAATGTGAATGTAAACCTGGTGCAACACCGCATCGTGAACAATGTGATTTCATTGGGAGAAAAAGGAGCGCAGCTGAGTATTCCGGAAAATGTGGATGGCTACTATAGTGTCACCGGCTTCTACGCGTATTCAAAACCCTATCAAAACCGCAAATACGTGGTATCGTTGAACGGCTCGGCTAATTTCAATCACGACGTAGGACTGGTTGACAGTTCAAAGAATGTGGGATACAACTGGATTGCCTGGCAGGGTGCCAATTTCGATTTCAACTACAAGGACTGGCTGGAGCTGGGTGTTTCCGGCAGGTACAGTTTGAATAGCACGAGGTACACCATCAGTCAGCAAAACCGATATACTTCATCGGCCTTTGTGATCGGAAGTACTATGCGCGCCGATTTGCCCGGAAGCTTTACTCTCAGGTACGATTTTGATTATACCATCAACCAGGGACTGGCCGAGACGGTTCAAAAAAATACCGCCATCCTGAATGCATCGGTTGAGAAGGTGATTTTTAAGAAGAAGAATGGGTTTATCAGGTTTTCAGGGTTTGATATATTCAATCAAAACGTAAACATCAATCGGCAGGTAACGGGCAACTCCATCATCGACTCCCGCACCATGCGCCTGACAAGGTATTTCATGCTCAGTTTCACCTACCGGCTCAACCGGTTTACTGCCTCAGGCAGTCAGCAAGGTCAGCAGCAACAGCGTCAGCAACGGCCGTTTTAAGCAGTTTTGCTTTTCAGTTTTTCATTTTGGTTGGGATCACCCTTGCCTGTGGTCAGCAGCGCCAGCAGACTACCGGAAAAATATTTTCTCCATCCACCCGAACAGGCGCCGAAACATTCAATTTCAGGAACCAATCCCCAGTGTGTAAATAAAATGCGTGTCTTGTTGCCTTGATTCGAAATATCAAAGCTAATTTTCGTGCCCGTCCACTCGCTTTTATTTTTCAGAAAGTTTAACTGGCTGTCTGTAACCAGCCAAACTATTTTTTGATCGGGGATCAATTCAATTAGCTTTTGTTTGGAATAGTGGATGTCGCCAAATTGAACGGAGAATTCGTCGTTCAGTTTTTCCGACTGGCCCTTCACATCTTTCGACCACCATGCGGCGATATCGTTGATGGCGTCGAACACTTCCGATGGCGACTGATCAACCAACAGGGTAGCCTTGAAATTTTGATTTTCCATACAATTTTTTTTATTGATCGGTGAATGATTTGCTTTTCAAAAAAGAGCAGTACCAAAAATAGGGTCTGATAACGGATCAAAAGGGGTGTAAAATGGACATTCTGGTGGGTTGATTTGGACAGGATGGATTGTTACCTTTACCAAAAGAATTCCGATGAAACATCTTACCATCATTGTGCCCGACGGCCAGAACAGCATCAGCAGCGTTGCCGGTGCATACGAGATTTTTACAAAGGCCAATGAATACTGGAAACAAACCGGCAGGCGTGAGTTATTCAAGATTGAATTCGCCGGCGTTTCAAAAAAAATGGACTTCTTTGGAGGACTGATTTCGGTAAAGCCACATACACAGATATCGGCGATCGCAAAAACGAACCTCATTATTATCCCTTCCCTGAATCACAATTACCACAAGGCGGTGAAGGGCCAACAACAGCTGATTGACTGGATCGAAAAACAATATAAGAATGGTGCCGAAGTGGCCACCATTTGCACCGGCGCATTTATGCTGGCCTCGTCGGGTTTGCTGGACGGAAAAAATTGTTCCACCCACTGGGCAGCGGCAGACAATTTCAGGGCCATGTTTCCAAAAGTGAATCTGCAGCCTGACCGGTTGATAACGGATGAAAATGGCATCTACACAAATGGGGGAGCATATTCCTTCCTGAACCTGATGGTTTATTTGGTGGAAAAATACTACGACCGGCAAACTGCCATTTTCTGCGCCAAAGTTTTTCAAATTGAAATTGACCGGCAGAGTCAATCCGCATTTGTGATATTCACCGGTCAGAAATTACACAGTGATGAAATGGTGAAAAAGGCGCAATCCTATATCGAAGAAAATTTGCATGAGAAAATCTCTGTTGAGTTGCTGTCGGCGAAATTCGCCGTGGGAAGGAGAAACTTCGACAGGCGGTTCATAAAGGCAACAGGCAACACGCCGGTTGAGTACCTGCAAAGGGTGAAAATTGAGTCGGCAAAAAAGGCCTTTGAAAACAGCCGGAAGAACGTGAATGAAGTGATGTATGAAGTGGGTTATTCCGATGTAAAAGCATTCAGGGAGGTATTCAGGAAAGTTACGGGCATGTCGCCATTGGAATACCGGGCCAAATACAATAAGGAGGCGTTGCTGAACTGAGATTTCACGCAAAGAAGCAAAGTTCTGGCTCTGCGCCTTTGCGTGAAATTTCTTATGGTTTTTTCCTGCCTTTAAAATACCTTTGCAGCCTCTTTTAAACCCCCATTCCTTCGCAATATGTCAGGCGCATTAAAAGAAGTTCGTAACAGGATCAAATCGGTACAATCCAGTCAGCAAATTACCAAAGCCATGAAAATGGTGAGCGCGGCCAAATTGCGCCGTGCCCAGGATGCCATTGTACAAATGCGCCCCTATGCACAGAAGTTGCAGGAGATGCTGAGCAATATCGTGAGCAACGCCGATGTTTCAGGCGGACAATCCCTGGCGGTTGAACGTCCGGTTCAGAAAGTGCTGATGATCGTGATTACTTCCGATCGTGGCCTGTGCGGCGCCTACAATGCCAATATCATTAAAATGGCCCGGATAGCCATCCAGGAAAATTATCCTGACCTGCTGAAACAGGGGAAGGTTACCATTTGGCCCATTGGCAAAAAGGCCTACGAATACTTCACCAAGGCCAAATACGAAGTGGATCCAAGTTATAAGGACATCTTTTTGAACCTGAATTTTGAACATGTTCAGGCAGTGGCGCAGGAGGCCATTAAAGCATTCCTGACCCGCGAATACGACAGGGTAGAACTGGTATACAGCGAATTTAAGAATGCCGCTACCCAACGCTTTAAAGTGGAAAGATTTCTTCCCATTCCCAAAGTGGAAGCCCAGCCAGGGGTGAAAGCCAAAAAAGCCGACTTCATTTTTGAGCCCGATAAGGATACCCTTGTGGCCGAACTGATGCCCAAGATTCTCAACACGCAATTGTTCAAAGCCGTTCTGGATGCCCATGCCAGCGAGCATGGCGCACGCATGACGGCCATGGATAAAGCCACTGAAAATGCCAATGAATTATTGAAGGCGCTGAAGATTTCCTACAACAGGGCCCGTCAGGCTGCCATCACCACCGAGCTCACGGAAATCGTGAGTGGCGCTGCGGCATTGCAGGGATAGTCTGTGAACAAGTAATTCTTGCGGTAAACCGAAGTTCTATTAATTTTCCACCTGCACGCGAAAGCTTAATTTTTGCCCATGGAATTATCGCAAATCATACCCCATATTCAAGCCCTGGTTTTTGCCAGCGAAAAGCCCCTTACTACACTCGACCTGGTTGAACTCGTAAATAATGCACTGGGATTTATTGAAGACAGGGCCAGTTTAGACCAGGTGGAAGCAGCCGTTGACGCCGTACGTGAAAAATACGGATCTGAATTTTATCCATTTGAATTAAGACAAAGCGGTGGTGGCTGGCAGTTCCTGACCAAAAAAGAATTCCACAAAACCATTGCACAGTTGAACGGCGATAAGTTTCTCAAAAGGCTGTCTACAGCAGCAATGGAAACCCTCGCCATCATTGCCTATAAACAACCCATTACCAAATCGGAAATTGAAGCCATACGCGGTGTAAACTGCGATTACAGCATTCAGAAACTGCTGGAAAAAGACCTGGTGGTGATTATGGGAAGAAATGAAAACGCGCCCGGACGACCGCTGCTTTACAATACCTCGCAATCGTTCATGGATTATTTCGGTATCAATTCTTCTGAAGACCTGCCGAAGATCAAGGAAGTGCTGGCCGACCAAATGGTAGAACCAACCCTGGTTAATTCTGAGCACTTTGAAATGGAAGAAGAAGTGATCCTCGTGGTGTCTGAAAGCGGCGAGCTGATCGACTATCCCCTTGCAGCCGACGACGCTGAAGTAAAGCCTGAAAACGATTCGCCTGAATCATCAAACAACGACGACCCAGAAAAAAGCGAATAGATCATCTTAAATAATTTCGGAGAGGGCGGATAAGTTTCTTTTCCGCCCTTATTTTTGCATCCACTTTTCCCGATATGAAAGAAATACTCAGCGCAAAACAGCTTTTGGACATAGCCAGCGAATTTGGAACACCGGTTTATATCTACCATGCCGAAAAAATTGCCGCTCAATTTGCCAAGCTGAAGAAGGCTTTTGCAAAATGCGACGCACGGTTTTTCTATGCCTGCAAATCGCTGACCAACATCAATATTCTGAAATATGTAAATGAACTGGGTGCCGGGTTGGATTGCGTAAGCATCAATGAAGTTAAACTTGGACTGAAGGCCGGCTTTGACAAAGACCGCATTTTATATACGCCCAACTGTGTTGACTTTGAAGAAATACTGGAAGCGAAAGAACATGGCGTGCACATCAATATCGACAACATATCCATCCTTGAACAGTTCGGCAACCGGTTCGGCAGTAGTTACCCGGTTTGCATCAGGTTGAATCCGCACATCATGGCGGGCGGAAATTTCAAAATCTCCACCGGTCATGTCGACAGCAAATTTGGAATATCCATTCATCAAATCAGGCATATTGAAAGAGTGGTGAAAACGACCAAAATAAAAGTCACCGGCATTCACATGCATACCGGCAGCGAAATAAAAGACGTGGGTGTTTTCCTGGAAGGATTGGAAGTGATGTTTAACATGGCATCGCATTTCCCCGATTTGGAATTCATTGACCTGGGCAGCGGTTTTAAAGTGCCCTACCAGCCTTCCGATCCTGAAACAGATGTGGATACGCTGGGAGAAAAACTCGCGATTGCATTTCAACAATTTGAAAATGAAACGGGCCGCAAACTGAGTGTTTGGTTTGAGCCCGGAAAATACCTGGTTAGTCAGTGCGGCTATTTTGTAGTGAAAGCGAATGTCATCAAACAAACACCCGCCACCGTTTTTGTGGGCGTCAACAGCGGATTCAACCACCTCATCAGGCCTATGTTCTATGAGGCTTATCACCATATTGAAAACATCTCCAATCCAAAAGGCCCTGAAAGAATCTATACGGTGGTCGGAAATATTTGCGAGACAGACACCTTCGCGTGGGACAGGAAAATAAATGAAGTACGGGAAGGTGACCTGCTGGTGTTCTACAATGCAGGTGCGTACGGCTTTGAAATGAGCAGCAATTTCAACTCGAGGCTAAAGCCTGCCGAAGTGATGGTAAAAAATGGTAAAGCAGTGTTGATCAGAAAGCGGGATTCTTTTGAAGATCTGCTGAAGAACCAGATCGAATTGGCTTAGTCAAGCCACACTTCATTTCCAGCCAGGGTTGCCGGCGGGGTAAAATCGTGCGGCGCCAGTTCGTAATTCAGCAATTCTTCTTTTTGCTTCCGGTCTACCGGCGAGGGTTCGAATACCGCGTCGCTTGGTTTACCCAGGAATGCGGCCATGGCGAAGAATCCGTATTTGATAAAGTGTACGATGTAGATCATTCCCCACATGCTCTTATAGTCATCATTGTCGTATTTGAAAATGAATTTTCTGCCGAGGTTAAAAATCAGGTAAGAACCGCAAAACATGAACACGCCGTTCATGATCCAGAACAAACTATAGTTCAGGATATTTCCCTTGTAATGATCCATCAAATATTTCTGGAACAGCAAAGCTGAAACCAGCAGGATGCCGCAGTTCAAGGTGATCAGCAACGTGTTGAATTCATTCAGGCTGTTGATGAGCATGTAGGTCACACTCATGTTCGGAACGAAAACCAGTAAAGTGATGGTCAGGTGTTTTCCGAAGTTCGATTTGTACCTGCTGTTGATCATGAGAAGAATGAGCATCACTTCAGTAATCATCAGCACGTTTCTCAAAAAATGGAATGGCTTGCTATAAAACGGTATGAAATTAAGCGTAAGGTTAAACAGGAATGCAACCAGGCTAAGGATCATTAAATAGTTCAGGTATTCAACCACGTAAGTGCGCTTCAGCAAAATGAGCAGGAAGGGCAATAGGGGTAGGTAGCAGGAAATATGTACAAAGATATTCAGGTATGAATTTCCAAAATCAAGCATACAAGGGGTTTGGATCAAATGAGGCCTGTGAGGCAATATATTATAACGTTTTTAGCCCCTGAATATTACCCCGGAAATGGGTATTCCAAAGGGTTTCACGCCTGCGTAGCGGAGGCCCGCCAGGAGGCTAACTGGCCAGGCATCATATTTATATTTCTTGGTACATTTAGGATAACCAAAAACTTTACGCTATGCCTATCAGGATGGTAGACGATCCGCAGGACCCGAACCAGGGCGATTTTGACGACCAGGGTGGTGGCGGCGGAGGCAGGTCAAATTTCCCCGGTGGCGGCGGTGGGGGCGGTCTTTTGGGTTTACTGCCTTTGTT
>Ga0105249_10003076_pt1 | contig 14407 bp, 10 predicted proteins | sample KBSS44metaG_FD_81522 | JGI IMG/M metagenome (GOLD analysis project Ga0105249, IMG submission 81522) | Switchgrass rhizosphere microbial communities from Kellogg Biological Station, Michigan, USA - KBS S4-4 metaG | ecosystem: Host-associated > Plants > Roots > Rhizosphere > Soil | place... | reverse complement strand
GGTCGGCTTCGTTCGTGTCGTCGTCGAGGCCGTGGGCCGCGCGCACCGCGGCCAGCTGGCCGCGCAACAGGTCGAGCTCCTGGGCGAGACGGTCGAGCACCCAGTCGACCTCACTGGTCTTGTAGCCACGCAGTGTCTGGGTGAACTTGACGGCGTCGACGTCGGTGCCGGTGACGCCCGAGGCCGGCAAGACCGTGGCGGTGGTGTTGCGCGGCAACGGCGGCAACGGCTCCCCTCGGCCGAACAGCACGCTGCCGAGCCCGAACAGCACGATGGCCACCAGGATCAGCACTACCAGGTACAGCAGAACCAAGGTCACGCTGTCGATATTGCCCGACGAGTCCGACTGGGGGCACTCCCCTCGCAAGCTGGGGGCCCACCCGCTCGCGGGGGAGTACCGAAAGTGCTACCCGCGCGGGCGCAACGAGATCATCGGCGGGCGGTCCTCCAGCGAGACCGAGGAGGTCCGCGGCGTGTAGTCGTCGCCGTCGGCGAAGAACTGTGTCAGCGCCACACCGGAGTCCGGAACGCCGCAGCGCGACAGCAGCGTGGCGATGACCTGCCGACTCATCGACGCGAGTTCGGTCAAGGGCCTGTTGCGGTGCGTGCGCACACCGAGGTTGACCTGGGCGATCGCGTCCAGGCCCAGGCGGTCGTAGGTGTCGATCAACAGCCCGATCTCCACGCCGTAGCCTGGCGCGAACGGCACCGAGGTCAGCAGCTCGCGGGTGCCGGCGTATTCGCCGCCCAGCGGCTGCAGCAGGCAGCTCAGTTCGGGTCGCAAAGACGCGAGCAGCGGGCGCGCGACCAGCTCGGTGACCCGGCCTCCGCCGTTGGCGTCCTCCCTGCCGCTGACCCTGAGCGGCCGCCGGTAGAAGCCCTTGACCAGGTGGACGCCCTCGGTGGTGAGCAACGGGCCGACCAGCTTGGGCACGAACGTCGGGTCAGGGTCGATCAGGTCGGAGTCGACGAACACGATGATGTCGCCGGTGGCCGCGGCCAGCGACCGCCACAGCACCTCACCCTTGCCGGCTTGCGGCTCCACTTCGGGAAGCGCCGTCTCACGGCTGATCACTCGCGCACCGGCCGCAACTGCCCTGATCTCGGTGTCGTCGGTGGAGCCGGAGTCCAGCACGATGAGCTCGTCGACCAGCCCGCCAAGCAGCGGGGTGATGGTCTCGACGACGCTTCCGACGGTTTCTTCCTCATTGAGGGCGGGCAGCACCACCGAGATGGTGCGTCCGGCCTTCGCGGCCTCCAGTTCGGCGATGGTCCATGTCGGCCGGTTCCAGCTGTGGTCGGTCAGCCATCTCCCGATGACGACGTCCGTCCCGGGCAGCTCTGGTGTCAGTGTCATGCCAGTCCCCTCACCGTGCGCGTCGGCGAACGCACGCCCTGGATCGACGCGACCATTTCGAGCACGCGCCGCGTGGGCCCGACCTCATGCACCCGGAACATGGCGGCCCCGTCCGCGGCGGCCAAGGCGGTCGCGGCCAGGGTGCCTTCGAGGCGTTCGCTCAGACCCACACCCAGAGTCTCCCCGACGAAATCTTTGTTGCTGAGTGCCATCAGGACCGGCCATCCAGTTTTTACAAGGTCTTTTACGTGGCGCAACAAACTAAGACCGTGATAAGTGTTCTTGCCAAAATCGTGGGTCGGGTCGATTAACACCGAGTCACGCGCCACCCCGAGGGCCACCGCGCGTTCGGCTGCGGCCGTCACTTCTGCGATCACGTCGTCGACGACGCCCCGCTCCGAGGTGCCGTAGTTGACCCGGAACGGTCGTGTCCGCGGCGCTGCACCGCCGGTGTGCGAGCACACCAAGCCGGCCCCGAACTCAGCTGCGACCTCGGGAAGTGCCTGGTCATGACCGCCCCAGGTGTCGTTGATCAGGTCGGCTCCGGCTGCGCAGGCCTGCTTGGCCACCTCTGCGCGCCAGGTATCGACGCTGATCAGCTGGTCGGGAAAGGTGTCGCGCAGCCACTCGATGAACGGCACGACGCGGGCGATCTCCTCGTCGACGCCGACTGTGTCGCCTGGTCCGGCCTTGACGCCACCCACGTCAACGACATCGGCGCCCTCTTCGATCACCCGGTGGGCCGCCGCCTTGGCTGCCTTGTCGGTGAAGGTGGCGCCGCGGTCGTAGAACGAGTCCGGTGTCCGGTTCACGATCGCCATGATCAAGGCGCGATCGCCGGCCACCGGGCGGCCGCAGAAGGTCGGCAACACGCCTTCCATAGTGCCTGGCCCAGTGATTTCGGCGCGCCTACGGTCGCTCAGCGGGCGTTAGCGCGCCCAAATCGCTAGTTCTTGGGCTTCTTTCCGTCGGTGACCTCTTTTGGGTACTCGTCGTAGAACGGCACATAGCCCTCGTCGCGGCCGGCCAGCACGTAGATCGGATCCTTGACGTCCGAGCCGTAGCCCTCCTTGCGCAGGTCGACTTTCAGGTTCTTGAAGGTGGACGTGTGCGCCAGCTCCCCTACGACACGGACGAACAGCGGCACGGCGTAGCCCGGCAGCCGCCCGTAGGCCGCCTTGGCCAACGCCTTGCCGTCGAACTGCTCGCCCTCCTTGAGCTGAATCGCCGCCATGCCCGCGCGGCCGCCCGTGCCCGGCACCTCGACACCGAAGACCGTGCCCTCCTCGATCTGCTGATCGGTGGCAAGGGCAGCCTCGACCTCGGTGGTGGCGACGTTCTCACCCTTCCACCGGAACGTGTCGCCGAGCCGATCGGTGAACGCCGCATGCCCGAAGCCTTGCGATCGCATCAGGTCGCCGGTGTTGAACCAGACGTCGCCATCGCGAAAAGCGTTGCGCACCAACTTCTTTTCACTGGCCTTCTTGTCGGTGTAGCCGTCGAACGGCTGCATGCTGCTCACCTTCGACAGCAGTAGTCCCGGCTCGCCGTTGCGGACCTTGCGCACCCGGCCGTCCTCGCCGCGCAGAGGTTCGCCGGTGTCGCCGTCATACTCCACGAACGCAACTGGCGTCGGGCAGATCCCCGTGGTCTTGTCGACGTTGAGAACGTTGACGAACGCGGTGTTTCCCTCACTGGCCGCGTAGAACTCACAGACCCGGTCGATGCCGAACCGCTCGGTGAACTCGTCCCAGATCGCCGGGCGCAGCCCGTTACCCGCGATCACCCGCACCTTGTGCTGACGGTCGGTCGGCTTGGGCGGCTGGTTGAGCAGGTAGGCGCAGATCTCGCCGATGTAGATGAACGCGGTGGCGTCGTAGCGGATGATCTCGTCCCAGAACTTCGACGCCGAGAACGACTTGCCGAGCGCCAGCGTCGCGCCCGAGTTCAGCACCGAGGACAACGCGACTGTCAAGGCGTTGTTGTGGTACAGCGGCAGGCAGCAGTACAGGGTGTCGTTGCTGGTCAACCTCATGCCGAGGCCGCCGAACCCGGCCAGCGCGCGCAGCCACCGGTAGTGCGTCATCACGCTGGCCTTCGGCATCCCGGTGGTGCCGGACGTGAAGATGTAGAAGGCCTTGTCCTTGGCCAGCACGGCCGCGGTCGTCGCCGGGTTGCCGGTTGGCGCGGTCGCGGCCAGCCGCTGTAGTTCGTCGACCGTGATCAGCCCGGTGGTGTCGGTGCCGCATTCGGTGATCGGCTCGACGAAGTCCGTCTCGGCGACGATGGCCTTGGCTTCGAGCAGCCCGAAGCTGTGCTTGAGCACGTCGCCGCGCTGGTGAAAGTTGATCATTCCCGCGATCGCACCGCACTTGACCGTGGCCAGCATCAGCAGCACCGACTCCGGTGAGTTGCGCAGCATGATGCCGACGACATCGCCGTGTCCGACACCGCGGGCGGCCAGTACGGCCGCGTAGCGGTTGACCGTCTCGTTGGCCTGGCGGTAGGTGATCCGCTCGTCGCCGAACTTGATGAACATCTTGTCGGCGTAGCGCGCCGCCCGATCCTGAAAAACCTTGCCGATGGACGTCTTCGCCGACGGCCGGGCCCCGAATCCGGTGATCACACCGGTCAAGATGGTCGGCAGATCCATCAGCAGACGCGGCACATGGGTGGCGATGTCGAGCAGCCCGACGCTGCTGCGGGTCCCCGATCTCTGATCGGTCATGCGGTACATCCCCTCCGATATTCGTCTGTGCGCAACACCCTAGTGACCACTGTCACCCGGTGTGCACGCCGCCATCGCAGCGTCGACGTCGTCGACCACGACCAACCGAGCCAGCGCACTCTCGGCGACGTAGCCGCTGTCGACCAGCCCGTGCAGCCAGGCCAGCAGGCCGTCGTAATGCCCGATCGGATCGAGCATGACCACCGGCTTGTCGTGCATACCCAGATAGCCCGCAGTCCAGGCTTCGAAGAACTCCTCGAGGGTGCCGATGCCGCCGGGCAGCGCGATGAACGCGTCGGCGCGGTCCTCCATCACCTGCTTCCGCTCCCGCATGGTGTCGGTGACGACGAGCTCGTCGGCTTCGGTGTCGGCAACCTCCCGGTGCACCAGCGCCTTCGGGATGACGCCGACGGTCCTTCCGCCACGCGCACGGGCCGCGCTGGCCAGTGCGCCCATGGCGGAGACGTTGCCGCCGCCGGACACCAGCGTCCAGCCGCGTTCTGCGATCGCTTCTCCGACCCGCACCGCCAAGGACAACAGCGCCGGATGCCTTGGCCCGGACGCGCAGTACACACAGACCGCCCATTCGCGGTTGGGTTCTGGGGACACACGCACAACGTAGCCATACACTCGCGCGGTGCCTGTTGAGTGGGTTACCTCATCGCACGAACCGGCATTGGAACTGCTCGAAACGGGCGTCCGCGAGCAGACCGGGACGGTGCTGATCGGTTCGGCGGGCGTCGGCAAGACGTGGTTGGCACGCGCTGCGGCACAGCGGCTGGCGTCGCAGTTCGATCGCGTCGACTGGGTCACGGCGACGACTCCTGCGGTTCCGTTCTCCGCCTTCAACCACCTGATCGAGGTGCCCGACACGGGTAAGACCGCGGCCGTGCTGCGTACTGCGCGGGAGGCGCTGGGTGACGGCAGACTGTTGATCGTCGACGACGCGCATCTGCTGGACAAGCTGTCCGCAGCGCTCGTCTACCAGTTGGCGGTCAGCGGCACGGTGAAGATGATCGTCACGGTCGCACCGAACGGGCCTGTAGCCGATGAGATTTCGGCGCTGTGGCGGGACGATCTGCTGGCGCGGGTCGGCATCGAGCCGCCGGGCCACGACGACAACAGACAGGCCACGCTGGTCGAGGAGTTCGTCGCGGCGCTGCCAGGCCCGGCGCACCGGGTGCTGGAGTACCTGGCGGTCGAGGATCCGCTGTCGCTCGCCGATGCCTGTGCGCTGGCGGGCCGCGACGCCGTCACCGACGCCGAGGCGGCTGGTGCCGTCGCGATCGAAGGGGATCGCGTCCGTCCGGCGCACCCGCTGTTCGTCGACGCGGTCCGTGACGCGCTCGGCGGACCCGAGCTACGCCGGCTGCGCACAGAGCTGGTGAATCGGCTGGCCGCCTCGGGGCCGCGCGGAGTGGTGGACCGGTTGCGGCTCGCCGTGCTCTCGCTGGACAGCGACAGCCCGCGGCCGGTGGCCGAGCTGGCCGCGGCGGCCGAGGAGTCGCTGCAGCTGGGCGATCTCGAACTCAGTGAACGCTTGGGCCGGGCCGCCGTCGAGCGGTCACCGCAGCTGCCGATCCGACTGACCCTGGCCTATGCGCTGGCGTGGCAGGGCCGCGGCCGAGAAGCCGACGCGGTGCTCGCGAACGTGGACCCGTCGACACTGTCCGAGACCGAGTTGATGGCGTGGGCGCTGCCGCGCGCGGCCAATCAGTTCTGGATGCTGAGCGAACCCGAGCGCGCGACCGCGTTCCTGCGGACAACGCGCGGACGGGTGTCGACGCCTGCCGCGCAGACGACTCTCGACGCGTTGACTGCGACGTTCACAATGAACGCGGGCAGCCCCAGCCGCGCCAAACAGATCGCCGACGAGGTGCTCGCGTCGCCCGCGGCTGACGACACCGCGATCGGGTGGGCGGCGGCCGCAGCGGCGCTGAGCTCGGCGCGGATGGGCCGCTTCGATGAGGTCGACGCGCTGGCCGAGCGCGCGATCGCGGCAGGGCATCCCGGTCTGTTGCGGTTCACCAGCGGCTTCGGTCAGACGACGGCGCTGGTGATGGCCGGTGACCTGGACCGTGCCCAGGCGCTGGGCCAGCAGCTCACCGACTTTGCCCAGCTGCAGCAGCCGGGCCGCGCGATCGGTGAGGTGTTGGTGGCCGACGTGTTGATCGTCAAGGGTGAGCTCGAGTCGGCGATGTCGCTGTTGCGTGGGGCCGCGGCGGCGTTGGCGCCGACCGGGTATTCGTGGGGTCCGCTGGCGTGGATGCTGCTGGCGCAGGCGCTTGGGCAGCTGGGTGAGACGGCCGAGGCAGGAAAGGTCTTGTCGCGGGCCGAATCTCGGCATGGTCTGAAGTCGATGTTGTTCGCGCCCGAACTGGCGCTGGCGCGTGCCTGGACGAGGTCGGCGCGACGCGACGACCACGGAGCGATCGCGGCGGCCCGCGACGCCGCGCGCACTGCCGAACGCGGCGGCCAGTCGGCGGTCGCGCTGCGCGCGTTGCTCGACGCGGCGCGACTGGGCGACATCCGCGCGGCCGATGGCATCGCGCGGCTCAGTGGCGAAGTCGATTGCGTATTGGGTCAATTGGCGCTTCAGCACGCGCGGGCGTTGGTCGCAAAGGACGCGGCCGCCCTCAACGACGTGTCGGCGCAGTTCGATGCGATCGGCATGAAGCGCTCGGCGGCCGCTGCGGCAGCCCAGGCTGCGAGCGCCTAGTGCGGATGGCGCCCGCCATCGACAAGAACGTCGACACGGCCGGGCTGGCCCGTCGCTGCTGGTAGCACCAGCCATGGCTGACGCGGGGCCCGACCAGGAAATTCGTGTCACGTACGGTGGGCGTGCGGCCATAGGATTGATTTGCCGAGCGTGAGCCACGGAGATTGCAGATGACTGACCCCCTGTATGTCCAGCCTGACGGCGTACGGTCCTACGCCCAGATCCATGACGAGGTCGTTGGCGCGCTGTCTCAGTTGCTGGGGACGGCCGCGCCAGAAGCGCTCGGGGTGGAGAGCACGCACGGGCCGATCGCGTCGGCCGTCAGCGGCGCCCTGAGCCAGGTACTGGACCGCAGGCACGGCACGCTGCAGGCCACATCGACGTCCGCGCAGACCATTTCGGAGCTACTGCAGAAGGCCGCGCAGATGTACGAACACGGCGACCAGAAGGGCGCCGCCACGCTCAGGGCCGCGGCCGAGGCGATACAAGACGCGAACGCGTCCGGAGCAGCGGGTGCGGCAGGATCAACGGGCGCGGCGGGGGCCGCCGGTGCTGGTTCGGCAGGCGCGGGCGGCGGCGCCGAAATGGTGGGCCAGATGGTCAGCCAGGTGGGGCAGCAGCTCGGCCAGACGGCGCAGTCCATCGCGCAACCGCTGCAAGGAATGGCCCAAGGGCTGCAACAGATTCCGCAACAAGTCATGCAGGGCGCGCAGCAACTTGCTCAACAGGTGTCGCAGGCGGCCGGGTCGTCCGTCGACAAGGCGCCTGGCGACCCCATCGCTCGCAGCGGCCGCGCCGGGCCGGGCATCGTGCCCGAGGAGCGGTTCCCAGACGCGCAGGGTGATCATGCCGCGGCGGGCGACACGGCCGATGCCGGCAGAGCGCCCGACCTACCGCCCCGGCGTGCCGAGCCGGCACAGACCCGTCCGCAGTCCGACTGAATCGGGTCACAACCTGCGGCCGAGATCGCCTTCGCCGCGATGCTGTTGATGCTCAGGCGATTTCACCGGGGCCGGGCCATGCTTGTCATCGGATGCAGACGGTCCTGCCATCGCGCGGTCATTGGCTTCGGCACGGTGCAGCGGTTCACGCTCCTCCCGCTGGGGTTCGTGCGCCTGGGTCGCTTGTTCGTCCTTGGCGTCAACGGCGTTGTCGCGCACCGGCGCTGGCGCGGCTGCCTCCGCCGGACTCGAGGCGCCACTGCCCGCTGCCCCGCCGACATCCTGACCGCCGAGGGATTGGCCGCCTTTGCCGCCCTGAGCTCCCTGCAGCGCTTGTTGGATGAGCTGACCGAACACGCCGGTCTGCCCGCCGATCGCCTGTGCAGGCGCACCCGCCATCTGCCCTATCTGCCCGGCCTGCTGGCCCACTTGGCCGAGTATGCCGACGATTTGGCCGACGGACTGCGAGCCGGCGTCATCGGAGTTCTGGTAGGCCGCCTGTGCGGCGCCCAACTTGCCTGAGAACATCGTCTCTTTCGCCTGCAGCGTCGCGACATTGGCTGCCAGCGGCGCGGCCAGTGTCGGAAGCACTGCCGAGATGGTCGCGCTCAGCGCATCCTGGCCGGCGGGAAGCATCGGTATCTCGGGAAGCTCGACGGATGCCGCGTTCCAGCTGATGCCTTCGGGCTTCTTCAGCGGCATGGTCATCGCTTTTCTCCCCTGTGATCACCAGTCATCGTCGTCGCCTTCGTCGAGGTCGTGTTGGAGCGGTGCGGGGACCGCCAGGCTTGCACCGGTGCCGCCACTTTCACCGCGCTGCCCCATCATCGGTGCCATGCCGCCCATGCCGCCAGCCGCGGCGGCCATCGGGGCGACCCCGCCGGTTGCAGTAGATCCGGCCATTGCTCCCTCTGCGGGCGCGGTGCTCACGGGTTTGGTGCCCGTCAGCTTGGCCATCTGCGGCGTCTGCAGGGGACTCCCGCCGGAGCCGGGCAGTGACGCCGCCCGCACCATGCCCGAGCCACCGCCGGCATCGGAGCCGCCTGCCAGCGGATGGTTCGAGAACGAGGAGAACGGCAGGCCTGCGCTGCCCAGTGAATCCGCCCTGCCACCCTGGCCGAACATCGACGTCAGCTGTTGTAGCGGCTGGGATAATTGCTGCAGCTGTTGGCCCATCTGTTGAGGCACAGCCATCACCGCCTGGCCGAGCTGCATGGGGAGCTGTGCGGCCATGGAGCCCATCTGGCTCATCTGCATCGCCTGCCGGGATCCCTGCGCGGTCTGTTTCGAGGCCTCTTCGCTGGTGTCCTTCGCCTCTTTCCCGCCGGGCACAGACGGGGCGGCACCGGCGAAGGGAATGTTCGGGGGCACGCCGAGAGTGTTGGCGAGTTCGGTCGTATGGGTCGTCACGTTGGCGATGTTCTGGGACAGCCCCATCTTGATGCGGCTCTGCACCAGCTCCTGGGCATTGCTGAAGGGCATCGCCGCGATCGCCTCACACTCGTGCTGGACCTCCTGCGCGATCGTGTTCGCCAGCATCTTGGCTTTGACCACGGTGGCCTCCATGGCGCGCAGCTTCCCTGCGATCGCGGCTGCGTGTGCGGCGTTGGCCTCGTGACCGCCGATGATCGTGGTGGCCTCGCCGGTCGCCGCCAGTGACCCGGCACCCTCCCAGACGTCCGCGAGCTTCATCAGCTGGCCCTGCTGCTGGGGCACGATCGATCCGGTGATTTTTGCGGCCAACGCCTCATACGTCGCGGCCGCGGCCGCCAACATCTCCTCGTCGACGTTCGGCCAGCCGGGGCCCGTCACCGTCTGCGAGCCGTACGGACTCGAATCAGGCTGTATCGCCATGGCATACAAATTTACCGTGCTGGCGATTGCTGTCGGTTCGCCAATCGCGTGGCCGATTAGGGCGAATTCGCCGACTCCAACCGGCCCTGCGATAGCCGGAGCCGGCGCTGGATCCCTACCTCATCGAGGAACCGTTCGTCGTGACTGACGATGACGAACGCACCTTCGTATGCATTGAGCGCGGCCTCGAGCTGGCTGACGCTGACCAGATCCAGGTTGTTGGTCGGCTCGTCGAGCAGCAGCAACTGGGGCGCGGGTTCGGCGAAGAGTACGCACGCCAGTGTGGCGCGAAGCCGCTCGCCTCCCGACAGCGCAGCCACCGGAAGGTGAATCCGATTGCCGCTGAACAGGAACTGGGCGAGCAGATGCATGCGGCGGGTCTGCGTCAGGCTCGGCGCGAACGCAGCCAGGCTCTGCGCAACGGTGCGATCCGGGTCGAGCAGGTCCAGGCGCTGCGACAGGTACGCGATGCGGCCATCGGACCGGACCGGCGTGCCCGCATCCGGCTGGACGTCACCGGCGATGACGCGCAGCAGCGTCGACTTGCCCGCACCGTTGGCACCGGTGAGGGCGATACGCTCGGGGCCGCGAATTGTCAGGTCAATGCCGTTGTCGGCGAACAGCTTCCGCCCACCACGGCTGACCTGAAGGCCGTCGCCCCGAAACACGGTGCGCCCCGCGGGCACGTTGGTGCCGGGCATGTCGAGCACGATGGTGTCGTCGTCGCGAAGCGCACGTTCTGCCTCGTCGAGTTGTACCCGCGCCTCGTTCACCCGTTTGGCGTGTACGTCATCGGACCTGCCTGCCGACTCCTGCGCGTCCCTTTTCAGCTTGCCTGCGACGATTTTCGGCAGCCCGGCATTCTTCAGGTTGCGCGCCGCGGCGCTCGACCGCCGGGCAGTCCGTTCGCGGGCCTCCTGCCGTTGCCGCTTTTCGCGCCTCAGCTGTTGCTCGGCGTTGCGCAGGTTTGCTTCCGCGACCTGTCGGGTCTCTTGCACGGCCTGCTGGTACATGCTGAAATTGCCGCCGTAGAACAGCATTTCGCCGCGATACAGCTCGGCGATGCGGTCCATCCGGTCCAGCAGCACGCGATCGTGGCTGACCAGCATCAGACATCCCGGATAGTCATCCAGCGCGTCGTAGAGGCGATGCCGCGTATCCGCGTCGAGGTTGTTGGTCGGCTCGTCGAGCAGCAGGACATCGGGCCGCTCCAACAACTGCGCGGCCAACCCGAGCGACACCACTTCGCCGCCGGACAACGAACCGAGCCGTCGATCAAAGGCGATGTGGCCAAGGCCGAGACGGTCCAACTGTGCACGGGTGCGTTCCTCGATGTCCCAGTCGTCGCCGATCGCGGCGAAGACGTCATCACCGGCGTCGCCGGCATCCAACGCCTCGAGGGCGGCCAGGGCCGCCGCCACACCCAGCACGTCGGCCACCGTGCGGTCAGCGACGAACGGCAGCGTTTGCGGCAGGTAGCCGACGGCGCCTTCGACGGTCACCGAACCCGAACTGGGCCTGTACTCGCCCGCGATCAGCTTGAGCAGGGTGCTCTTGCCAGCCCCGTTCGGTGCGACCAGGCCGGTGCGGCCATCGCCGACGGCGAATGACAGGTCGGTGAACTGCGGGGTGTCGTCAGGCCAGGAAAAGGACAGATTTGAACAAACGATGGAAGACATGCGACATCTCTCGTCGAGACCGAACAGGGAAGGACGGCAGATCTCCGGGTCACCCGGAGATGTCGTCTCCCAGCATGTCTTCGGACCACCTTCGCGTCGCAACTATTGCCGGTGTCCAGGGTAGGCGCACAGTCAAACGGTTAATTCTGTGTAACGCCGGTGTTGTACGTCGTGCAAATGCCGATTTTCGCAGGACGCCTGTGAGCAGAATCTTTTTTGGGCCGCGATCCTGTTTACGGTCGGTGCTGGATTGCTCGGTCTGGCCGGAGACGTCCGGATAGTTCTGGCCGCGCTGCCGGGCCTGATTCTGGTGGTGCTAGGTCTGCCGACGGCTGTTGTCGCGGCGATTGTGGGCCGCCTCTCGTGAGCAGCTAAGCCTGAGTCCCCCTCTCAGGACCGGATCTCGACGATATCGGCACCCGGGCCGCCGGTGTGTATCTTGTCCTGTTCTGGCTGGTCACGCCGGTTCTCCGACATCGGGACGCGTCCGCAGGCAGCCACCGATTGAGGCTGGTTGTCGTACGGCCTGTCGTACAGGTCGACCAGGCACGGCGATATCGCCTCTCGTGACACCGAGCGCTTTGGATTGCGACAATGCGCATCGTGGTGTCACCGGCCCCAAGACCGGCCATCAGGTCGGCACCTGCACGCCGACCGGCGCTTCGATGAACGTTGGAAATTGCGGGCCGCGTGCTGCGGACACAACCCGGGATGGTGGTTTCCCCAGACGGATCCGCGGCGGGCGGTCATTGTCGCTCGGCGATCGATCCTGCCGGGCGAGCGTTCCTCCCGTGGTACTGACGGCCTATCGCACGTGGCGAAAGCTGGACTTACCCATCGATGTGCGTGTGATCCGCGAATTCGTTGGCCAGCAAACGTGTCGGTGGAGTGGAGTAGACAGGAACTCATAATCAATTTCGAGGTTGCGGATCCTGAGGCGCTGCGCGACTCCGACGCCACCGCGGTGGTGGCGAACAAAGCAGCCGATCCCAAGGATCCCAAGACACAGCTCCTTGTCAAAACAAGCACGGAGAAGGCACGCTAGGCGCGTGTCCGCGACCACACTCACCCCCTTAGACGTCGAGCGCCTCGAGCACTGGCGGGCGCTCTGCCCCGCACTGCACGTGGAAGGCGAACTCGGCCGGCCGGCGTTCGAAATCGGTAACGTAAACGACCTCGTCGGAGACCTCCGCCTCGAGGGCTACGTGAACGTGCCAGGCGTTCTGGGGAAGTCGGTGTTCGAGCCGCTCCGAGACTGCATTGCCACGTTGCACAGGGCGGGCATTCCGCTCGCTTTTGCCTTCGTCTACGACGAATTCTGGCTCGCGTTCCAAGGCGTCTCGCGCTTCATTGAGGCCGCGCTCGGGAAGGGCTATTTCGCGCTCCCCGACTTCTGGGTCTGGCACGTGACCCCGTCGGAGCAGGAAGCCGGCTTCGGGCCGCACCGCGACCGCACACAGCTAACCCTCGACCCCGACAACTCGCCGCATTCGCTCACGGTGTGGCTGCCGTTCACCGACGCGACACCGCTCAACGGCTGCATCTACGTGCTGCCCGCCCAGCACGACGAGCGCTTCCGGCGCCGCGTCTGGGACGGACCCGACAACACCAAGGTCGAGCAATTGCAGAATATCCGCGCCCTGCCCGCCCGCGCCGGCAGCTTCCTCGCGTGGAATCAGGCCATCCTCCATTGGGGCGCCCGCGCGAGCCGCCGTGCGAGGGAGCCTCGAACAAGCGCGGCGTTCGAGTTCCAGCGCGGCGACAAGCCACCCTTCAACGAGCCGCTGCTGGACCCATTGCGACTCCCGCCGTTTGCGGAGCGCCTCGGCCTGATCGGCAAGCAGGTGCTGCAGTACCGGCACATGTATCCCCTGGCCCCGGACATCGAGCGCCTCGCGATCGAGATCCGCGACCGCTTCATGCCGCGCGTCGCGAGCGCGCTCTTGCCAGTCTCGCCGGGCATCGAGCCAGAACGCCAGCCGCATTCGCCAAGTAACAACCGCCTTCCGGATCAGCAGCCGCCGGCCTCGCTGACGAAGCTGAGTGCGCTCGCTGTGGAGCCGAGCAAGACCTCATCGGTCGATCTGACGCTGGTGCGCGAATCCATGACCCGGCGGTTGTTACGCCGATCGGTGGTCACCGGGCAGATCACGATGCCCGCCGTTCCGAGCATGGTTGACGAGTACGTGACGATGTGTGAGAGCCTTTTCACGGCTGTGGGCAGCGGGTTTACGGTCGAAGACCTTGCTCATCTCAGGGCGGCGCTAAAGAGCCAGTTGGAGTTGGCCTGCGCGGCCTCCCCGCGTTCGACCATCACCATTTCGTACGACTCCCCCGTCGGAACGGTCATGAACTACAACATAAAACCCCAATGGAAGACGATCGACGACACCTATCACGATTGGATTGCCACCCGCGAGCCGCCACTGTTTGGTACCGAACCGGATGCTCGGGTGTGGGCGCTAGCAAACGAGGTAGACGATCCCAGAACGCATCGGGTGCTCGATATTGGCGCAGGAACTGGGCGCAACGCCCTGGCCTTGGCGCGACGTGGGCACCCGGTCGACGTGGTCGAGTTGACCCCGAAGTTCGCAGACATGATTCGCTCCGACGCCGAAAGGGAATCACTCGACGTGCGCGTCATCCAGCGTGACATCTTCGCGACCAGGGATGATCTACGGCAGGACTATCGACTGATTCTGCTCTCCGAGGTGGTGCCGGAATTCCGGACGACGCAGGAGCTGCGAAGCCTGTTCGAGCTCGCCGCCGATTGTCTCGCTCCTGGCGGACGCTTGGTGTTCAACACCTTCCTAGCGAACCCGGGCTACACACCAGATAAGGCCGCGAGCGAACTCGCGGAGCAGATGTACACGAGCATCTTTACGCGGTCCGAAACGTCGACTGCGGCAGCCGAACTACCCCTTGAGCTGGTTGCCGACGACTCCGTGTATGAGTACGAGAAAGCTCACCTGCCCGAAGGTGCTTGGCCGCCCACGGGCTGGTACGCCGATTGGGTTACTGGCCTCGACGTGTTCGAACTGAAGCGCGAGGAATGCCCTATCGAGATGCGCTGGCTCGTATACCAGAAGACGGGTTGAGGCGCTCGACTAGCCGCCTGGGCTTAGTGGT
>Ga0105249_10003073_pt1 | contig 14411 bp, 9 predicted proteins | sample KBSS44metaG_FD_81522 | JGI IMG/M metagenome (GOLD analysis project Ga0105249, IMG submission 81522) | Switchgrass rhizosphere microbial communities from Kellogg Biological Station, Michigan, USA - KBS S4-4 metaG | ecosystem: Host-associated > Plants > Roots > Rhizosphere > Soil | place... | reverse complement strand
CGCCTCGCCGCGAGCGTGCTCGAGATGATCGGCGCGCACGTCCAACCGGGGGTCACCACCGAGGACCTGGACCGCATCTGCCACCGTTTCATCGTCGAGGAGCTCGACGCGATCCCCGCCCCTCTCAACTACAGCAATGCGCCTGGACAGCCACCGTTTCCGAAGTCCATCTGCACGTCCGTGAACCACGTCGTCTGCCACGGCATTCCATCCGCGAGCAAACGGCTGAAGCGCGGCGACGTAGTCAACATCGATGTCACGGTGATCAAGGACCGCTATCACGGCGACACCAGCAAGATGTTCTTCGTCGGCGAAGCGAGCGTCATGGCGCGCCGCCTCGTCGAGATCACGCAGGAATGTCTCTATCGGGGCATTCGAGTCGTACGACCCGGCGCCCATCTCGGCGACATCGGCCATGCGATTCAGTCCCATGCCGAGGCCAACAACTTGTCGGTGGTGCGCGAGTTCTGCGGGCACGGCATCGGCGATATCTTCCACGACGAGCCCCAGATCCTCCACTACGGCCGCCCGAACACCGGCGTGAAGCTCGAAGCCGGTATGACGTTCACCATCGAACCGATGATCAATGCCGGCCAAAGACACGTTAAGTTGCTGCCCGATCAATGGACCGTCGTCACGAAAGATCACAAGCTGTCGGCGCAATGGGAGCACACGATCCTGGTGACGCGCGACGGCGCGGAAGTTCTCACACGGCGATTGGAAGAACAATTTCCGTGACACTCGCTGACAAGCTGAGTGAGGCGCGGCGCCGCATCAGCTCATCCGATTCGCTACTGACGCAACGATTCTGGGCCGGCGAAGACGTCGAAACGATCGTGCGCAGCCGCGCCGAGTTTTTCGATCAGCTCATCAAGGACCTCTGGAACCGAATCAAATGGCCTGAGGGCACCGGCCAGCACGTCGCGCTGTTCGCCATCGGCGGATACGGTCGCGGCGAACTGCACCCGCACTCGGACATCGATCTGTTGATCCTCGTCGATGGCGATCCCGCCGAGTATCGCGAGGGCATCGAGACGTTCGTGCAGAACCTCTGGGACCTCAAACTGAACATCGGTCACAGCGTTCGAACGATTGACCAGTGCCAACAGGAAGCGAAGGAAGACATCGCCACTGCAACGTCGATCCTGGAACGCCGACTGCTCGCCGGCACGTTGGCGCTCGACCGCCAGGTGGGACGGCTGTTCGCCACCGACGAGATCTGGCCCAGCGCGCGCTTTTTCAGCGCCAAGGTCGACGAACAACGGAAACGTCACGACCGCTATCAGGACGTCGACTACAACCTCGAACCGAACATCAAGGTCGCGCCGGGCGGGCTGCGCGACATCCAGACCGTCGGCTGGATCATCAAGCGTCACTTCGGCAACACGTCGGCCGACGATCTGACCGCGCGCGGATTCCTCACAGCGCAGGAACGCCAATGGCTCAACGACGGCCGGCGTTTTCTCTGGCGCGTCCGCTACGGTCTGCATTTGATCGCGGGTCGGTCGGAAGACCGCTTGCTGTTCGACTATCAGCGCACCCTGGCCGATCGGTTGGGGTACAAGGACAGTGACGCACAATTGGGCGTCGAGCAGTTCATGCACGACTACTACAGTCACGTGCTGAGCCTGCGGGAAGTGAACGACATCCTGCTGCAGCACTTCGACGAAGCGATTCTGCGCGCGCACTACGAGCCCGAGATCGAACCGATCAACGAACGCTTCCAGATCCGCGACAACTACATCGAGACGCGCGGCGAAGACGTGTTTCGACAGCATCCGCCCGCGCTCATGGAAATGTTCGTAATCATGGCGAATCGCCGTGACATTTCCGGCGTGCGCGCAACGACCATCCGGCGCGTGCGCAACAGCCTCGACGTGATCGACGATGCATTCAGAGACGACCCAGAAGTCACCGGCCTCTTCATCGATCTATTGCGCGCGCCGTACACGCTCGTTTCTCAACTGACGCGCATGCGTCGCTACGGTGTGCTCGCGCGCTACATTCCCGAATTCGGCCGCGTGATCGGCCAGATGCAGCACGACCTGTTCCACATCTACACCGTGGATGCGCACACGATGATGGTGATCCGCAACATGCGGCGGCTGCACTATCGATCGAGTCAGGACACGTTCCCGGTTGCCTATCACTGCATCAAGAATCTGCCGAAGATCGAACTCCTGTACATCGCGGGGCTGTTTCACGACATCGCGAAGGGACGCGGCGGCGATCATTCGACGCTCGGTGCGGTCGACGTCATCAACTTCTGCCGCCGCCACCGTCTCGACGATGCCGACACCGAACTGGTCGAGTGGCTGGTGCGGGTGCACCTGGTGATGTCCGCCACGGCGCAGAGCAAAGACATCACCGACCCGGTGGTGATCCACGAGTTCGCGAGCGAAGTCCGCACGGAGATGCGGCTCGATTACCTCTACACGCTGACGGTCGCCGACATCAACGCCACGAATCCGAACCTGTGGAACGGCTGGCGCGCGACGCTGATGCGTCAGCTGTACATGGAGACCCGCAAGGCGCTGCGGCGCGGGCTGAATCTGCCGGTCGATCGCGCCGCGTACATCGAGAACCACCGGACGGAAGCGCTGGCGAAGCTGCAGGAGCGCGGCATCGACCGCGAACGCGCATTGGCGCTGTGGGACGATCCCGATCCCGAGTTCTTCATGCAACATTCGGTCGCGCAGATCGTGTTGCTGACCGAAGCGATCGCGAAACACGACCTCGCGGCCGGTCCACTCGTACTCGTGCGCGACGTCGTCGGTCATGCGGGTGAAGAAGGCGCTACGGAAATATTTCTGTACACGCGCGACCAACCGCGGCTGTTTTCGGCAAGCGTGATCGCAATCGATCAATTGGGACTCTCGGTGCACGATGCGCGCATCCATACGTCGGCCGGCAACCTGTGCTTCAACACCTATATCGTGCTGGACGAATCGGACCACGCGATCAGCGCGAACGCGGCGCGGTGCCGGCACATCGAACGGACACTGATCGCGCAGCTGAGCGATCTGGAACGCTACCCCGAGCTCGCGAAGCGGCGCATTCCACGGCGTCTGAAGCAGTTTCAGCGGCCGACGGAAGCGTACCTGTCGAACGACTCGGAGCTGCCGTGGTCGGTGCTTCGTGTGGTCGCTTCGGATCGCCCCGGGTTGCTCGCGCGTCTCGGCATCATCTTCGTAGAGCTCGGCATCAACGTGCACAGCGCGAAGATCACCACGCTCGGCGAACGGGTCGAAGACGTGTTCTACATCAGCGGCATCGGCGCCGCACCGATCAAGGATCCCGTGCGGATCGAAGCCGTGACGCGAACGATCCGCGAGCGACTCGACCAGCAACTCAACGAAGAAACACTCGCGAGCTGAGCCGAATGAACCCGTTTCTCGATTCGCTGCTGCCGTACCCGTTCGAGCGCATGAACGCGCTGAAGGCGGGGCTCAGCAGTCGCAGCAATGCACCCCACATCGCGATGTCGATCGGCGAACCGAAGCACGCCGCGGCGCAGTTCCTCGTAGACGCCGCGACCGACGCAACGTTCGTGCGACCCGGCCTCGGCACGTATCCCGCAACGCGCGGCAGCGATTCGCTGCGTGGCGCGATCGGCGCGTGGGCTACGTCGCGGTTTCATCTGCGGGCGGGCTCGATCACACCCGCCAAACACGTCCTGCCGGTCAGCGGCACGCGTGAAGCGCTGTTTTCGTTCGCGCAGTGCGTGCTTTCGGGACGCAGCGGCAGCTGCGCCGTGTTGCCGAACCCGTTCTACCAGATCTACGAAGGGGCGGTATTGCTGCGTGGTACCGCGCCTTACTACGCTGCGTGCACCGAATCGACCGGCTATCTTTCCGACTTCGGCTCGGTTCCGGACGAGATATGGCGGAACTGCGAGTTGCTGTTCATCTGCTCGCCCGGCAACCCCACCGGCGCGGTGATGCCGATCGAACAGCTGACGCAACTGATCGCACTGGCCGATCGCCACGACTTCGTCATCGCTTCGGACGAGTGCTATTCGGAAATCTATCCGGACGAATCCAATCCGCCGGTCGGGCTGCTGCAGGCGTGTGCGTCGATCGGCAGAGACGACTACGCGCGCTGCGTCGTCTTTCACAGCCTTTCGAAGCGCTCGAACCTGCCCGGGCTGCGGTCCGGTTTCGTCGCCGGCGACGCAGCCATCCTGGAACGTTTCTTTCTATATCGGACCTATCACGGTTGTGCGATGCCGGCGCACGTTCAGCACCTGAGCGAGCTCGCGTGGTCGGATGAAACGCACGTTGTCGACAACCGCGCGGTATATCGGCAGAAGTTCGCAGTCGTTACGCCGATGCTCGAGCCGGTGCTCGGCGTCACGCAGCCGGAAGGCGGCTTTTACTATTGGCCGCGCACACCGATCGACGACGAATCGTTCACGCAGCGGCTGTTCGTCGAAGAAAACGTCACCGTGCTTCCCGGCCGCTACCTGTCGCGGTCACACGACGGTATCGATCCCGGCATCAACCGGGTGCGGATGGCGATGGTGTCCGAGCTTCCCGAATGCGTCGACGCCGCCGAGCGCATCGTCCACTTTGCCCGTTCGTTATGACGAGCGCGCCTTGTGTTAGGTTACCGTCCCTCGCATCGGACGGCCCGGTTTCCCAATGAGTGACCTCTTTGCTTTCGGCATGGGACACGCGACGCACAATCGCGCAGGTCTACCGCTCGAAGTGTTCTTTCCGGCACCGTGCAAACAGCCCTCGGCGGAAGCGACGAGCGCGATTCTGGCGCGCCTGAAGACGGGCGTCAGCAGCGTATCGCCTGCCGACGCGGCTGCACTCGCCCGAACGCTCGCCGATGCCGGCGCTGCGGATACGGCACGCGGTTGTCGGTTGCTCGCGGAAATCGACAAACCGTTGACCGGCCTCGTTCTCGAGCACGATGCGCCGATTCAGTCGACCGTCGAGGCGTACTTCAAGCTGCAATTGTTGTCGCACCGCCTGGCATTGCCTAACACGCTGAATCTCGACGGCATCTTCGCGCAACTGCCGAACGTGGCGTGGACGAGCGACGGCGCGATCGACGTGAGCGAGTTCGAGGCTGCGCTGATCGCGGCCCGTCGCGCCGGCCGTCAGCTCACGGTGCATTCGCTCGACAAGTTTCCGCGCATGACCGACTACGTGCTGCCGAGCGGTGTCCGCATCGCAGACGCAGCGCGGATTCGACTCGGCGCTTATCTCGGCGAGGGCACGACCGTGATGCACGAAGGGTTCGTGAATTTCAACGCGGGCGCGCTCGGCCCGAACATGATCGAGGGGCGCATCTCACAGGGCGTCATCGTCGCAGAGCACACCGACCTCGGCGGCAGTTCCAGCACGATGGGAACGCTATCGGGCGGCGGCAACATCAAGGTCAGCATCGGCCGCCATTGCCTGATCGGTGCGAACGGCGGCACCGGAATCTCGTTGGGCGATCGTTGCACGATCGAAGCGGGTCTTTACATCACCTCCGGAACCGTCGTCGACGTCATCGACGAAGACCGCAACAAGGTCCGCACCGCCAAAGGGCGGGAGTTGTCCGGCGCGTCGGACATGCTGTTCATACGCAACAGCCGTACCGGCGCGGTGGAATGCCGTACGAACCGCGCGGCGATCAAATTGAACGAACAGCTGCACGCACACAACTGACATGGACGTTCTGGCGCTGAGCCAACAGCTGATCCAGCGCGCGTCGATCACGCCGAGCGACGGCGGCTGCCAGGATCTGCTGATCGGTCATCTCGAACGGCTCGGATTCACTGTGACGCGGCTACCGTTCGGCGGTGTCTCGAACTTCTGGGCGCAGCGCGGAACTCGCGCACCCCTCGTCGCGTTCGCCGGTCATACCGACGTGGTGCCGACCGGTCCGCTCGAGCAATGGACGTCGCCGCCGTTCGAGCCGGTCATCCGCGATGCAAAGTTGTTCGGCCGCGGCGCGGCCGACATGAAAACCGGCCTTGCCGCGATGGTGGTCGCAATCGACAGGCTGCTCGGGGAAGCGCCGGCGCTGAAAGGTTCGCTCGGTCTGCTGATCACCAGTGATGAGGAAGGCGACGCGGTCGATGGCACCGTCAAGGTGATCGACCACCTGCAACGTCGCGGAACTCGCATCGACTACTGCATCGTCGGCGAACCGTCGTCGACCCACCGGGTCGGCGACATGGTGCGGGTCGGACGACGCGGCTCGCTCAACGGTCGCGCGCACATCCGCGGCATTCAGGGACACGTTGCGTATCCGGAAAAGGTCCGTAATCCGATTCACGTGGCCGCACCGGCGATGGCCGAACTGGCCGCGCGACACTGGGACGAAGGTAACGAGTATTTCCCCGCCACGACGTTTCAGATCTCCAATGTCCATGGCGGGACCGGCGCCACGAACGTCGTGCCGGGCAGCCTCGAACTGGTGTTCAACTTTCGCTTCAACACCGAGCAGACGCCTGACGGACTCCGGGCGGCCATCACCGAGGTGTTCTCCCGCCACTCGCTCGACGCGGACTTCACGTGGTCGCTGTCCGGCATGCCGTTTCTCACGAAGCGGGGCCGCCTGGTCGATGCGGTATGCGACAGCATTCGTCAAGCTACCGGCGCGGCCCCTGAACTCTCGACCGGCGGCGGCACGTCCGATGGGCGGTTCATCGCGCCGACCGGCACCGAAGTGATCGAGGTCGGCGTGGTGAACGAAACCATCCACTCGATCGACGAATGTGTCGCCGTGGCCGATGTCGAGACGCTGGTCGACATCTATGCCGGCGCCCTGCGGCGGCTTCTGACGAACTGATGAGGCGTCCAGGGCGACTTGTTCTGATCGGCATTGCCACCTTTATAGTGTGCCTCGGTATATTCGCGCCGGCGTCGCTGGTCCGCCTTGCGCTGCGCGATGCACCCCAGATCACGCTGGCGAGTCCGACCGGAACGTTATGGCGCGGAATGGGTGAACTCGGCGTCGCCGGAACGCAGCTCGGGCGGGTGGCCTGGTCATTTGCTCCCAGCGCGCTGCTGAACGGAGACCTCGGTTTCGACGTCACCGTCAGCGGCGAGCACATCGAGCTCGGCGGGCGCACGACTGCGTCGTTCAGAACGGCGCATGCCGTACTCGACGGTAAGCTCGACACCGCGCTGCTGAACGACCTGTTCTCCCGCTACGACATCCGGATTCCCGGCACGATCGCGGTCGAGCATCTCGATTTGGCGGCGGCATACGGCGCGCGGTTGCCGAATGTGCGCGGTGAACTGAAATGGTCGGGCGGTGATGTGTCGTATCGTTTGTCGGGGCGCGACCATCGCGTCTCGCTTCCGCCGCTGGTTGGATTTGTCGACTCGGCGTCGTCGCAGCCCGAAATATCTGTGTATCAAGTGGACGATAAGATGCCGCTGATGCTGGCGAAGGTCGCCCGGGATGGTATGGCAACCGTCGGAATCACGAAGCAGTTCACGAAAATGCTGGGCGAACCATGGCCGGGCGGTGAGCCCGATCACGCCGTCGTTCTGGAGGTAGGTGAGAAACTATTCTAGAATCCGGGCCACCCACGAGTTCCCCCGCCGTGCTTAGTTCCGCCACCCGATTTGTCGACGCCGGACGCGTTGCAGAACGACTGGCCGACCGACTCGTCGAACCCGCCAAGATCCTGGTTGTCGTTGGCATCGCCTATACGCTGGCAGTCACCGGCTGGTATCTCGTTTCGGGTCCGGCCCCGTTGACGCTCACCGACACGAAGGCTGCAGCGGCGTCCTCGGCCAAGCCGCGGCTCAGCATCGCGGACCTCGTCTCCCGCAACCTTTTTGGCAAGGCAAACGAGGACACCGCCGCACCGGTCGCCTTCAACGCACCCGAGACACATCTTCGGCTGACGCTCGAAGGCGTGTTTCAAGCCGAAGTCCCCGAGGAGTCTGCAGCCATCATCGCGGAGCAGGGCAGACCAGGGGAGCTATTCATCGTGGGCGGCAAGATGCCCGGCAATGCGACGCTCACCGAGGTTCATGCCGATCGAATCGTTCTCCGGCGCGGATCGGTGTTCGAAACGCTGCGCTTCAGCGACGAGGCGACCGTCATGACCCCGGATCACGCTGCGTCGAGCGCAGGCGTACTGCCGGATATGCAGAACATGGAAGAATCGATACCAGAGCCGGTGGTAGACCTTCCAGCGGAAGAGTCATCCGATCCGTCGACCAGCCAGGTGGTCACACCAGAGCCAACCGTGAACAGCGTCGTTCAGGGCTACCGCGAGCGGTTGCAACAGGATCCCGCGGGCACGCTCACCTCACTCGGCGTTGCCCCGGTATCGAGTTCGGGCGCGCAGGGGTATCGGATCGATAACCTGTCTGCCGCGCCGTACCTCGCCCAAACCGGCCTTCAGGCAGGTGACGTGGTACTGTCGGTGAACGGACGCCCGGTCGGCGACATTCAATCGGACCAGGCCGAGATTGATAACATAGTTGCCCAAGGATCGGCGCGACTGGAAGTGCAGCGCGGTACCCGCCGATTCTTCGTCACCACCTCACTGAAGTAGAACCCACGATGCAGTTAGCTCGAGCAGACCTTTCATGCGGACTCCTGCGCGCCCTGCTGGTGTCCGTGATGTTGCTCGTCGCGGGTAGCGCGGTCGCGCAGGAACAGACCTGGAAGATCAATCTCAAGAACGCCGACATCAACGAGTTCGTTTCGCAGATCGCCGCGATCACCGGCAAGACCTTCGTCGTCGATCCGCGTGTGAAGGGCAAAGTCACCGTCATCTCGAACGCCAGCCTGAACGAGCACGACGTCTACGAACTGTTCCTTTCGGTGCTGCGGGTGCACGGTTTTGCGGCGATCGAAACGAGTGGCGTCGTTCGGGTGCAGCAACAGACGCTCGCCAAGCAGAGCGGCAGTCCGATGGACGAAGCCAAAGAGATCGCCGGCGAAGAACTGGTCACCCGGGTCATCGCCGCCCAATACGTCGACTCGAACGAACTGGTCAAAACGCTGCGGCCGATGATCCCGCAATACGGCAACATCGCGGCGATCACCAACCCCAACGTCGTCATCATCAGCGACCACGCCGAGAACGTGGTCCGGTTGATGAAGCTGATCGAACGGATCGACGTTCCGGGCGACGAGCGGGTCGTCGTGGTGCCGCTGAAGGACGCCTGGGTCGGCAACATCGTGGAACTGCTGCAGAAGCTCGCGCCGGAGCAACTCGGATCTTCCGCGAAAGGTCCGCAAAGCATCCAGATCATCGCGAACGAGCGTAACAACAGCCTGGTGCTGCGCGGTAAAACGCGCCCGCTCGCGGAAATCCAGAAGCTGATCTCCGAACTCGACCAGCCCGCGAGCGAAACCGGCGCGACGCAGGTCATCTATCTGGCGCACGCCGACTCGAAGAACGTCGCCGAAATTCTGCGCGCACTGGTCGCTGGCGGCGCAAACGCCGGAAGCGGTAGCTCGGGCGGCGGCGCCGCTGGTGGCGCCGGCGGCGCCATCGTCAGCTCCGTTTCGCCGACCAAACTCAACATCCAGGCCGACGAAAGCACCAACGCGGTCATCGTGCGCGCCGACCCGACCGAAATGAGCGAGATCATGGAGATCGTGCACAACCTCGACGTGCGCCGCACACAGGTGCTGATCGAGGCGGCCATCGTCGAAATCTCGCTCGACAACTCGCTGAACTGGGGCGTGGACTTCGCCGGCGTCGACACCAGCGGCGACGCGGTGCCTTTGATCAGCACCGCGCTGAGCCCGTCGATCGCCGCATTGATAAAGGCGTTGTCCGGAACGACCGATTCCTCGGGCAATCCGATTCCGGTGGTGCCGATTGCGGCGGCCAGCGCGCTGACCTCACCCGGCATCGCGGTCGCAAAGCTGAGCACGAACGGTTTTTCGTTTGCTGCCGTGCTGCAGGCGATCGCGACGAACACGAACGCCAACCTGCTCTCGACCCCGAGCATCCTGACGCTCGACAACGCAGAAGCAAAAATCCTGGTCGGTCAGGAAGTACCGTTCCGCACCGGTACGTTCACGACGAATGCGAATGGTGCCGACAACCCGTTTACCACGATTCAGCGCAAGGACGTCGGCATCACGCTGACGGTAACGCCGCACATTCATGACGGCACGGCGGTGCGTCTCGACGTCAAACAGGAAGTATCGAACCTGGTGCTCTCTTCGTTGGCCGCAGTGTCCACCGATACGCTCTCCGACGTGGTCACGAACAAGCGCGAGATCAAGACCACCGTACTCGCAGAAGACAAGGAAACGATCGTGCTGGGGGGATTGATCGAGGACGACATTCAGGACACGAAGAAAAAAGTGCCGTTGCTCGGCGACATTCCATTGCTCGGAAAACTGTTCCAGAACGTTCAGACTCAACACACGAAGAAGAGCCTGCTCGTTTTTCTGCGCCCTTCCGTCTTGCACAACGTTCAGGAAGTCACCGACGTCACCAACCGCAAGTACGAGAAGGTCTGGGAAATCAGCATCAATTCCGAGGATCAGAAGACACACTCGGAGCCGCTGCCTCCTCTTGACACCATCTACGACGGCCGCAAACAGTAACCGCCCCACCTGTCCGGCCGGCGCATGCTCGACCGCCTGAAGAACCTGTCATTCGCTGTCGTCCGGCAAATCCTGTTGTGGATCACGGAACCCTCCGCGCTCGGTACCGAGACGCTGCCGCCGCACCTGCGCGTCGTCTACGTTTTGAGCAATCGCTCGCTCACCGACCTCGTGATGCTCGACATCGTTGCCAAGGTGAACGATCTGCCGCGGCCGCGCGCGTCACTCACCGATCAGGGCATTCCGGAACGCCATCGGTTCTTCTTTCTGAATCGACCAAGCGGCTTTCTGTTGCGTCGCAACCTGATGCGCACGTACTCGAAGCGCATGCTGCGGCTGCAGCGCTACTTCCGCGACACGCGCAAGGCCGACATCAGTCTCGTCCCGGTATCGGTGTTCTGGAGTCGGGCGCCGAATAAGGAACGCTCAGTCATCCGCGTGCTGCTGTCGGAAGACTGGACGGTGACGTCACGTTTTCGCCGCTTCGTGACGATCCTGTTCAATCGCCGCGACATCACCGTTCAATTCGGCGCACCGATCGCGCTGCGCGAAGTCGCCGAACCGCAGATCAGCGACGGCCGGTTGGTCCGTCGCATCGCCCGACTCGTCCGGGTGCAGTTCAAGAAGCAGCGCACGGCCCTGCTCGGGCCCGATCTTTCGCATCGTCGCACGCTGATCAACCAACTGATCCGCAGCCGCAACGTTCGCGCCGCAATCGCTGCGGAAGCGGCGAAGGGCAAGTCGTCGGAAGCGCGCTTGACGTATCGCGCGCGGCGCTACGCACGCGCGATGGTCTCCGACATGTCGTACATCACAATCCGACTGCTGCAGCGGGTGTTGACCTGGTTCTGGAACAGGATCTATGACGGCATCGACGCGCGCGGCGTCGAGCGCATAAAGCTGCTGGCCGAAACATCGACGCTCGTCTACGTGCCGTGTCACCGCAGCCACGTCGACTACCTCGTCCTGTCGTATCTGTTGTACAGCCAAGGTCTGATGATTCCTCACGTCGCCGCCGGCGATAACCTCGACATGCCGTTGATCGGTCCGCTGTTGCGTCGCGGCGGTGCATTTTTCATGCGGCGCAGCTTCGGCGACGACCGTTTGTACTCGGCCGTCTTCGCCGAATACGTGTATCAGCTGTTCCGGCGCGGCTCGCCGTCGGAGTACTTCATCGAAGGCGGTCGTTCGCGCACCGGGCGACTGCTGCCGCCACGCACCGGTCTGCTGAACATGACCATCGCCACGCACGTGCGTGGCGTACCGCATCCGATCGTGTTCGTGCCGGTGAACATCGGCTACGAGAAACTGATCGAAGCCTCGAGCTACCTCGACGAGCTGCGCGGCGGCGCCAAAGAGCGCGAATCGATCCTCGACGTGCTGCGCAGTCTGCGGCTGGTCCGGCAGGTATTCGGGCGCGTTCAAGTCAGCTTCGGCAACGCGTTGCCGCTCGCCGACTTTCTCGCCAATACCGATGCTACCGGCTCGCAGATGGCGCGCGATCTGGGAATCGAACTGCTCACCCGCATCAACGCGTGCGCGACCGTGAACCCGAGCAATCTCATCGCCCTCGTCACGCTGAGCACACCGAAGCAGACGATCGACGAATCGCTGCTGGTCGAACAGCTCGACTGCCTCGCCGGTCTGCTGCGTGCGAACACGCCGTTCTCCGACATCTCGGTCACCGACATGTCGGGCCGCCAGATGGTCGAGCACGTCGAAAAGCTCGGCATGATCGTGCGCGAGTCGCATCCTTTCGGCGACGTGCTCGGACACGACGCGGCACACGCGGTCCTGATGACCTGGTACCGCAACAACGCGAGTCACGCGTTCGCGCTGCCGTCGCTGATCGCCTGTCTGCTCGTCAATCGGCGTCGCCGCATTCGCCTCAGCCAGCTGATGCAGATGGTGACCGCCGTGTACCCGTACCTGCAGAGCGAGTTGTATCTGGACTCGATGGATCTCGACGTCGAAGTCAGCCACTGGCTCGACCATCTCGCGACACAAGGTTTGATCCACCGTTCCGACGACGAAGTCGGACCTCCGCCGGTCGAATCCAACGAGAGCTACCGGCTGATGTTGCTCGCGCAGATCGTGATGCAGATGCTCGAGCGCTTCTTCATCGCGGTCGGTTTGCTGCAGCAGGCCGGACAGAAACGCATCGACCGCCCCACGTTGGAATCCGACTGCATCGCGCTGGCGCGGCGCCTCTCGCGCTTATACGGATTGAACGCGCCGGAGTTCTTCGACGCCCGGCTGTTCCACAACTTCGTCGAGACGCTCATCGCGCGCGGCGCGGTGGCTATCGATGCCGACGGCAAGCTCGCCTACGCAGACGTGATCGGCGATGTGACCCGCGCGTCGAGCACAGTGCTGCACACCGAGTTTCGACTGGCGGTGCTGCGCGCTCAGGCACAGCGCGAACCGTCTGCTCAAGCATCGACGGCCAGCGAACCTCTGTAGACGTCGAACCGCACGCTGCGTCCGAGAATCTGCCAGTCGGGTCGACCGATGGCGGCGTCGTGCCGTCGGCGCTTCACGACCACACGCGCCGCGATCCGGATCGAATCGGTGACGGTCGCCGGCAAATCGTCGTCCGCTGCGCCGATCAGGTCGCTCAACACTTGCGCCGACTTGCGCGGTAACGCGTGTTTGTCGCGCGCGGGGAACATCGGATCGAGATAGATCGCGTCGAAGCGTCGCCCTTCCGCCAACACGTCGCGCACGTCGGCGAAACGATGTGCAATCACACCGGCGACGTCGATCCGCGTCGGAATACGGCTCACCGCGTCGGCGAGCAATTCAGCAAGAAGCGGGTTGCGCTCCACCATCAGCACGTCGCAGCCCAGTGTCGCGAGCGTCATTCCGTCGAGACCCAGGCCCGCCATGCCGTCGAGTACACGCAGTCCCGGGCGCACACCGCATGCTTTTGCGAGAGCGAGTTTGCGCCCCTGTCGAACTCGCCGCTGCAGGTCGTCGATGCGCAGACAGATGCCGCTGCTGTCGTCGCGCGCACACAATTCGAGGCGATCGTTTACGCGCTGCAGCCGATAGGCCTGGCGAACGGCGTGGAACACACTCATTCCGAGAACCGCCGCGCAAGCAGGCGAGTTCGTCGATCCGAGAGGTGAGATCCCCCGAGGCACGCGCAACGAGGCTCGTCGAGCTGCTCATCTATCGACACGAAGACGACCGGTCATGGCAGCAAGTATAGGCGGCGCGGCTCATTCGGCGAGTTTGCGCCACGGTCGCGTTCCCTGCAGGTACACCGGCAGCGCTGCGGCGGTGTCGACGACGTCGCCGCGCGCGAACGCGTGCAGCGCGAGCTGCAGCACGCCGTACGCCGACGGCAGTAACGTCGCATCGACCGCACAACCGAGTTCGGCCGCCGCTTCCGCGTAATGCAGTACGCCGTCACCGATCACCCAGCACGTCGAATCCACACCGGGCGGCAACGTACGATCAGCCACCGTAGCAATGCGTTCGTCGCCGCTCAACTCGGCGCAGTCGCCGTTGCGCACGTACACGCCGTAGTAAATCTCGTCTGGGCGCGATCGGATCGTCGCCAGCACGCGCTGCACGTTGCGTCGCATCGCGAGTGCCGTCTGCGCGAGCGCCGCCAGCGACGAAACCGGAACGACCGGCACGGCGATGCCGAGGCTGATGCCTTGCGCAATGCTGGCGGCGATGCGCACACCTGTGAACGAACCGGGGCCGCGTCCGAATGCGATCCCATCGAGCGAGCGTTTGTCGATCTCGTAAGATCGCATCAGCGCATCGATCATCGGCAGGATCAGCCGGTTGTGCTGACGATGATCGATGCGCTGATGCAATCTTACGAGATCGACAAACGCTCGCTCGATGGG
>Ga0105249_10003070_pt1 | contig 14419 bp, 11 predicted proteins | sample KBSS44metaG_FD_81522 | JGI IMG/M metagenome (GOLD analysis project Ga0105249, IMG submission 81522) | Switchgrass rhizosphere microbial communities from Kellogg Biological Station, Michigan, USA - KBS S4-4 metaG | ecosystem: Host-associated > Plants > Roots > Rhizosphere > Soil | place... | reverse complement strand
TTCCTCTGGTTGCGAGACTACCGCAAGGAGATCCAGTCCACCGACGAGGCGATGAAGGGGAGCGTCGAGAAGTCGTATGTCAAAGCGCTGTATCCGCGCTATCAAATCGCTGTAAAAGCGCGCTTCGACACCGCCGTCTCCACGGACACGCCCGTTTTCGAGCGGCTCGTCCATTTCTGGTCCAACCACTTCGTCGTTTCCGGCGCGAAACCGGTCGCGATTGCGCTGCCGCCGTCGTTCGAGCGCGACGCGATCAGGCCCTACGTCACAGGCAAGTTCGCCGACATGCTGCTGGCCGTGGTGAAGCACCCGGCGATGCTGATCTACCTCGACAACACGCGCAGCATCGGACCGCATTCCGAGTGGGCAAGGAATCCGCCGAAACGGCGGCAACAGTTCGCCGCAATTCCGCCGCCGACCGGCCTGAACGAAAACCTCGCGCGGGAAATTCTCGAACTGCACACCGTTGGCGCGCACGGCGGCTACGACCAGGCCGACGTGACCAGCTTCGCCAACGTCATCACCGGGTGGCAGGTGATCCCGCCCCGCCAGTTCGCGCGATTCGCGGCGCGCTGGGCCGGCATCGGCAACGACTTCTTCCATTTCAACGCCGAGGCACACGAACCCGGCGCGCACGTCGTGATGGGAAAGACGTACGCCGCGGGCGGCGTGGAGCAAGGCGAAGCGGTGCTGCAAGACCTCGCTCGGCATCCCGCAACCGCCACCTTCATTGCGACCAAGCTGGCGCGCCACTTCGTGGCCGACGATCCGCCGGAGTCGGTGCTCACGCGGCTGGCCGGCGTATTTCGCGACACCGACGGCGATCTCGGCGCGGTAACGCTCGCGCTGGTCGATTCACCCGAAGCGTGGGTAGAACCGCGCGCGAAGCTCAAGCAACCGGAGGAGTATCTGATTTCCGCGGTCAGAACGATGGGCGGTCCCCCTCTGATGGGTCGTCAGTTGATGGCGAGCCTCAACGAAATGGGTCAGCGACCGTATATGTCTCCGGGACCGGATGGCTGGAGCGACCAGCAGGATTACTGGCTCTCGCCCGACGGCGTGTGGAAGCGCATCGAGTGGGCGCAACTCGCCGGCCGGGCGCTCGCTGGATCGATCACGCAGCCCGACAGGTACGCAGACTCGGTATTCGGTCCGACGCTGTCGGCCGGTACGCGCAACGCCATCGGTCGCGCCGAGAGTCCGGCACAGGCAGTCGCGCTGCTGCTGACGTCGCCTGAATTCATGCGGAGATGAGCATGCATCACGTCAACCGTCGAAGCTTTCTGCAGCACGCGTTGCAAGGCGCCAGCCTCGGCGTTGCGGTGGCCGCATTGCCGCGCCTCGCAGTTGCCGCACCAGCCATCGACAAACGCTTCGTCGTGATCATCCAGCGCGGCGGCATGGACGGGCTTGCTGCCGTGCCCGCGTACGGCGATCCCGCGTTCGATTCGGCGCGTGCCGGCATCGCAACACCGCCGCCTGGAACCGCCGACGGCGCGATCGCGCTCGACTCGATGTTCGGCCTGCATCCGGCGCTCACGGAGTTCGCGACGCTGTACGGTGAGAACGCGTTGCTGCCGATCCACGCGGTGTGCGTCGCGTATCACGGCCGTTCGCACTTCGAAGCGCAGAACGTGCTGGAGAACGGCTCGGCGGTTCCGTACCTGCTGAAGTCCGGCTGGCTGAACCGATCTCTATCGACGTTGCCGGCGGCAGACCACGATGTCGGCATCGCGATCGCGCAGACGATGCCGGTGATCATGCGCGGCGACGCCGCCGTCACATCGTGGTATCCGTCCGTGCTTCCGCAACCGAACACCGACACGATCGCGCGCATCGCCGCGATGTATGCCGCCGACCCGAAGCTCGACGCAGCGCTCGCCCGCGCGCGCTCGGCCCACGAGATGGCAACCGATACCGATCCCGGCTCGCAGTTTGCGAGTCTGATGACCGCGGCGGGCAGTTTCCTGGTCAATCCGGATGGCCCGCGCATTGCAATGATCGAGAGCACCGGATGGGATACGCACGCTGCTCAAGCCGCCAACTACGGCGCGCTGGCGCGCAACCTGCGCGAACTCAATCGCGGGGTTGCTTACCTGCGCGCCGCGCTGGGTCCAGTGTGGAACCGGACAGTGGTGCTGATCATGACGGAATTCGGCCGCACGGTGGCCATGAACGGCACTCAGGGCACCGATCACGGCACCGGCGGCGCGGCATTTCTGCTCGGCGGCGCCGTGGCAGGCGGCCGAGTGCTGGCGGACTGGCCCGGCCTGAAACCCAACGATCTGCTCGAGGGGCGCGATCTGAGGCCCACGACCGATCTGCGCGCAGTAATGAAAGGAGTGCTGGTGGAGCATCTCGGCGTACCGGATGCTCACGTCGAACGGGTGGTGTTTCCGGACAGCGCAGAGATCAAGCCAGTTCGGGGTCTCGTGCGTACCTGATTCAAGTAGCGTCGTGCGGCACGCCCAGGTACCGCACTGGAGCTACTTTTTTTTCCAGGCTTCTCCCTGCAGGCGGAGATAGGTCCCCGGCGCCGCCTTGTCGAAGACTTTGGGCGCACCGATCTTGGCGACGTCGTCTGCGGTAACCGGATCCTTCTCTGTGGACGTCTCCCTCGCGACCTTCTCGTACACCGCTCGACGCTTGTCGTTTACCTCAGTGACGAGCGCCTGCACCTCTTTGCTCGGATTCGGTGAAACCGCGGCGACGTAACCTGTCCAGTCCTCACCCACCAAACCTTGCTGGCGCGCTTCGTCGAGGGTCAAGGCGAACGCGGCCATCGGTACCAGAATCAGGAATGCGCACACCAATCGTCGAACCATGTTCGGCTCCTTCAGAATATGTCGCTGTTCTTATCGATCGCGCTGTCGAGCTGCTTGTCGACCTTGACCAGAATCTCGTGACGGATGTTTACGTTGAGATTGATCGTGATCGGTTCGTCGGTAGCCACCTTCACGGTCGGCGTGCATGCTTCGAGCGCACATACGGCCAGCAATGCGGCCAACGAAGAGGATAGCGGCTTGAGTGACGTCATCGCGGTTTCCGGAATATTCGGCGCGGTCACGATAGCAGCAACGCCGCAATTACTCACTGCTCGAATCGTTGTTCCAGACTGTTCGTGATGTTGTCGGCAGCGCGCAGACTCTGCAACAGCGCCGGCAAGCTCTCGTTCAGGTTCAGGTTGAACTGAATGGCACGACCTTGCTCGACCGCGGGGTTGTATCCCTGCAACTTCACTCCGAGCTTGAGCGCACCATCGGTTGCAAGCGCCACGTTCGCGTCGAGGGTGTCGTATCGGAAGTCTTCGAGCGCCTTGAACGCAAACCCGATGCCAGACTGCGCCACCATGGACGACGATGCCGCCCCCTTGTAAATCAGGGTACCACCGGGCGGACGGGCAATGATGCGTCCGTCGGTGACGCTGAATGCTTCGCCGTCGAGGGCAACCGGCAGTCGGCCATCCAGCAGACCGGTTCCCTTCACGTCGCCGCCTTCCAGCGCAAGCACGTCCGCCAAATAAATTCCGCTGAGTTCGACAGCCAGCGTCGTCTTGTCGGTTTCCAGTTCGTAGTCGAATGGGTCCGCGGTGAATGTGCCGCCCAACACGTTACCCGACAGGTCGTGCACCCGTGCGAAGCCGTTGGTGACCGCGAAACGCAGCGAGACGTCGGTGACCGGAAAACCGACGTCGATCGTACCGATCGAAAGCTGCGTGTCGGCAACCTTCAGTGCGTCTCCGGCAAACGCGAACGGCACGTCGACGCGCAACCCGCTGATCGCGTAGTCGTCGTAGTGTGCTTTGCGCCCATCGACGAGGATGCGTCCCTTGGCGTTGTAATTCAGCGTCTTCGACGCATCCCAGCTGCCGTCCAGCGCGAGTCCGATCGAACCTTCGTCGACATCGTAAGCGGCATCGAACCCGGGTAACTGCGTCTTCAGCAGCGCTTTCGCGACTTGCCAATCGCCGGCAGCGGTGAAGGCACCGGTCGCCGTGGCGAGGTCATGCGACAACGTGACGCGCAGAGGCAATGCATCCCGGCCGGCGTGGGTGCGCAGTACCGCGGTCGCGCCTACCGAATCGCCGTCCACCGTCACCTGCTCCACCGACATCCAGGCATTACTCAGTGCGATCGTGTGTTCGCCCAAGCTCATCGGCGGTAGCGCCGCTTTGAGATCGACCGGCTGCACACGCAGCTTTTCGGGCGTCGACGTCGACGCCTCGACGGTCAGCGGAGAAACGGTCGAAACCTCGAATCCATCAGGCGCGAGCACGACGTGCGCACCCGCATCGAATGCGACCTTGATCGAGTCGCCGAGCGTGTAGTCGCCTTCGATCGCCGCATCGAACCGGCGCTCGGGCGGGAGGCGTCCGCTCAGCGCCAACCGAAGCCGGCCCTGACCTGCGACGTCCTTCAACGCCGGCTCGGGCGAGATGCGGATGCCGCCTTCGAAGTCGGTCACCACGTGACCGCCGGTCACGTCGTATCCGGCTGCGGCCGCTACGGCCTGCAGCGCCTTTCCGGTGAGTGCCAGTTGCGCCTTGACGGCCAGCGCGTCGACGCCGTCGGGCACGCCGGTCGCAAGAACGATCGGCGCGCCGTCGAGACCCACAACCGCGAGTTCGAAATGACGGTCGGCACCGAAGGCGCCGCGCGTGCGGACCCGCAACGGCTTGCCCGCGGCCGAAAGCCCGACCACCAACCCGTCGCCGACCCGTATGTTCCGCTCCGCATAGTCGATGTCTACCGTCTGGTCGTTCGAGATCGTCACGCGCGCGTCGAGATCCGCCTTGCTGCCGATCCGCCGCAGTTCCGGCACGTTCACGCTGACGATTCCACCGGAGTCGAGGCGCGCCTTTACTTCGCCGTTGGCGATGGTGAAGTCGCCGTTGATTCGCGCATCGGCGTTGCTGACCTGCGGTGCGGTGCCGGACAGCTCGATCTTGTAAGTGCCGTCGCCGTCAAACGCCTTCCAGGCATCCTGCGCCGCCAACGGCCAGACCGTTCGTCCGCGCACGTTGACTTCCGCGCTACCCGACGTCAGCGTCGCCCCTGCGTATGCACCCGCCAGCGCCAACGGTCGTCCGGTCAACGCAATGCGCCCGTCGAACACCATCGCGCGGCGGTCGCGGTCCGGCACTCCGGTCAGCGAGCCGAGCGGCAGCGCGGTGCCGCGCTCCATCAGCGTCACCGCAACGCGTCCGTCCGGATTGACCGCACCGCTGACGTCGAGCGGCACGGCCAACAGCGGACTCTCCACGCCGAGGTGCACCTGCAGCACTTCCGGATCGAAGCTGACGCTGCCGCGCGCGGATACCGCGGGCTCGGCGTTCGTCACGTCGAGTTTGCGGATGATGACCTGACGCGCCGGAATCAGCGTCCAGAACGAGGCGATGTCGAACGATCCGGATGCGTCGGCATTCGTTGCGCTGCGCCCTAGGTGTACCGTCAATTCGTCGACGTCGACCGCTTCCACTTCGCCGGTGAAAAGACGCGCTAGTCGATACGCGACGCGCACGTCGGTTCCGTAGACGGTCGCATCTGCGTTCGACAGTTTCAGCGAGAACACGTCGACGCCGTTCCAGCGCGGATATCCGAACGAAAACTGACTGGACTCGACTCCCCAACGAGCGAGAAGAGGCGGCAACAGGCGCGCCGCGAGCCAGGGTGTCGCGGCATAGGCGACGATGAGAACCGCCAAGGATCCCAGCGCCGCGCGCCGGACGGTCACGCTCCGGGGCTCGCCAGAACCGGAATGACCACTCGGGTCGCTGGTTTGACCATCGACAGATCGAGGTCTGGGTTGTACTGACGCAGCAACCAGACCGGGATGTTGTACTTGCGACCGGCGAGCACCCAGATCGATTCGCCGGGCTTCACGAGGTGTTCGTTCGTGGCGACGATGCGGTGATTTGCGAAGAACTGTTCCTGCAGGTCCTGGTGATACGCGAGCCGCGCACCTTCGAACTGCTCCGGTGTCGCCTTCGAGAAGTCGAGCTTGAGACGACGACCGACGCGCAGGGCCGACGTGCCTTTCATTCCGTTCATGCGCCGCAGATCGCTCGCCTTCACACCCAGCCAGTCGGCGTAGTGACCGATCGTTTCGTCTTCCTGCACGCGGATCGTGCGATCTTCCGCCACGGAATAGTCGCTTGGGTCGGCGAGCAGTTGCCGCTGCTCGATCTCCACCACCTGCGCTGCTTCGGCGGGTGCTGGAACGGCCGGCAACGCCGTAGCCACTTCCTGTTCGGCAGCTGCAGCCTGCTCGAGAGTATCGGTCGTGGCGATCGTATCGCCGGCTTCCGCCGCCGCTTCGTCGGTCGCGACTTCGGTGACGGCCGATGGAAGACTCGCCGTCAGTTCCGCCGGCGGCTTGGGTGGAACGTTCGACGCGACGCTCGGTGCAACGGTGGGCGCACCCGGTGCCGCTTTCGTCGCTGCCTTGGCCGTTGCCACCCGCTGCGCCTCGACGACGGCGTCAGGATAGATGCCCTGATCGACCACCGGTCCCGCCGATGATTTCGATACGCCGCCGGGCAGGATCAGTCGCTGGCCCACTCTGATCCGCGCGGCGCTCGACAGACTGTTGATCGCGACCAGATCGGAGACGCGCGCGCCGTAGCGCGGCGCGATCGATGACAGCGTTTCCCCACGCTGAACGACGTGAAACAGATCGGGCGTCTGCTTCGAGTCCCACGCGTCGTGAGACAGCGACGCCAGCAGCACCTGCGGATCGCCGGCCGACGACGGCACGCGGAACTCGTATCCCTTCGGTACCTTCTTGCTGCCGTTCCAAACCGTGGGTTTCAGGCTGAGGTTGATCGGTTCGAGCATGTCGCGATCGATGCCCAACGATTTCGCCAGCGTGCCGACCGCAATGTAGTCGGGCAGCACCAGCACGCGGCTGTTGTCCGGCGCGTGCCGATCGAGCGCGCCGAAGTAACGCTCGGGTTCGCGGTCCACATCCACCGCCGCCAGCAGCGCGGTATAGAAGTTGCGCGAGGCGAAGCCGAAGCTGCGGCTCTTGTATTTGCGCACGATCACGGCGATGTCGTCGGTGCCAACCTGTTCGATGGCACGTCGCATACCCGACGCGCCGTGGTTGTAAGCGGTAATGGCGAGCGGCCATGCGCGTGTGACTTCGTAGTTCTGCTGCATCAGCAGCGCGGCGGCGCGAGTCGACTTGTACGGATCGAGCCGCTCATCGACGACGTTGTCGATGCGCATGAAGCGCCGGCCGGTCGACACCATGAACTGCCACATGCCGGCGGCACCGACTTTCGAACGGGCGGCCGGATTGAATGACGATTCGACATGCGGCAACGAAGCGATTTCCGGCGGCAGCCCGGCATCAGTCATCGTATTCTTGATGTAGCGCTCCCACGCACCGGACCGGATCAGACCGTCGCGGAACTTGTCCGCCTGGCCGAGTTGGAAGCGCACCCGCTGACTCGCGTCGGACAACGCGGAGCTGTTGATGTTCGGACCCCACAATTCCATCACCCGTTCCTCCGACGGGCTCAGGTTGTCGCGTTTGCCGCCCGCGATCGCGCGCAGTGCGCGCACGTACCGGTCGCCCGCTTCGCTCGCCGACGCGCGCCGTGCGCGATCACTCGACCTCGACAGACGGACCGTTTCGTACACGATGTCGAGTCGCGTGTCGTCGTGCACGAAACCTTCGTTCGTCGTGATCTCGGTATAGACGCGGCGCCAGAAGTTGACGGCCGGTTCCAACTCGACAGGACGCGCCAGCGGTTCCGGCGCCGCAGTTGCGATGGGGGGAGTTGCGAGCAGCAACAATGCCAACAGGAGGATCGGGCGGATAATCATGCGCGCCAATCAAGACCGAAGATGAGTTGCATTTCAAGTGGTGCGATTGTGAGGCGCCTACAACCTCTCTATCCTTGCGGCCCTGCTCAATTCGCAAGTTCCATCTGATCGTCGGAGAAATTCGGTTGATGAACCTCGTAAACCCATGCCGCGCTCTGTGCGTCTTCGTGCTGATGGCTGCAGCGTTCGTTTCGACGAGCACGTTTGCCGCAGAGGCACCTGGCAGCACGCTCGCTGAAGCGACCGGCTGGGTCGAAGTCGCGCCGGAAGGAACGACTTGCTGGGATGGTTCGCCGTGGCATTTCTGGTATCACGGCGGCAGCGCCGAGAAACTCGCCGTGTGGTTCGAAGGCGGTGGTGCCTGCTGGAACGCGGCGCTCTGTGATGTCGAAGGCCGTGCGTCATTTCAGGCGAAGGTCGCTGCACAGCCGCCGGCCAGCAAGGGACTGTTCGATCAGCAGCGCAAGAGCAATCCACTGCGCGATTTCAGCGTAGTGCTGCTGCCGTACTGTACCGGCGACGTGCACATCGGTCGGCGCACCGTGGAGTATCGGCGACCCGACGGCACGCGCTTCCAGTTCGCGCACGAAGGTGCGCGCAACACCATCGCCGCGTTCGACTGGTTGAAGTCGCGCGGTTTCGATCCGCGCACCTTGTTCGTCAGCGGCGAAAGCGCGGGTGCCGTGGCGGCGGCGTACTGGGCGCTGGAGATCGGCGACCGCTGGCCGCAGGCGCAACTGACGGTGCTCGGCGATTCCGCCGGCGGATACCGATCGCTGGGCGTCAATTCGGCGCTGCGTCAATGGGGCGTGCTCGACGCGCTGCCGGATCTCCCGGCGTATGCGGAGCGCGAGCGCGTGTACTTCGAGTCGTTCTACATCGCCGCAGTGCAACGCCATCCGAACGCCAAGCTCGGGCAAGTCAATTTCGCCGACGACGCCGCGCAGCGCCGCTTCATGTCGCTGTTGGGTACACCGGTGAAGCAACTGACGAAGCCCCTGACCTGCAACCTCAACGAAGTGCGCATCGATGCGCCTGGATTCCGCAGCTTCATCTATCCCGGCAAGCAGCACGTCATCCTGCGAACCGACGCGGTCTACACGACGCGTTGCGACGGCCAGAGTCTGGTCAGCTGGGTGGACGATCTGCTCGGGGGTCGACCCCTCGAGAATCGCTGGTGCGACGGCACGACGCCGTCGCTCGCGACGCCCGCCGCGACTCCGGTCCCCGCTAGTGCCACTCAAGTGCCGGGCCTGTAATACTGCATCGTCACTGTTTGGAGAACGTCATGAGATTCGCAACGTTTGCTGTCGCCCTCTTCGCGCTCTGTCTCACAACCGGTGCACAGGCGGCGGACCTCGCCGTCGGCGATCCGGCGCCGGATTTCTCACTGGAGGGAACCGACGGGAAGACCTACACGCTGTCGCAATTCAAAGGCAAGCAGGCCGTGGTGCTCGCGTGGTATCCGAAGGCGTACACCAGCGGTTGCACGATCGAGTGCAAGTCGCTCGCCCAGAACGGCAACCTCATTCGGCAGTATGACGCGGTCTACTTCATGGCCAGCGTCGATCCGATCGACAAGAACAAGGGCTTCGCCGCCGAACAGAAAGCCGACTTCCCGCTGCTGTCCGATCCGACGAAGGAAACCGCCAAGGCCTACGGTGTGCTGAACACGATGGGCATCGCGAGCCGCGTGACCTTCGTCATCGGCGCCGACGGCAAGATTCTGGCGGTCGACCGCAACGTCAATCCGGCAACGGCGGCCCAGGACATCGCGTCCACGCTCGGCAAGCTCGATATTCCGAAGACGAAGTCCTAACGCGCTAGCGACGCCGCGACGCGGGAACTTAGTGCGACAGCGATTGCCACAGGAAGTGCAGCAACCCTGAACCTCTTGGAGACACATCGATGGCCAGGATCGCACTACCTGCAATCGCGTTTGTCGCACTGTGCAACGCGGCCTTTGCGGCTGACCCCGACACACACGCGACCGCCGAGCAATGCGCCGCGCTCGCGAAGCAATACGACATCGCGAGCAAAGACAAGGTCAATCCCGACAAGCTGGAGAAGTCGCAAACGCAGCGGGCCCACGGTGCCGATCTGTGTGCCCAGGGCAAACTCGATTCCGGCGTGAAGGCGTTGAAATCGGCGCTGAAGGACATCGGCCTCAAACCCGCGAGCTGACCGTCTCTTTCGGTGCCGCGGAACGGCCGGCACCGGTTCTGACAGCGCGCTCCACCCTGACGTACCATCGTCGGGGATCGCTGGGGAGAGGGGAGCTCGCCGATGCATCAACAGACCGCTGCGCTGCGCCTGCGACAGTACTGGCCGCGACGCTACACGCTGGTGCTGCTGTCGTTCGCGGCGGTGTTCATCTGCTACATGGATCGCGTCAACATTTCGGTCGCGATCATTCCGATGGCGGCCGAGTTCGGCTGGAACGCCGAGCAGCAAGGTCGCGTACTGTCCGCCTTCTTCGTCGGCTATCTCCTCACGCAGGTGCTCGGTGGCCGACTCGCAGACCGCTTCGGCGGCAAGATCGTGCTCGGCATCGGAGTGTTGTCGTGGTCGTTCTTCACGCTGATCACGCCGTTGGCCGCGGCCGCCGGCTTTGCGGCGCTGTTGGCGGCGCGCATCGGCATGGGTGTCGGCGAAGGTGTGACGTTCCCGTCCATCTACAGTCTGTTCGGTCGCTGGTTGCCGAAAGCAGAGAGCGCGCGCGGCATCGGCGTCATCTTCTCCGCGATTCCGCTCGGCAGCGTATTCGCATTGTTGGCAACGCCCTTCATCGTCGTAACGTGGGGCTGGCACTGGGCGTTCTATTCGTTCGGCGCGATCGGCATGGTCTGGTGGTGGTTCTGGTACCGGAACGTGAGCGCGCATCCCGATGCGCATCCGACCATCGCGGAGCACGAGCGCGCCCAACTCGATGCGATCGTCGCGGCCGAGGAATCGCGTCCGCCGACGCTGCGCGAACTGCTCGGCTGCGCTCCGGTGTGGGCCATCATCGTCGGCCACTTCTGCACGAACTGGGGCGGCTATGTGCTGCTGGCGTGGATGCCGACTTACATCACGCAAGGGCTCGGCGTCGACTTCGCATCGGTCGGCATCTTCTCGGTGATTCCGTCGTTGTGTTCGTTTCTGTTCCTCAACGTCGCGGGTTGGTTCGCCGACCGCCTGATCAAGCGCGGTTGGGACGTCACCACCGCGCGCAAGACGATGCAGACGATCGGCTTCGGCGGTGCCGCGACCACGCTGATGTTCGTCGGTTACATCCACGACGCGCCGACCGCCATCGCGTTGATGTCGGTCGGCAGCATCCTCGGTGCGTGCGCCGCGGGCGGCTTCGGCGTGAATCATCTCGACGTGGCGCCGCGCTACGCCGGTGTGCTGATGGGCCTTTCCAATACCGCCGGCACCATTCCCGGCATCATCGGCGTATACGTCAGCGGCCTCATCCTCAACCTGACGCACTCGTGGACACTGGTGTTCCAGGTGGCCGCGGGTATCTACCTGTTCGGCATGGTGTTCTATCTGATCTTCGCCAGCAGCAAACGGCTGTTCGACTGACTCTACGCCGGCGCCACTCGCGGGAACGTCACGGTGAACTCGGCGCCCGGCTCGCAATTGCGCACGCCGACGCTGCCCCCCATTGCAGCCGTTAGTTCCGCGACCAGCGCGAGGCCGATGCCGGTGCCGGTGGTCTCGCGCGTCAATTCGTCTTCGGCGCGATAGAACAGTTCGAATATGCGCTTGAGGTGCTGCGGCGCGATACCTGGTCCGTGGTCGCGGACCCGAAACGCGACGCTCTCGCGGGTCAACCGGCAGCCGATCTCCACCACCTTGTGCTCCGCTCGCGCCGAGAACTTCAGCGCGTTGTCGACCAGATTGATCAGAATCTGCACCAGGCTGTCGGCATCCACCACCACGCACGCAGCGTCGGCCCCGGGATCGCGATCGAGTTCGAGACGGAAGCCCGCCTGTTCCACCTGCGACGCGACCTTCGACTCGACCAGGCTCAGCAACTCCGACGCCGTCGCGCTCTTCACATCCAGTTCGTCGCCGTTGCGCGTCAGCCGGGCCAGGCGCAGTACGTTCGCGATCAATCGCGACAGCCGTTCGCTCTCATGGAAGATGAAGTCGTAGTACGTCTTCTTCTTTTCCTCCGATGCCCAACCCGCGCGCAATATCTCCCCATACATTCGGATCGACGTCAGCGGCGTCTTCAGCTCGTGACTGACGGCCGCGACGAAGTCCTGTTGTTGGCGCGTGAGGTCGATCTGCGCCGCGGCGAAGCGGTACACGACGATCAGTCCCCCGAGCAGCACCACCGCGAGGACGAACGTCGCCCAACCGACGACCCGGCCGCCCGGACCCACCGGCAGATCGGCGACGCTGAATATCAGCTCGATGTCGTTGAGCGGCGCCGACAGCGGCGCGCGATACAGCAATTCGCCTCGAGTTTGCGCGGCCGAATACCCCGACGCGTTCGACACGCCGGCCGCGCCGATCAGCTCGCCGCGATACGCGATGGTCAGATCGCTCATCTGCGACAACGCAGTCTCGAGAAACGGTGCGTCGATCAGGCCGGCGATCAACTCTTTCTGTGCGATCACCGCCCCCTGAATCAGACGTTGGCCGTCGAGCCAGACGCGGCGGAATAGCACGAAATGTCCGCCGTCGAGCCGACTGAACACGAACGGGTCGAGCTCGCCGTCGAACGTCCTCACGCGCGCTGTTGCAGCCGCTGCGTTCGTCGGCGCCGCGGCCCGAATGATCGGCAGGGCGGCCTGTTCTTTCCTCGCGACTCGCGGCTCTTCAGCAACCGCTTTTGCAACAGCCGCCGGTGCCGGCCGATCGAACTCGCACGCGCGCGCTTCGAATTTGGAGTCGAGTTTCAGGTCTTCGACGCGACCGAGCTGATTAGAGCGGAGTCGCGCGTTGACCTGTGGTGCTGCCTGCGGTTCACTCAGCTGATCGAATACGGCCTGGCCGCCTTCGTCCTTGGCGAGCTTCTTCTCCACGCCTCCCAACTTGTCCACCGCGTCACGCCGCCCATCGCCACTGAACTGCGGCCGAGTCAGCAGCGCACGCACCTGGCCTTCCAGCGCGCGCCGCTGCGTGATCTCGTCAGCGGCAATGCCATACGTCGCCGGGTCGACGCCAGCGGGCAATAGCGGCGTGCTGAAGGTGCCGTCTGCATCGATCTGGAAGTACGACACCAGGCCCGGAATCGATGCATCCACCGGAAAGCTCGACAGCGCCGAGCGCTGCAGAAAGTTCGCCTGCGCTTCGCCCTGCACGACGAGAAAGCGATAGTCGGTGAGCGAGCGCGCCTCTTCCGTCGAGATCCACTGGCGTACGCGCGCGTCGATGCGGTTCGCGAGTTCCTCGGCCAACACCCGATGCTGATAGAACGCTTCCGTCGTGAGCCGCCCGAACGCGTGATACACCAGCACGCCGGTCGGAATGACGAGCGCCGCGAAGAACGCACCGAGCACGAGCCGCAAGCGCCGCTTCTCCGTACCGCGCGCCACCCGATCAGGCATCGCCGATCAACCGATAGCCCGCGCCGCGCACGGTGATCAGATGCAACGGCTCCTTCGAGTTCGCCTCGATCTTGCGCCGCAGTTTGGCGATGTGGATGTCGACCGTGCGCGTCTCGATTTCGGCGTGCTTCGCGTAACCCCACACCTGCGAGAGCAGTTCGTCGCGCCCAACCGGCCGCGTTGGATTCGCGTGCAGATACTGCAACACCTCCATCTCGCGGCGCGTGAACGCAATGGCGTGCGTGCCGCGGCGACCCGACAGATTGCGCGTGTCGATCTCGACATCGCCGAGACGGATGTGCGCTGTCAGTTCCACTATGGCGCGCGAGCGACGCAACACCGCTTCGATCCTCAACACCAGCGCCGCGATCGAGAACGGCTTTGCCACGTAGTCGTCGGCGCCGAGCGACAATCCCCGCACGATGTCGTCGTCGGCCACCTTCGCCGTCAACATGATGATCGGCTGATCGCGGTCGCGCTTGCGGATCGCGTCGCAGATGTCGAACCCGCTCACGCCCGGCAACATCACGTCGAGAATGATCAGGTCGTATTTTCCACTCAGCGATTTCGCGAGCCCATCGCGCCCGTCCGCCGAGCCATCGACGTCATAGCCGTGATACACCAACACATCGATCAAGCCGCTTCGAATCGCGGTTTCGTCTTCGACGACCAGAATGCGCAACTTCTGCTTCATCGCGGCAGATTAGCAGTGACTTCGATTGGTGCTGTGTAAAGTTACGGTAAAGAGGAGGAGCCTTTGAGCGGGGGCGGTGACGGGTGATCGGTGTTCCGGGGCCGCTCGAGCCGTCCCTGGGCGCTCCAGCCGGGGCCATCCCTGGCCCCGGATGCCCCTCCACACCGATCACGCGTCACCTTGCACACCAAACACAACGCCTTCGTTCATAAGGGATGATGAACGCGCTTCGCGCGTTCAGTGACCCTTTGATCGAGCGACGGAGACTCGACCTGAGGCGGGGATGCGTGTGTGTTGCGGAGGGCCATCCGGGGCCATGGATGGCCCCGGCTGGAGCGCCCAGG
>Ga0105249_10003068_pt1 | contig 14431 bp, 12 predicted proteins | sample KBSS44metaG_FD_81522 | JGI IMG/M metagenome (GOLD analysis project Ga0105249, IMG submission 81522) | Switchgrass rhizosphere microbial communities from Kellogg Biological Station, Michigan, USA - KBS S4-4 metaG | ecosystem: Host-associated > Plants > Roots > Rhizosphere > Soil | place... | reverse complement strand
TTGTAAATGACCGTGCGGACATCGCGTTTGCGGCACGGGCAGACGGCGTTCACCTAACGGCTAGTTCTTTACCTGTTACCGTCATTCGTAATGGCTTTCCAAAAGAATTCGTGATCGGCGTTTCGACGCATACCTTTGACGCAACCTCTAAAGCCGCGAAGGACGGCGCCGACTTCGCGGTATTTGGTCCGATTTTTGACAGTCCGGGCAAGGGCGATCCGGTGGGAATTGCGGCATTGTCGGAGGTCTGTGAGAGATCGCGGCCATTTCCGGTAATCGGCTTGGGCGGGATCGATGGAACCAATTTCGAATCAGCCCTGGCGACAGGCGCGAGCGGCATTGCGGCGATACGTTCGTTGAACGATCCCGATTCGCTGCGGTCTATCGCAGGTAAATTAAGGAAATAAAAAAAGTGCAAGACACGACACCGGTTTGTCTCACCATCGCCGGGCTTGATCCGTCCGGTGGCGCCGGGATCGTCGCGGACATTAAGACTTTTTCGGCTTTCGGGTGTTTTGCGACGGCAGCCGTTACTTCAGTGACCTTTCAGAACACGACCGGAGTTTTTGGAGCGGAACATCAAACCGTTGACTCCGTTCGCCGGCAAGCCAAACCTGTCCTCGAAGATTATCAAGTTGCTGCAATAAAAACGGGAATGCTGCCCACTCGTGAGATCATCGAGGAAGTCGCGAGGCTGATACACGAAAACAAATTGAAAAATGTGGTTGTCGATCCGGTCGTCCGGTCAACGTCCGGATTTAACCTTATCGATGACAACGCTCTTTCTGCTCTCATAGAAAATTTGTTTCCGGTTGCGGATCTGATCACACCAAACATCCCCGAGGCAGAGCGAATCTCTCGAGTTACGATCACATCGGACGATGATATCGCAAAGGCGGCCAGCGTAATGCTCTCGATGGGAGCGATGAATGTGCTGATAAAAGGCGGGCACCTTGCGAGCACCGAGGACGTTCGGAAAGCAACGGACTACCTTTTCATGGGCCGCGACCTAACGGCTTTCGAATCGGATTTTATTGAAACGACCGCAACGCACGGCACGGGCTGCACGTTAGCTGCCGCTATCGCCGCAAACCTTGCGCTTGGAAAAGACCTTACCGACGCGGTGAGAATCGCTAAGGACTTTGTGACGGAAGCTATCCGGACAGCGCCGAACATCGGGAAAGGACATTCGCCGATCAATATCTAACTATTTTGCAGGGGTGAAAATACTTGGGGTTTGGTAAGTGACTCCAAATACGATACCCGTCCGCGGGCTGAACTGTGTCAGGCCAAAGGCAGCTGCGGTGTCAAATCTGAGCCCCGACGCCTTGATCTGTGCTCCGACCCGAAATTGTCCGATGCTTTCCGTCCCGATAGGGGCGACGCTGCGAGTATTAACGCGGCCGTTGACCTCGCTAAGGATATTGACATGGTCTGTGACCCGGTATATTCCCGCCAGGCCGTAAAGGAAAACGTCATTTTGAGCGAATCTGTCTAGCGGGGCGGACATAATGGCCAACCCGAGATTGCCATAAGCGTTAAACCTCGGCGTGTTTCCGGCGTAACTTCCAAACTTTTTCTGCACCAGCACCTTGCCAAAGACGTTGATCTGATTTGTGCCAATACCGCGCGCCTGATCAGTATTTGGCATTTGGAAGCCGAATTTGAAACCAACGGCCGGCAGATTCTTTGTTTCGTTTCGCAGCTTTATCTTTGCCGAGATCGTGAAATCGTCAAAGTCGTTTGTTGAGTTTCCAGTGACGTTGAGCGGAATAAACGGCGTAGTCCGCGAGTTTATCGCGACATAATTCTGAAGCGTGCCTTCGACCTGAAACTCGACATTTGAAGCAAAGCCAGTGCGGATGCGGATATCGCCGACCCGTGTCAGATCGCCTTTGATACCCGAGAGCGGAAATTTAGCATTTTGAAAAAAATCGACGCCGAATCCGATATCAAACGCTCCCGAAGGTGTGATGTCAACATCGTCGGTGAGCAGAGGCCGCTGCTGAGCAACCGCCGCAAATGCGGCTGCCAGGATTAGGATCAAGCAATAGATCAGCCTCGACATCAAGACCAATTCTGGCACTAATCAGGTTTTTTGTAAATCTTTGGCGCGTATAACGCCTGCGATTTGCACATCCCCGATTAAACTTGCAAAATTATCGTAGCGAGTTTTTCTGCTCGAAGCACGCTGGTCCCATTATGATAGCGAGAAAATTCCTGATCAGTGGCGAAGTTCAGGGCGTAGGATATCGTTATTTCGCACAGCGTTCGTCTGCCCGGCATCAGGTCCGTGGATACGTGAAAAATCTCGAGGATGGCCGCGTCGAGGTGCTTGCCGAAGGCAGTGAAAAGGCGGTAATGGCGTTTCGATACGATTTGGCGGCCGGTCCAACCTTTTCGCGTGTTGGCCAGATCGAAGAATTAGTTTTAGAGCCAAGCGGTTTATATTCAACATTTAGGATAGAACGATAAGATGGAAAACTTACGACAGCTAATTCGCGAAGTGCCCGATTTCCCCAAACCGGGCATCAATTTTTACGACATTACGACGCTCTTGCTTGACCCGGCAGGACTCAAGAACACTATAGACGCTTTGCGGGCAGAGGTTGACAGTGAAAAGATCGACACCGTTATCGGTGTCGAGTCACGCGGGTTTATATTTGCGACACCCCTTGCCTACCAGCTCGGAGCAGGATTTATTCCGGTCCGCAAGCCGAAAAAATTGCCGGCTGAGTGCGTTTCGATCTCATACGACCTCGAATATGGCCAGGACACGCTCGAAATGCACAAGGATGCCGTCGGACCGGGCCACCGGGTTTTGATCGTCGACGACCTGCTCGCTACCGGCGGGACGGCCCGGGCGGTTGTCGATCTTGTTGAAAGTGTTGGCGGCACGGTCGCAGGACTGCTCTTCGTAGTCGAACTGGATTTTTTAGGTGGACGCAGCAAGTTTGACGGCTATGACGTTAAATCGCTGATACACTATGATTCGTAACAGATAGGCGGTCTGCCTTCATCCCGACCGCTCCCGTAGCTCAGTAGGATAGAGCGTTCGCCTCCTAAGTGAAAGGCCGCTGGTTCGAATCCAGCCGGGAGCACCAATCATTAAGCTCCGTCAGTACAATAAAAAAGGGAAAGTTACTTTGAACTTTCCCTTCAATCTCGCAAACATCGTTATAAAGGTTATGAAATGAATTTTGTCGAAGTGTGCGAAGTGTCTACGAATGCCGAGGATCAAGCCGCCCGGGGTAAATTTGTAAATCTTTGAAACGGCACATAGATCGGTGTTTGACGATTCAACAGCCGGACGACCGAGTCGACAAATTTATTGAGATCGTCGGGTTTGGACAGGTATTCGTCCGCACCGGCGGCAAATGCCCTTTGCCGGTCGACGCCGCGGTTCATGGCGGTAAAGAACAGCATTGGGACTTTATTACCTGCGTGCCTTACTAACGAGCAAAACTGAACTCCGGTCATATCAGGCAAGGCATACTCGACAATGCACAGATCATAGTCCACACAACTCAACAGATCGAATGCCTGTCGTCCACTATGGACGACCGTGAGCGCAGCGTTTACCTTCGAGCCCCGCAACATTATTCTGATCCAATTGCAGGTATTCGCGTCGTCGTCGATACATAAGATACGAAACTTCGGCAAATCCATCTTGAACACCTCCCTTTTGTTAAGGACTTGTTGCTAATCTCTAAATTACAAGAAATAGAACCAGGGGTCGGTATGCCAGCGAACAAAAAAATCCTTTTTCATCAGAGAAAATAAACTTATTCCCGTTTGGGTTAATAACTGCCGTGACGGGATCTGCCACATATCTTTCTCAAGGAGTAATTCAATATGACATTTTCTGATTCGAAACAATATCAACATTCTCGATCGAGTTCCGGTGCGGGCGATAAGATCCTGTACCTTTTGATTGGTGGAGGGATTGGTGCCGCGGCGGCGCTTTTGTTTGCCCCAAAGGCCGGCGTTGATCTGCGCAGTGACATCGCAGACATCACGCGAAAGGGGTACGATGAGACCCTTGATCTTGCGCATCAGCTAAAGGAGCAGTCGGCCGACCTTTATCGTTCGATAAAAGAAAAGACAGACATGGTTTATGAGCTCGCGAGCGAAAAGTTCAGCAATGTCCAAAACTTGCCGAAGATCGCCAGCGATCTTATCGACGGCGAGGCGAGTAAAAACGAGGTGCTAAAGCATCCCGGCCCAGGCCGTAAGTCGGCAAATATTTTCTAAAGGAAAAAGGAGAGCCGTGAGGCTCTCCTTTTTTTGTTCTGATAAAGATCTTATCGCGTATTTGAATTTTGGCCTTGTTGCGGGCTTTCTATAGATCTGTCCCGGGTGCCTACGACCGCGAACGTAATAAGAAGCAATGCGGTTATGATCACAAAGGCAGCAATTGAAACGATCGCCCAATTAACACCCCTAAAAGCTTTCGCCGTATCCTCGCGTACAACGACGTCTTCACCGTCAATATGTACTACATCTTTTGACATACAACTCTCCCTCAAACCGTTAAGCAAAAGGTAGGCGGGGAACCCGGGCGAACATTTAAGTGTGGATGTTCAAGGTGTGGCCGGTCCCCGCCATTTTGGGTCAAGATTACTTTACTTTGACCCGGTCGCCATCATCAGTATGATGGCTTACAGAGTTGTCAAAAAGCAGTTTAGTTACGTTAGCGGAACCGCTGAACCGAGCTCGAGATAGCATGCGCATGCAGAGGCCTCTACTTGTTCACGGTTGCAAATCGATATGCCGCCACGGGAGTAATTGATCAGTTTCATTTCTCGCAGCTCCTGTGCAATACATGTGATACTCGGACGATAGACGCCCAAGGTCCTAGCGATCTGCTCGTGCGTCAACTTGAGCGTGCTGCGACCGCAGCGGTCCTGAACCATCAACAGCCAGGTGCACAGGCGTTCTTTTACAGAGTGGTACATATTGCAGATCGCTTTTTGCGAGATCTGCTTGATATACAGGTCGACGAATTTATTCAGGCCAGTTCGCAGCCGCTCGTTCGAACGTAGCAATTGCTCAAACGTCTCTGCGTCGAGCCTTTTGGCGATACCTTCCTGCGATACCTGCGTGCAGTTCATCGCACGGTGCGAGTCCGAGAATATCGAAGAAAGGCCGACCGCCCCTTCTTTGCCGGTAACCGCGATCTCGACCATCCGGCCGTCCTCGAGTATCTTGAATTCGGACACAACCGCCGTAACCGGAAAATAAAGATAATCCAGTCTGTCGTCTTCTTGATAAATGAACTGTTCCTTTCTTAGGACCACTGGTTTCAGCAAGGGCGCCAAAATGGGCAGCGTATCCGCTGGCAGAGCGTCGAGGATTAGATTGGATGATTCCGGGACGCCTAAGACCGGGCGGTTAGAAGAACCTCGTTGTGATTTGTTCCAATTTACCGATCGACTGTTGGGAAGAGTGCTGTGCGTTTCATCGTATGCTTCATCGTGAAAATAATCGTACTGTGTACTTTCTCTGAAATCCATTTTTTCTCCCCCTTGAGTGACTACTAGTTCCACTCATTTCTGCTTTGCTTTTACATCGACATGATGCAATCAGTCCAGCTGATCTCGGGATGACTGTCGACGAGGGATCCGGTTAAGATCCATGTTTTATGCTGCGGCATCTGGGCCTAAATAAACCGGTGGGCGAATTGATGAGACAAAATGCAGTTTCGGCGTCCATCAATGTTTGCCCGAAAACTTTATCTTGACTGCCGTAGAAATTTTTCAAAAGAATGGTCTATCGGCAAGGAACTCTCAGGGAATTCCTTGCCGATCCCCCTTGACCATCGAATAGGCGACCCCTTTTGATAATCGCTCCATCACTAGCGACCGCCTTTTGCCTACTCGATGGTTAAATTATGGATCAGCCCAACAAATTGGAATATAGGGAAGTTGGGAAATTTTTATAGGGGAAATCCCTAATGCGGAAGATTTAATTATCCTGCAGCCAGCCCTGCAATATCGCGTAGCGGACAATGTCTATGCGGCTTGAGATGCCGAGTTTTCGCATCGCATTTGCTTTATGGGCTTCGATGGTTTTGACGCTGAGATCCAGCCGGGTGCCGATCTCCTTGTTGCTGTATCCGAATGCAATAAGACGCAAGACTTCCGATTCGCGATCAGTCAGCTCGCCTTTACCTTCCCCTCGAAGCGACGTCGCCCGGTTAACGTATCCGCCCATCACCTTCCGTGTGAGGCTAGGATCCAGGTAAGAATTCCCGGCACCTATCGTTCTCAATGCGTTTATCAATTCAGTCGGGGCGCTCTGTTTCAGAACATACCCATTGGCCCCGGCCCCGATCAATTGCTGTAGATACCCGTCGTCTGTATGGCGAGTAAGGATCAGGATCTTCAATAAAGGATTTTGGGACCGCAATCTTTTTGTCGCCTTTAGACCATTGAGTGTCGGCATTGATATGTCCATCAATAGTATATCGGGTTTTAGCCGGCCTGCTTCTTTGATAGCCGCATCTCCGTCACCTGCTTCGCCGACAACCTCCATATCGGGTTGGGCGCCGACAAGCAGTTTGACACCTTCCCTTACGGTTTGATGGTCTTCGGCGATAAGGATCCTAAGTTTCTCACTCATACATTTCCAGACCAAAACTTACATTGAAATTGGAACCCGAACGAATATGGTTGTTCCCTTACCACGTGCCGATTCGATCTCAATGTCGCCACCGACAAGTGACGCCCGCTCTTTCATTCCGACCAAGCCGAGGCCTTTGCCGGACTTGCCTGGATTCCGGGTACTTGCCGGATCAAATCCGCCACCGTCATCCTCGATAATGAGAATTAGATCGTCGTCCCTCTTTTCGAGCAAAACTGTAACGAAGTTGGCATCGGCATGTTTTGCAATGTTGTTGAGTGCTTCCTGGCTTATTCTATAAAGGTGGGTCTCCGTTTCATGGTTTAGCCTTTCCTTTGAAAGGCCACCTGAATGAAAATCTGCTGCGATGTCGTAATGCCGCGACCATTCGCTTACAAACGCTCCGACGGCGTCGATCAGTCCCAGATCGTCCAGGGCCGTCGGGCGAAGCTCCCAGGCAAGGAAACTGACTTCGGAATCGAGTTGCTCAGCGATCACCTGTAGTCGCTCAACCCTTGAAATGGCCTTGTCGTTGCCCGTAACAACATCCTTCAAGGACGCGATTTTCAACCTCAATGCAGTCAAGCGCTGCCCCATTTGATCGTGAAGGTCGCGGGCGATCCGGCGGCGTTCAAATTCCTGGCTGTCTACGAGTCGATGCAACAGATCGATCCGCTGTTTCTCAGCGATCTCGCGTTCCTCGATTTGTTTCAGGAGGGCAAGATTGGAAAAGGCCAGTTCTTTTGTGCGTTCATTTACGCGGCGCTCGAGTTCGTCATGGGCCTCTTGGAGTTCCTCAGCGCGACGTTTTTTCTCCGTAAGGTCGTTCGCGACCTTGGCGTATCCTGTCAGTTCCTTCCCAACATATAAAGGCATCATTACGCCGCTTGCAAAAAACCGAGTTCCGTCCTTCCTTAGATGCCACCGTTCGTCGGATGCCCGGCCTTTTTGCCGAGCGTTTTTCATTTCCCTCAACGGAATACCGCTTTGGATGTCCTCGGGCGTAAAGATGGTCTCACTTGATTTTCCTAATATCTCTGACGGAGCGTATCCGAAAATAATTTCGGCACCTCGATTCCAACTATCTATAAGTCCATCCTTATCGACTGAGAAGATCGCATAGTCCGTCATGCTTTCCATCATCAGGCCTAGACGCTCTTCGCTGGACCGAAGAAGGTCCTGTGATCGCTTGAGGTCCGTTAGATCGTGGGTCAAACCATAGTAGCCGTAAACAATACCGTCAACTCCGATATCGGGCATATATGAAATATGAACATAACGAGTTCCGGCATTTCGGTAGGTCAAAAGTGTTTCAAAGGTACATTGTTCGCCGGAAAGTGCTTCGTTTATCTTTGGCTTGAGCGTTCGATAGGCCTGCATCCCAAAAACGTCTTTCACGGTCTTGCCGACGATGGCCTCAGTAGGTACCGCAAACCATTCGGTAAATTTATGGTTAACAAAGCGATATCGTTCGCTGCTGTCCACATAGGAAATCAAGGCAGGGATAGCATTGGTCACCAGACGAAGCTGGTTTTCGCTAAGTCTTGTTCTCTCCTCCGAGTCCTTTCTCGCTGTAATGTCGAGATTTACGCCGTACATGCGAAAGGCCTTGCCCGAGTCGCCTCGCAAGATCTTTGCTTTTGCCTCTACCCAACGGACGGTACCGTCGTTCCGCACGATACGAAACTCGTCGTTGAACCGGCCCTCTTTGGACCGAACGGCTCGTCGAATATTCAGCTTTACCCGTTCGCTGTCACTGGGATGCAAATGAGAGCTCCAAAAAGTCTCGTCGGGATCAATGTCCATGACATCTTCCCCATATAAGGACCACATCGTTTCGGACCAGTACGTTTTTCCGGCCACAATATCCCAGTCAAATATGCCAACGTTTCCTGCTTCCTGAGCAAGTTGACGTCTTTCTTCGGATTCTCGAAGAGCTTCCTCGGCCTGCATCCGGTCCGTGATGTCAATGGCCATTCCCCCGATCAGTTCGACGTTCCCATCGCGATCTGAGATCGGAAACTTGCTAACGATCGAGTGGTGAAGCACACCGTCCGGCTGTTCCAGAGCTTCGACCATTTGGGAACCCGTAGCTTCCAACAAAACACGCTGGTCATTTTCACGGAAGGCGGCTGCGATTTCCGGAAGAAAGACCTGGTCGTCGGTTTGTCCGTACAGTTCTTCTAGAGGAACACCAAACGCCATTTCTGCCGCATCGTTTGCATAGACGTAGCGTCCGTTCTGGTCTTTGATCCATGCGAGCCCTGGGAGGTGTTGCATAAACTTGGAAAAGAGCTCCTCGCTCTTTCTCAATGCATCATCCGCCTGTTTTCGCTCGCTGATATCACGAACGATCGCCATGATGAGCCTTTCGCCGCCAAAATCCGCACCGTTCGCATTTACGTCTACGGGGAAGACCGTGCCGTCCTTGCGAACATGCAGCGTCTCGAAATGGGCGCCCGCGGAATTTGCGAGATCGATGTCCTTTGGTAATTCCTCTAACGTGGACGAGTGCCGCAAATCATGGATGGACATCGTCAAAAACTCGTCCCGTGTATAGCCATAAGTTTCGACCGCCGCCCGGTTAACGTCAACAAAGGTGCCGTCTGGCCGCACGAACCAGATCACGTCGCTGGTTTGTTCAGATAACAGGCGGTATCGGTCCAGAAACCCTTTGTTTAGGTTTCTCTCCGTGACGTCCTGGAACACGACTAACAGGCCTGTGATCCGGTTGTCCTCATGCAGCGGGGAAGAACTATATATCACGTCGAAGAACGTCCCATCCTTTCGGATGAAAACGTCCTCATGGCCCTCGATAACATTACCGTCTCTTAAGACGCTGAGGCCCGCACATTCATCGGCGGGAAATGCTGTTCCGTCCCGATGCTTATAATGCGTGATCTCATGCATTTTTTTTCCGCGAAGCTCGCCGAGCTTCCATCCCAGAAGCCGCTCCGCCGCGGGATTCATTGAAACCACCAACCCATTGATATCTACGGTGTACAGACCTTCGACCATGCTGTTAAGCACGGTATCGTAGAAATCGAATGCCTGACGCATTTCGTTTGGGGAAAGCTTGTCTGGCTGAAGGTCGAACATTTTTATTCGTAAATCACGTCAGGCAACGGCGATATACGATCGCTAGTTGGCCACAAACGTTTTTTTCATTATAACTATAGAATTGGGCCAGGCTGTCCAATTTCTTAATAAAAAAGGTGCCCTTACCCCCAGTAAAGAGCACCGCACACGCCCAGGAAGAGCGCCAATATGAAACAAAACGAATTGATGAGATGATAGGTCCGGGCAGAGCTGCTGTTTGTATGATGGAATACAAACAGAGAAATATGTTTCTTTTGCGACCTCTGCGCAGAGAAAATGATCCGGGTCACCGACGGCGACAACTGGGGCACTCGTCTACCTCAAAAACCGTAACGTCCATGTACTGACCCCTAATCTCTTCGACGTGTTTCTCACAGAGATTTCGGTGAAGAACCGTATAATTCTGATCGGGCGTAGGCAAGATGTCATGCACGCCAAACGTTCGATTGCCGAAGCGAACATGCTTTGTTGCGGGACAGTCACACCGGCTCCAGCTACATGGGGTTTGAGTTTTTTCTTGCATCTAGGGGTCTGCGAAAAAATGTAACATTTAGCGCCAGGGTAAGCAAGGATGTACACCTGCCGCATCTCGCTCCCTATTGGCTATCGGAACAGTATTCCTGAGTATTGCGGCGGAAATTTTCGAGATTTAGTGGAAGCGCAGGCCGAATAACCGTTTTTATTATTTGAACGGAAGAAAAGCGTGTTCGAGCACAGTGGCAAACATTTAACCACGGTGGCAACGCCCGAAGTCTATTCATACGCACTAATTCACAGTGAACCGCATTGTTAGCGAGACAATGCGGTTTTTATTTTGTGGTAGATTAACCCTATATGCAAAAGGTGCTGACCGCCGCACAGATGCGTGAGGTGGATAGACTTACGACTGAAAAATACGGCATTCCGTCGATCCTACTGATGGAAAACGCCGCTCACGCTGTCGCACGTGTCATTACCGAAAAGCTCGGCGGCTCCGTCAAAGGCAAATCGATTCTCATCCTCTGCGGCAAAGGCAATAACGGCGGCGACGGCGCGGCATTGGCTCGTATCCTCGCAATTCAGGGAGCGGATGTCGACGTTCTTCTTCTTGGAAAGATCACGGAAACCAAGGGCGACGCCCGCATCAATTTTGGTGTTCTTTGCAGGGAAGATTTTGAGTTCGACGATGTGTACTTTAGCAATTTTGGCGAATTGCGAGAGATCAAATCGAAGGAAGAATGGGTGCGATTTTACATGCACCAAGGACAGTTCTCTGATGTGATAGTCGACGCCATTTTTGGAACCGGCCTAACAAGGCCACTGGAAATTTGGCTCTATAACATCATCCACGACCTAAATTTCGTAAACGAAGGGCCTGTTCCCAACCCTCGACTTTGTGTTTCTGTTGATATTCCTACCGGCCTCGACGCAGATTCGGGGGAGAGGTTGGGTGAGCCAGTGCGGGCTGATGTGACGGTGACATTTACGGCGCCAAAGGGCGGAAATGTTCGACCTGACGTCGCATCTTTTAATGGAGAACTTGTAATTGCTGATATTGGCTCGCCGGAGGAACTCATCGACGAACAGCCTTCTCAGTTTTTTCTTACAGAGCGCGAGGATGCCGAAGGCTGGCTTGAGAGTGCCAATTTTTCGGATGACTCCTACAAAAACAAACGCGGACACGCACTTCTGATCGTTGGTTCCGACGGTTATTCCGGAGCGGCTGTCCTGGCGGGAAATGCATCGATGCGGTCGGGAGTTGGGTTAGTAACTATCGCTACGCCGCGTTCGTCAAAGGATTCGGTTTCGTCTCGGGTTTTGCCCGAGGTTATGGTTCGCGGGGTCGCCGAGACTGAAAGCGGAGCTATTGGAGAGGCTGCGTTTGACGAACTCAAAGACCTGCTCGAAAAAGCCGATTCAGTGGCGATCGGCAGCGGTATTTCTCAGGATGAAAGCACAAAGCGATTTGTCCAAAAGGTGCTCCAAAACCGGCAGCAGCCGACTGTCGTTGACGCGGACGCCTTGAGCCTCCTCTCGCCATTCGAGGCAAGGCCCACCGATGTCGAGAGCGAACAGCCATTAATATTAACGCCGCACGAGGGCGAGTTTATGCGACTTTTGGGAACGACTGACAAAGACGCGATTAAGGATCGCGTCGCAGCCGTTCGTGATTTTGCGACGAAACACAATGTAATTCTCGTTCTAAAAGGCGAGCGTGTATTGATCGGCGAGCCGGGCGGCAAAGTCGTCGTTAACCCGACTGGTAACTCGGGCCTCGGAAAGGCAGGTAATGGCGATACGCTGACCGGTATTATTGCTGGGTTTGTCGCGCAGGCTGTTCAATTCGATATTGATATTTTTGAAACGGTAGTGGCCGCGGTCTATGTTGCGGGAATGGCGGGCGACATGGCCGAGAAAAAGTATGGAAAGCGGGTTATGACCGCGTCGGATGTGCGCGAGTGTTTGACTGAGGTCTTTGAGACGCTGGAGGGGAAGTGAGAAGAGCGATCGAGGACCTCTTACCCTCGCCGGAGGACACATTTGCGTACGGCGAGAAACTTGGCAAATCCTTGCGCGGGGGTGAGGTTATCCTGCTATTTGGGGGACTTGGAGCGGGCAAGACCCTGCTGACTAAGGGTATTCTAAATGCGCTTGATTTTGACATTGATGAGGTTACCAGCCCGAGCTTTACTCTCGTAAACCTTTATAAAACAGAGAGCTTCGACGTTTACCACATTGATCTCTGGCGTCTGGAACGCGGCGATGCGGCCTCCGCCGTGGGTCTGAACGAAATCCTGGAAAATGACAATGGTGTGACGATCATCGAATGGGCTGACCGTCTTGACGACGGCTCGATACCTGCTAAGGCGATCCGTGTAACGATCGAGGGCGACGGCGACCAAACGCGCAAGATCCATATTGATTCGGAATGATACCTTCGCGAAAGATTTAACATCGATTTTCTTGGACACTATTGCGCCATACCTTATAATCTAGCCCGCTCATCATGACACACGCTGGGACAAAACGAACAAAACCATCACCGCCGCCAGAAACAGAGGAACAAGCGCATGAGCCTGTGGAGTGGCCGTTCTTTAACCGCGAGCTGAGCTGGCTGGAATTTAACCGCCACGTGCTTGACGAAGCGACCGAGGACAGCCTCCCAGTGCTCGAGCGGTTAAAGTTTCTCTCGATCTTTTCCACCAACCTTGACGAGTTTTTCATGATCCGTGTGTCCGGCCTCAAGGAGCAGATCGCCGAAGGGGTGGGCGAACTGTCAACCGACGGCATGACCGCGTCGGAGCAGTTGGACGAGATCTACAAGCGTCTGCAGCCAATGCTCAAGCGACAAGCAACGTACTTGCGTGAAAATGTGCTGCCCGCCCTCGCCAAAGCGGGTATTACTATCGAGCCATACGCAACTCTTGGTGCCGACGATCGCAGGGTGCTCGACAAATACTTTCGCAATAATCTTTTCCCGATCCTGACGCCGCAGTCCGTGGACTCGAGCCATCCTTTCCCGTACATCTCTAATCTCAGTATCAATCTCGGGCTTTACATCGAGCCGAACCGGGCTTTTACTCAGGCCAATTTGAAACATCTCTTTCGTCAGAAGCGATTTACCCGTATCAAGCTGCCACCAACCGTTCCGCGGCTGATCCCTATCAATGAGAAGAAAGGTCGCTACGCCCTCTTAGAGGAGGTTGTGGCTGCAAATGTGAGTTCGCTGTTTCCGAATATGAAAACAAGCGAGGCCTTTCTCTTTAGGGTCACGCGCGATGCTGATATAGAGATCCGCGAGGACGAGGCCGGCGATCTGCTAAGGACAATGGAGCGCGAGCTTCAGCGGCGACGTGATCGCTTTCCGGTTCGGCTGGAAGTTGCCGTGACTATGCCGGAAAAGATGTGCAAAATGCTCGCCGCGGGCATCGGATTGGCAAGTCATGAGGTTGATCGTATCGATGGCTTTGTCGATATTCCCGATCTGATGCAGCTCTATTCGCTCGACCTGCCCAAGCTGAAAGAACGGCAGATCGCTGCGCATTTGCCCGGCCCTTTGCAGAAAAAAGAGAGTATTTTCGACGTGGTAAAAAAGCAGGATGTTCTGCTTCATCATCCTTACAACCCGTTCGGCACCGTCCTGGATTTCATTGGGGAAGCTGCCGAGGACCCTGACGTTCAGGCCATCAAGATATGCCTTTACAGGACGGGTAAGGATTCCCCGGTCGTCGCGTCATTGGTGCGGGCAAGCCGTTTGGGCAAGCAGGTGACGGCCCTTGTTGAACTGAAAGCAAGGTTTGATGAGGTCAATAATATTGAATGGGCGAGGCGGCTCGAGAACGAAGGCGTTCACGTCGTTTACGGCATCAATACTTTGAAAACCCATTCAAAGGTGCTGCTTGTCGTTCGACGTGAGAAAGACAGGCTTGTTCGCTACGTTCATTTGGCAACCGGCAACTACAATCCTGTTACTTCGCGCATCTACACCGATCTTGGCCTGCTGACCGCCAACGATGAGATAGGCGAGGACGCGACCAGTCTTTTCAATTTCCTGACAGGCTATTCGCAGCAAAACAAGTACAAGAGGATGATGGTCGCTCCTCTAAATCTACGGGAAAGACTCCTCGAATTGATCCGACGGGAAAGCAAACATAAAAAGGCTGGAAAAGAAGCGCGGATCATCATAAAAGCAAATAGCATCACTGATTTTGAGGTGATAAATGAGCTT
>Ga0105249_10003066_pt1 | contig 14432 bp, 10 predicted proteins | sample KBSS44metaG_FD_81522 | JGI IMG/M metagenome (GOLD analysis project Ga0105249, IMG submission 81522) | Switchgrass rhizosphere microbial communities from Kellogg Biological Station, Michigan, USA - KBS S4-4 metaG | ecosystem: Host-associated > Plants > Roots > Rhizosphere > Soil | place... | reverse complement strand
CATATAATGTTTTACACCACGAATGCCGCCCATTTCTTCGCCGCCACCAGCACGACCGGGCCCTCCATGAATTAATAAAGGCAAAGGCGAGCCATGACCAGTACTTTCTTTAGCACATTCATTATTCAACACCAAAATTCTTCCATGATGAGTAGCAGCACCGATCACATATTGTTTTGCAATTTTATAATCAGCAGTTACTACAGTTGTGCAAAGACTTCCTTTACCAAGTTTGCCCAATTCAATTGCTTCATCTAAATTTTTATACGGCATTATTGTACTAACAGGCCCGAATGCTTCAACCTCATGAACTTCTTTTGCACTATGTGGTTTATCATTCATTAATAAAATGGGTGATAGAAATGCCCCTTTCTTCGCATCTGCATCTACCACTTCAACGCTATCCAGTGAGCCATAAACAATTTGCGAAGAAGCCAACAATTTTTGTACTTGTTCTCTTACTTCTTTTCGCTGGCTTTCTCCGGCAAGACTGCCCATTCTCACTTTTTCATTTAAAGGGTTACCGATGGTCGTTTGAGATAAAGAAACAGAGATCGCTTTCCACAGCTCTTCCATTTTATTTTCGGGAACAAATATTCTGCGAATACCTGTACAACGTTGTCCTGCTTTTAAAGTCATTTCTTTCCTCACTTCTTTTACAAAAATGTCCCACTCCGGTTTATCGGGTGTCACATCTTCTCCAAGCACGATACAATTCAAACTATCTGCTTCCATATTGAATGGAACATTTTCATTCATTATTCGTGGATTGCTTTTCAACATCAATCCTGTTGATGCACTACCGGTAAAGGTGATGACATCCTGTGATGTAACATGATCCAACAGATCACCGGCACTGCCACAGATAAGTTGTAATGCTCCTTCTGGCAAAATTTTACTTGCAATAATTTCTTTTACTACGGCTTCGGTTAAAAAAGAAGTTATCGTGGCCGGTTTCACAATTGCCGGCATTCCTGCTAAAAGGTTTACGGCAACTTTTTCCAGCATACCCCATACAGGGAAATTAAATGCATTGATATGGATCGCTACTCCTTCTTTGGGAACAAGTATATGGGTTCCCATAAAAGTATTGTTCTTACTCAGGTTATGACTTTCACCATCAATACAAAAAATTTCATCGGGAAATTTTCTTCTTAAAGACGCATTGGCAAAAAGATTTCCAATACCGCCTTCAATATCCACCCAGCTATCAGCTTTTGTAGCACCGGTTTTATAAGAAATAGAATAAAATTTATCGAGATGCTTGCGCAAATGAAGAGCAAGTTCTTTCAGCATTCTTCCTCTTTCATGAAAGGTCATTTTCCTTAAGTTCCTGTTTCCAGTTTTTCTGGCATATTCCGTCATCGATCTAAAATCCAATCCTTTTGAAGTAGCATTCGCCACTACTTCACCTGTCACCGCATTAAAAAGTTGTTGACCATCGCCATCACCGGTTATCCATTTCCCTGCTATATAATTTTCAAGTTTATTCATGTAATACAATATTACAGCCAAAGGTATTTTAATTTTATAAGCAGGAGAGCAACGAAATATTGCTGAGATTTGTCAAACAAAAAAGGCTATGCTTCGTATTTTCTATACTCTATTTATTTGCTTTCTTTTTTTCTCTTGTAAAAAGAATGCCTCTAGCGATTGTACACCAGATCAATATGCTTATGAGTTTTATTCCTCTTCAAAGATTGACACCACAACAACTGACATGCGCCTTTTTTTTCAGATCAAACCCGGAAATGATCTTGTGTTTAGCTACACCCACGAAGGACCGGCATGCAAAAGCATCGCTGATGAAGAATATTCTGATAAACTTGTGTTCCAGGTTCCGTCTGGTTCCAATTCATTTCTTTATGAAAACGGCCAGCTGGCAGATGTAATGTGTCTTTTTATAAAAATTGCATTTTGGACAAATGGTGCATATAAGGTCAATTCAGGATTTGTAAAAGGAACAAAAATATCAGCTACAAAATGGGATGTTGAAATAAATGTGGATGTTGGTAGTTCGGTTGGCAGAATAAATTTGAAAAAAACTTTTATTTTGCATTGATCAATGAATTTCAATTCCAAATTGCTTTAGATGATGTAATGCATGTTTGTATAGTAATTGAATATTGGCATCAAAATCCAGCTCGCCAAAAACAGGATTGATAGTTTTTAATCCGGGATATCTTTCAAAAGCCTCAAAAAAATGGATCAGCTCTTCCTGTAATTTACCAATAGATGCTTCTTTGGTATGTTTTTTTAAAGGCGCAGGCTCTTCAGTAAGCACGGGGCTTTTGGTGTTTTCTTTAAATGGCTTTTCGCTAAACATGAACTCACGAAGTCGTGGAAGTTTATCAGCAGGAGTTACAATTGGTAATTTGATCTTGCCGGATGCCACCATCATTACATCTGTAAAATGTTCGATCATCTGTTGAACATTCATTTTACCCCAACGAGCAGGCTCATCATTCTTTAGCTTCTGTAAAAGTGAAACAAGTTTTGTGCGGATAAAATTTTCCTTTTCAAAATTCATGTGACGAGCCTTAAGCACTGCAAGTTTAGCTAAAACAAGGGTATAAATAAAATCACGTCTCGGTCCAAGTGAAGGGGGTTAGAGTTAGGCTTTATGATCTGCCATTGCCTTATCAATAGCTTGCCGGAGAGCTGCATTGATCTCATCCAGCGAACCTTCGCCATGAATGGGTTTGAATTTTCTTACTTTTTTATAGTAATCAGCCACAGGCGAGGTTTCATTTGTATATACTGCAAAACGTTTCTTTATTATATCCTCGTTGGTATCATCACTGCGGCCACTTGTTTTACCACGATTAAGCAGCCTGTTTATTAATTCCTTCTCGGTTACGTCAAGAGCAAGCACTATTGCAATATCAGTTTTTTTCAAGGTTAATAATTTATCCAATGCCTGTGCCTGCGCCACTGTACGTGGAAAACCATCAAATAAAAATCCATTTACATCTTTATGCCTGTCAAAAAAAGAATCCACCATGCCAATCACTACTTCATCGGGAACCAACTGGCCATGATCAATAAATTTTTTTGCTTCCTTGCCAAGAGGAGTTTTATTAGCGATCTCTTCACGCAGCAGGTTGCCGGTGGAAAGATGGACAAGTCCATACTTTTCAACCAGCTTGTCTGATTGCGTTCCTTTACCGCTGCCCGGAGGGCCAAATAAAATTAAATTGAACATGAGTACTTTCGAACCTGTGTGAACGACAAATATAATATCCCTTGTCCAAAAATTCATTGATAGGCACGGAATTGGTTAAAAACATTCAAATAGAACGGCTGTTTGTAATAAAATGTTAAGCATCTACCTATTGCCCGGCTGATGGCAAACCAGCCAGCCATATTAGACGTAAATTTGTGTAATAAGAAAAGAACAAAATGAAACATCTATTGATATTATTGATCGTTGCTACTGGCTGCCAGCAATGCACCTATTCCCAATCAACAAAAACAAAATTTGCAAAAATGGATACTATTAATAAAAAAGATAACCCGGTTTATTCAAATACCGATACGTCAAAAGTGAATTTGAAAGAAGAAGAATGGAAAAAAGTTCTCCCGGCAGATGTTTATCAAATAGCCCGTCTGAAAGGAACCGAAAGACCCTGGAGCAGCAAATACGAATCGTTTAATCAAAAAGGAACTTATTACTGCGCAGCCTGTGGTAATGCATTGTTTAGAAGCGATACAAAATTTGAAAGCGGTTGCGGCTGGCCAAGTTTTTATGAGCCAATAAGCAAAGAAAGTATTATTTACCTGGAAGATAATACACTTGGCATGAGCAGAACTGAAGTTGAATGCGGACGTTGCAAAGCGCATTTAGGTCACGTGTTTGATGATGGACCTAAACCTACAGGTCTTCGTTATTGCATCAATGGAGTAGTGCTCGATTTCGCAAAAGCAAAAGAGGCCGAAAAAAAATATAACGATAAGAAAGAAGAAAAACCAAATAACTAATCTCCGAAGGAGTCCTTCGGACAATTCATATTCCCTTTGAACTATTACTCCCTCCCGTTGAGGGAGTTTTTATTTTGACAATAATAATACGGAGTATATTTACAACTCAAATTTTTAATCATGAACCGACTAAAACCTCTTTTATCCATGGTATTTCTTTTTGTATTTACCTTTTCATTCGGGCAATACAAACTTACCGATCCAATTCCAAAAGACCCGAATGTGAAGATTGGCAAATTAGCCAATGGACTAACTTATTATATACGAAGGAATGTAAAACCCGAAAATAAATTGGAGTTACGATTAGCCGTAAATGCAGGTTCAGTTTTGGAAAATAATGACCAGAGAGGGTTAGCCCATTTTATGGAACACATGGGTTTCAACGGCTCTAAAAATTTTCCCAAAAACGAACTCGTAGATTATTTACAGAAATCAGGTGTAAAATTCGGGGCGGACCTGAACGCCTACACAAGTTTTGATGAAACAGTATATATTTTACCCATACCGACAAGCGACCCGACAGTGGTGGAAAAGGGATTCACAGTACTGGAAGATTGGGCCTTTAATAACCTCTTTGATAAAAATGAAATTGAAAAAGAAAGAGGTGTTGTTCTGGAAGAGTCAAGGCTGAACAAAGGCTCTTTTGAGCGCATGAGTCGTAAGTATTATCCCAAGTTGTTCAATGGTTCGAAATATGCTGTGCGCCTCCCCATCGGGAAAGACTCAATATTAAAAACTTTCAAACCCCAAACCTTAAAGAACTTTTATAAAACCTGGTATCGTCCCAATCTGATGGCGGTAATTGTAGTAGGAGATATTGATCCGGCCGAAGCAGAGAAAAAGATCAAAGCGCATTTCTCAAAGTTTCAAAATCCACCCAATTCACCGGGGCGGCCAGCGATAATTCCCATACCGGCCAGGATCAAACCTGAAGCTATGGTTGTTACTGATGACGAAGCTACCAACACAATACTGCAGGTGATAAATTATGTGAAGCCAGCAAAAAAAATAAGAACCTGGAATGATTACCGTCAGCAACTCGTGGAAGAAATGGTTAGCTCTCTTATAAATGAAAGGTTGAATGAGCTGACACAAAAAGAAAACCCTCCTTTTGTTTTCGGATATACCGGCTACCAGTCATTCATTCGTGGTTATAATTCGTTTTTATCAGCGGCGATGCTGGGCGATGCAGCCCCACAGGTGGCTATTGATGCTCTTATAGCAGAAACTAACCGTGCCCGGCAGTTTGGATTTTTACAATCCGAACTGGATCGAATAAAAGCAAACATGCTGAATAGCGCTGAGGAAAGTGTTAAGAATAAAGATAAGACAGAGTCCAGTCAAATCATAGGCGCTTACCAGGAGCATTTTTTACAGGGTAGTCCTATTCCCGGTTCCGAAAACCATTTAAAATTTTTGGAACAAGTATTGCCTACTATTACCGTTTTGGAAATAAATGCTGCGGCCAAAAAAATGCCTTCGCCATCTAATGCCTTTGCACTTGTGCAAGCACCAACTAAAAAGAAAAATCAGTTGCCCGGAAATGATGCATTACTAAAAAGCCTGATGGCGGCCAATAAAAAACCGGTAACTGCTTATAAAGAAAAGACCCTTGCCTCTTCGTTGCTGGATAAAGAACCAACACCCGGAACAATAGTTTCTGAAAGTAAAAATGAAAGACTCGGTACCATTAATTTCAATTTGAGTAACGGTATTTCAGTAACTCTGAAACCAACACAGTTCAAGAGTGACGAAATAAAAATGGATGCCTGGCGCTGGGGTGGTTATGGGCGTTTTGATATTGCAGACAAAGAAAACGCACAATATGCAGCGCAGATCATCGGCGAGATGGGTGTAAACGATATGAGTCCGACTGAAATTGGAAAATATCTAGCTGGAAAAACAGTTTCCGTATTTCCTTATATCAATGAGAACGAAGAGGGCATCGAAGGCAGCAGCAGTGTAAAAGATTTTGAGACCTTCCTGCAACTGATGTATTCGTACTATACACATCCACGAAAAGATGATGCCTTGTTTAAATCTTTTATCAACAAAAACAAATCCATGCTGCAGTTCGTAAAACAAAATCCACAGGCATGGTACCAGGATACGCTTACTAAAATTGCATACCAAAACAATCCATGGGCATCAAGCGGTGTTCCATCAGTTGCAGAATTTGACAAACTGACCCTGGAGAAAAGTTTTTCTATTTACCAACAGATCTTCAGCAATGCTTATGGTATGCATTATACATTTGTCGGTAACCTGGATGAGGAGAAAGCGAAGCAGCTTATTCAGAAATATATTGGCTCATTGCCCGCCTCACCGAAGGAACCCTCATATAAAGACAATGGCGTAAGACTGATAAGAGGAATAACTGAAGCCAACCTTAAAAAAGGAAAAGAATCACAAAGTATTATCACAATTATGTTTGAAGATGTTACTCCTTTCAGTTTGGATGAAAAAATAAATCTCACTGCTCTGATTGAAGTAATGAACATCAAGATCATTGAAAAATTGCGTGAGGAAATGAGCGGTATTTATGGTGGAGGTATGTTTGGCACTATATCGAAAAGACCTTATGTTCATTACACCATTGGCGCAAGGCTTCCTTGTGGGCCAGAGAATGTTGAAAAGTTGACCAATGCATTTTATGAGCTTATAAAAACAGTAAAGGAAAAAGGAGTGGAACAAAAAGATCTGGACAAAGTAAAGGAAACCTGGAGAAAACATTATCATGAAAACCTTCAAAGTAATGATTGGTGGCTTAGCAATTTATCCACTTCCTGGATTGACGAGAGTAACCCGGAAAATGCGCTGATCCAGGAACAAAGAGTAGACGCTATAACGGTTGCAGATGTGCAAAATGCTGCCAGGAGATTTTTTACAGGGCACAATATGGTAAAAGCTGTTCTTTACCCTGAAAGCTCCAAAATCATTCCCGGTGTAAAAACGGTGACACAGTCATATGAAAAAATCTTTTGATATTTAACAAGAGTCGGTTAAGCCACTGTAAATTATTTACGTCAGCCGTCCTAGCTCAATTGGTTAGGACGGCTGTTTCGTGAAGACGGGGATCGAAAGTTAGAATCTCTTGAATGGCTCTTTCATTCTCGTTATCAGTTTTCATCTTCCAGTTTATTTTTAATACAACGCAACCATTTTTTTTCTTTACTGCTTGTTTTTAAGTAAGTTTATTTTTTTTAAATATCACATGCAATGAGAAAAACTATTTTGCTCGGTGCCTTCGGCACTTTGATCTGCTTGTCTATTACCGCACAAAAACTAAGTCTTGAACAATTTAAAAACTGGAAACCCCGTAATATCGGCCCTGCTGGTATGAGTGGACGCATCACAACAATCGATGTTGTGTTAGAAAATCCAAATATCATTTATCTCGGCGCTGCTTCCGGTGGTGTATGGAAAACTGAGAATAGTGGCAATTCATGGACGCCAGTGTTTGATGATCAGCCAACACAGAATATCGGTTCGGTTGCTGTGCAGCAATCAAATCCGAATATCGTATGGGTAGGAACAGGTGAGGGCAATCCACGAAATTCACTGAACATTGGTGAAGGAATTTTTAAAACAATGGATGCAGGTAAAACATGGAAAAGAATGGGATTGGAGAATACAAGAAATATTCATCGCATCATTGTTGATCCTGTTAATCCAAACACGGTTTATGCGGCTGCTATAGGAAATCCTTATGGCATTCATCCCGAAAGAGGAGTTTTTAAAACAACAGATGGTGGAGAAACATGGGCAAAGATCTTATACACTAACGATACTTCAGGTTGCGCAGATCTTGTAATGGATCCATCAAATCCCAATCGTCTATTGGCAAACATGTGGCAGCATCGTCGTACACCATGGGATTTTAAAAGTGGTGGACCAGGCAGCGGTTTATATCTTACAATAGATGGCGGTAAGACATGGAAAAAATTAGGCAAAGATGATGGTTTGCCTGATGGAACTTATGGAAGAGTTGGGTTGGCTTATGCTACTAATGATCCACGTCGGGTGTATGCAATGGTAGAAGCAACAAAAAATGGTTTATATAAAAGTGATGATGGCGGTACTAAATGGGAATTGGTAACAAATGATGCAAGATGGGTAACCAACCGGCCTTTTTACTTCCAGGATATACGTGTTGATCCGCAAAATGAAAATCGTTTATACAATATTCATGACCAGGTAGAGGTAAGTGAGGATGGTGGTAAAACTTTCACTACACTGATTCCTTATTCAGGCATTCATCCTGATCATCATGCATGGTGGATACATCCTAAAGATGGAAGTTTTATGATTGAAGGAAATGATGGCGGTATCGGTATCACTCATGACCGTGGTAAGAACTGGACATTTGATGATAAGATCCCTGTTGGACAATTTTATCATATCAATGTTGACAATGAAATGCCTTATAATGTAATGGGTGGTATGCAGGATAACGGAAGCTGGCACGGACCTGCTTATACATGGATCAATGCAGGGATAAGAAATTATTATTGGAATAATGTCGGTGGCGGTGATGGATTTGATGTGATGCCTGATGCTGAAGATGCAAGCTGGGTGTATAGTGAAAGCCAGGGAGGAAGTGTAGGACGCCGTAATTGGAAAACAGGTGAAAGCTGGTTTGTGAAACCCCCGACTCTCGATCCAAAGCAATTGCTTCGTTGGAACTGGAATACTGCAATGGCACAGGATCCTTTTGATAAAAAAACAATTTATCTCGGTAGCCAGTTCGTACATAAGAGCACAGATAAAGGGGTAAGCTGGCAAATGATCTCACCTGATCTTACAACAAATGATTCTGTAGAGATCAAAGCATTTCAAAATACAGGTGGAATAACATTAGATATAACTGGTGCCGAAACACATTGTACTATTATCACAATTGCACCTTCCGCAAAAGAGCAAGGAACAATTTGGGCTGGCACTGATGATGGAAATGTACAGTTGACAAGAGATGGCGGAAAAACGTGGACGAGCTTCCGCGGAAAAATTTCAGGAATGCCATTGAGTTGTTGGATACCTCAAATAACTGCATCACGTTATAATGCAGGTGAAGCTTTTGTTGTTGCCAATGATTATCGCCGTGGTGATTTTAAACCATACATATTCCGTACAACCGATTATGGTCATACATGGATAAAAATGGTAGATGAAAATAAAGTAAAGGGTTATGCATTGTGTATGATTCAAGATCCGGTTGAACCGAATTTAATTTTTGTTGGAACTGAACATGGATTATGGATAAGCTTAGATAATGGCGATACTTATCAGCAATGGAAAAATGGCTATCCTTCAGTTTCAACTTATGACCTGGCAATACAGGAAAGAGAAGCTGATCTTTGCATTGCAACTTTTGGAAGAGCTTTATGGATACTGGATGATATTCGTCCGTTAAGAAAACTTGCTGCAAATAAGGGAATGGCGATAACAAGTCCGATCACTGTTTTCACTGCACCAGAAGCATACCAGGCACAATATCGTGCCGCTACAGGTTATGAGTGGAGCGTGGATGGTTTATGGGATGCAGATAACAGGAGACGTGGAGCAGAAGTCTCATTTTATATAAACAAGCCTCAAAGACCAGCCGGACAACCAGCACCGGCGGTAGATAATCAACAACAAATGCCGGCTCCACAACAACAAGGCGGCGGCGGTGGAGGTGGTGGTGGCCGCAGCGGCGGTGGAGGTTTTGGTGGTGGACAAGGAGGACAAGGTCAGGGTAGTGTAAGACGAGGCGATAGCGCAATGGTTAGAATTTTTAATGATAAAAATGAATTGATAAGAACAATTCGCTGGAATGTTGATAGCGGTTTCAATCGTCAATACTGGGGAATGGAAGAAAAAGGTTTCCGTCAGCCAGGTTCTCCTAAACCAACACCTGGTTCACCAGAACCTGGCGGTTTCCAGGTTTTACCCGGTACCTATAAAGTGATCGTTACCTATGCAAGAGCATACGATTCAACTTATGTAACAGTAAAAGATGATCCGAGGCTGGGAAATAGAAATGATATAAAAATCGCTCAACGAAAGATGTATGATCGTTTAAGAAAAACTGCGGATAAACTAACAGAAGGAATGGATCGATTGACAGAAGCAGAAGAGGTTTGTACAAAAATGCAAACTCAATTGAAAGGCGTTGAAGGAAAAGAAGTTGATTCATTAAGAAAGACAACAACCAAAATGCAGGACGAGATAAAATCTATTCGTGAAGTTATAAGTGGCAAAACATCTGACAGGCAGGGTTTATCAAGAAGTCCATTTGAAGTAACGGTAATGAGCCAGATGCAGTCGGCTCAGCAAGCAATAGGAAGTAAGATGGTAGTGCCGGGACAGGAGGAAGAAACGATGGTAGTAAATGCGGAAAAAGCTGCTGGCGATGTGGTACAAAGGATCAATACCTTTTTTGATGGCAAATGGAAAGATTACCGCAGTCTTGTAGAAGGAACAAAAGTCAATTTGTTTAAAGATTATAAGCCGATCCAATAATAAATGAAAATTAAAGGTTGGAAGCAAAAAATAAAAAAGCCCTCCGGTGGAAACTGGGGGGCTTTCTTTAATCAAAAACCATTAACCATTAAACCTTATCCTATGAAAATTCGAGGTGAAAATAATGGATAAATATTCAAATGAAATATGTTGTCGTTATTATTGACGCTGGTTAAGTTGGAAAATTTAGTGTGGTTCAAAAGGTATAGTTGCCTTTTTCCAGGTAACTATATACCTGTTAGACCAAAGGCAAAATTCCAAACAATCAACGAAATTGGAAAGCTAATTGAAAAAAGAAACCCAATCCGATTAAAGAAATTCCAAGAATACCTAACTGTATCGTTTGCTTATTCTTTCTACGTATTTCAGAGATCTCTTCATCACTATATTCAGCTATTAAAGATGGGCCCCGCTCATCAATTATTTTTGTCGGAAAGCCAAACAGGATTATCAATAATGTTCCTGCTATATTTAGAATCAAACCAATTGCATTTAAAGACATGCAGAAAGTTAGTGAAATTTTATGCTTGTCCCAACTCGTATATAGTTGCCTTTTTCCATTGCTAACAATCGTTCTGGTTTTTCCCATCATTCCTATTACATTTGCAGCAAAATAAAGGGCATGAAATTGTCACATTTGTCAGAGACATTGATCGGTTCTGAAATTGTAAAATTGGGCGGTGAGATCCGTGAAAAGATGAGACAAGGTGAAAAGATCTACAATTTCACCGTTGGAGATTTTGATCCTTCTATTTTCCCGATACCAAAAGAACTGGAAGATGAAATTGTAACTGCTTACCGGAATCATTTCACTAACTATCCTGCAGCAGAAGGTAATCTTGATCTTCGTGAAGCCATTGCTTCTTTTATGAAAGAATGGGAAAAGCTTGATTACTCTTTAGGCGAGATACTTGTTTCATCCGGTGGTCGCCCGCTTATTTATGCTACTTACCGTGCTATTTGTGATAAAGGTGATAAAGTGATCTATGCGGTGCCTTCATGGAACAATAATCACTACACTCATTTTGTAGAAGGCGAACATGTAGTAATAGAGGCAACGGCTGAAAATAATTTTATGCCGACAGCCGATGATATTCGTCCGCATATAAAAGAGGCAATACTTATTTCTCTATGCTCACCGCAAAATCCAACCGGCACTACATTTTCCAAAAAAGAATTAGAAGCTATCTGTGACCTTGTGCTTGAAGAAAATGCAAGAAGAAGTGAAAAAGAAAAGAAAGTGTTTATCATGTATGATCAAATGTACTGGCATTTGACTTATGGAGATATCAAACATTATAATCCTGTTTCACTAAGACCGGAGATGCGCAACTACACCATCTTCATCGATGCGATCAGTAAAGTGTTTGCAGCAACTGGGGTAAGAGTAGGTTGGAGCATGGGACCGGCATCAGTGATTAATAAAATGAAATCAATTCTTGGGCACGTGGGAGCATGGGCGCCGATGGCAGAACAAAAAGCAGTCGCAAGTTTTTTAAGTAAGAAAAAAGAAATTGAAAACTACCTGATTCATTTCAAAAATGAATTAGAAGAAAGATTACGGGGCATTCATGCTGGCTTCATGAAATTAAAAAAAGAAGGATTGCCGGTTGATTGTATCACACCTGAAGCCGCAATTTATTTAACTATAAAAATAGACGCCGCCGGTAGAAGAACTGCCGACGGAAAAGTATTAGAGACACAGGGTGATGTAACTGCGTATATTCTAAACGAAGCTGGTTTGGCAGTTGTTCCATTTTATGCATTTGGCAGCAGTCGAAGCAATCCCTGGTATCGACTCAGCGTTGGCACTTGTAAAAAGGAAGAGATCAATGAAATGATCAGCAGGTTGGGTGAGGCATTGAGAAAACTACAGTAATCGACTTCAGCCGCTCATACATTAAATTTTTTCTCAGTAAAAAATTATCTTAACTTCTCTACACTAAAATTTATTGCCATGAGAAGTGTAGCCTTATCGGGCTTATTCATTGTCTCTGCACTTGCAATGAATGCCCAAAAACTTTCCCTAACTCCACAAGTAGGTTTTGAAAATTCAAGAACATCTATTAATTACAATGGCCTTGGATCATTTGCTCCGCTTGGAGGGGAGCTTAACCCACAGGTAAGTTTGCGTCTTGATTATAAATTCAAACATGGCTTTGGACCATATATGGGAGCAAGTACAAGTCGTTCAGGTGTATTATATGGTTTTAATGATATCGAGAATGGAATGAATGCATATACTACAACAAAAGCAAACATGCAATTGCGGATGGAAGCTGGTTACCAATTTACAACAAAGCCGATCTTTTTTAATAAAACAAAACAATCATCAAATACATCAACAAAAACTAAATCATCTGGCAATAGTTCCTGTGGCAGTAATTATTATCGTAGCAATTGTTCAAGAAGTTCTTATTCGCGGTCAAGCCATTGCCAAAGTAAGAATAACGCTATGAAAAAAGTTGAAAACAAAAACAAAGGCGGATGGGTTCGGTTGCAGCCATCTATTGGTGTAGGATACATTGCAGCTCCAAAAACAGATATTGTTACAAAAACACAAGGCGGGCAAACCACTTATGAATATCGTGCCGGCAATTGGAATACCGCTTTTCTTACTGGAATGAATTTTGAATTTGGGAGAAACAAACAAAGGCTGCTGAATGTAAGCATCAATTATTTCACAGGCATAGGTAATATGGATAAACAAACTATTTCTAACGAATCAGGTATAAAAACAAGTTATGCAACGCTTGAATCAAAAGCATCTGGATGGAATATGCGGATCGGAATTCCATTTACACTTGCAGAAAAGAGATCCACAAAAAATACAAACAAAACTAAAAGAACAAACTGTAGTGATGGAATGAGAACTGAATATAAATATCGTTGCATAATGCAATAACCATTTTAAACTTAAATAAGAAAGGAGAAAATCAAACTTCTCCTTTTTTTGTTGCGAATCTCTCCGAAGAAGATGCAAACAATTAATAATGTGCAATCGGATCAGGCGTACCATCCGGATCATTCTTTGCAACTCCAGAACTTGTAATATTCTTACCTCTCAATAATAATAATCCTGCAACATGCGGTGCTGCCATTGAAGTGCCACTTGCATAAGCATAACGATTACCCATCCATGTAGATAGAATATGAACACCCGGCGCTGCAAAATCAACCACATCATTTCCATAATTAGAAAATGCAGCAAAATTATCAAGGCTATCAACTGCAGACACTGTATAAACATTTTGAGCATTGACTCTTGCAGGTGAACTAAGATCTGCCAGTTTATCGTCATTGCCCGCTGCTATTGCAAAATAAATTCCTCTTGCGGCAGTATTTTGTACTTGTTGATCAAGAATTGAAGATCCCGACTCACCGCCAACACTCATATTTACAACATCGCCGGCAGCTGCAGTTGTATTTATGTATGCCAATGCCTGGATAATATAAGATAAATTCCCGTTGCCATCTTTATCTAATACCCGCAATGACACAAGCGTGGCACCAGATGCAACGCCTAACACACCAATTGTATTATTTTTTGCACCAATAATTCCTGCTACATGTGTACCATGCCCATTTTGATCATCAGCAGATGTTTGTCCATCAACAAATGAGCGGCTTCGTGTTTGATCAACTGTCAGGTCGGAATGATTAAAGTCGATTCCCGAATCAACGATCCATGCTGTTTTACCAATGCCATTTCCGAAACCTATGCGATTTATATTCCATGTAATAAGCCTTGGTTCTACAACCTTAAAACATGTGCCCAATGAAATAATCCTGTCAGGTTCTACTGCTTCAACTGATCCATCATGTCGCAATGCTTCAGCTTCGGCTGCGGTCATTGTTGCTATAAAGCCTCCCGGCTCACCAACAAAAGATGTTTTTAAAGCTGAAACATCAATGGTGTTTCTCTGCAAAACATTTTTACTTACCTG
>Ga0105249_10003064_pt1 | contig 14440 bp, 9 predicted proteins | sample KBSS44metaG_FD_81522 | JGI IMG/M metagenome (GOLD analysis project Ga0105249, IMG submission 81522) | Switchgrass rhizosphere microbial communities from Kellogg Biological Station, Michigan, USA - KBS S4-4 metaG | ecosystem: Host-associated > Plants > Roots > Rhizosphere > Soil | place... | reverse complement strand
CGCCGCGGCGCAAGCCGCGCACCGGCGCAGCCGCTCGAGCCCGGCGTGCGCGAACAGCAGACGCTGCTCGCCGACGAGTTCCGCCGCTTCTCGCTCTACAAGGGTGCCGACCCCGACCTCGTCGCCGTCACCACCTGGGCCCAGCCGTGGGTGCCGCTGTGGCTCGAATGGGCGGTGGCGGTGCAGGGCGTGGACCCGGCCGCGCTCGCCGCCTGGCGGCTGGGCGCCGTCGACGTCGAGCACTCCGGCACCACGATCGACGGCAGCACCGTCAAGCTCACCGGCCGCGCGCTGCTGACCACCGGCGCGGCGAAGACGCTGCACGACGCCATCGACGACTGGCTGCTGAAGGAAGAGGCGCTCGACAAGCCGGGCGCCGGCGGCGGCCTCGTCGACGACGACACCGAGCGTGCCTATCGCGCGCTCGACACGGCGGTGCGCGACCTCGACCTCGTCACCGCCGCGCTCGACGGCGTTCGCACGCAGCTGCTCGGCCTGCCGGTGAGCGACGGGCTGCGTCGCGGTACGGCCGGCGGCGCGCTCGTCAACCCGGCGCCGGTGGCGCCGCCGTCGATGCTGGTGGCCGGCGCGCTGCGGCTCGAGCGCGCGCGGCTCGTCGACGCCTTCGGCCGCACGCTCGAGCTGCCGCGCGCGGCGCTCGACCAGGCGGTCGTTCCCACGCGTGCCGTGCTCGACGCGAGCCCCGGTGCGCTGGCGATGCCGCCGCGGCTGCTGCGGCCGGCGCGCTGGCTGTTCCGCCTCGTCGAGGCGTCGACGCCGGTGGGCGCCGAAGGCATCGAGGCGCGCGTCGATCAGGTCGACGCGACGCTGCAGGTCAATCCGGTGGCCGGCTTCCTGCTGCCCGATCATCTCGACGAAAGCCTCGAAGTCTTCGGCATCGACGGCGCGCCGATCGGCGAGCTGCTGCACGAGGCGGTGAGCGGCGGCGTGGTGTGGGAGATCGCGGCCGGTCGCGAGGGCCCCGCCGATGCCGGCCCGCACCACGGCCTGGCGCCCGCGCAGCGCGCGCTGGCCGACTTCGCGGCCGCGCTGGTCGCGGCCGACAGCACGGCGCGCGGCGGCCTGCCGCTCGCGGCGACCGGGTTGAAGGAAAGCGCGCTGTCGGCGCTGCTGCGCGCCGTCGACACGACGCTCTGGACGGTGGACAGCATGGCGTCGCTCGGCAGTGAGCACGTCGCCGGGCTCGTCGGGCGGCCGATCGCGGTGGTGCGCGCGCAACTGCGCCTCGAGCTGATGCCGCCCACCGACATCGACCTTTCCAATCCGGCGCGCGCTGCCGAGTGGGCTGACGTCGAGCAGGCCGCGCAGCGCCACGCATTCGCGGTTCGCATCGGCGAGCTCGCGCGCAGCGACGACGGCGTGCTCGGCTTCTTCGTCGACGACGACTACGCGCGGCTGCGCCTGGTCGACAAGGCGATCGCCGCCACGGCCACCGCCGCCGGCAGGAGCCGCGGCCAGCTCGGCCAGCACGCGAAAGTGTCCGACATCGAAGTGCCCGACCCGATCGAGCATCCGTACGCGATCCGCACCGACGACGCCGACACGCTCGAGCTGCACATCGGCCAGACGGTGACGTTGACGATCCTGATGCACCCGGCCGGCAAGGTCACGCTCAGCTCGGGCCTCCTGCCGCGCAAGGCGCTGGCGCTGGCGCGCGACTGGGTGAGCAAGGGTCTGGCCGCGATGGCACCGTCGCTGCGCACGGGGCCCGTGCTGGTGGAGACCGACCTCGACGCCGAGGGCCAGGTGCGCCTGCCCAAGGTGAGCGTGTTCGGCAAGGACCAGAATTTCCTCTGGCGCGACACGCCGGCGACCTGGCGCACCGATGCCATCCTCGCCGCCACGCAGACCGCGCTGATGCCCGACGAGCCGGCGGCGCTGAGGGAAGGGTGGATTCGCGTCGCGCCGCCGAAGCCGCCGACGCCGACGGGAGGGGCGACGTGAGCCGCTACGACTGGCCCACGTCCGGCCGCGCCGGCGGCCGCAAGGACGACGATTCGACGGGCAGGCACCGCTTCATGGCGCGGCGGCGGCAGGAGTTCGACGCCGAAGGCGCGCGCGCGGCGTCGCGCGGTGGGCCTTCGACGGAGCCGGGCAGCCGGGCCCCAGCCGACTCGCGCACGAACCTGTGGATTCCGCTCGGACCGCAGGTGGTGGTGCAGACGAACGCCGGCTCGCCGCGCATCACCGGGCGCGTCAACGCGCTCGCGGTGCATCCGCTGGGCGAACGGCTGTACGCGGCGTCGGCGAACGGCGGGGTCTGGTATTCGGGCGACGGCGGCGCGCATTGGCGCTCGCTCGCCGGGCTCGCGGCCACCGCCACGGCGGGCATCTCGCGGCCCTCGCATCGCAATTCCTGCCACGCCATCGCGGTGCTGTTCGGTGGCAGCGAGCTGGGCGACGAGGTGTGGGTGGGCACCGGCGAGGTGAGCGCGCGGATCGACGGCCAGCCTGGAAGCTCGCTCGGCGGCGTCGGCATCCTGCACGCCTTGCATCCCGCCGCGCCCGACGAGCCCGACCCGTGGAAGATCGAGGCCACCAACCTCGCCGGCAGCGGCGTCTACAAGATCGCGCTCGAGCCGGGCGGCAGCACGGTGCTCGCGGCGACGCGCATCGGCCTCTTCCAGCGCCCGGCAGCGGGCGGGCTGAACGCGCCGTGGGACCTGGTGCAAGCGGCGCCGTTCAATAGCTACCGCGGCCAGTGCAGCGACGTGATGTGGACTGCGGCGGTGCCGGGCGGCGCGCCTGCGCGCGTCTGGGTGTGGATGATGGACGGAGCCAATCCGGGCCTCTATTGCCGCGACATGGGCTCGCCGCCGGCCGCCGCGTTCGTTCGCGTCGGCACGCCGGCCGGTACCGTGTACCGGGCATTGCGCGGCGCGCTCGCCGCCTCGACGCCGCCGACGCAGGTGTGGGCCGTGTCGGACGCGGGATCCAACGTGGCGCCGGACCTCTTTCGCGTCACCAACACCGCGGCCGCCCCGGCCGCCTCGCCGGTGCTGGTGACGCAGGACATCCTGACCGACCAAGGCAGCTACGACATCGCGATCGATGTCGACCCGGCGGATGCGAACCGCGTCGTGCTGGCGGGCAGCTTCTTCGCCGTCACCACGGCCGAGAACATCACGATCGGCAATTCCGCGGCCGCGATCTTCGTCGGCCACGTGGCGGCGAGTGGCGGTACCTTGCTGTACGGCCAGCCCAACGCGGCGGTGACGCTCGGTCTCGGCACGCATCCCGACGTGCACGGCGTCTACTTCAGCAACGGCGGCGCACGGTTGTGGGCGGCAACGGACGGCGGCGTGCATCGCTCCGACCGCCACCAGGACGGCGCCGCCGGCGCGGCGCCGACCTCGGCCGCCTTCTACCCGCGCAACGAGGGCCTGCAGGTAGCGGAGAGCAACTATGTCGCGCACAACCCGGGCAACGAGGGCTACGTCGCCGCCGGCCTGCAGGACAACGGCAGCGTGCTGCGGTTGTCGGGCAGCGTGTGGAAGGCGGTGCCGCGCATGTCGGGCGACGGCGGCGGGCTGCTGCCGCGGCCGCTCAACCCGCAGGAGTGGATCTGCCAGTACGTGAACAGCAACTGGTCGACGTCGGACGGCGTGCTCATTGACGGGATGATGGTCACGCGCGGGTTCACGGTGGTGCGGGGCAGGGTGACGGGTGGCACGCGCTCGACCAACGAGCAAAGCGCGAGCGCCTTCTATTCCACTGCCGCAGGCATCGCGACCACGCGCCCGGCCGGTGCCGCGCCCACGCACCAGGTCGGGCAGGTGATCTTCGGCACCACCCGCGTCTGGTACACGGAAGAGACGCGCACGATTGCCGCGCCGCCGGTGCAGACGAACATCGGCGCCGCCTGGTTCACGCTGCCGAGCGGCACCGACCCGCTGCCCGGCGATGCCAACGCCGGCCTGCGTGCCAAGCAAGACGATTTCGGCCAGCCGATCACGGTATGCCGCTGGCAGGACCGCAACGTTGCCTGGTTCCTCGGTGAAGGCAAGCTGATGCGCTACGCGCGCGTGCCCGGCTCCGACGACGGCGGTCCGCCCGGCACCTGGAGCCGCGAGACGATCATCCAGAAGGACTCGGCCAGCTCGCGCCGGCGCGAAGACCCGCTGCGCGCCTCCGCCGTGTGGACCGATATCGCGGTCAACCTCGACGCCCCCGCCGCCGCCGGGCAGCCGCCGCGCCAGCACGGCACGAAGGGCGCGGTCTACCTCGGCAACATCGGCAAGCCCGGCGACACCGCGGTCGACACGCTGTGGTGGTTCGACGGCACCGACAAGTGGTTCAAGACCGGCCTGCGCACGGATAGCGCCGGCGTGCCGGCGCCGGTGACGGCGATCGTCTGCGACCCGGCGTTCCCCGAGGAGGTGTACGTCGGTACCACGGTCGGGGTGTGGCGCGGGCTGCGCACGCAGATCGGCAACGCCGACCCTGCGTGGACATGGAGCCAGCGGGTCAACGGCCTGCCCGAAGCCGCAGTCGAAGACCTGGCGATCTTCAACGACGGCCAGGTGCGCCTGCTGCGGGCCGGCATCGCCGCGCGCGGCGTGTGGGAACTGCGGCTGGACCAGCCGAACGTGGCGGACACCACCTACCTGCGCTGCCACAAGGACGACCTGCGCCATCGCCCCTCGGCGGTCGCGCTGCAGAACGACGGCCGCACTCCGCGCTCGTGGCACGGCAGCCCCGACGTGCGGGCGCGCGCGACGCCGGCCGCGGTCGCGCCGCCCGCCAACCTGCCCTGGGGTCGGCAGGCCAACGCAGCGCCGCCGATCAATGCCTTCCAGAGCCAGCCGCTGGCGCGTTTTCAGGCCGCGCTGCGGTCGGCGCGCAACGACCCGCGCGTCGTGCCGAACGGCCGTTGGGACGCCTACTTCAGCGAGGTGCTGCGCGATCTCGGCGCGCCGGTGGTCAATGTCCCGGCCGCCGGTGCGACGCCGCCGCTTGCGGTGCCGACGATCAGCAACGCGCTGTGGACCGCCGCGATGCAGAACCCCGACGACGCCAAGCGCGAGCCGTGGGGCGCCGGCGTGCCGACCGAAGCCGATCTGATCGACTACCACGGCGAGGTGCCCGAAGGCCAAGTGGGCGCTGCCTCGATGACCTTCGCGCGCAGCCGCGCGATCGTCGACGTGGTGGTGCACCACCGCGGCCTGCTCGACCGCCCAGGCAGCGACGTGCGCGTGGTGCTGCTGCGCTGGTTGGGCCCTGCCACCGCACTGCCGGCCAACCCCGCGACCTGGGCGCTGGGCGACGCCGCCGGCAACGTGCCTTGGACCTTGGCCGTCAACCAGGTCCTCAACAGCGACGCCGGCACGACGGCCATCGCCTTCGCCGGCGGCTGGAGCTTCGTGCCCACCACGGGGCAGACGCGGCTGTGGAAGAGCCTGGGCACGCAAACGCTCGACGCGCTCAACTCCGGCACCGTGCAGTTCGACGTCGATCTCGTGACCGGGGTGCCCAACAACCGTGTCGTCGTGCTGGTGGCGGTGCTGCGCGCCGGGGTCGGCGCGACAGCCGACATCGCGCTGCCGGCCGCCATCACGCTGCAGCAACTGGCGCTGACGAGCCCGAACGTCGCGGTACGCTCGCTGCACCTCACGCCCTGACCCTGGGCGCGCATGCGGGGTCGACTCGCGAACCTGATGCTTCGGCGAACAGCGGTCGAACTTCGGGGCGAAACCGCTAGCGAATTCGGGCGACAACGATGGCCGAGAGTGCGACGATCCTGATACCGGACATCAGCGGCTACACGGAATTCCTGACCAGGACAGAGCTCGTCCATAGCTCCCACATCATCAACGAGTTGCTCGAAGCGATCCTCGCTGCCAACGAGGACGAATTCGAGCTCTCCGAGGTCGAGGGCGATGCGCTGTTGCTCTATCGCAAGGGCAAGCCCATCGAAGCCGATGCGCTCGTGCGGCTGTGCCTGCGCATGTTCGAAGGCTTCCACAAGCAGGTCAAGCTCATCGAGCGGGACTCGGTATGCCCGTGCGGTGCTTGCACGACGGCGTCGAATCTGAGCCTGAAGTTCATCGCCCACCACGGCGTCGTTCAGGAAATCAAGGTACGGCAATTCACAAAATGCTCGGGAGTCGACATGATCGTCGCTCACCGCTTGCTGAAGAACCGAGTCGCGTCGAACGAATACATCCTCGCGACCCCCAGCTGCTTGGACTCCTCGACGCTTCAACCCTCCGCGGGCGCGCTGGCGTGGGAGCGATCGAGTGACGACTATCCTGCGATCGGAACGATTCAATATCAGTACGCTCCGCTCGCCGAGGTCAGACGGGCCATCGCGGATCCTCCGCCCCGAACCAGCCCTGTGGTCGAGCTCGGAGATCATTCCATCGCAGTGGAGATTGATGCACCGATGCGAGCAGTGCATCAGCTCGTGATCGACCTCGACCGGCGCCCCGAATGGCTGACAGCGGTGGAGCGACTCGATCGGCCCGCGATCACGGAGCGGATCGGCTTGCGGCACGTCTGCATCTTTCACGGCCTGACGGTCGAGTGGGAGACCGTCAAGAGCGAGATCGGCGACGATGAGATCCTGTACGTCGAGGAAGGAAGAATCGTGGAAAAGGATCTTCCGGCTCGGGTGTCGTTCGTGATCAAGCGCCTCGGAGAGCGAAGAACGTTCCTGCGCTTCCATGCGAAGTGGCTGTCCAGCCCCGAGCCGCCGCGAGAAATGACAAGCGCCATACTGGCCGACTACTCGCGTGGGCTCGAGTCCATCAAGTCAATGTGCGAAAGCTCGTAGGCCTTTGAGTCGATAGCCAAGGGCTTGGCCGCGGCACCCAGGTGACCTTTCCGCGAACACCCGCCTGCTAATGGACCCTGGAGCGCTGATTGCATTGAGGAACAACGCGCCTATGATGTTTCGGCAAGGTGTCAACCGACCTTGCGCTCGATTCAAAAGGAGTGAGACATGGCTACCAAGAAGGGAAGTGAATCAGGGGTCTATCGCGTCACGGAGATCATTGGCACCAGCGCGACTTCCTGGGAGGATGCGGCAAGAACGGCCGTCGAGACTGCCGCGGCGTCGCTGCGTGATCTGCGTGTTGCCGAAGTCAGCAAGCTTGACTTGAAGATCGAGGGCGGCAAGGTGGTCGCATACCGCGCGAAGGTTTCGCTTTCGTTCAAGTACGAGGCCTGACTCTCCTTGGCCCCGCGGGGAGCCGAAAGGCTCGAGTAACCGCGCTCCTGCTGCCGGATGTCCGCGCGCACCGGCACCTCGTAGCTGGCGGAGATCGTCGTTCACGAAGCAGCCGTGGCGCGCATCCTCGGCCAGCTCCGCCGCGCCGGCAGCCTGCGCCGCGGGCCGGACCCCAAACCCCTTGTCGGCGCGCAGCGACAGGCGTTGCTAGGTGCTCAAACCGGGGCTTTGCCGAAGTGCGTCGACCATCGCCTGACCTGCCGCCGACTCGAGTTCACCCACCCGGATGAGCAGCGCAGCGGAAGTGCTTGCGACGCTCAACGCGAGTGCCGCCACGGGGACGCGGGCCCATCGGCCGGGCTTTCTCGCGGGTAGCGCAGCAGCGGAACTGGAAGCGCCTGAATCAACGAAGGTGGGCTGCATGAGCGGCATGGAAGGCTCCCGGTGTGTGCAGGCACTGTAGGGAGTCGACCGCTTGAAATGAATCCTGCCTAGGGGGGAGCCTCGGGCCTGCTAGGTTCGCGAAATCGGTTTTGCGCTGCTTGGCGCCTTTGCGGCACTCTTCAGGCTCGAGGAGGCGCTGGTGTATCCACCTGAGCCGCCATCGACAAAGTGAACATGAAGACTGTTCGCCGCCGACGTTACGAGGCAAGTCATCAACGCGGTGGGCGACACATGGGTGCCGTAGCGGATCGAGCGAGAAGCGGCAGCCTCTTCGAGATAGGTCTTGATGGCTTCGATGGCGCCATGCGAGCAGTCGATGACGAGGCACACCGTTTCGTCGTACTTGCAGAAATCCGTGTTCGTGACCATCTCGGCCCGGTAGCGTTGCGGGTCGAAGTTGCCGGTGGGTCTGCCGCGTGCAAAGAGGAGCTGCGCCACCAGTGTCTGGATCAGCACGCGACACGCCCACAGCATGAGCGATCCGCCGCGACGCCGAGCGCGGACCTCGAGCATGAAGTCTGCCGGGGGCCAGCGCAGCTTCAGCGTCTCCTGGCGGACCGGACGCGTCTGCGCATCGGGCCCGGCCAGTGCCGCCACGCGAGCATGGACGTTGCCCAGGTCAGCGGCGCTTCCCTGGAGAATCAGGGTGAGCATCGCCCCCCGAGCCGAGTGCAGCGTGTCCCAGCGGCACGAAAGCCCCTCGAGATCGACGGCAGCGCCATCGTCCAGGGCGATGGGCACGTCGGCGAGCGCCGCCAGTTCGTTGTTGCCGCGGCCACGGATGGCGTCTTCCAGCAGGCCGACGCCGCCGCCGAGAAACACACCGAAGCTGTTGCCCGGTGTCGGCTCGTATCGACCGACCAGGACGTCGCTGCCCAGGCGCCTCAACTCCCTGACCGCAACCAGGCCCACCCGCATCGCCAGCCCGAAGTCGCGCTCCGCCATGCCCCGCACGCGCGCGAGCTCGATGCGAGCCTTCGTTGCGTATTCCGGCGGCACCATGACCACGGCGCCATCGCCGCCGAACAGGAATGGAATGCGTGTCGGCGCGCAGAGGTTGCGCAGCGCGGCGATGCCCATCGCCGCCACGAAGTTGACGGTCTTGTGTCGCCCCTTGGCGATGGCGCCGGTGGAATCGACGATGTCGGTGACCGCCATCTGCCAGTCGTCGGGCGCCTTTCGGTACTGACCGAGGTCGAACGCATCGCGACTGTTCGCAAGCAACGGCAGGCCGGCGAAGAAGTCGGAACCCTCGGCTGCGTGCGAGCCGTCAGGGGTCATTGGAGAACGTGACTCGACATCGTGCTGCGAGGATACTGGCCCGCTCTGGAGTCGAAATTGGGATTCGCAGGCTAGACGCGCCAGTCAAATTGCCCGTCGATTCCCTTCACAGGCTCCAGGCAACAGCACCGCTACGGCTGTCAAGCCAGCCGTTCATGGGTGGCGGCTCCTCAGCCCACTAAATGCAGCTCCGACCAGGATTCATTGCGTGCGCTGTGCCCGCTCGTACGCTCGTGGCTGCGTCAGCACCTCGTGACGGAGCGCGTCATCGAGCTCCGCGGCGGTCATCAGACCGCGCGCCAGGACGATCCCGCGGACGTTGGTTCCCTCGGCATAGGCTTCGGCGGCCACCGACGTGGCCGCGGCGTAGCCGATGAAGGGGTTCAGCGCCGTGACCAGCGAGATCGACCTCTCGATGCTCTCGCGCAGGCGATCCGGGTTGGCAGTGATGCCGCTGATGCACCGGTCCGCCAGAGTCGTGCAGGCGTGGGTGAGGTGCCTGAAGCTGCGGAACAGCGCGCTCGCGATGACCGGCTCGAACGCATTGAGCTGCAGCTGCCCGGCTTCGGCGGCGAAGGTCACCGTCAGGTCATTGCCAAAGACCTCGAAGCAGACCTGATTCATGACTTCCGGAATCACCGGGTTGACCTTGCCGGGCATGATCGACGAACCCGCCTGCATCGGAGGCAGATTGATTTCTCCGAAGCCCGAGCGCGGCCCGCTCGATAGCAATCGAAGGTCGTTGCAGGTCTTCGAGAGCTTGACCGCGATGCGCTTGAGCACACCGGACAGCTGAACGAATGCGCCGCAGTCCTGGGTCGCCTCGATCAGGTTCGGCGCGGTCGACAGCGGCAGCCCCGTGATGGCGACGAGGTACTTCAATGCGGTGCCGGCGTATTCCGGATGCGCAGTGATGCCCGTGCCGATGGCGGTCGCGCCAAGGTTGATCTCACGAATCAGTGCCGAAGCTTCGGTCAGCCTGAGGATGTCTTCCTCGACCATCACTTCATAGGTCGAGAACTCCTGGCCGAGCGTCATCGGGACGGCATCCTGCAGCTGGGTGCGACCGATCTTCATCAGGCCCGCGAACTCCTTGGCTTTCGCCGCAAAGGCGCTGCGCAGGTGATCCATCTCCTTGAGCAGCCGCACGATTGCGAAGCAGGATGCAATGCGAAGCGCGGTCGGATAGACGTCGTTGGTGCTCTGCGCCATGTTGACGTCTTCGTTGGGATGCAGGTAGCGATACTCGCCGCGGGCGTGCCCCATGATCTCCAGCGCGCGATTGCAGATCACCTCGTTCGCGTTCATGTTGGTCGACGTACCCGCTCCGCCTTGAATGACGTCGACGACGAATTGATCGTGCAACGCTCCGGCGCGAATCTCCTTGCAGGCGGCCACGATCGCATCGCGCTTCGACGCTTCGAGCAGGCCAAGCTCCGTGTTGGCCTCCGCAGCGGCTTGCTTGACCGACGCCAGCGCGATCACCAGTTCCGGGAACGAGGCAATCGTCTGGCCTGTGATCTGGAAGTTCTCTTTCGCACGAAGCGTGTGCACGCCGTAGTACGCGTCGGCAGGAATCTCACGATCGCCGAGTAGGTCGTGTTCGGTACGGGTTGCTGACATGGTCGTGCTCCTAGGCGTTGATGGAGGGTTCCGCTCGCGCAGGCTCGTCGCTTCGTCTCTCGCCTGAGGCCGGACATGGGCGATTCCTGGCGAAGTGTCCTCTTTCACCGTGCGCTGACAAGACGCGAGGCGAGGGGCTCCTCTTGTGAGCTGACGGGCGAAGGGAAGCTACCTGGGCTTCAAAGCAGGGCCGCCAGCCCTTGCCGCAGCCGTTCCGGCGCGTGCACTCGCCTGGGTCGTCTGTCCCGGCCGGAGTGCGGCGGGCCAGGAGTCAGGGTTTGCGCTCTCTGGGCCCGGCGCGGCTCCTGCGTTCAATAGTCGAGGCCGAAGTGAGGGACTGCGCATGAAAAGGAAACTGCCACCGGCGGCGACGATCCTGATCGGGATGGTGCTCGGGATCGTCATCGGCTACATGATCTTCACCAGCTTTCCCGACAAGAAGACGGCAGCGCAGATCGCCGGCTACGTCTCGATCATGTCCGATATCTTCCTGCGCCTGATCAAGATGCTGATCGGGCCCCTCGTGTTCTCGACCCTCGTCGTCGGCATCGCCCACATGGGCGACGCGCGCTCGGTCGGCCGCGTCTTCGGCAAGGCGCTCGGATGGTTCATCACCGCCTCGCTGATCTCGCTGATCCTCGGCCTGGTCATGGCCAACCTGCTCGAGCCGGGCAAGAACCTCGGCCTGCCGCTGCCCGACATCGGCGCCTCGGCCAACCTCGCCACCGCCAAGTTCACGGTCAAGGATTTCGTCGGCCACATGGTGCCGAAGTCGTTCGCCGAAGCGATGGCCAACAACGAGATCCTGCAGATCGTCGTCTTCTCGATGTTCTTCGGCGTCGCCCTGGCTTCGCTCGGCGAGAAGGCGAAGACGCTGGTCGCGGCGATCGACGAGCTGTCGCACGCGATGCTCAAGATCACCGGCTACGTGATGAAGCTGGCGCCGCTCGCGGTCCTGGCGGCGATGGCGGCGACGGTCGCCGTCAACGGCCTCGAGATCCTGCTCAAGTTCGCCGTCTTCATGGGCGACTTCTACATCGGCCTGATCCTGCTCTGGGGCCTGCTCGTCGCCGCCGGCTTCGCCTTCCTCGGCCCGCGCGTGTTCAAGCTGCTGGTGCTGATCAAGGAGGCGTTCCTGCTCTCGTTCGCGACCGCGAGCTCGGAGGCCGCGTACCCGAAGATCCTCGACGCGCTCGACCGCTTCGGCGTCAAGCGCAAGATCTCGAGCTTCGTGATGCCGATGGGTTACTCGTTCAACCTCGACGGCTCGATGATGTACTGCACCTTCGCGGTTCTCTTCATCGCCCAGGCGTACAACATCCACCTGCCGATCGGCACCCAGGTCACGATGCTGCTGATCCTGATGCTCACCTCCAAGGGCATGGCCGGCGTGCCGCGCGCCTCGCTGGTCGTGATCGCGGCGACGCTGAACCAGTTCTCGATCCCGGAAGCGGGCCTGCTCCTCATCCTCGGCGTCGACACCTTCCTCGACATGGGCCGCTCGGCGACCAACGCCGTCGGCAACTCGATCGCCACCGCCGTCGTCGCCAAGTGGGAAGGCGAGCTGATGCCCGAGGCCGAGGCCGAGGCCAACGCGCGCACTCTCGACGCGCCGGCGCTGCTGCCGCTGCCGGCGCACGCCTGAGGACGGCGCGATGCGCGGCGACCTCGTCCGGCGCGGGTGCGCTGCCGTCGCGGCGCTGTTCCTCGCCGCAACAACGCAGGTCGCGGCGCAGGGCGACCCGGCCGAGCTCACCGGCACGCTCGCCAAGGTGCGCGCCAGCGGCACGATCACGATCGGTCATCGCGAGTCGTCGATCCCGTTCTCGTACCTGTCGGCGCGCGGCGAGCCGATCGGCTACTCGATCGACCTGTGCAAGCTGCTCGTCGACGCGATCAGTGAAGAGGTCGGCCGCACGATCGCGATCAAATGGCAGCCGGTGACGCCTGAGTCGCGCATCGCCGCCGTGACCTCGGGCCAGGTCGACCTCGAGTGCGGGTCGACCACGAGCAACCTCGAGCGCCAGAAGCTGGTGGCCTTCTCGCCGACGATCTTCGTCTCGGGCACCAAGCTGCTGGTGAGGAAGGGCTCGCCCATCCGATCGTTTCGCGACCTCGCCGGCAAGAAGGTGGCGGTAACGGCCGGAACCACCAACGAGAAAACGATGCGCGAGCTGGCGACGAAGTTCAAGGTCGACATGGCGCTCACGGTGGCGAGCGACCACGCCGCTTCATTCGCGCTGCTGACGGGGGGCGCGGTCGATGCGTTCGCGACCGACGACGTTCTCCTCTACGGCCTCCTGGCACAGAACAAGGTGTGGGGCGAGTACCTCGTCGTCGGCGACTTCCTCTCGTACGATCCCTATGGCCTGATGTTTCGAAAGGGCGACGCGCCGCTCGCGGCGTTGGTCAAGGACACATTCCGCCTGCTCGCCGAGGACCGCGAGATCGAGCGCCGCTACACGCGCTGGTTCCTGCAGAGGCTGCCGTCGGGCGTGAGCCTCGACCTGCCGATGAGCCCGCAGCTCGAGACGATCCTCCAGGTGCTGGCGACGTCGCGCGAGTAGGCGCGGCCGCTAGTCACCCTCGACCCCCTCGACGGCGGCGCGCAAGCGTGCGCGAGCGCGGTGACGCCCCTCCGGCCGCCGCTCCATCTTTTGGAACTAGTGCGCCCGCCCTAAAGTGTTGCACCGCAACAAAAAGCCCTTGAAAATAGTCGTGTTCCCTCTATACTTTTCCCATGCTGCAATGCAGCATGAAGCATCGCAAAGAGCCACCCACTACCCTCCAGGAGTTCCACCATGGTCACCGTTGAACAACTCGTGAACACCCAGAAGTCCAATATCGACACCCTCCTTGGCCTGACCGGCAAGGCGCTCGAAGGCGTCGAGATGCTGATCGAGCTGAACCTGCAAGTCGCCAAATCGGTGTTGACCGAAGCCGCTGCGAACTCCAAGGCCGCCCTGTCGGTCAAGGACGCGCAAGAGTTGCTGGCCCTTCAGTCGAGCCTGCTTCAGCCGGCCGCCGAGAAGGCCGCCGCCTACAGCCGTTCCGTCTACGAGATCGCCGCCTCCACCGGCGCCGAAGTCTCGCGCGTCGCCGAGGCGCAAGCCGCCGAAGCACAAGCCAAGTTCATGGCGATCGTCGACACGGCGGTCAAGAACGCGCCGGCCGGTAGCGAGAACGCCGTCGCCCTGATCAAGTCGGCGATCGCCGCGGCCAACAACGCCGTCGAGACGGCGCAGAAGGCCGCCAAGCAAGCCGCTGAAGTTGCCGAAGCGAACTTCAACGCGGTGTCCACGACCGCCGTCCGCGCGACCAAGTCGAAGAAGGCCTGATTGAGCGGCAACGGATTGGCGTCCAGCGGCGCCGATCCGTTTGCGAGCCGGTGCCAGCAAGCACCAACCGAAGGTTCCATGCATTGGAGAGCATGAGTGTCGGAGTCCTGCACGCTTCAGAAAGTCCGCTACGAACTGCGCTTCGCCGGCATTTCTGACGCACGGCGCAACCGCTCGTTCCCCTGCGATGAAAGGGGCCACGTCGACATCGACGAACTCTCCGATCGAGGTCGCACCGCCTACTTCTATGCGCGCACGGTCGTCGGCAAGGAACTGTCGGCTCCTACCGTCGCACCCGTCTCGACCGACCCCTGGAGTGCCGAAGAGAGTCTTGCTCTAGACGAAGAGCGATCGGCGGCCGCAGGACCCATCCTGCGCGGGCTTGCATGACCCTCACTGCGATCGTTGTCGGCACGGGACTGCGAAATGCCGACGGGTCGAGCCGTTCTCGCGTCATCCGCCGGCGTTGCGAGATCGGCGACGAGGTCGTGCTTCGCAAGGGCTCTGCGACGGGCCAGGCGTCCCCCTCCGTGGCGGTTTACTTGGGGGTTCCCCGACTCTT
>Ga0105249_10003056_pt1 | contig 14443 bp, 12 predicted proteins | sample KBSS44metaG_FD_81522 | JGI IMG/M metagenome (GOLD analysis project Ga0105249, IMG submission 81522) | Switchgrass rhizosphere microbial communities from Kellogg Biological Station, Michigan, USA - KBS S4-4 metaG | ecosystem: Host-associated > Plants > Roots > Rhizosphere > Soil | place... | reverse complement strand
GGTCGTCGGCTGACACGGCTGGATGCGGTTGTCGGACAGACAGGCGCCTCGCGGGGCGGCAGTCTTGGCTGGAGTCCATCCGCGAGGGGCGCATGTCCACCAGCACATCGAGCGTGGCCGGCACGACATTCAACTACGTGCCGCCGGACGTGCCCGGGATGGCGCGGTCGACAGGGTCGTTAGGCGATCAACTTACTGACTGTCCGATCGTCGTCGCCGTGACTGGTGAGGCCGACGGCGCGACCGCGGTGCGTGTGGCGTCCGCACTCCAACACCGGTTCGGATCGCGCGTCTCCGCCGTGCAGGTACTCGACGTTTCCGACCTGCCACTTCCCATCCCGCTGCCGACGGCCTTCACCGTCGCGCGAGACCTGATCGGTGACGCGCCCTACGCGGCGGACGCGCGGGCCCGGCGGGAGCAGTTCAGCAACTGGCTCAGGGCACCTAACGAGTGGCCCGTCCATATCGCCGTCGGAGCTGCCGCGTACCAGATCCTGCGGTACGCCGAGCACCAGGGCGCGGCGCTCATCGTCATGGGCCTTCGCCGCCATGGCATGGTCGATCGCGTGCTCCACGATGAAACCGTGCTGACGGTCGCGCGGCTGGCTCGCGGAGTCGTGCTCGCGGTTGCGCCCACACTCCACGGGTTGCCACGCCGAGCCGTCGTCGGCATCGACTTCGGGCCAGCGAGCATCCATGCGGCTCGCTCGGCGCTCGACGTGCTCGCCCGACCGACGCCGTCACAACCGGTCGCCCTCCGGCTGGTTTACGTCGACCGCAGCGGCGTCGACGGTGCGCACGAGGACACCGCGGGTGAGGCACTGATCAAGCACCTCGGTGTCGACGCCCCCTTCGACGCGCTCGTGAGCGAGCTCGAGGCACCGCCAGGAGTGCACGTCGAGTGCGCGACGCGACACGGCGTCGCCGCCGCGGAGTTGCTCGCGTGTGCTGACGAGAGCCAGGCCGATCTCGTTGCGGTCGGGAGCCTGCGGCACGAGCGCCTCGAGCGGTGGATTCTCGGAAGCGTCACGACCGAGATCATTCGCGACGGGCGCTGCTCCGTGCTCGTGATTCCGCCCACGCACGGCTTTCCATGGTGAGGCAGCGGGGCACGACTGGCGCTTCCACCGTCGCCACGCCACGGCGAGAAGTTGGTGCCGTGAAGCCCGACGAGCGCGAGGAGGAAACCGGACAGACGACGAGCAACAGCCAGCCTAGGTTGGCTTACGGGTGTTGGAGTAGCGCGTGCTGGCGAGTGGACACCCTGAAGTGTGCGTTCTCGAGCGCGAACGGCGGCCAGCTCACATCACGGTCGAGGGATCCCATGCAGGCCGACCTGGTGGTCATGGGCAGGCGAGACGCGGGGAACTTCCGCCGCGCGGTCCTTGGGAGCGTCGTGGAGCGAGTGCTTCATGGCGCACGGTACCCGGTGCTCGTCGTGCCCGAGTCGGCTGGACGAGTATCGGGCGCCTAACGGCGGGACGGACCATGCCGCCCGCTGCCGCCGTCGCGTCGCTCGCGATTCCACCTCCTCAGTCGACGCGGTCGGCGCCGGTATTCCGCGCGCGCGGGCTGACCAAGACGTACCACATGGGAGACGTGGACGTCCCCGCGCTCCGCGCCGTCGACCTCGACCTCTATCCGGGCGAGCTTGTTGTCATTCTCGGAGCATCGGGCAGCGGAAAGTCCACGCTGCTCAACATCCTCGGCGGCCTCGACACCGCGACGGGCGGCGTCGTGCACTTCCGCGACCACGACCTCACGGCGGGAGACGCCGACGCGCTCACGATTTTTCGGCGCGAACACGTCGGGTTCGTGTTCCAGTTCTACAACCTGATCCCGAGCCTCACCGCGCGCGAGAACGTGCAGCTCGTGACGGACATCGCCGACGCGCCGATGGCGCCCGACGAGGCGCTCGCGCTCGTGGGGCTCGGCGACCGGCTCGACCACTTCCCGGCACAGCTCTCCGGCGGCGAGCAGCAGCGCGTCGCGATCGCGCGGGCGATCGCCAAGCGGCCCGACGTCCTGCTGTGCGACGAGCCCACCGGCGCGCTCGACTTCGAGACCGGCCGGCTCGTCCTGCGCGCGCTTGCGCAGGTGAACCGCGAGCTCGGGACCACGACGGTGGTGATCACGCACAACGCGGTGATCGCCGAGATGGCGGATCGGGTGATTCGCCTGTCGAGCGGCCGGATCGTGGAAGAGCGTCGCAACACGCACCGCGTGTCACCCGACCAGCTCTCCTGGTGAGGCGCCCATGACAGCGCTTCATCGGAAGCTGCTCCGTGATCTTCGCCGCTCGTGGACCCAGGTGCTGTCCATCGCGGCCGTTGTGGGGTGTGGGGTCATGGCGGCGATGGCGATGCGGAGCACCCTGTCCGCCGTGACCGAGGCGCGTGACCGCTACTACAGGGAGTACCGGTTCGCTGACGTGTTCGCGTCCGTGAAGCGCGCGCCGGAGTCGGTCGCGTCGCACATCTCGGCGATGCCGGGCGTCGGCGCCGTGGAAACGCGCGTGACGATCAGTGCGACACTCGACGTCCCGGGCCTCGCCGAGCCGGCGACGGGACGGATCGTGTCGGTGCCGGACGGGCGACGCGCGACGCCTAACGATCTCGTCATCCGGGTCGGCCAGTACCCGTCGTCGGCGGACGACGCGCTCGTGAGCGAACAATTCGCCGGGCTCAACGGCCTCTCGCCGGGGGACACGATCGGCGCGGTGATCAACGGGCGCTGGCGCCGGGTTCGGGTCGCCGGCGTCGCGACGTCGCCCGAGTACGTGTACGAAATGGGCGCCGGCGGCTTCATGGTCGACAACCGTCGCTTCGGTGTCCTGTGGATGACGCGCGCCGCGCTCGAACGGGCGGCCGCGATGGACGGAGCATTCAACGACGTTTCGGTGCTGCTCGCCCCGGACGGCAACGAAGCCGACGTCATCGAGCGGCTGGACCGGCTGCTCGCCCCGTACGGCACCGCCGGCGCGTATGGGCGGACCGACCAGGTGTCGAACGCCGTGATCGGCGACGAACTGCATCAGCTACGGGCGATCGGCAACGTCTTCCCGCTGTTCTTCCTCGGAACGGCGGCGTTCCTGCTGAACATCGTGCTGTCGCGGCTCATCGCGACCCAACGCGACGAGATCGCTGCGCTCAAGGCGTTCGGGTACCCCAACGCCGCGGTCGGCCTGCACTATCTCGGTTTCGCGGCGGCCGCCGTGGCGATCGGCGCGGTGCTCGGCGTGTTAGGCGGGACGTGGCTGGGCGCGCGCTACACGGGGCTCTACGCAAAGGTATTTCGCTTCCCCACGCTCGAGTATCGGACCGACTGGCTCGTTGCCGCTGGCGCAGTCGCGGTGAGCGGCGGCGCCGCACTGCTCGGCGCCCTCGGCGCGGTGATGCGCGCGGTACGAGTCCCGCCCGCCGAAGCGCTGCGCCCGGAGAGCCCGGCGCGGTACCGGCCACTCCTCCTCGAGCGGCTCGGCCTGGGGGCGCGGATTCCGCCGTCGGCGCGCATGGTGCTTCGCACGCTGGAACGGCGACCCTGGCGGACCGCGGCGTCGATCGTCGGCGTCGGGCTCGCCGGTGCGCTGATGGTGGCCGGCCTGTCGCCATGGGACGCGGTGAACCGGCTCATGGACCTGCAGTTCGAGCGCATTCAGCGCGAGGACCTGTCGGTTGCGTTCATCGAGCCACGGCCCGTGCGAGCGGCGCGCGAGCTCGGGAGCCTGGACGGCGTCATGTTCGTCGAGCCCTTCCGGTCCACGCCGGTCAATCTTCGGCATGGCCCGCGGAGGCGGAGGACACAGCTGCTCGGCCTCACGGAAGACGGGGTCATGCGAACGCTGCTCGACATGCGCGGCCACCGGTACGCGCTGCCGCACGACGGGTTGGTGCTGCCGGCCGGCATCGCGGACGCGCTCGGTGCGCGCGCCGGCGACACGGTCGACGTCGAGCTCACCGAGCAGGGCGGCGCGCGTCGGCGCGTCCTCGTTGTCGCGACGCTCGACGAGATGATCGGTGCATCCGCCTATTTCGAGCGCCGCGCCCTGAATCGCCTGCTCCGCGAAGGGGATGTTGCGTCCGGCGCGTACCTCGCGGTGGACGAAGGCGCGGAGGCGGCGGTGTTCGCGCGACTGAAACGCCTGCCCGGCGTGGCCGGCACGTCGTCGCGCGCGGCGATGCTCGACAACTTCCGGAAGACGATGGCCGAGAACATCGCGACGTCGGTCGGAATCGTGGTGTTCGCGGCGTGCGTGATCGCCGCGGGGGTCATCTACAACCAGGCGCGCATCTCGTTGTCGGAGCGCGGGCGGGAGCTCGCGAGCCTCCGCGTGCTCGGCTTCACGCGGAGCGAGGTGCGGGCGATGCTGCTCGGCGAGCAGGCGATCGTGACGCTGGCCGGCATCCCGCTGAGCTTCGTGATCGGCAGGCTCTGCGCCGTGTGGTTGATGAAGTTGTTCGAGGCGGAGCGGCATCGCTTTCCGGCGGTGGTGAACCCGTCGACCTACGCGATCGCCACGATCGTGGTCCTCGTGGCCGCGGCGGCCGCCGCGTTGGCGATTCGCGGGCGGCTGGACAGGCTCGATCTGATCGCCGTGCTCAAGACGCGGGAGTGACTATGCGGATCCGACGGAGGCATCTCATCTGGGCCGGTAGTGCTGGCCTGATTGCCGCGGCCGGGTGGCTGGCGATGCGCGACGGACCGCTCGAGGTGGACGCGGCCACCGTTAGGCAGGGGACCCTGCAGGTGACGGTGGACGCGGACGGCAAGACGCGCGTTCGCGACCGGTACATGCTCACGGCACCCGTGGCGGGCCGTCTCCATCGCGTCGACCTGCCGGAGGGCGCGCATGTGCGCGCGGGACAGGTCATCGCGCGGATCGCTCCGCTACCGCTCGACGCGCAGGCCATGCGCCAGGGCGAGGCGCGGCTGGCGGCCGCGCAGTCACTCGCGCGGGACGCCGAGACACGGGTGCGTCAGGCTCGCGCCACCCTCGACCAGGAGCGGCGCGCCGCCGGGCGCGTCGAGCGCCTCGTCCGCGCCGGAGCGCTCCCCGATCGTGAGGGCGAGGACGCACTGGTCACCGTGCGGCTTCGCGAGGAGGATCTGACGGCGGCCGATGCCCGCGCTCGCGCCGCGGTGGCGGACGTGGATCAGGCGCGCGCCGCGCTGATCGCTGTGGCCGGTGGAAGGTCGAACACGCTCGTGCTGCTGCGTGCCCCGGCAGACGGTTGCGTGCTGCGAGTTCCAGAGCGGAGCGAGCGAGTCGTTTCCGCCGGGACGCCCATCGCCGAGCTCGGCGACCCGAACGCGCTGGAGCTCGTGGTCGACGTGCTGTCGTCCGACGCCGCGCGCATCACGCCAGGGGCGCGCGCGGTGCTCGACGGGTGGGGCGAGGACGAACAGCAGCTGACGGGACGCGTGCGGGCCATCGAGCCGGCGGCGTTCACGCGGCTCTCGGCGTTAGGTGTCGAGGAGCAGCGCGTCAACGTCGTCATTGACGTGGACCGCTGGCCGGCGAGCGTGAGAGACGGCTACCGCGTCGAAGCGCACATCATCGTGAGGGAGCAGCCGGGCGCCACGATCGTCCCGGTCAGCGCGCTCTTCAGGCAGGAGAAGGCCTGGGCGGTGTTCGTCGTGGCGCGCGGGCGCGCGGAGCTCCGGCCGGTGCGCGTCGGCGACCAGGGCGCCGCGGGCGCCCAGGTGCTCGATGGGCTGCGCGCGGGCGACCGCGTCGTGCTCTTCCCGTCGGACCAGATGACAACGGGCCGGCGCGTAACGCCGGCCCGTTGAGCGGATCCGCCTTCGCGCGTCACGTTAGTGTGAGGTAGATCCGTGTGAGGAGCTCCGACTCCGGGGTCGTCGCCGGGTCGCTCATGTACTCGTCCCACATGGGCGAGTAGCGCGCCCAATCGCTCGGCGCCTTGATGCCGCCCCGCGCGCGGAGCCAGGCCTCGATCCGGCCGTACGTGGTGCGGATTTCGCGGTAGGGCCCGCGATGCTGGAAGCGCAACGCCTGGGTTTCGGGGATCGTCGCGATCGAGACATCGGGGCTGGTCGACACGTTAGGCGGCGCGGCGGCGATCGGGATCGCCGCGGTGAAATGTACGCCCGCCGGGCTCCACTCCGTGTAGACCACGCGGGGCGGCCCCGCCGCGGTGATCCCGTTGGTCTGCTGGAACGCGTGGATCCGCTCAAACGCCCTGCCCACGGCGGCCGAGATGGCGCTCGAGTCCGCCGTGCTGGTCGCGCGACACTCGGCGACGAGCGTCGGTGGCAACGTGACTTCCATGCTTTCGAGATTGGTGACGTCGGTTGTCATGTCGTCCTCCCGCCCGGAAAGCGGCAGCTGGTTCGACGCCGCCGATGGTCACGGCGCGGCGCGCATCCCGCCACGAGCACTGCCGCGACGAGCGCACATCGCGTGGAGCGCATGGTCGTAGCTCCTCGAGAGATCACTGATGCTGCTGCGCACCAGTGTAGGGTTGCGCCTGAGGTCGCGGCGTCGGGCAAAACCCATCGCGCGCGTCGGGCGTTGCGAGTGGCGTGGCGTGACCGCCCGACGTCGCCCGCGAGTGGCGCCACTCACGCACCCATTCCACCACCCACGCCGATCCCCCGACGCCGAGTCCTCCCGCCAACGCGACCCACGCTCCCACGTTGAACACGAACTGGAACGATGCCGGATCCCACGCCGCGGCGAAGGCGACGAGAAGCGCAATCAGCGGGCTGGCGACCACGCCGCCAGCCAGCGCGCCAAGGAGCCCGCGGCGCCACGTGAACCGATTCGGCGCGAACGCGTGCGCGCTCCACGTGCTGACGAGACCCAGCGCGGCACCGGGCGCCGCGAACACCACCAGGTCCCCCGGTCCGCCTGTGAATTGCTTCGACGCGACGCACCACATGACTGCGGCAGCCAACGCCGCGACGACGACGCCAATGCGCCAGCGGCGACGTTCGATCGGGCGGCAGTCTCGGGGCATCGTCCGCTCTCGGTCCAGGGAAGCGTCAACCTGATGGCAATCTCAACTTGAAGCCGCCGCTGCATGGGCGCCGTCGGCGATCGCTGGGGGCGCCTTAGGAAATTCGCCGACACCGGGCCTGCGAACACCTGACGGACGTGAGTCCCACGGGGCAGCACCTTCGTGATGGACAGCGGCGACCGCACGCTGCGCGTGACTCGTGGCACGAATCGCCGACACATGAGGAGGCAACACCATGAGTCCCGACGTCATTGCACCTGACGCAGCCACGACGCGCGCGCCGAATGGCACCACGCCCGAAGCCGCTTTCCCGCGGCGACGCCGCGCCTAACACGTGCCCGCGCAGGCGGACGGGAAATCGTCTCCAACCCCGACGCAGGGCCGCGCGTGACAGTGGTAGCGTATGGGTGTCCCTAACGAAGGAGTAGCCGGATGTCTACGATCACACAGGACTCATTCCCTGCCGGCGCCGTGACCGAGAGTCACGCGGCGACCGCGTGCCGCAACCCCGCCCTGCGCGGACCCGTGCTCCTCGCCACGGATGGAACCAGCCGGAGTGGCGCGGCGGTGATCGCCGCACGCCTCATCGCCGAACGGCTCGGCGTACCACTCGAAGTCGTGACCGTGCTCGAGCCGCCGGTCGTCTATGGTGCGCCCCTGGGCGGGGCGCCTGACTACCTGCCCGAGCTCGATGACGCGCTGAAGGAGGCGCGGCTGTCCGACGTGCGCACGTACGTGGCGCGCTACTCTGGGCCCGCGGCTTCGCCGGTAGTTCATCTGCGGTACGGCCCGATTGCTCGTGAGCTCACGAACGCTGCGCGGGAGCGATCGGCAACGCTGATCGTTGTCGGTGCCGCGCCGCATCAGCGCCTCAACAGCATCATCGCAGGCGAGCGGGCCATGCAAGTGCTCCATTCGTCCACAGTCCCGGTGTTGTCCGTCCCCCCGGACTTCTCGGCGCTGCCGCGCAACGTGGTGGTGGGCGTGGACTTCTCTCCAGCCAGCGTAAGAGCGGCGGAAACCGCGCTGCTCCTCGTCGACAGCGGCGGAACGCTGACGCTGCTCCACGTCCTGTCGCCCCTGCAGGCGGGCGTGCCGCTCCGTGATCTCGGCGGACGGGATCCGGCGACCTCGGTCCAGGCGTTGTTCGGCCGGCTTCGGGATACGTTGCGTGCCTACGTGCCGCATGACGTCACGATCGAGACGCAAGTGAAGGCGGACCTTCACACCCATGGAATCCTGGAGGGCGCGGAAGGCATGGGTGCTGACCTCATCGCCGTCGGCACGCACGGTCCTCGACTTCTCGAGCGACTATTCGTCGGCAGCGTCGCGTCGACCGTCGTTCACGCCGCACCGCAGGCGGTGCTCGCGGCGCCTCCACCTTCCGCGACGGAGGCATTGGACCTCTGGCTGCACTTCGTCGGTACCGCGCGATCGGAACGCCCGCGGGAATGGACCGAAGCACTGGACGAGTTTACGCGCCGCAATAAAGGCCGCCGAGTCTCCATCGAGGTCGACGACCCCGAGGTCGGTGCGCAGATGCTCGGCCACGGGGCGCTCGTCGGCGTGACCTACGATCCGCACGATCGCCGTGTCGAGATCATGGTCGGTGACGCGCACAGGACCCGGCGGCACCTCATGCACTCGATTCCGGATGTGAAGTCGATCGCGATGACCGCGGATGAGCGGGGCGGAAGCGAAGCACTCGAGCTGCGACACGGGCATGGGCAGACGCTGGTGCTCGTGGGTCCCTGACCGTTGATTGCGCGCCGGCCGATTCGCTTCCATGTCGCATTGACGAACACGCGCCCGTGCAGAGCACGGGCGCGCGTCGCGACACGAGCCGGGACGATTACTTCGTCACGATCGGAATCGCCTGCCGCTTCGGTTTCACCTCTTCCACCTTCGGCAGATGCACCATCAGCACGCCGTCCTTGAACTCGGCGGTGAGCTTCTGGTCGTCGACCCCGCCCGGGAACGGCAACGTCCGCTGGAACGTGCCGAACCGCCGCTCCCACATGTAGTAGGTGCGGTCGTCCTCCTTCTCCGTCTTCTCATCGAACTTCTCGCCGCGGATCGTCAGCATACCGTCGGTGAAATCCACCGATACGTCGTCCGCCTTCATCCCCGGCAGCTCCGCCGACACGGTGAACTCGTCCTTCGTCTCAGCCACGTTTACGGCGGGAGTCCAGCCCTGCCCCTTCACTGGGAAATCCTTCCCGAACACGTCGTCGAACAGCTGCTGCGTGGTGGCGAGGTCACCGAAGTCGCCGAATTCGCCGAGCGGCGCGAGGAACTGAGTCGGCAGGAACCGCGGGGTGAACGGGAACTGCCGCCTGGTGATCTTCATGCGTGGCATATCGCCTCCTGTCTAACGGGATCGTGCGGCGCAATGCCGCACGCCTCATGATGCAACGCGCGCGGCGCGCGGTCTGTCGGCGCATCGTGTAAGAGACGTCGGCTGTCGGCCGACACTCGTTACTGAAATCGTGGAATTGCACGGGAGGACGAAGCGACAGATTCTACGGCATGTACTGATCGCTCCTCGTCCGTTGATCGATTGGTCGCCTAACGACCTCCTGCCGACGGAGGGCCCTGCATATGAGATTGCCATTTACGATCGATCAGTTTCTCGACGTGTTCAGCCGCTACAACGTCGCCGTATGGCCCGCGCAGTGGTGGCTCGCAGCGGCCGCCATTGGTGCCGCCGTGCTCGCGGTTCGCGATCGTCCGAACGACAACCGCATGGTGAGCCTGATCCTCGCGCTCCTCTGGCTCTGGATGGCGGCAGTGTACCACCTCGGGTTCTTCGTGGTCGTGAACCCCGTTGCCATCGCGTTCGGCGCCGCCTTTGCGATCCAGGGCGTTCTGTTCGCCTGGCTCGTGTTCCGCGGAACACGAGCCTCCTACCGGCCACGGTCCCGCGTCGTAGCCGCCATTGGCGCGGTGTTCATGCTGTACGCGCTGGTGCTGTATCCTGCTCTGGGCTACGTCCTCGGCCATCGCTATCCGGCGGCGCCCACATTCGGCGTGCCCTGCCCCACGACCATCTTCACGCTCGGTTTGCTCGTGTGGGCGAGCGAGGCGGTTCCGCGATGGCTCCTTGTCGTTCCGCTCGCGTGGTCCGCGGTGGCGACGAGTGCGGCGGTCAACCTCGGAATGATGGAGGACTTCGGACTCTCGGCAGCGGCCGTCGTGAGCGTTGGGTGGCTCGTGTTCGGCTGGCACCGCGCATCGACCGACCGCACCACGCGCATCGTGGCAACGAGTCGGTCATAAATCCAACGCCACATCGCGACCCTACTGCGGGACGGTCGCCTGGCTCGGAGCGACCATCTCGTACCTCGGCACACTGTCGACGGACGACACCGTGAGCCGAAGGTAGCTTCCGAGGACGGCATGCCCGGGAACGCCACACGCCAGCAGATATGCCCCCGGCCGATCCGCGACGAACCCGATGTCATCCTGGCGCGCGCCCGGCGGGAGACCGACGTCGGGTGCGCGGGACGCTGCGCCGGAAAACACGGGCTTCGTGATTCGCAACGGCAGGGAGCGCACCTCGCGAATGACGGCGATCGAGTGGCGAAAGACGTCCCGGTTCACGAACGACACGGTGACCCGCCAGCCGCTCGGCACCGTGATACGATGGGCGCCATGGGAGGCGCCGTTCAAATTGTACCCGGTGTTCGACTGATCGAACGCCGCGATGATGGTCAGGTCCACGCGGCGAGCGGCAGCATCGTAGCGCATGAACTCGGGATCCCGGCGTGCCCCGGTGAACAGGACACACGCCGCATAGCTCAGTCCGCACACCACGGCCCGGCGCGCGAAACCACGTATCGTCGTCAGGTCAGACATAGCGCCCTCACTGCCCGCGGCGATGAAGTCGTTAGGCATCGTCGCTACGTCCTCATTGCCAACCGTTCCTGGTGCAGAGTAGGGCCTGTCCGCGCGTGGCGCCGTCGGGCATCGCGGCCATGGCCCCCAGGGATTCCCGTACGTGGGGTCGGGTCGGCGCCCTGACGTTGTCGCCGAGCAGTCACACGCGGCGGTGTTAGCAGGTGGCCGAGTCCAATTGCAGCCGTGGCTGAAATCTCGTCGGCTTCGCGGGAATAGGTCCCTGCGCGAGCGTCCCGTGCACGTGCACGTGGACGTTGTACGAATTCGGGAGAACGAATTGCACGTAGCCGAGCGCGTTGGCCGGCCCAGGTTGGCTACCGCCCGGTAGCACGTCGCGTCACGCGGCTCGTACGACGAGCGCGCGTTCATGCTGCCGCCATTAATGCTGGCGTCATGCGCGCTCACTCATTCTTCCGATCATGCTCTCGTTCTCCAGACGGGCGCTGCTGGTGACGGTGACGGTCGTCGCCACGCGGTCGCTCGGCGCGCAACGCGTGCCAATCGATACTGGTTCCCGCCGCGACACCGCGGTCGCCGCCGATTCGAACGGATCGACGCAACCGCGCGTTTCGTCTCGCGATCATGCCCTTCACTTCGACAAGCGGTTGGCGGCAGGCTTGGTCCTCGGATCGCTCGCCCTCATGCCGCTCGACCGGCAGGCGGAGTCGTGGCTGGAGCGACCGTCGCTGCAGGCCAGCCCGGCGTTGCATTCGACGGCAGGTGCGTTCAACTGGCTTGGTGGCACGGGCGTCCTTGCCGGCAGCGTCGGCGCACTCGCCATCGGCCGCCTAACGGGTAACGACCGCCTGAGCGAGGTTGGCCTCCACACGACCGAAGCCATCGTCGCGAGCGGCGCGATCGTCGGCGCGACGAAGGGCATCATGGGCCGCCAGCGACCGTTTCTCGAGAAGGGCGACCCTGGCGATTTCTTCATCGGCCACGGCTTCAGCAACGGCGGTCTCGCGTCCCTTCCGTCGGGTCACACCGCGGCGGCCTTCAGCGCCGCAACCGTGTTGAGCATCGAGGCGCATCGCTCGTGGCCGAAGGCGGCACCCATCATCTCGCCATTGCTGTATGGCGGGGCGACGGCCGTCGGCCTCGCACGCATGTACGACTCGCGCCATTGGGCCAGCGACGTCGCCCTCGGGGCTACCGTTGGTACGCTGACTGGCATCCAGGTAATGCGGTACAACGACACGCACCCGGACAACAGGCTGTCGCGCTGGCTGGTTCACACGTCGATCGCGCCCACCGGCCCGCACGGCGTGACGATCGGGCTGTCGCTTCCGATGCCCCGTTAGTCGGCAGTCTCCCTACGCGATAACTGCTTCCGACCGACAGACGACGCACGCCAGACGGACGATCTTCGGGGTGGTCCGCGCGACAGACGCTGGACGCAGTAGACCAGGTCAGATCCTCTTCGCGTGAGAGCTCGACCAGCGTTCATCGCATCGGATCGCCTTCCCCGGCCGAGCGTCTCATGACCAAGCCCGCAGTCGCCAGCCCTGACTCGTCCCCCTCTCGATACGCCTCGCCCGTACACGCGACGACGGTCGTACTGCGGGACGGATCAGTGATCGGCGTGCGCGCGCTCCACCCTGACGATGAGCCAGCACTTCGTGAATTCCTCCGCGGCCTCTCACAGCAGTCGCGCCGGTTCCGCTTCTTTGGTCTGTTGGGCGACGAAGCGCTAACGCGAGAGGCGCATCGGCAGACGCACGTCGAAGAGACACGAGGGCTCGGTCTGGTCGCGACGGCGGGTGGTGAGGAGCGGATCGTGGGGCACGCAGAATACACGGGGGTCCAAGGCGATCATGCCGAGGTGAGCTTCGCGATCGCCGATGCGTGCCAGGGGCAAGGGCTGGGCACGATCCTCGTCGGCCAACTCGCGCAGCTTGCGTCCGACTGTGGCATCCGGACCTTCGAGGCTGAGGTCCTCCCGGAGAACCATCAGATGCTGGGCGTCTTTCGCGAGTCCGGCTTTCCCATCCGAACTCAGGCGATGCGAGGCAGCATCCACGTCGAGTTTCCGACGGCAATCACCGAGTCGGCACGGAAGCGGTTCGAGCAGCGCGACTGGACCGCCGCGGTAAACGCGATGCACGCGTTCTTCAACCCTCGCTCGGTCGCGGTGATCGGTGCCTCACGGCGGCGTGGCACCATCGGCGGCGAAACGCTTCGCAACCTGGTGAGCTACGGGTTCGAGGGGCCAGTGTTCCCCGTCAATCCGAACACGCCGGTGGTGCAGAGCATCGTTGCGTACCGCACGGTCGAGGAAGTCCCGGGCGCGGTGGACCTGGCCGTCCTGATCGTGCCGGCCGATCGCGTGCTGGAGGCCGCCGAGGCGTGCGGGCGCAAGGGCGTCCGGGCACTGGTGGTGATCTCCGCGGGCTTCGCGGAAACCGGAGTCGAGGGTCGAGCGCGGCAGGACGGGCTCGTTCGCGTCTGCCGGGCAGCGGGGATGCGGCTCATTGGTCCGAACTGCATGGGGATCGTGAACACCGATCCCGCGGTGCGGCTCAACGCGACGTTCGCACCCGTCCCTCCGACCGTTGGGCGCGTCGGCTTCATGTCGCAGAGCGGAGCGCTCGGGCTCGCAGTCATGGATTACGCGAGCGCGTTGGGGCTCGGGCTCTCGACGTTCGTCTCCGTCGGCAACAAGGCGGACATCTCTGGAAACGATCTCCTCCGGTACTGGGAGCAGGATCCGAACACCGACGTGATCCTCCTCTACCTCGAATCCTTCGGCAACCCGCGCAAGTTCTCGCGCATCGCGCGACGGGTCGCGCGGAGGAAGCCGATCGTGGTGGTGAAGAGCGGACGCTCGCTCGCCGGCGCCCGCGCCGCCGGCTCGCACACCGGGGCGCTACTTGCTGCGTCAGACGTCACCGTCGATGCACTCTTCCGCTCCGCCGGCGTCATTCGTACGAACACACTCGCGGAGATGTTCGACGTCGCGTCGCTGGTCGCAAGCCAGCCCCTTCCGAAAGGAAATCGCGTCGCGATCCTGACGAACGCCGGCGGCCCGGGAGTCCTCTGTGCCGACGCATGCGAGGCCGAGGGGCTCACGATCTCGGCACTCGGTGCCGAGACGGAGACGGCACTCCGAGCGCTGCTGCCGCGCGAAGCGAGCGTCCAGAACCCGGTCGACATGATCGCATCGGCGAGTGCCGACCAGTATCGACAGGCGATCCGCCTCGTGGCGTCCGACCCGTCGGTGGACGCGCTGGTCGTGATCTTCATCCCGCCGCTGGTCACGAAGGCGGACGATGTAGCTCGCGCCATCGTGGATGGCGTTCGCGCGTTAGGCGGCGCGAAGCCGGTGCTCACGGTCTTCATGCAGTCGCGAGGCGTGCCGCCCGAGCTGCGCGCCGCCGAGGTTCGCGTTCCGTCGTACGCGTTTCCGGAGGAGGCGGCGATCGCGCTGTCGCGCGTCGCACGGTACGGCGCCTGGCGGGCACGGCCACCTGTCCCGCCAGCGCAGTTTGCCGATGTACGGCGCGACGCAGCCGCCGCGGTGGTGGCTGCAGCGCTCGGCCGCGGTGACGAATGGCTCGCGC
>Ga0105249_10003049_pt1 | contig 14457 bp, 8 predicted proteins | sample KBSS44metaG_FD_81522 | JGI IMG/M metagenome (GOLD analysis project Ga0105249, IMG submission 81522) | Switchgrass rhizosphere microbial communities from Kellogg Biological Station, Michigan, USA - KBS S4-4 metaG | ecosystem: Host-associated > Plants > Roots > Rhizosphere > Soil | place... | reverse complement strand
ACGGCGGCCAATGCCGACCTGTTTCTCCAGATTCGCGCTGGTTCGGATATCGCGTTTCTCGGCGGCCTGATCAACTACGCGATCGAGCAAGGGCGCATCGCCCACGACTACGTCCTGAACTACACGAACGCGTCCTTCCTCGTGCAAGAAGGGTTCAAGCTGCCCGAGGATGGCTTGTATTCAGGTTTCGATCCGTCTACTCGCGCGTATGACCGATCGGGCTGGAACTATGAGAGCGACGGCGGGCCGTCGCATCCCGGCAGCGGCGCCGCAACGCGTTCGGCATCGCACGAGCTGCCGAAACCGGAAGGCGGAGGACACCAGGCGGGCGGTCCTGCCGGCGCTAAGACCACCGCGAAACTCCCCGAAACGGTCGCGCACGATCCGACGCTCCAAGACCCGCGGTGTGTGTTTCAACTGCTCAAGAAACAGTATTCACGCTACACGCCGGAGGTGGTCGAGCGGATTACCGGGATTCCGAAGGATCAATTCCTCAAGGCGGCCGACCTCTTCACGTCGATCCGGAAAGACGGCGACATGAAGAAGGCGGCGACGATCATTTACGCCGTGGGCTGGACGCACCATACCTTCGGCACCCAAATCATCCGAGCCGCCGCCATTCTCCAGATGCTGATGGGCAACGTCGGTCGCGCCGGCGGCGGCGTCAACGCACTCCGCGGCCACTCGAACATCCAGGGTGCGACCGACATGGCGGGCATCTTCGACGTGTTGCCAGGCTATCTCAAGATGGCGGCGCCCGACGATGTCGATCTCGCGACCTACTTGAAGCGAACCACACCGACCACGTCGAAGCCAGCCGAATGGGATTCCTTCAATTACTGGTCGAACACGCCGAGGTTTGTCGTGTCGCTCCTCAAAGCGCTGTACGGCGATGCCGCAAAGAAGGAAAACGACTGGGCGTACCATTACCTGCCGAAGATCGATCGCAACTATTCGTGGACAGAGATCTGGAACGGCATGCACGACGGGCGCGTCAAGGGCATGTTTGCGATCGGCATGAACGGCGTGCAGATTGGACCGGACACGCGGAAAAACATCGACGCGCTCAAGAAGATTGACTGGCTGGTGGTCGGCGAGATCTATCCCGACGAAACGAGCGAGTTCTGGCGCGCCCCGGGCACGACAGCCGACGAGATGACGAAGATCCAGACGACCGTGTACCGCGTACCGTGCGCTGGATTTGCCGAGAAGGATGGAAGCTTCACCAATTCCGCGCGATGGTTGCAGTGGAAGAACGTCGCGCTGCCGATGCCTGGCGACGCCCGCCTCGACCAGGACATCCTCGCGCAGATCTTCATGCGCGTCCGCGACCTCTACCAGAAAGACGGTGGCAAGTTCCCGGATCCGATTGTGAATCTCCGTTGGCCGTATACCAAGCCACTGAACCCATCGCTGTCGGAAGTCGCGCGCGAAGTGAATGGCCAGGCGCTTGCCGACGTGACCGATCCGGCGACAGGTCAGGTCATCAAGGCTGGTCAGCAGTTGCCCGGCTTCGCGTTCCTACGTGACGACGGCAGCACGCTGTGCGGCAACTGGATCTATTCCGGATCGTGGACTGAGGCCGGCAATCAGATGGCGCGGCGGGGTACGGATGATCCGTCCGGTCTCGGCGTTTTTCCGAACTGGGCGTGGTCGTGGCCGGCAAATCGACGCGTACTCTACAACCGTGCATCGTGCGATCCGTCCGGCAGACCGTGGGACGCGAGCCGACGTCAGGTTTGGTGGAACGAAGCTGCCGGACGCTGGGTTGGCAACGATGTTCCCGATTTCAAGCCTGACTCGAAGCCTTCAGATCATATGGGTCCATTCATCATGAACCCCGAAGGGACCGGGCGCCTGTTTGCACCGCTGACCGCCTTTCATGACGGACCGTTCCCGGAGCACTACGAGCCGATCGAGAGTCCGATCGCCAATCCGCTGCATCCGCAACAGTCGAATAACCCGGTGGCGAGAAAACCGACGCAGTCTGGCGAGAAGTATGGCGAGCCGGCCAACGGTTTCAACGTGATCTGCACCACCTACCGATTGACCGAGCACTATCACTACTGGACGAAGAACAACCCGATGAACGTGCAGCTGGTGCCCGAGCCTTTTATCGAGATCCCCCTGGAGCTCGCCAACGACCTCGCGATCAAAGGAGGAGACAAGCTGAAGGTCTCGAGCGCGCGCGGCTCGTACGTCGCGAAGGCGATGGTCACCCATCGGATCAAGCCGATGATGATCGATGGTAAGAAGACGTATCAGATCGGTATCCCGATCCATTGGGGCTATCGCGGCATCGCCGAGGACGCCGGACGGACAGATCTCGATCCGGTGAACGTGCTCAGTCCGGCAGTCGTCGATCCCAATGCGTATACACCGGAGTTCAAGGGATTCCTGGTGAAAGTCGAGAAGGCATAACGCCATCATGCCGAGCGGCACCTTACAGATTCGCGCCATCTCAGGCCACTCAGGTTCGGTGCCTGGTGCCGGCGCGCACCGTGAAGAGGAGGTGTGCAAGTACATCGACGTGACGACGTGCATCGGCTGCAAAGCGTGCGAGGTGGCGTGTGTCGAATGGAACGACATGCCGTTCGCCGAAACGACCTTCGACAACACCTACCAGACGATGCCGTCGACGGCGTGGAACTTCTGGAACCTGATCAAGTTCGACGAGCATCCGCGCGACGACGGGTCGATGATGTGGACGATGCGCAAGGACCAGTGCATGCACTGCGAGGACCCCGGGTGTCTTCGCGCCTGCCCGGCCGATGGCGCCATCGTCCAATACAGCAACGGCATCGTCGACTTCAATCAGGAGAACTGCATCGGTTGCGAGTACTGCGTGACCGGATGCCCGTTCGATATTCCGAAGTTCAATGCGAAGACCAAGAAGGTGTACAAGTGCACGCTCTGCTCGGATCGCGTGGGGCAGGGCCTCGAACCGGCATGCATCAAAGCATGCCCAACTGGATGTTTGAAATTTGGCACCAAGGTCGACATGGTGGCGCTGGCGGAGAAACGCGCGGCACAGTTGCGTGAGCATTCCGGATTTGCGAATGCAGGCGTCTACAATCCGTCGTCGGTGAGCGGCACCCACGTCGTCTACGTGTTGCACGATGCGACGAAGCCGGAAATGTACGGCGGGCTGCCGGCGAATCCGACGATTCCCGCGGCGTTCACGATGTGGAAATCATTCGCCAAACCCGTCGGGTTGCTGCTGGCTCTTCTCGCTGCACCGGTCGCCTTCTTCCACTACATCACGGAAGGTCCGAAAGAGGCGCAGCCACCGCTGCGCGGGGAACACGACAAATGACGACGGCGGTCGATCGCTTTGATGACGAAGCCCGCCGCCGGGTGAACGAGCACGGCCGAACCACGGTTCACGAAAACGAGCTCGTGCGGCATCCCGTGTACACGCGTGTGTTGCACTGGTCAGTTGCCATCTTTTTCCTGCTCGCGTTCCTGTCCGGCTTTGCGCTCTACACGCCGTGGCTGTTCCATGCGCTCACGCCGGTCTTCGGCGGTGGTCCGACGACGCGCCTGCTGCACCCGTGGTTCAGTCTCGGCTTCGTGGTGTTCTTTGCGCTGCAGTTACTCAACTGGCTCGATCCGATGTGGTGGACGCCGGCCGATTCGCGCTGGATCAAGCGGATCAAATCGTACGTGTCGAACGAAGAAGCGGTGGAAGCTGAAGATGTCGGCTTCTTCAATGGCGGCCAGAAGATGTACTTCTGGACGATTGCCGCGTGTGCCGTGATCTTCCTGCTCACGGGACTCCCACTGTGGTTTCCGCGACTCTTCGGTCGCCTCATCGTCGCGATCAGCTCGGTCCTTCACGACATCTCCGCGCTCGTGATGCTGGTTGGATTCATCGTGCACATCTATGAGAGCACCGCGCAGCAGCCTGGCACATTCCAGGCGATGACACGCGGCGTCGTCTCGAGACGGTGGGCGTGGACGCATCATCCGGCGTGGTATCGACAGGCGACCGGCCGCGATCCGCGCGCTGATTACGAGCGGGCGCTGGCCGGCGAGTCCGATCGGCGCTGACTTCATCACCCCGCTACCGCCAGTTGCCGGGGCGAAACCGCCCAGCTGCTATCTGCCCGCTTGCGGTGTTCATCCACGCGGACACCGCTCGCGCGAACTGTCGTCGCTCCGCCAGAGTTGGGTAGGCGCTCTCGTCCCCCGGCGAGCCAGACTTCGCCCGGTTGTAGCGCCTGATACGGTCGGCGGCGGTAATCAGCCGCGATGGATCTATCCCCAACTTTAGAAGCGTCACAGTGCCGATGGCATCGCACAAAAGCTCGAGATCCTTGAGTCGGCGACGATCTCGACTGGCGAACGCGCGGTTGTAATCATCGGCGACATATTCGTGCCCGATTTCGTGGGCCACCAAGGCCTGAAGTTCCTCCCCATCCAGCAGCGTGAGCACCGCTTGCGAAACCAGGATCGCTGTCCGTTCATAGGTTGCCAGCCTTGCGAACGCAAGGTCGACGACTTTGATTTCGTAGACCGAGCCCCGTTCAGTTCGCTCGAGAAACCGGGTCAGTCCGTCCAGCTTCCGGCGCGCCGATTCGTCGAAGTCGACCACCTCGCCTTCGGCAGGCAAACGACTCAGAAAAACCGCCCTGTCCGGTGCTGGCACCGGTTTCGGCGGGTTGGCGTCCAACCACTGGACGACGGCTCTCGGGTCAGTCGCCAGCAGGTCGCGTGGTGACGATAGGAAAGCCGGTTGTCCATACGCGTTGATGGAGACCAGCGCGAACGCCAGCTGCTGCAGAACAAGTTGTGTGTGTCGCATGAAGCGACACTGAACGCTGGCTCAGGAGCAAGTCCTTTGAGTTGAAACAGCAGCGTCAAAGAAGTGTGTGAGAAGCTTCTAAGAGGGTTCTGTGAGTGTCACCGTTGTTTGCTCCCACGAGAGGCGATATAGTTCGGAGCGTTCTTCCTAAACTTGGTGCCGGATAATCAGCGTGCCGGCAGGGTCCTCAATTCACGAATTTGGATCGTTTCGGCTGGATTCGGCCGAGCGGCTCTTGCTCCGCGCGGGTCAGCCCGTCTCGATGACGCCGAAGGCGTTCGACCTGCTGGTGTATCTAGTCGAACACGCCGGCCGGCTCGTCACCAAACAGGCGCTGCTGAGCGCCCTATGGCCTGACACCTTCGTGGAGGAGGCGAACCTCACCTTCACGGTATCCGCGCTTCGTAAAGCGCTCGGAGACGGCCAGGACGGCGAGCAGTTCATACAAACCGTCCCGACACGGGGTTACCGCTTCGTCGGTCCCGTCAGCAACGTTGGGATGGGTGCGGTCGTCGACCCTGAGGCGGCGGTCTCACAGCGAGACGGTCGAAAATCGCGATCGGTGCTCATCGGTGCCGGGGTGCTGTTGGCCGGCGCGGTCATCGGCGGTTTCGCGGGATGGAATCTGAAGCCATCACCGCATCCCACCACCCACGCAGTCGCCCGACTGGTACTGCCCGTGAGCGCCGATGAAGAGATTGCGACGGATTACCCAGCCGTCGCGGTGTCGCCCAATGGCGCGCACTTGGTGTACGTGATCAGACGCCATGGGATCCAGCAGTTGCACCTGCGCTCTTTAGACGGTCAGGTGAATAAGGTGCTCGCGGGTACCGAAGACGCCCGTGCGCCTTTCTTTTCACCGAACGGTCAGTGGGTTGGTTTCTTCGCGCAAGGCAAGTTGAAAAAAGTTCCGGTCAGCGGAGGTGCCCCCACGATTGTCACCGATGCTCCGAGTTCCTTTGCCAGTGGCGGAAGCTGGGCACCGAATGACGTCATCTATTTTTCGCCAGGTCAGCGCAGTGGGCTTTCTCAGGTTTCCGTCAGGGACGGTGGTACTCCTCAACCCTTCACGACGTTGCAACCAGGAGAGATTAGTCATCGATGGCCACAGGTCTTGCCGGGAGGGGAGGCAGTCCTGTTTACCTCTCGAACCGGCCCGGGGTTTGCTGAGCGGCAAGTGCAACTCCAGCGAGTATCGAGCGGTGAACGGCGGATACTGACGCAGGGCGATACCGGCTATTTTGTCCCAACTGGTCATCTGGTCTACGCCCGGCCCGAAACGGGGGCGTTGCTGGCGGTGCCCTTCGATCTAAAACGTCTGAAGGTTGGAACCGTCGCGCCCGTGACGATTGCAGAAGGGATCTTGACGGGCCCGGAGGGCGCGCACTATGCCTTCTCCAGCGATGGGTTGTTGGCGTACGTGACAGGCATAGACAACTTCGATGATCGGACACTGATTTGGGTAGACCGAAGTGGGAAGACGGACTCGCTGACTGTTCCCAGTCGTTCTTATGAAATGTTGCGGATATCGCCGCTCGGAACCCACGTGGCCGTCGGGACCCGGGGCGCAAAGTATGACGTGTGGATCCACGACCTTGCCCGAGGTCAGTCTACGAAGGTCATCTCGGAAGGAAGCGACCAAGCTCCCATCTGGACACCGGATGGCAAGAAGTTGACCTACCGCGCCACGCGCGATGGTACCAGAAACATTTTTTGGAGAAACGCCGACGGCAGCGGAATCGAAGAACGTCTTACGACAGGCGGAGGAAACCAGACCCCGAATTCTTGGTCGCCGAACGGAGAAGTACTTCTCTTCACGGATGTTTCGATGAGCCGCGACATCCTCGCCTACAAACGCAGCAGTCGGACGACAGAACCGTTTCTTGCGACGGCATCCAACGAGGGAATCCCACAATTCTCCCCTAATGGCAACTGGGTGGCCTACGTTTCCGACGAGTCCGGCCGTCAGGAGATCTACGTTAGGCCTTACCCGGGTCCGGGCGGAAAATGGCTAGTTTCCACCGACGGAGGGACGGAGCCAGTCTGGAATCCAAACGGTCGAGAGCTGTTCTACCGAAGCGGAACCAGGATGATGGCTGTGGACATCACGACCGAACGGGGATTCGCGCCGGGTAAACCCGCTGAGCTCTTCCGTGGGGACTATGTGCCGATTGGGGCCGCGGCAACAAACTATGACGTCTCCCGCGACGGGCAACGTTTCCTAATGGTGCAGCGGAGCGCGCGAGAGCACGTGACACTGATGCAGATCGTCGTCGTCCTCAACTGGTTCGAGGAGCTGAAGGGGCTCGTCCTCACGAAGTAGCAGCACATGTTCGCAACCCGTCTCATGCTGGTGGGAGTTGCGGCCGCGACGCTGACGGTCGCGCGAGCCGATCAGACGCCGCGGGCTGAATCAAGCGTCGTCCAATTCCGCAACGTCGCCGCCACCGCCGGTCTCCGTTTCACGCACAGCGATTCACCAGCAGGCAGCAAGTATTTCGTCGACAGTGCGCCAGGTGGCCTTGCCGTGTTCGACTACAACGGCGACCGACGTCCGGACATCTTTTTCACCAACGGCGCAGCAACTCCCTCTTTGCAAAAGACATCACAGATCCACTGGAACCGGCTGTATCGCAACGATGGCAGCATGCGTTTCACCGATGTGACTGACGCGGCCGGCGTGCGAGGTGTGGGTTACGCAATGGGTGCCGCCGCGGCGGACTATGACAATGACGGCCACGTCGATCTGTTCGTTGCCGGGGTGCGCGACAACCAGTTGCTGCGGAATCGAGGCGATGGGCGATTTGAGGACGTGACCAAACAATCGGGCATTACAAGCGGGGAGTGGGCAGTCGGCGGCGGCTGGTTCGACTACGACAACGATGGCCGGCTCGACCTGCTCGTGGTGAACTACGTCGAATGGTCAGTTGACGCCAATCGGTCGTGCGGCGACGAAGCGCGCGGAGTTCAGATCTTTTGCGATCCGCGCGTCTTCAAGGGCGTGCCCAATCGGCTGTATCGAAACAAGGGGGACGGCACGTTTGAAGACGTGTCCGCGAAGTCAGGCCTGCTCGCGCACATTGGGAAAGGGATGAGCGCAGCATTCGCGGATTTCAATCGCGACGGCCGCCTGGACATATTCGTGACCAACGACACTGTTCCGAACTTTCTCTTCAAGAACAATGGCGACGGCACGTTCACCGAGGATGCGCTCATGACGGGCATCTCGGTGACCAACTCCGGCCGTCCGATTTCCAGCATGGGCACCGACGCGCAGGACTACGACAACGATGGCTGGCCGGACGTGCATTTCACCGCGCTGACCGGCGAGACGTTTCCGCTGTTTCGCAACGATGGCCGCGGTGCATTCATCGAAGAGACTCAGGCGACCGGCCTCGGGCGATTGACGGTCAAGCGGTCGGGCTGGTGCTCGGTGTTCGCGGATGTGGACAACGACGGCACGAAGGACATCTTTACCGCCAACTCTCACGTCAATGCGCGCATCGGCGACTTTCAGGCGATCGCATTCAAGCAGAACAACAGCGTGTTTCTCAACGACGGTCGCGGACACTTCAGCGATGCGTCGGACGCGTCAGGTTTGAGTGCCGCCATTGCGGCGCACCGCGGCTGCGGGGTCGCGGACTTCGATGGCGATGGTCGCGTGGACGTTGCCGTCCTCACACTCGGCACGCCGGCCGAATTGTGGCGGAACGTCGCTACGACGAACAATCAGTGGGTGACAATCCGATTGGTTGGGACCAAATCGAATCGCGATGGCATCGGTGCTGTCGTACGCATCGGCAATCAGGTGCGGACAATGACGACGGCGATGGGTTACGCCTCCTCATCGCATGCCGGCCTGCATTTCGGCCTGGGCACGTCGGGTGGTCCCGTTCGCGTCGAAGTGGAGTGGCCATCGGGCACGAAGCAGGTCATAGAGGACGTAAAAGATCGGGCGATTGAAATAGTTGAAAAGTAACGCACCGTCACCCTAGTGGCGCGTGCCCGGACCATACAAAATGCGTCCCGGCCTTGCCGCGGTCACCGCGCCCTTCTCGAACACTATCTGTCCATTGATTACGACCAGCGAGACGCCTTCCGAATATTGGTGGGGCTGTTCGTACGTCGCGCGGTCGCGCACCGTGTCGGGATTGAAAACGGCGATATCTGCTTTCAGACCTTCTCGAATGACGCCGCGATCCAACAGTCCGAGCCGCTGCGCCGGGAACGAGGTCATCTTCCTGACCGCGTCTTCGAGAGTGATGACCTTCAGCTCACGAACGTAACGGCCGAGCACACGTGAAAAGGTGGCGTAGTTGCGCGGATGCGGGCTGCCCTCTCCGAACACCGGAATCCCGCCGTCGGACGCGATCATGGTCGCCGGGTGACGGAGCACTCGCTGCAGATCCTGCTCGTCGATGGCGTGGTAGATGCCTCCGCAGCCTCCGCGCTCGACCAGCCACAGAACTGTCTCGGCCGCGTTCGCCACTGTCGGCTCGAGCCCGCGGCCTTTCGTCACATCGCCGAGCCGTTTGCCATCGAGCGATGGATCAAATTGACAGTGTGATAGCTGCACGTTCTGCGGATCGCCGCCGCCACGGGCATCTCGCAGAAGCGCGATTGTCTCGATCAGGATCTCCTGGCGTGAACCAGCGGCCTGTATCCTCTTCAGTGTGGCTTCGCTTCCGCCCTCGAGCGCCCACGACGGCAACAGCGCCGCCGCGATTGAGGTCGCCGACGCGGTGTACGGATATTGATCAATCGTGGCATCGACGCCGCGTGCGCGCGCCTCGTCGATGAGGCGAAGCGTGTCGACGGTCTTGCCCCAGTTGGCCTTGCCGATGATCTTGTGATGCGTGACCTGGGTTGGCAGGCCTCCCTTTTCTCCGATCTCGATCGTCTCGCGCACGCTGTCGACCACTCTCGTCGTCTCTTCACGCATGTGCGAGATGTGAATGCCTCCCAGGGAACCGGCAACCTTGGCGAGCTCGATGACCTCGGTCGTGGGCGTGAACGTGCCTGGCACATAGAACAGTCCGGTGCTCAACCCGAAGGCACCGTCCGCCATGCCTTCGCGAACCAGCGACCGCATCTTGTCGACTTCATCCGGACTCGCCTGACGGTTCATCAGGCCGACCACCGTTTCACGCACGGATCCCTGGCCGATGAACGTGCCGAAGTTCACCGTGACATGTGTGGCCGCGACCTTGTCGAGAAACAGCTTGATGGGAATCGGCGACGAGCCGTCGGGTCCTTCGACGATCGAGGTGACCCCCTGACGGAGGTAGTTCTCGGCCGTCGGCACATCGAAAATCGTTCGTCGCGCGTGCGAGTGGATATCGATGAAGCCCGGGGCGATCACCTGTCCGCCCGCGTCGATGGTGCGGACGCCAGGTGCGTCGATGCGATACGCGATCCGCGCGATCGTGTCGCCCCGCACAGCGAGGTCGGCGCGATACCACGGGCTGCCCATGCCGTCGACGACCCGGCCGTTTCTGATCAGGAGATCGAATTCGGGCTGCTGTGCCCGAGGAACGATCGCAGCCGCAGCGAGAGCGGTGGCCACGACGGTCAGGAATCTCAGGCTTCTACGCACAGAGCGCGGAGAATACCAGTTTTGCGCAAAGATCTCAGAGTGCGCGGAGAAAAATGACGGCGGTCACCTTCCTTCTGCATAACAATCACTGAAGAAGGAGGGTGGCGCCATCCCCTCTCCGCACTCTTGGCGCTCTGCGGGATCGGTTTTCTCAGCGGCCCTCGAGCGGCTAACGCGCGAGGAGCATCACTAACAACCACTGATCCGCCGCGGAAAGCCCGGCGGGAAGACCCGCCCGTCCTCGTAAAGGGAGCAGTCACTGTCGCGACGTCCCCACGGCAGGCAGCGACGACGGCAAGGTGGCGCGACCCAGAACGGTCAGGGTGAGTGCACCCTCTTCATGGAGAACGATCCGTAGCCGGCTTCGTGCAAGCTGAACAGGTCGGTTGCGAGTGTCCCGTTGCAACCGTCTCCGTCTTGTTCTTCCTGCCATCGCGTACCTGACTCTCAGATCCATCCCGGGATAGCACGGTTGTTCATTATTGCACTGCGCGCCGCACGGCTTCCTGTTTAGACTTCGGCCCGTTCCGAATTACACGGGCGAAATCGTTGATCGCGGACGAGAGAAAACGAACCTGTTCATCGTCCTTCCTCACTCAAGGGAATGCAAATTCGGAATGCGTGCACGGAGGCCCAAATGGATTGGATCCCTCAAATTCAGAATTTTCGGGACACCGTTGAGCGTGCAAGGAGGGTCAAGATCCTCAAAAGGCGTGTAGTGAGCGCCGATCGTGTCATTGGCCCGTTGCTGTTGCTGCTGTGCGCCGTTTCCCGGAGCACTGAGGCTGCACCCGACCGCTGCGGCGGAACCGTGAATGTTGGCGCGGGCACATATCACGAGATCCTCGTGCCTGGCGCGAACGAGACGCTGGCCAACGGGATGAATGCACGTGGCGACGTGGTCGGGGTGTATCGCGTCAATAGCGATAGCGGCCACGGATTTCTGTTTCGCAAAGGAGATCTGCTTACCTACGATTTACCGGGCGCCCTCTCAACCGCGTTCGTCGACATCAATGATGCCGGGGCAATCCTTGGCTACTCGGTGTTCCGGACCGAGGGTTCCAATGATGTTTTGAGTGTCTTTTTGTACGGGGGCGGTTCACCGCGCATTATCTCGCTACCCAGTGCCGAATGGGTCACACCACGAGCGATTAATAATGCCGAGACGATCGTCGGCATTATGTACGCTGCGGGGAAACAATCCTCGTTCGTGCTGGCAAAAGACGGCACGTTCGGGCTCATAGAGTTCCCGGGCGCGGCGGAAACGCTGGTCACCGATATTCGGACGTCGGGCGCGATTATTGGCCTCGCGCGGCTGCCCGACAGTAGTCAGTTTTTCTCGTTCACGCTATCCCACGGCGAGTTCTCAGTCCTCTTTCCGTGTTCAGCCGGGTTCGAGCCGAGCGGCTTTGTTGGGACGACCGCAGCCCTCTGGGGAACCACTCGATGGCCGAACCTACCTTCCTACGGGTATGTGGGCTTTCTCGAGAGTCCGAAAGGTCTGATCGTTGTCGATTACCCCGGTGACAATGCCACCACTATGGTTGGCGCCAACGCGGCCGGAGAAGCCGCCGGGCGATTCGCGGACGAGAATGGTCAGCACAGCTTCTTCTATTCGCCGAGGTAGATGATGGGAGCCTCTCCGCGGCTCTTCAATGCATCGCTCTCGGCTGCGTCGTGAGACCCGCCCGACCAACGAGCGGCGGTCCTATTTGTGTGTATTGCCCGCATGCCAGAAACGTGAAGGGGGGTGAATTGGCAGCGGTGCTTCAATCCGCGTCGGCCAAAAAGGGCTCCCGATGGGGATCCCCGGGAGGGTTCCATGTTCAAAAATCTCAAACGGTTTGCGTGTCCTGCGCTCATGCTCACGTTCGCAGTCGGACTTAGTCCCTCGTGCTGATTGCACAGCATGATCCTGATCGCTTTTCGCCTGGCGGACGCAGTTTTCTCACGACGGACGAAGAGTGATCCGGCGTGATCGAGGCGACCGACATTCTGGGAGACGGCTGGTTCCTTCTCGACGTGCAGGAGCCCATCCGTCGCTAAGAGCTGGTCTACTTCGGCGCGGTGATCACATTGGTCGCTGTCGCCGCGCGTCGCTCCTCGTCAGCCTTTCGCAACTCCTCTGAACGCGCCAGCAACGGCGCCGCCTTGTCATGCTGACTCGTTGCTGAGTACGCGCGCGCCAGTTGCATGTGCAGGCTTCCATCGGAATCAGAAGAGAGCTGTTCCTGCAGTAATGGAATGGCCTCCGTGTAGTGACTCGTCTGCAAGTACGCGCGGCCGAGCGCGAGCTTCATCCGGGAATTGTTGGGATTGCGGTCGACGAGCTGCTTCAGAATCGGCAGGGCCTCGTCGGCGCGCTGCAGTTGCGACAACGCCTGCGCCTTCACCGTCAACAACCGCACATCGTCCGGATACGCCTTCAGCAGCGGCGTCAAAGTGGCGAGCGACGCTTCGTAGTCGCGCGCCGAGTAGTAGGCAGACGCCAATTGATACTGCACTTCCGGTTGCTGCGGCGCGAGGCTAACTGCCGCTTTCAGCTCCGCTACCGCATCGGTGTGGCGCTCTTGCGCCTGAGCCACAGCGGCACGCACCGATCGGCGTTCGACTGAATCCGGCAGCGTGTCGAGACGCATGAACGCAGCAAGCGCGAGTTCGTTTGCCGCACGCGCCGTCCAGTAGCGTCCCTCGGCATCCGACGCCTTCATGGCGGCCTCGAGCGCTGCATCATAGCGGGCAGCGCGGAACTCACAGAGCGCGCGTCGCGCGACGCAGTCGTCGGCGCTCATGTCGATCTTCCCGCGTTCGGTCACTGCCCACTGCGTGTGTCCGCTGCGCTCGTAAATGCGCGCCACAGAGTCGTGAATATTCGCCATGGACGGCAGCGATTCGAGTGCCGCGCGGTACAACGTGAACGCATCCGTGAGTTGTCCGTTCTCGAGCAACGCGTCGGCAGACAGCAATGCGCGCCACGGCGCATCTGCTGGGCTGGTGAATGTCGACAGCGCGTTCTGTTTGATGACGTTGTATCCCTGTCCCAGCTCGTACCAACCGCGTGGGTTGCGTGGTGTCGCTTGGGCGGCAGCGCGAAGCTGCGCGAGCGTGTCAAGTGCGGTCGGGTTTTGCTGTTGAGCGACTGCCGCCACGACGGCGAACGACGCCGCCGACAGGAACCCGTGAATCATGGCGCGATGTAGGTGGTCTTCACCGTCGTGTAGAACTCGGCCGCGTAACGGCCCTGCTCGCGCGGACCGTAGCTCGATCCTTTACGGCCGCCGAACGGCACGTGATAGTCGACACCAGCAGTCGGGAGGTTGACCATCACCATGCCGTACTGCGCATGGCGCTTGAAGTGCGACGCGTGCTTCAACGACGTGGTGACGATGCCGGATGAAAGACCGGTGTCGGTGTCGTTGGCAATGGCGAGCGCCTCGTCGTAATTCTTCGCGCGAATCACGCAGGCAACCGGCCCGAAGATCTCTTCGCGCGAAATGCGCATCGAGTTATTCGCGTCGACGAAGAGTGTCGGGGCCATGTAATAGCCATCGGTGGCTCGCTTGACACGCTCGCCGCCAGCAACCAGTCGCGCCCCTTCGCGTTGACCGACGCCAACGTATTCCAGATCGGTATCGAGCTGCGGTTGTTCAACTACTGGACCGATTTCGGTCCCCGGCGTGAGCGCGTTGTCGACCTTCAGTGTCGACAATCGTTGGGTGAGTGCTTCGACGAACCGATTGTGAATCCCTTCGGTCACGATGAGGCGTGATGAGGCCGTGCAGCGCTGGCCGGTCGAGAAATACGCCCCCTGGACCGCGACGTTGACCGCGGTGGCGAGATCCGCATCATCGAGCACCACGAGCGGATTCTTGCTGCCCATCTCGAGCTGCACCTTCGCCATCCGCGCGATGGCCTTTTGCGCAATGCTGCGGCCGGTTTCCATCGATCCGGTAAAGCTCAGCGCCGTGATATCCGGGTGGTTCACGATCGTGTCGCCGACGACCGACCCGGTTCCCATCACGAGATTGAACACGCCGGCGGGAACGCCGGCGTT
>Ga0105249_10003045_pt1 | contig 14467 bp, 8 predicted proteins | sample KBSS44metaG_FD_81522 | JGI IMG/M metagenome (GOLD analysis project Ga0105249, IMG submission 81522) | Switchgrass rhizosphere microbial communities from Kellogg Biological Station, Michigan, USA - KBS S4-4 metaG | ecosystem: Host-associated > Plants > Roots > Rhizosphere > Soil | place... | reverse complement strand
CATTGCGGATGGCGACGAGATTCGCATCTTCAACGCCCTCGGCGACGTGCGATGCAAGGCGACGCTTGGCGGCTGGATTCGCCGGGGCGTCGTGTCGCTGCCCAAGGGAATCTGGCGCCGGCACACGATGAACGGTTACACCGGCACGTCGCTCGTGTCCGATGCCCTCACCGACATCGGCGGCGGCGCCTGCTTCAACGACGCACGGGTCGAGGTGGCACGGGTGTAGGCGGACCTGAAGGTCCGCCTCTCCGATTCGTCGAGGCCTCTAGGATTCGTAGAGGCGGGTCTTTAGACCCGCCTAATAGCTAAAGAAGAAAATCAGATCCAGCCCGCCGCGTTCGACGCGCCGGAATGAATTCCGCTGCTGTGAACCCCCGGCGTCGGACACCGTTCCCTGCAAACGAAGGAAATTCGTCAGCTGATACTCAAGAATGAATTCGGTTGCCTGTTCGGCACCGAACCCCTGACGCAGGCGGACGAACAAACCCTTGCTTACCTGCTGCCCGAGCGTAACGCTCGGTCCAAGTCCGTTCTCCCCGGCCGCCTGGATGTCGAACTCGTCGAGGTTGAGCGCGCCTCCGATCGCTTGCGACAGCCCTGACGCCAGAAATCCCCCGGCCAGTTCCTGCGCGCGGACGGCGAGCGCGACCTGCTGCCCTTCACCGAGCTCGTTGGTCGGGATACCGAAGATGATGAGCGACAGGATGTCCGACTCGTCCTGAGGTGGATTGCTGCTGAACGACAGTTCCGGCTGCCGCACCGAGCCGCGCACATGGACGAACGTGTCCACACCCTGGATCAGGCGATGCGCGGTGAGGTCCAGCAACGGATCGATGATTTCGTTTCCCTGGAACCGGATGCGGCCGTCCCGCATGATGTCGAACCGGCGCCCCTGAAACGTGTAGGTGCCACGGACCGTGTTGACCTCGCCGATCAAACGGAGTCTCCCGCCAGACGGCTTCTCGATCGACACCGCGCCACCGACGTAGGCGTTCATGTCGCCGACATTGATAGGCGCGTTCGCAGGCTTGATGTTGTTTCCCTTGAGCAGCAGGTCGCCCGGAATCGCGAGGCCGAGCCGAAGCTCCAACGCGTCGAACATACCCGGCAGTTCAGGGGTCGTCGGCTCAGGACCCGCCGAATTCTCGGGCGTAATCTCGGTCGCCGTTGTCGAGTACGCGCTCCGGCTGCTCGCGATCCGGAGCACGTCTGCCACATCGATCGTGCCGGGCCCCACTTCGATTGAGCCTTCCACCTTCGGTGCGCGCACCGTGCCGGTAATGTGCACGTCGGTGTCGAACTTCAGGTCCGCCGTGCTATTTGCCGCGATTTTGAAGTCGTCGGACTGAACCTTGACGTCGACTTCTCCAACGGAACGTTCGTGTACGGCGAGGCTGCCGCCGATGGTCATCGGTTGCTTGTTCTTGTCGAGGATCCGGAATTCGCTGATCGTGACCAGGTCTGGCTTGAGATCGATCTTGGTGTCCAGACCCGAGTAGGACGTACCGAGATCCGGAATGCGGAACGCGCCACCCTTGATATCGACTGCCCCATCCAGGTGCGGGTCGTAGCCCGATCCCGTCACTTTGAAGTTCGCCTGCAGTGTGCCCGTGACATTGGTGACGTAGGGGACAAAGCCCTGAATGACCCCCAGGTTGACCTGGCTGGTCGCCACCTCGATGTTGATGGCCTCATCGGCCGGGGGAGCCATGTGCTCGCCTTCCATCTCGCGCGGTGTCGGCCGGAACAGTGAGGTCGGCGCAAATCCCTTTGCCGTGAGATACGCCTGCGGATCCTGCTCCAGCCGGACGTCCAGATTCACCCCGCTGCCGGCATAGTCAACCTTGCCCGTGAACGACATGAACTTGAAATCGCGGAACGCTCCGTCGTTCAGCGTGAAATCCGCGGCGACGCGAGGGGCAGCGGTCGTTCCCGCAACGGTTGCATTTGCGTTGAGCCGTCCGGCAAGCCGCTGGTCGCCGAGCGCAAGCGCGTCGAGTTGCGCGACGTCGACGTTTTCAGCCTTCACGTGCAGCGTCTCGTCGGCGGATCCGATTGCCCCCTGCGCCTCGATGCGCTGATCCGCATTGACGAGCTTGATGTCGTCGATCACCACGCGGTTGTTTCCGTACTGGATCGTCGGATGCGACGCCGGATCCGTCTTCCACACGACGTTTTCGCTCTGCAGCGCAAGGCTGCCAACGTGCACTTCGCGGTGATCCGTGTGGAGTAGTGCGGAACCCGCGGCCGTGAGCTGACGAACGCCCTGCTTGGCCGTGGCGTCGAACTCGAGCTTCTGCTGCGTGTAGGTGGTGTCTGCCGTCAACTCGTTCACTTCCTGGCCGCCAACTTTCAGGAAGGTTGCATTCGTCTTCGCGTGAACGATGGCGTCGGCAGGCTTCAACGCGGGCAGCGTCACGTCGAACGTGCTGTCGAGGTCGAGTGCCGTGTTCTCACCAACTCCCAGGTTAGCGCCATCGAGCATGCCGGACGCTTTCAGCGCCTGACCATTGCCGGTGACCGTCGCATCGACCGTTCCGGCGCCCTTGAGATCGTTCTGGCCGAACACGCGTCCGAGCCGATCGAGTGACGGCGTCTCGACGTGCAGAACCAGATTGGACGATCCCGTATCGTTCAATGCGATCGGCCCCTGCCCTTTTACGTGAATGTCTGGACCATCGACGACCAGTTCCGTCAGATTGCCGGAGCGGTCCTGATACATCCCGTTCACGACCGCCGTGTCGATGTCGATTCCGCCGATGGTGGACTGGCTCATGTCGACGCGGCCCGAAACGTCGATCGACTCGGGAGTGACGCCGTTGGCGTACTCCCGAAGCGCGACATCGACGTCAACGGTGCCATTCACCCGTCCAGCGATGCGGGTATCGCCGGAAATGGCCGACGGATCCAGCCCCATGATTTCGCCGTTGGCGACAATGTGCGCGTTGCCCTCCGCGAGGTTCGTGGTGAACTGGAAACGCGGCGTGTGCGCCCGGAATATCTCGGAATCGACGAGCGTACCATTGGCGTCGATCCTCAGCGGATATTGGCCGCCGCCGCTTCCCTTCACATCGACATCTCCGTTCAAGCGGCTCTCATACTTCGCCGTGTCGAGCACGGGAATGTTGAAGCCGTGGCCGAGCTTCTGAAGGTCCAGGTTGCTGACATGTCCCTTCGCCGCATACTCGGGCGCACCGCCGCCGACGCGGAAGGAGCCGACGGTCCCCGCCCCCAGCGTGGCATCGGCGAGCATCGATTCGTCCAGGGTGAGATCGCCGGAGAACACCGGACCACGGCCCATCAGCGCGTAGCGGAATTGAAGGGTGCTCGCAACACCGGGCGCTTTCAGCTGTGGTGGCAGGTTGCGCAGATCCACATGCGTAGCGCGGCCGGTCAGGTCAAGCCGTAACGGACTCGCGGCCGCGATGGTGCCCTTCGCGGTGGCGCGGCCGCCATAAGCCGATGCACTGCCATCGACGGTGATCGTCGGCCAGTTGATGCGCCCTCTTGCCACCACGTTGCGCGCTTCGTAGCCGACGACCACCGCACGCTGCGCGTTGATCGCGTACGTTCCTCTGAACGGGTGGTTGTTCGAGGGCAGCTCGAGGTCCACCTTGCCACGACCGGTGACATCGGTCTTGACCGCTGCGCCGCGGACGAGCGGGCCGACGTTGAAGTGCTGGGTCTGCACATCGCCCGCGACACGCCGTTCCGGACCAAGGGTATCGACCGTCAGATTTCCCGCAATCTGGCCGACCTGCTTCTCACGCGCATTCAGCTGCACGTCGAGCCGATCGGCGGGCCCGCTGGCATTGATCTCGAAGGCCGGCTGCAGGTTCTCGTACGGGCGCAGCGCCGGCAGCACGTTCGCCAATTCGCCGACGGAGAACTTGTCCGATGACGCCTTGATGTTGATGACCGGATTGCCGCTGTCGAGAGCTCGGATCGATCCGCCGGCCCGTAACGAGGTCTCTTCCGTCCGGAGCGACAGGTTCTCGATCGTGACACTGTCCTCGTGACGGCGAATGATGCCGGACAGATCATTGATTCCGAAACGAGGGTTGCTACCGCGCAGCGCGATGTGCCGCACGTCGACTTTCAACTCATTTGCATCGCTCGACACACCGAGTGACGCGTCGATCTTCTCGATAGCCGTTGGGACGTTGACGCCGGAAGTGCCGACCGGGTCTCCCGGCTGTGATTCGAGGTACAGGGTGCCCTCGCTGATGCCGATTTCCCCGATCTCGATCGGCTTCCGATTCCGCGGCTTCTCGGGCGTCTGCGCTCTGATCAGATCGACGAGATTCCACCCGTTATCCGTCTTCTCGAGATGCAGCGTTGGCTGATTGAGCCGGATGTGATCGAGCACGACGTGGTCACTCAGGAAGGTGAGGAAGTTGTAGTCGAGGCCCACGTCCTTGAGCGCCACAACCTGTTGGCCGTTCACCGTGACGTCGACGTCTTCCATCTCGACGCCAAAGAAGAGATTCCCGTCCAGGCGACCAATGCTCAAACGGCCGTTTACGTAGTCGTCGGCCTGGCGGACGATGAAACCGCGCAGCCACTCCTTGAACCAGGTCGTCTGCGACACGATCACCGCCATCGCCGTCACTCCGACGATCAGCGTGGAGATGAACGCGACGACTTGGAGGAATTTGCGTGCGACCGTCATGACCCTACACCCCTGGAACCACCTCTAGAACGCCTGACCAATGCTGAAGTGAATACGCCACGCGCGCGTTTCCGGCTTGCCGTTGACCTTCAGGTTTGGAATGCGATTCAGCTGATAGCCGAAGTCGATACGTGCTGGACCGACAGGGGTGAGATATCGCAGACCTGGTCCCACGGCGTACAAGAGACTCGTCGGGACGTCGACAGATCGGTCCGACACGTTCCCGAAATCGAAGAACGCGACGCCTCCGAGCTTGCCGAATAACGGTTTGCGGATTTCGGTCGAGCCCTCCAGCATCGACAACCCGCCGATCGGAAAGCCGAAACCGCTCAGCGGGCTGACTTCGAAGCGACCCCACCCACGGACGCTCGATGCCCCACCGAGGAAATAGCGCTTGAAGAAGGGCACGCTGGTCTCGCCACCCAGTGCGTCTATCGTGCCCGCGTGAATGCGGTTCGCCCAGACGAAGGACCGACCGACGCGCAGGTATTGCCGCGCTTCGCCGCTCACCTCCCAGTAGTTGTACGTGCCCCACAACCACTTGCCTGCCTGTTCGACGTGTCCCGACAGCACATAGCCCTGATTGGCGTCGAGCAGGTTGTTCGTCGTATTGCGATTCACGTCGAATGCAATCGCTCCCATCGTGCCGCGCGTCGTACCGCGTGGATCCAATCCGAGCGCAATCAGATCGTCCCGAATGCTGAAGTCCTCGAGGCCCGCATTCGTGATGGAGCTACGCTGAAACTCGTTGATCAGCGACACCGTCCAGTAACTCTGCGAGTTCGCCTGATGACGGATCGAGGCGCGGCCGCCCAGCGATTTCAACGAGTAGACCGGTTCGACCGCCTGCCAGGCGCGGCCCTCGAAGTTCAGCGAGTAATGACCGGTCAGAAAAAAGGGCTCGGTGTAGTCGAGCCGCACACCACGATCGAGCGACGACCATTTCGTTTCGACACCAGCGTGCCGGGCGCTGCCGAAGAAATTCAGATGATCCCAGCGCAGCATCGCTCGCGCCTTCTCTTCCGACCCGTAGCCGATTCCCGTCGTCAGCCGCTGATGCTTTGCTTCAGCCACGGTGACACGCGTCGGCACGTCAGGCGATTGCGCGGTCTTGTCTTCCTTCGACTCGATGTTCGCGAACTGGAACAACTCCATCCGATACAGCTTTCGCTGCGACTCGCGCATCTCGCGTCGCGAGAAGATGCCGCCTTCCTGGTACGACAGCTGGCGGCGGATGATGTTTTCTTCGACGCTCTTCTGACCGTCGATTTCGATCGGGCCGAAATGCGCGAGCGCGCCAGGCGTCGCCGCGAACGCGACGTTGACCCTCTTGTCGCCGAGACCCTCCTGAGAGATGTCAACCTCCGCGTACGGATAACCGTGATCGCGCAGCGCGTTGAGCGCACGCTCGCGCGACGCCACCGCGAGCTGGCGATCCAGCGGTCTCTTCGGCTGCAGTGGCAGCGACTCACGCAGGCTTCGTTGTTCGTCGGCTGAGAGCACATCGAACCCGGTCAGATCGACGTCTGCAACCAGCGTCGGCATCCCTTCGGAGATGTGGACGACGACGTCGACCTGGTCCTGCTGGTCATTGAGCTTCACGTCGAAGGAGGCGACGCGCGCGTCCGGAAAGCCGCGATCGCGATAGAACGCCTGGATGCGTTCCAGATCGGCTTCAAACATCCGGCGATCGAAATAGGCTTTGTGCCCCCAGGGCAGACGCGATCCGCGTTTGGTCTGCAGCGCATTGGCCAGCGCGGTCTTGTCAACCTGCTCGACGCCCTGGAAATCGAGCTTGTGAATCTGGATGTCACCCTCCTCGCGGCACCCGGCGAGGAACAGGGCAACGAGAGGGATCAAAAGGGTAAGCGGATGACTTGCTCGGGGCATGGCCACACGGCAAGTCCACACGCCGTGCCAGAACCGTTAGCTGGGGCTGGGGACTCGGGACTAGGGGCTACGGAAGAGCTGACAACGCGCCTTCCCCAGTCCCTAGTCCCTAGTCCCTAGTCCCTAGTCCCTAGTCCCTAGTCCCTAGTCCCTAGTCCCTAGTCGTTACTGCGGGTCGCCCACTTGCGACTGCGAGCATGATTCCGAGGCCGATCGCGATGATTGCGCCGATCGCGAGCCAGACGCCTGGTATCTGCCGCAGGATGCCTGCCTGCCACAGCGCGAGTCCGGCGCCAAGCAGCAGGATGAAATAGCCGATGAGGTAGATCTTCAAGAATCTCATGGAGGAATCGGCTGCAGGAAGAATGCCCGTAGGTATCGGGGTATCGCGTTTCAGGCGTGGTCTAGGTTTCAGGGGCGACTGAATCCAAATCACCCCTGAAACCTGAAACCTGACACCCGTAGCTACTGAATAGTCATCTGCACAATGTGCGCGCGACGGTTCATCGCGCGGCCTGCGTCGGTGCCGTTGTCGGCGATCGGACGCTCTTCGCCATAGCTGACGGTGCGCATGCGGCCGGCAGCGATGCCACGATTGAGCAGATAGTCTCGAACCGCATTGGCCCGTCGTTCGCCGAGCGACAGGTTGTACTCCGCGGTGCCGACGCTGTCGGTGTGCCCTTCAATCGTCACCGTCAACATCGGATTCGCCTGGAGTGTCATCACCGCCCTGTCGAGGATCTGGATCGCATCCGGCCTCAACGTCGACATGTCGAAGTCGAAGTGCACGTCCTCGAAAGTGATCGGCGCGCGACGCATGACGGGGATGGTGATCGCGTTGGTCGCCGTGCCGCCGCGGCCGTCGGTCGCTGTGACGGTGAGCGGATAGTTGCCTTCCTGGTTCGGCGCGGTCCACGTCGTGTTGATGCCGGTCTGCGCGCTGAAGGTGCCCGCCTGCGCGCTCCATGTGTAAACAATGATGTCGCCGTCGGCGTCGGTGGCGGGCGAGCTCAGGTTCGTCGTCTGTCCGGGTTCGAGCGTCGCCGGATTGGCCTGGATCGGCCCGTTGAACGTGGGCGGCCGGTTCGCCGGAGGCGGTGTCGGTGCCGGAGCCGGTGGCGGCGGCGGAGCGGGTGGCAGTGGTTGAGCAACAGGCGCTGGCGGTGGCGGAGGTACAAACGCCTTCACGCCGGGATGCCAGCCGATCCGCACATCCCATCCCCACGACTGGTTCGTCATCTCGCGGCCAGCAACGACATGCGTGCCGGTGTCTCCACTGAACTCGCCACCGCCGTACACGAAGACGCCGTTTCTCGCCTGGAAGACGGCGCCGAACTTGACCGACTGGAAATCAGGAATCTTGCTCGCCAGCGGCGCGATGCTGCCGTCATCGCCACGATACGGCGGCTGACGCAGCACGACGTTGTCGCTGGTCGGCAGCTCGCCGACCCATTCGGCGAGACCGCGCAGGCGTGAACGGCTGCCGATGATGCCGCCGAGTCCCCATGTGAACCCGTTCGACAGATCAAACGGATCCGGATCGGCGCGGAAGACGCCGCCGATCGTCGCGGTCAATTCAACCTTCTCCGCGATCTCTTTGCTTCCGACTCCGTCGATGTGGAAGGCGAAATCGCTCGTGCCGCCCCACTGCGTCCCGCTTGGAAATTCGAGTACAGGACGAATCGCGAGGCTCGCGCCGTCGTCGCGCGATTCGGAGAGGATGCTCCACTTCGCGCCGGCCACTGGCGTACTGCCAAGCGTCTTCGAAAAATTACGACGCAGGTAGGGATAGTTCTGGTCGACGCCAGCGAAGACAGGATCAGACGGCGAAAACACGGGATCCCGAACGCCACGTCGCAAGCGAACGACTTTGAACGAGCCGAAGACTTCGACCCGATTACTGAGACCGAACGCCGCAGTCAATCCGATGTTGTTCACATCGGTGAGGCCCTGTCGCTCGTCCCAGTTCGCGCGAAAGAGCTGGACGGACGCTTTGTGCCTCACCAGCGTTTCGGCCGTCGGTACAAACCAGAGACCCGTGTCGCCGAAGAACGTCGGCAGCGCGGGTCTGGTCTCGGAGGTTTCCTGGGGGCTCGTCGGAGCGGGCTGATTCGGCGAAGGGGACGTCTGCGCCGCGGCGGGGGCCACGCCTACCGCGGCGAGGAGCAAACCGCAACACACAATGCGCACGTGCACACCTCAGATCGGCGAGTCGAATCGAGTCGTGCCGCGTGACGGTGTCGTCAGTCCGCGCGGCGAGGCTCCGCGCCGGAAGCGGAAGCCGCGCTCACAGTATTCACATCTCCTGCCGCGGGGACAACTAGACGGCCTCGGCCGCCACGGCTGATTTGACCGCCCTTACGACCTGCGTTGCGGGCTTCGTCAGGAGTCCATTCGTGCGCGGTGCCTTTTTCATGCGCGGCGCGGCCGCCCTTGCTGGCAATCTCGCGCTGTTTTTCGGGTGACATCGAAGCAAAACCACGTCGTTCCTTCCGCATTGCGTCCACGGCGATCCTCCTCGGGGGGGAAGCGTTGATGCCAAGCGACCAGTGGCCGTTCCACCGACGCTGTGCGCGCGACCTACAAGGCGGATGCCACCCCGGCAGAAAATTTCATGCATTTAAGTGACTGATCGACCGCGACTTACCCCCACCCATGCCAGCGACCATGGGGCAAAACTGACGTGGATCCCTACAGTTGAGGTTGTTCGGCGTGAGGTTTCTATACGGCCTGCTGTCTAAATCAACGGCGAACAGGTTGATCTGACGGCAAGTGTCCGCACGAACGGCGAGACGTTGTACGATCCCGACGATGGCCGATTGCGATCCCACACCTGCTGCGACCCAACCTCCCGCCGGCAATAAGAGCGGCCGGATCGTCCACTGCGTCAAGTTTCAAAAGGATCTCCCCGGACTGGACGCGCCGCCGTGGCCCGGCGAGCTCGGGCAGCGGATCTACGAGAACGTCTCCGTGCAGGCGTGGAAGATGTGGGAGGACCGGATGAAGATGATCCTCAACGAGTACCGGCTCATGCCGTGGCAGAAAGAGGCGCAGGAACTCATCGCCCGGCACATGGAGGATTTCTTCTTCGGCCAGGGCGCCGCGCTGCCGCCCGGATACGTCCCTCAGCAGACGAAGTAATCAAACGACGGCGATTTCACGATCGATGATGAAGCGCAGCTTCGCGTGCGCTGCTCGCAGCGCCTGCTCGACGGCCAGTGGTGTCGGCGCGTGCGCGAAGATGAATCCGAGATAGCTTTTCCCTTCCGGCAGTGGAGTCAGCTTCGTGTCCGGTTTTGCGGTGATCGTCACATCGATGATGGCGGGCACGCGGCGTGCTTCGCTCGCACCTTCGACGCCTTTGTAAATGCCACGTCGGGGAATCGGGATCATCATCACGCCCGACGCGGCGCGCTCGCGCGAAAACCGCGAAACATCCTCACCCAGCGTGTGGCGCAGCAGCACCTCTTCGAGCGAGACCTGCCCATGAGGCGAAACGAACCGCAGCGCCTTCGAACAAAGCCCACCGATTGGACGCGCGGCGATCTCGAGAACGTAGACGCCCTGCTCATTCACACGGCACTCGGCGTGAAGCGGCCCATGGCGCAATCCCATCGCAGAGGCCCCCGCCGCGACCGTCGAAACGATCTCGGACTGCAGGTGCTCCGGCTCGCGTGATGGCGCAAGATAGATGGTCTCCTCGAAGAAGGGACCGTCGAGCGGATCGGGCTTGTCGAAGATCGCCAACAGCTGCAGGCGTCCATTCGTCAAGACGCCCTCGACCGCGTACTCCCTCCCCGGAATGAACGATTCAATCAGCAGCGTACCGTGAGCTTCATCACGCTCCGCTCGTATGTCCGGCTGCTCGACCAGCGCGCGGAGGCGATTGAAGGCGCTCACGAACTCGCACGTGTTGTTGGCTCGAATGACGCCGCGGCTGCCCGACATGGCCAGCGGCTTGAGCACCACGGGATAGCGCACGCTCAATGAAATCTCCGCTGGATCCTCCGTCACTGAGACCGGGCGAAACGCAGGAACGGGCAGGCCGGCCGCCTCGAGCATCTTCCGGCTCTCGAGCTTGTTGCGGCTTGCGAGCGCCGACGCCGGCGGGTTCCCGGGAAGGCGAAAGGCCTCGTGCACCCGCGCCGCGATCGTGACCGGCTGGTCGCCGACGGCAATCACGCCATCGGGAGGCGCGGGGCGCATCGCGTCGACAATGCTGCGAAGCGAGGCGGCCTCGTCGTGAAATCGAATCGGGATCGCCTGGTCCCACCAGGGGTCCTCGAGTTGATCGCAGCGGTCGCTGGCAAACACGAGACGGACGCCGAGCGTGGCGGCGGCCTCGCCGAACGATCGAATCTGATAACCCGTGGTGGTCGCGATGATGAGGACGCGCTTCACACGAGTCGCATGTCCTCGGTCGACGGTTCCGCGCAGCAGTACCAGTTTTCGGAGAGTATCGGAACCGCTCGTTGCGGAGACAGAGTCAGGTGGGGCCGCGACTCACGCCGGGAACGTCTCACGTGAGTCGTGGCCCCACCTGACTCTGTCCCCTCGAAGAAATCGCGGATCGCGTCAAACATCTCAGCTCGCGGAACATTCGGATTGTTTCCAACCCGTCGCATCACCTGCTGCTGCAGCGCGTCGACGCGGGAATCCGGATGGCGCCAAGGCCACGTCAGCGACCCGGGATCGAACTCCCCGATTACGGACTGAACACCCGGCAGCTCCAATAATGGCGAGTTGTTCGTGATCAACAACCGAATGGCAAGCTGAATGGGCGCGACCTGCTCCACGAGCTCGAGCTCATCGAGGGTTTGCAACAGCTCGTCGTACCCTTCGAGCGTCGTCCACGGCGTGAACGCGACAAACGTCGGCGCGAGCGTGATCCCAGCCTCGCGACAGAGGTGAACGGCCGCCAGGAAATCTCCGCGCGTGTGGCCCTTGGCCAAATACTCCAGGACCCTGTCGTCAATCGATTCGACAGCACTTGTAATGAACAGGCAGCCGGTCCTGGCCAGCACCGGAAGCAGCGATGCGTGTTTCAGAATGTGTTCGATCTTGATGGTGGCGTCGTAGGTCAACCCGGGAGATTCCACGGCAAGCCGCTCGACGATGCGTTGGGCGTGCGTGGGGCCGTTTAGAAAATCAGGATCCCCGAAGCTGACATGCTGCGCGCCGTCGGCAACCTGTTGGCGAATATCCGCAAGCACGCCGTCGACAGGAATCGCGTGGAACCGCCCTTTGTAGACGGGCACGATCGGACAGTGGCGGCACAGGTGCTTGCAGCCGCGCGTCGCGTCGGTACTGCCGACGACGCGCGTCGAGCCGTCGGGCATTTGCAGCCGAGCGTACTGGGCCAAGCGGGGCAAATTGGTGCGATGCGGAACGATGTGCAGCCGCCTCTCCAACTGCTGCGGCGCGAGCGTCTGTGGTTCGCGCGTAGGCGAGCCATCAAGGCCGGCCCCACGGGCGAGCGTAGTCAGTTCCACTTCCCCTTCCGGTCCGAGAACGTGCTCAACGCCCTGGTCGCGCAACCATGCGGCGTTGAGCGGTGCGTACAAGCCGTAGGCAGCAACCGTCGCAGTCGGGTTCACGCGCCTGACACGATCGATCAGCGGCGAGGCGAGCCGTGTCGCCGTATGCATCGGGAGATAAAACGCAACCAGACCGGCGGAGGCGATCCGCTGGTCTGTTAACGGCTCACGCGACGTGTCGGCACAATCCACCTCAATCCCGGCGTCCCGCAACCAGGCGGCCGGTGAGGCCAGGCCGAACGGCTGACGTCCCAGGTCGTAGGTGGAAACGAGAAGAACGCGCACCCCTCTATTTTAGTTATCCTTGCGCATGGCGACGCGAGCGCTGCCACGCCTGGCTGGAACGGACGCGGCAATTGACACTGGATTTTTTGGCCACCCACGTGGCCTCGCCACATTGTTTTTTACGGAGATGTGGGAGCGCTTCAGCTACTACGGCATGCGCGCGTTCCTGCTCTACTACATCACGGCGTCGGTCGCGAACGGCGGCCTCGGGTTCTCCGACGCAGAAGGCGCGTCCATATACGGCACCTATACCGGTTCCGCGTGGGGCGCCGCGATTTTCGGCGGCATCGTCGCCGACCGATTCCTCGGGCAGTACCGCAGCGTGCTGTGGGGCGGCGTCCTCATCATGCTCGGCCACCTCACGCTGGTGTTTCACCCGCTGCCGTTCTTCTATGCCGGCCTTACGTTGATCGTCCTCGGCACGGGTCTGCTAAAGCCGAGCGTGAGTACCCTCGTCGGCTCCCTCTACGCACAAGGCGATCACCGCCGCGACGCAGGGTTCTCGATCTTCTACATGGGGATCAACTCGGGCGCGATTCTCGGTCCGATCATCGCCGGCTATGTCGCGCAGCGGATTGACTGGCATCTCGGCTTCGGCTGCGCCGCCGTTGGAATGGCGCTCGGCCTTGCGCAATACGTGTTCGATCGCCGCCACCTCCAGATCGCGGTCGATCGCATGGCCGCAGAGCGCGCCGCGCGCGCCGCCGAAAAGTCCGCTCCCGATACGAAAGGCTCCGCCGCCTTCACCGCCGCCGAATGGCGCCGCATCGCCGCTATCGTCGTCCTCTTCGGGTTTGCGATTCTGTTCTGGGCGGGATACGAACAGGCGGGATCGACATTAGCGCTGATGGCGGACCGCAACACCCGTCTCGAGGTGTTCGGCTTCCCGTTCCCGTCTTCGTGGCTCCAGAGCCTGCAGCCGATCTTCGTCGTCCTTCTGGCGCCGGTCTTCGCGTCCCTCTGGATAAGGCTCGGTCGGCATGAACCGTCCGTTCCGGTGAAGTTCGGGCTCGGCCTGCTGTTCATGGGTCTCGCGTTCGTGATCATGATGCCCGCCGGTGCCGCAGTCGACGGCGATGCCACGTTAAAGGTAAGTCCGTGGCCGTTGATCGCGTGGAACCTCTTCTCTGAACTTGGCGAGCTGTCGCTCAGTCCCGTTGGTCTGAGCGCCATCACGAAGCTCTCTCCTGCCCGCATCGTCGGGCTGATGATGGGCGTCTGGTTCCTCTCGATTGCGTTCGGCAACAAGCTGGCCGGCTCGCTCGCCGCGTATGTCTCGACGATGCCGCTCTACTCAATGTTCAGCAGCATTGCGGTCGCGCTCATCGTCACGGCTGTACTCATGTTCCTCCTGTCCCAGCCAGTGCGCCGACTGATGGGAGAACGGCAGTAATGGCGCTCGAAAAGTACCGCGAGAAACGCAATTTCAAGGAGAGTCCCGAGCCGGCCGGCGACAGCAAGCTCGCGGCCGAGCGCGCACGGAAGAACAAGGGGATCAAACCGCGTTTCTTCTGCGTGCAGAAGCACCTCGCAAGTCATCTGCATTACGACTTTCGACTCGAGCACGAGGGCGTACTGCTCTCATGGGCCGTGCCGAAAGGTCCTGCGCTCGATCCAGCGACCAAACGGCTCGCAATGATGGTCGAAGACCATCCGGTCGAGTACGGCACATTCGAAGGGGTCATCCCCTCCGGCTATGGCGCCGGAATCGTGATGCTCTGGGATCAAGGTACGTGGACCCCGGAAGTTGACGACGTCGACGCGGCGCTGAAGAAGGGCGACCTGAAGTTCACGCTGAACGGCTACAAGCTCAAAGGCTCATGGGTATTGGTGCGCACCAAGGGCAAGTGGGCTGGTGGCAGCGACCGATCGTGGCTGCTGATCAAGCATCGTGATGACTGGGCGGGCGAGGTGGACATCACCGAGTTCGCGCCGCTGAGCGTCAAGAGCAAGGGAGACTTCGCCGACATCCTCGCAGCCGACGACCCCGACATCTGGATTTCCCATCGACCCGCGTCCGGTGGCGAGGCTGGCGCGATGTTCGAAAACATCATTCGGCGCGCGCTCGAAATGCGAGCTG
>Ga0105249_10003042_pt1 | contig 14469 bp, 10 predicted proteins | sample KBSS44metaG_FD_81522 | JGI IMG/M metagenome (GOLD analysis project Ga0105249, IMG submission 81522) | Switchgrass rhizosphere microbial communities from Kellogg Biological Station, Michigan, USA - KBS S4-4 metaG | ecosystem: Host-associated > Plants > Roots > Rhizosphere > Soil | place... | reverse complement strand
TGAAGGACTCATTGAATAAAAGGTTTACTCACGAGAAAAACATTTATTCTGATTCAGCTTATTATTTCATTACAATAGGAGGTACAGGAAAAAGAATTTCTTCTTTACAAATAAATACTTCTCCAACATTAACTGTTAATTCGTTCAATGAAAGAATTTTTCATGAGCTTGATACAATAAACCTTTTATCAAGCGGGAAAGAATGGCTGGGTGAAGAGTTTGCTGATGCACCGGGTAAAACACTTTCAAGATCTTTTTCCGTTAATGTACCGAATCTGATTTTTAGCACTCCGGCTACATTAGTTTCAAATTGCGTAGCCAGATCTATAAATGTTCCAAGTCGTTTTGATGTTCGCATAAATAGTCAGTTAGTTCAGCAGATCAATGTTCCATCAACAGGAGCGGGGTTATATGATCTGTTTGCTCAACAATCACAACAACAATCGGATGTTTTGTTATCTCAGGAAACTTTACAGATCAACTATACTTATGTGCCCGGAGGTTTTAATTCACAGGGATGGTTGAATTTTTTTGAGATTCAGGCAAGAAGAAACCTGGTTTTAAATAACAGTGGTCAATTATCTTTTCGTGATTGGAATAGTGTTGGAAATAATATTTGTGAATTTATGATAAGTAATGCTGGAAGCAACACACAGGTTTGGGACATTACCAATCCGTTATCGCCAGTGAGAATGCAGGGAAATTTTTTAACAAATGAACTTCGGTTTGTTAATGATGCGGCACGATTAAGAGAATACATTGCTTTTAATCCAACCAATGCATTGATACCTGTCAATGCAGGTCGAATTCAAAACCAGGATCTGCACAATTCACAGCAAACAGGTTATTTAATTGTTACAAACAATTTATTGCTTTCACAGGCAGAACGATTGGCTGCTTTTCACCGGCAAAGAAATTTAAAAGTGACAGTTGTTACAGCCGATAAAATTTTCAACGAATTTTCTTCAGGCACCCAAGACCCTGTCGCCATTCGTGATTTTGTAAAAATGTATTTTGATAAGGCAGGCAGTAATCCAGGTAATCGTCCAAATTATCTTTTGCTTTTTGGTGATGCTTCATTTGATTATAAAAACAGGATCGCAAATAATACCAATCTAGTTCCCGCATATCAAAGTAAAATTTTTCTTGACCCTCTTAGCACTTATACAAGCGATGATTTTTTTGGATTTTTGGATGATAATGAAGACATAAATTCGGGCTTAGTAACAAATCTTCTTGATATTGGAATCGGCAGGGTGCCAGCTAAAAATACAGAGGAAGCAAAGAATTATGTTGACAAGGTAATTGCTTATTATAGCAAAGAAAGTTTTGGTGCATGGCGAAACAATATTTCATTTATTGCCGATGATGAAGATAATAACCTGCATTTGCAGGATGCAGAATTAATAACAGCTACCGTTTCTGCGAATCCGATTTTTAATATTCAGAAAATTTATCTGGATGCCTTTCAGCAAGAAAGTGGATCAGCTGGTAGCAGGTATCCAACTGTGAATGAAACGATCAATAATCAAATCGCCAACGGCACATTGGTTTTTAATTTTATTGGTCATGGTGGCTCGGCAAGACTGGCGGAGGAAGTGATTCTTGATCAGCCAATGATAAATGGATGGAACAACACTAACCGACTTCCTTTGTTTGTTACTGCTACCTGTGACTTTGCACCGTATGACAATCCGTTCATCAATTCAATTGGAGAAAATATTTTACTAAGACCAAAGACTGGCGGTATCGCCATGATGACAACCACAAGACTTGTTTTTTCATTCAGCAACCGGATAATGAATAATAATTACATGCAATTTGCCATGCAGCCCGATGCAAACGGCAAATACAGAAGTCTTGGTGAAGCGGTAATGGCGGCAAAAAATTATACTTATCAAACATCAGGCGATCTGATTAACAACAGGAAGTTTACATTACTTGGAGACCCGGCAATGACACTTGCTTTTCCGCAGTTTAAAATAAAAACCACAAATCTAAATTCGTTTGATCCGTTATTTAGAACCGATACTTTATCGGCGGGTGAAAAAGTAACGATTGAGGGAGAAGTAACCGATAATAATGGCTCGCTTCTTTCGTCTTTAAATGGAACGGTTTACCCAGTGGTTTTTGACAAGCCTCAGACGATTACTACAAAAGCAAATGATCCCGGTAGTCAGCAAACATCATTTCTACAACAATCAACTATTTTGTTTAAGGGGAAAGCTTCAGTCAATAATGGCAAATTCAGTTTTTCTTTTAAAGTTCCTAAAGACATTAACTATCAGTTTGGTCAGGGTAAACTAAGTTACTATGCTGAAGATGGAACCAAAGATGGAGGCGATTTTTTTAATGGTTTTATAATCGGCGGCTCTGCAACAAGTATTGATAGCGATAAAGATGGCCCGGCAATACAAGCATGGTTAAATGATGAAAAATTTGTGAACGGAAGTATTGTGAATCAACGACCGGTATTGATTTTAAAGCTGGCTGATTCATCAGGTATCAACACTTCAGGTACCGGCATCGGGCATGATATTACAGCAATGCTGGATAACAACAGCAATCAACTATTTAACCTGAATAATTACTACGAAGCGGATCTTGATAAATATGGAGAAGGCTATGCCCGTTTTCAATTACCCGAATTAGAGCCCGGCATTCACACACTAAAAATAAAAGCATGGGATGTGCTTAATAACTCTTCAGAGTTTATACTTGATTTTTCTGTAATGAACGACGATGAACTTGTGATCGATCATGTTCTGAATTATCCTAACCCCTTTACAACCAAAACACAATTCTGGTTTGAGCATAATAAACCGGGCCAGGATTTGTTGGTCCAGATCCATATATTTTCACTTGCTGGCAGGGTAGTAAAAACGATTGAAAAAACAATAAACACATATGGAAACCGTTCTTGTGAAGTAGAATGGGACGGTAGAGATGATTTCGGTGACAGGATTGGAAGAGGAGTATATGTCTATCGCCTCAAAGTATTTTGTACCGGCTCTAAACCCCGAACGGTCACTGAGAAACTGGTGATTTTTTAAGACCGAATAATCGGACAAAAATTGATATTTCAGAACTCTAATTTTTAAAATTCATCTATATTTACAACCAACATAAACTCTTACTAATGAGACCAATTGCATTAAGACTAACTGCTACAATCATCGTCTTTGCCGGAATTGCCCAAACCTCCAATGCCCAGAGTACAGAACCTATTAATGTTGTGACCACGGCGGTTCCTTTTTTGCGCATTTCACCAGAAGCTCGTGCAGGTGGCATGGGTGAGCTAGGAGTAGCCATTTCACCGGATGCCAATTCAACATTCTGGAATCTTGCAAAAGTTCCTTACAATACAAATAAAGGTGGCATTTCAGTATCATATACTCCCTGGTTAAGTGACATTCTTAATGACGTTTATCTTGCTGCAGTTGCAGGATATCATAAATTCAATGATGAAGAGGCCATATCTGGTTCCTTGAGATATTTTAGCCTTGGTGACATTCAGTTTACTGATGGCCTTGGTAACGACCTGAATACTTTCCGTCCGCGAGAATTTGGTCTTGATGTTGGCTATTCACGCAAACTTTCTGAAAAATCTGGAATTGGGGTTGCCCTGAGGTATATTTATTCAAATCTTGCTGGCCAAGTTCCCTCTACAGGACAATCATATAAGGCAGCTAGCTCTGTTGCCGGCGATCTTGCTTATTACTACAACGGCCATAATGATTTGGGGCAAGGTTGGTCATTCGGTGCGGTTATGAGCAATCTTGGTTCAAAGATTTCTTATACTGAGAATGCTGATCAAAAAGATTACATACCAGCCAACTTAGGAATAGGTACTACGTATACAAGGGTTTTTAACTCTGCCAATTCATTAACTTTTGGAGTTGATCTGAATAAATTACTTGTTCCCACTCCTCCTGCAGATCCTGCTACGCAACAACAATTAACTGAATACCGGAGCAAAAGTGTAATTAGCAGTTGGTTCACTTCTTTTGCTGATGCGCCTGGCGGATTCAGCGAAGAAATGAAAGAATTCCAGATATCACTTGGCGCTGAGTACTGGTACAATAACCAGTTTGCGCTGCGCACAGGTTATTTTCATGAAGATAAAACAAAAGGCAACCGTAGATATTTTACAATGGGTGTAGGAATTAAATACCAAAGCTTTGGTCTTGATTTTTCTTATCTGCTTCCTTCAGGAAGTGGTGTTGATCGCAACCCTTTATCTAATACATTGCGCTTCTCACTGCATTTCAACTTTGATGGAACAGGTACAACAACAGAAGCCACAAAATAAAATGAAGAAATAATTATAGTAGCGTCTCGCCTCAGGCGGGACGTTCTTTTTTATATTTGAATAAATAAAATAGTTACATGTCTTATCGAATTGGAAGTGGCGTTGATTTTCATCAGTTACAAAAAGGAAGGGAGTTGTGGATCGGCGGCGTAAAGATTCCTTTTAAGAAAGGCGCTTTAGGGCACAGTGACGCTGATGTGCTTCTTCATGCCATTTGTGATGCCTTGCTTGGTGCTCTTGCATTAGGTGATATCGGCGTTCATTTTCCTAATACTTCAAAAGAATTTAAAAATATTCAGAGTATAATACTATTACAACGAACCGTAGATCTTGTTAAGCAAAAAGGATATGCAGTGATAAATATCGACAGCACAATCTGTTTGCAGGAGCCAACGTTGAAACAATACATAGCAAAAATGCAAAAGATCATTTCAGAAACTACTAATGTTTCCGAAAACGATGTTTCAATAAAAGCAACGACAACTGAAGAGATGGGGTTTATAGGAAAAGGAAAAGGGATCATGGCCTATGCCACCGTATTGCTACAGAAAGTTTAACTACTTGTTCGAAACAACCATCTCATCCTGTGCCCCTGAAACTTTATCTTTGCCGCAATGCCGCCAGTACAAGTAAAAATTGTCAACACATCTGCTAATCCTTTGCCGCAATATGCGACAAGTGGCTCATCAGGCATGGACATAAGAGCCTCATTAGATATACCGGTGACATTGCAATCACTTGAAAGAACTTTGATACCAACAGGATTGTTTGTTGAAATACCTAATGGATACGAAATACAAATAAGACCCAGAAGCGGATTGGCAATTAAACAAGGAATCACGTGCCTGAATACACCGGGCACAATCGATTCTGATTATCGTGGAGAAATTAAGATTATATTGATCAACCTTTCTTCAGAAGAACAAGTCATTAATCCTGGTGACAGGGTAGCGCAAATGATAATTCAGAAAACAGAAAGAGCGGAATTTGAACAGGTGGAATTTTTAAACCAAACAGAAAGAGCCGCTGGCGGTTTTGGTCATACTGGAAAACAATAATAATGATCCGACTTATATTAATATTAATTACAGGGGCATTGTTCATATCCTCATGCCGGTCTACCCGAAAAATTCAATCGGCGATCTCAGTAAAAAAAGATTCAGTGGAAGTAATAAAGCCAACCGCTGACCTACATTCAGATTCTGTTAAGATCATAAAAGATAATTATTATCAACTTCTCGCAAACAGGATCGAGTTTGAAACTTTTTCGGCAAAAATTAATACAGACTACCAGGGCGGTGATGGAAAGAAATATGACGTCAATGTCTTTATAAGAATGAAAAAGGACAGCCTCATTTGGATATCAGTAAATGGTGCATTGGGAATTGAAGGTATGCGGGTATTAATTGATAAAGATTCTGTTCGTATTTTAAATAAATTAGATAAAGAATACGAGGTACGATCGTTAGAATATTTACAGGAAGTCGCAGCATTGCCACTTGATCTGCGTACTGTGCAGGAATTAATTATTGGCAACCCCGTTTTTCTTGATACGAATATTGTTTCTTATTCTACTGAAGGCAACAACATTTCCCTGTTAAGTGAAGGACAGTGGTTCAGGCACCTGATCTCAATGAATAACAATGATCATCTTGTATTGCATAGTAAACTAGATGATGTTGACATATTAAGAAACAGGACTTGCTTTCTTGCATACTCTGATTATGAAACTAACAAAGGAGTTAGATTTTCTACTAACCGTACTATTTCAGTGACAGAAAAAAACAAGCTTGATGTAAAGCTAAATTTCAAACAATATGCATTTAATGAAACGTTAAGTTACCCGTTTTCAGTGCCAAAAAACTATAAAAGGAAGTAACAAATAAAATTTAATTTGCAGCTTGTCGTTTTAAATTGATCCTAACCCTTTATTATTTACCATTTCCCTAAAGCAGATTTAAAACACCTGGTAACCATGAAACCATGAAAAAAAGATTCTATCTTCTATTAACCTTTGTTTTTTCCTCCTGTTTTCTTTTTGCACAAACAGAAGATAAAGCCCAGTTGGAGAAAGAAAGACAGGAAATACAAAAGGAGATCAAAGAGATCCAGGGTGAATATGATAAACTGAAAGGCAAGACCAAACAAATTGTCGGGCAATACAATCTTATCGACAGGAAAATAAAATTGCAGAATAAGTATATCAGCAATATCAGCAAGGAGCTTCGTATGATCGATGATGATATTTACATGAGTAATGTGGAGATCTATCGTCTTTCAAAATTATTGGACACTTTAAGAGCTCAATATTCCCGCAGCGTGGTTTATGCATATAAAAACAGGAGTAACTACGATTTCCTGAATTTTATTTTTTCTGCAAACAGTTTTAACGATGCGGTCAAGCGGATCACATATCTTAAAACCTATCGTTCCTACCGGGAACAACAGGTGAATACGATTAAAGAAACACAGGCTTTAATTGCAAGAAGAAAGAATGATCAGCTAAATAAAAAGAAGCAGAAAGATAATGCGCTGCAAAATCAAACAGAACAAGCCAAAGCTTTAGAAGGACAGAAGAAAGAAAAAGATGTAGTGCTTACTCAATTAAAATCACAGGAAAAAGATCTCCAAAAACAATTAGCTGCGAAAAAGAAAAAAGACAGGGACCTGCAAAATGCTATCACTTCAATAATAAACCGTGAAATTGCTGCGGCAAAAGCAGCAAAAAAGAAAGCTGACGAAGAGGCCGGAAAAAATACAAAGGCAATAGCCCCTGATTCCAAGACCACAAATAATGGGACTGTAAACACAAAACCAAATGTAGTAAGGGAAAGTGTTGTGTTTAATTCAGAGGCCGATTTAAAATTAAATGCTGATTTTGAAAAAAACAGGATGAAACTTCCCTGGCCGGTTGACCAGGGAATCGTATGTATTCATTATGGCCCATATCAAATAGGAGAAACAAAACTTAGAGGAGATAATCCGGGCATTACAATCTGTACCGCACAACCCGGTAATAACGTAAAATCAGTTTTTGATGGTGAAGTTGTAAGTGTATTCAATATCGGAGATTCAAAATCAGTAATGATACGTCATGGAAAATATTTTACTGTGTATAGTAATTTATCTTCTGTAAATGTTGCAAAAGGTGCAAACGTGAATACTGGTCAATCAATAGGTAAAGTAGGAGTGGATGATGAAACCGGAGAAGGTGGTAAACTTGAATTTCTTTTAATGGTTGAGAACAAAAAATTAAACCCGGAGCAATGGTTGCATAAATAAATTTATTTAGCCGTTGTCAATATATAAAGAAGCCATCTTTAACCGGGATGGCTTTCTTGTTATAGAAATTTCTCGTACAAATTTTCATAAAGCGGAATGATGTTGCTGATATCATATTTCTGTGCATGCACAGCCGCTCTTTCTTTAAATTTTTTCAACACTTCATTATCACGTAAAATTTTAATGGCTTGCTGTCCCATTGTTTTCACATCACCTACATCCCCCATATAACCTGTTTCGCCAGGAATATTTATTTCGCTTAAACCACCAGCATTCGTAGTCACTATTGGTACACCGGCAGCCATGGCTTCCAACGCCGCCAAACCAAAACTTTCGTATTCAGATGGTAATAAAAAAAGATCAGCTATTGCAAGAATATCCTCCATCTGTTCCTGCTTACCCACAAATCGTATCTCATCACACAGACTCAACTCACGGCAAAGATCTTCGGCAGCAGGTCGTTCAGGTCCATCACCAACTAGCATCAGCCGGCTGGGAATCTTATCGTTTACTTCTTTAAAAATTTTTATCACATCCGGTATTCGTTTTAATTTCCTGAAATTCGATGCATGCATTAAAACTCTTTCACCATTTGGAGCGATCATCTTTTTAAAAGCATCGATCGGTTTTCTGTTAAACCGGCTTACATCTACAAAGTTTTTGATCACTTCAATTTCCTTTTGAATTTTGAAGTGTTTGTAAGTTTCATTACGTAGATTCTCAGATACAGCTGTGATCGCATCGCTTTCATTAATTGAGAAGGTAACCACCGGCGCATAAGTTTTATCTCTTCCTACCAGCGTAATATCTGTGCCGTGCAAAGTTGTGATGACAGGAATATTCTTTCCTTCTTTTTTCAAAATCTGCTTGGCCATATACGCAGCCGAGGCATGCGGTATAGCATAATGCACATGCAGCAGGTCAAGATTATTGTTTTTTATCACATCCACCATGGTGCTGGCAAGCGCCGTTTCGTAAGGAGGATAATCAAATAATGGATATGTGGGAACATGCACTTCATGATAAAAAATATTTGGAGTGAATGAGCCCAGCCTTACAGGTTGCTGATAAGTTATAAAATGCACCTGGTGGCCTTTTTGAGCCAATGCCTTTCCCAATTCAGTTGCTAAAACGCCAGAGCCTCCGAATGTGGGATAACAAACAATTCCTATTCTCATAGTTTTGGTGATCGTCATAGCCCCCGAAGGTAAATACTTAAATTTATCTGTTGTTGCCGCTTATATCAATAATTTGTTACAAAACGATGCATTCTTTATTTTCAGCCTCCAAAGATTCCTTTTGAACACAAAACACAACACATGAAGAAGATCTTATTTATTGCTATTGCATTTTTAATTGTTACAAGCGGCTTTTCCCAAAACGAGGATTCGGTAATGATCAAAAAGATCTCTGATGAAATTTTGACGAACGGAAAAGCGTATGATAACCTTCATTATTTAGCCAAACAAATTGGTGGCAGGCTGAGCGGCTCACCGCAAATGGTGAAAGCAGAAAAATGGGGAGTACAGTTAATGAAAGAAAGCGGCGCTGACAAAGCCTGGTTGCAGGAATGCATGGTGCCGCATTGGGTAAGAGGAGGAAAAGATGAAGCAACCTGTTATTTTGCTGTTGATCCGAAACTCAAAAAATCTTTAGACGTTTTGGCATTAGGAAATTCTGAGGGAACAAGAAATAAATCGCTGACTGCAAAAGTTGTTTTAGTAAATTCTTTCGATGAACTGGAAAAGAAAAAAGATTCTCTGAAAGGGATGATCGTTTTTTATAATTACAAATTCAATCAAAGCTATATAAATCCTTTTCTTGCTTATCGTGATGCTGGTGCTTATCGGGGTTCTGGTCCCAGCCGTGCCGCTAAATATGGTGCATTGGCGGTTATTGTTCGTAGTCTAAGCGGAAGTACCGATAATAATCCACATACAGGTGCAACAAGGTACGATACTACTTTATCCAAAGATAAAATACCAGCACTGGCAATTGGTTTAAGAGATGCAGATTGGTTGAGTAATCAAATCCATTTTAATAATACGGTTACCCTGACTATAAAAACGAATGCTCATTTTCTGCCTGATACTATCGGTCATAATGTAATAGGTGAATTGACAGGTTCAGAATTTCCCGATGAAATAATTACCATTGGCGGTCATCTTGATTCGTGGGATCCTGCAGAAGGCGCCCATGATGATGGTGCTGGCTGTGTGCAGACGATGGAAGTGCTTCGGGTTTTAAAAGTGATCGGGTACAAGCCCAAAAGAACGATCAGGTTTGTTTTATTTATGAATGAAGAAAATGGCTTGCGTGGCGGCAATAAATATGCTGAAGAAGCAAAAGCGAAAAATGAAAAACACATTTTTGCTTTGGAAAGTGATGCAGGTGGTTTTACACCACGGTCTATTAGTTTTGGTGGAGCTCCCGAGCAATTAAAAAAACTGCAAAACTGGGTCTCTCTCCTTTATCCTTATGGAGTTTATGAAATTACAAATGGCGGCGGTGGCGCTGACATTGGTCCTTTGAATAGAACTTTTAAAACACCAGTGGCTGAAATGGCTCCTGATACGCAACGTTATTTTGACTATCATCATGCAAGAAATGATGTCTTTGAAAATGTAAATAAACGTGAGCTTGAACTCGGAGCAGTTAACATGGCGGCATTGATTTACCTGATTGATAAATATGGATTATAAGAGAATGAATTTTATATAGCTAGCTTTTGAATTACTATGAGCTGCAAGGTGCATCGCACTTTTGTAGATATAGGCCTACTCAGCTAATTTATTTATAGCGGCATTTACAGATACAAAAGGAAATGAACCAACAACCTTTTGCATTTGTTTTTTTATCTCTGCTGTACAAAGATTACCAATTGACCCTTCATGGGTATGATGAACAGATGTATCGTATTTAAAATTACCTGCTTCAATATCCAGCCCAACCTTTTTATAAGCGTCACGGAATGGCATGCCTGTGTTCACTAATTTATTTACCTCTTCTACACTAAAGAGATATTTATATTTTTCATCAACCAGTATATCTTTTTTGATTTCAACATTGCTCAGCATCAGCCCTGCCATTTCAATACAATCTTTCAATGTTTTAAAGGCAGGAAATAAATGTTCTTTCAGTAATTGCAGATCACGATGATAACCCGATGGCAGGTTAGTAGTCATCATCATAATTTCATTTGGTAAGGCTTTGATACGGTTACAATGACTGCGTATCAATTCAAATACATCAGGGTTTTTTTTATGAGGCATAATGCTGCTCCCGGTTGTTAATTCAGCAGGAAACGAAATAAAATTGAAATTCTGATTTAGATACAAGCAGGCATCCATACTGAGCTTACCAATAGTGTCTGCAACGTTTGCCAATGCTTGTGCAACGATTCTTTCAGCCTTTCCTCTTCCCATTTGTGCATACACCACATTATAATTCAGGTCATCAAACCCAAGCAATATTGTTGTCAGCTTTCTGTTTATAGGAAAGGATGAACCATACCCGGCAGCAGAACCCAAAGGATTTTTATTTACTACATCATAAGCACTTTTAAGTGTTATTATATCATCCACCAAACTTTCAGCATAAGCCCCAAACCATAAACCAAATGATGAAGGCATAGCTAATTGCAAATGTGTATAGCCGGGTAATAAATAATCTTTATACTTTTCACTTTGCTTTTGCAGCAGGTCAAAGAATGGTTGAATTGTTTTCACCAATTCTTCCAGCTCATTTCTTAAAAACAATTTTATATCTACCAGCACCTGGTCATTGCGGCTACGGCCAGCATGAATTTTTTTACCAACGTCACCAAGCTTTTGAGTAAGTAATAATTCAACTTGTGAATGAATATCTTCAACATCATCCTGTAATTTGAATTCACCTTTTTCTATTTGCTGGTAAATATTTTTAAGTTCTTTCTGAAGTTGTGATAGTTCATTTTTTGTAAGCAAACCAACTGATTCCAGCATCTGTATATGCGCTAAAGAACCAAGCACATCAAAAGCTGCCAGGTACATATCCATTTCACGGTCTTTTCCAACAGTGAATGTTTCTACTTCTTTTAATGAGGCTTTATCTTTTTGCCAGAGCTTCATACCAGCTGGTTTAATAATTGAATGTACAACTCAATTCCTTCTTTTATTTCATCTATATAAATATACTCATCTGCTGTATGACTTCTTGCACTGTCACCCGGCCCGATCTTTAGTGCAGGGAATTGCATCAACGCTTTGTCAGAAGTAGTGGGAGAACCGTAATAGGCTCTTCCCATTTTCAAACCTGCTTTCACCAGCGGATGATCTAATGCAATTGCACTTGAACGTAATCTTGTGCTTCTTGGCTTTACCTCACTCTGCACATTCGATCTTATTATATCAAGCATTTCTTCAAAACTATATAACTCATTCACCCGGCAATCAACTACGAACCTGCATTGAGCAGGCACCACATTATGAGCTTTGTTATCAGTTTCAATCACAGTCACACTCAGCTTTATTGGCCCCAATAGATCAGAGACCTTATCAAACTTATACGAAGTGAACCATTCAATATCTTTTATTGCTTTATAAATTGCATTATCGCCTTCTTCTCTTGCCGCATGTCCTGCTCTTCCGGTAGCAATGCAATCCAATACCATCAATCCTTTTTCGGCTACAGCCATTTGCATTTGAGTAGGCTCACCAACTATTGCAAAATCAATTCTTCCCAACTGTGGCAGCAATGCTTCAATTCCATTATGACCGGAAATTTCTTCTTCAGCAGTTGCAGCGAGTATAAGATTATACTTTAGGTTTTCTTTTTCATGGAAATAGAGAAATGTGGCAATCAAAGAAACAAGACTTCCTCCTGCATCATTACTTCCCAACCCAAATAACTTTCCCCGTCCGACCGGGTCATCCGGGCGGGCATCTTTTTCTATTGGAGAAAAGGGATCAAGCGTATAACCTTTATTTGGTTTTACTGTATCATGATGAGAATTTAATAAAATAGTAGGCTTATTTGTATCAAAGTTTTTATTTGTTGCCCAGGTATTATAAAGATATTGTTCTGCCTTTACTCCATTGTTTTCAAGAAAAGTTTTAATAAGTGCAGAACTATTATCTTCTTCTTTGCTGAAAGAAGGGGTGGCAATTAATTGTTTTAAAAGACCAATGACATCTGACTGTAATATGGAGATATCCCTAGTCATTCTTTATTGTTGTTCCGGCTGTGCCCTTCATTAATTTATCTAATTCTTCCGCTTTTCCAATGATCACTTTGCTCACACCGCTTTTCAAAGCTGCAAAAGCATTATCCAGTTTTGGAATCATACCGGCAAATATTTTTTCTTTTGCTTTCAGTTCCTTGTAATGGCCTGAATTTATGTTGCTAATAACCGTACTTTCATCATCGGCATCTAATAGTACACCAGTTTTTTCAAAAGAATAAATAAGCTGTACCTGGTATTCATTGCTCATTGCTTTTGCAATTTCCTGTGCGACGGTATCAGCATTGGTATTTAATAATTGCCCACCCTGGTCATGAGTAATAGGAGCAAAAACAAGGGCAAGATTCTGATCAAGCAAGTTCTTAAGCAGAGGAGTATTAATAGAATCAACATCACCAACAAAACCATAATCAATTACCGGATGTTTTCTTTTATGAGCAAGAATTATATCCCCATCTACGCCACTTAAACCAAGTGCATTACAATTAAAGCTTTGTAATTGTGCAACAATATTTTTATTTACATAGCCAGCATACACCATCGTTACGATCTTGAGCGTCTCTGCATCTGTAATTCTCCTGCCATCAATAAGCTTTTGCTCAACTCCCATTTTTTCTGCCAGCTTTGTTGCCAGCTTGCCACCACCATGCACCAATATCTTTTTATCTTCAATTGCAGCAAATGATTGTAGGAACGAAGAAAGTTTTTTTTCATCATCGATAATATTCCCGCCAATTTTTATAACGTAAAGACTATTCATTGCGACGTAAAATTTCTGCAAGCACTGCCTGCGCAGCCCACACTCTATTTGATGCTTGTTGTGTTACAATGCTCATTTCACCATCCAATATTTCATCACTCAGTTCCACATTTCTTCTTACCGGCAAGCAATGCATCACTTTCGCATTATTTGTAACAGCCCAGCGTTTATTTTTCAGTTGCCATTTCGGATCATTGGTATAGATCTTACCATAATCGTTGTAAGTGCTCCAGTTCTTTACATATACAAAGTCTGCGCCTTTCAATGCTTCTTCCTGGTTTTGTGTGATGGTTGCGCCTTTTGTAAATTCTTCACTCAATTCATAATCTTCGGGGTGAGTAATTACAAAGTCAGATTTACCCCATGTATTCACCCATTGAGAAAAACTATTAGCGACACACTGAGGTAATGGCTTTACATGCGGCGCCCATGTTAAAACAATTTTAGGTTTACGGGGCGATTCCCATTTATTGAGTTCCTCTGTGATTGTTATAATATCAGTGAGTGATTGTAGAGGATGAAGTGTTGCACTTTCCAAACTCACCACAGGGATGCCGGCATATTTAATAAATTGTTTTATATATAACTCGCTATAATCATCTTCACGATTTTTCAACGATGGAAAAGTGCGGATCGCAAGAATATCAAAATATTTTCCCAGTATCGGTGCTGCATCTTTTACATGTTCAACAGTGTTGCCGCTCATGATCGCTTCGTCTTCAAATTCTAAAGCCCAGCCGTCCTGTCCAACATTAAAAACGATACATTCCATTCCCAGGTTCTGGGCAGCGATCTGTGTACTCAATCTTGTACGCATACTCGGATTTAGAAACAAACAACCGATACGTTTATTAGCACCAAGCGATTTATCCGAGAACGGATTTGTCTTATACG
>Ga0105249_10003037_pt1 | contig 14479 bp, 8 predicted proteins | sample KBSS44metaG_FD_81522 | JGI IMG/M metagenome (GOLD analysis project Ga0105249, IMG submission 81522) | Switchgrass rhizosphere microbial communities from Kellogg Biological Station, Michigan, USA - KBS S4-4 metaG | ecosystem: Host-associated > Plants > Roots > Rhizosphere > Soil | place... | reverse complement strand
GCGGTCAGTCGGTGAACACGACTTATTCCGCGGTTCGAATAACGCATCTCCCATCAGGAGTTGTCGTCTCGATGCAGGACGAGAAGTCGCAAATAAAGAATCGCGAAAAGGCGATGCGCGTTTTGCGAGCACGGCTGCAGGAGCTCGAAGAGCAGAAACAGCACGACGCCCAAGCGAGCGAGCGGAAGTCGATGGTCGGAAGCGGCGACAGATCTGAAAAGATCCGGACTTATAATTTCAAAGAGAATCGCGTCACCGATCATCGCATCGGCATGACGGTCCATCAGCTCGATCTCGTCATGGAAGGTCAGCTCGATGAGTTTATCGATGCTCTGCGGACGCACTATCAGACGGAAAAGTTGAAGGCCGAATCTGTCGCAGTTTAAAAGTTTCTCGTTCCTAGTTTCTGGTTTCTAGTTTCTAGTTCACGGTCTTCTATTTCGATTCGAACCAGAAAGCTAGAACCTCGGAACTAGAAACCAGAAACTTTTTTGTTATGGCGGTTACCAGACTTTATCTCGTAAGACACGGGCAATCAGACGGAAACGCTGAGGGTCGGTTCGGTGGTCACGGACCGACACCGTTGTCTGCACTCGGGGTGAAGCAGGCCGAAGCAACCGCCAAGCTTCTGACAAAAGAGGGTGTCAACGCGATCTACTCGAGCGACCTCCACCGCGCATTACAAACGGCCGAACCACTGTCGCAGCTCACCGGAATTCCGATCATCCCAACGTCTGCTTTTCGCGAGCGGAATGTAGGAGTCCTCGAGGGACTCACATTCGACGAATCGAAGCAGACCTTCCCAAAAGACTACTACGCCCTAGTCAATCGCAACGTCCATCACGTGATCACCGATGGCGAAAGTTATCGCCATCTGCTGCGCCGGAGCACGACCCAGTTGTGGGAGATCCTCCGCGATCATATGGGCGGTCGGGTCGCGATCTTTTCACATACCGGGGCAATTTGTTTTATGACGCTCCACCTCATGGGTGCGATCCGGCGCGACACGAAACAGACGCCGTGGATCGTCACGTCGAACTGCGGGATCAACCGTTTTGAGATCCGCGGCCGGAACAACGTCCGCATCCTCGCTCTCAACGACACGAGGCATCTCTCGAATGTCACGGGGAATGATGCCTTCGCCGCCCGGTGACTTACCGCATTCACTTTTTCCAACCAAATTCATAAATTTGGAAAATTGACCCTATTCTATTCGTCCGAACAGAAACAACCCCTTTAGTTTCAATCGCATTTTTTCCTTATTCCGTAGGCATGGCAGTTGCTGGGGCTCATTCTGATGTGAGATAACTCGTCTCCTAGATCGAAGCAACTTCCCCCTCTAGGGAATTGCCGTAGTTTTGATCACAGCACTCAGTAAATATTTCACAAAAGAAGCTCTTAGGAGGATCAAATGAAAAGAGATCTAAACTCTATTTTTGTTTTACTTGCCTTGATGCTCACCTTCAGCCTTGGTGCCTTTGGCCAGGAAACGACGGGAAGCATTCAGGGTACTGTTAAAGACCAAAATGGAGCAGTTATTCCTAACGCTACAATCTCCGTTGTCGGCACGCAGCGGAAGTTCAATGGCGTTACAAACGATTCGGGCGATTATATTTTCACCAATCTGCCCCCAGGACTTTACAGTGTAGAAGTCACGGCAGCCGGCTTCGGATCGGTCCGCAGAGAATCGGTTCCGGTCGAACTCGGCCGAACGCTTCAAATTAATTTCGACATGAAGGCCGGTGCGGTAGGCGCCGTTGTTGAAGTGGTCGCAGACGAGCCGATCGTCGATCTCACGTCAACACAGACCGCGACCAACATCACACAGCAGAAGATCGAACTTCTGCCGAAAGGTCTCCGTTTTTCGTCGGTTATTGAAGTTGCTCCGGGCGTAAGAAGCGAGCCGAAGAGCAACGGTTTCCAGATCGACGGTGCAACGGGATCTGAGAACGTCTGGGTCATCGACGGACTCGAAGTGACCCGCACCTTCGGCGGATCGCTGGGCAGCACGAAGAATATACCTCTCGACTTTGTCAAAGAAGTTCAGGTAAAGACTGCCGGATATGAGGCGGAGTTCGGTGGCGCCCTTGGTGGTGTTATCGGCGTAGCAAGCCGCAGCGGCGGCAATGAGTATCACGGTGAGGTGAAACTTGAATTGGAAGATTCGGCCTGGAGAAGTTCCGATCGAATCTCCCGAAGATGGAACCTCCAGCAATTGGCAGCGGGACGTCGAGTTGCCGATTATTACAAGAACCCGTTTGGCAAGGACGATTTCGGTCTCATCTCGCCGCGTGCGACAGTAGGCGGCCCGATCCTGAAAAATCATCTGTGGTTTTATGCAGGTTATGCACCCGAGTTCGCGACGACTGTCAGAACAGTTCGCCTGATCGAGAGGATAACCCCCACGACTGTTACACCGGCAGTACTCGGTTCCAAAACTGTCCGAAGCCGAACAAAGAACGACAACATGTTCGGTCGCGTCGATTATTCGCCGTGGAGCAAACTGTCTGTTTACGTCAGCGCTTTCAACACGCCGACCAAAACGCTTGGCGCATTTCCGGCCGGCACCTTGAATCAGGGCGGAAGCTATGACTTCCAGGCTTCGGCAACGGGAGCCCCGCCCGTGGCTTATACCGATACTCGACTCGCTTATCGCGGCGGATTTACTCCGGCAAACGCGGTGGCCGGTCAGGCGACTTACACGCCGACGTCGAACCTCGCAATCACGTTCAAGATGGGCCGCAACTATCTCAACGATAAAGGCGGCAACTATGACGTCGATCTAAGTAGCCCGATCTGGACGATCTCTAATCCGTGTTCCGCTCCGCTGCCCTGCACCTCGCAGTCACAGCAGGCGGGACAGATCGGCGGTCCGGCTGACAACAGTGGAACGACTCGTGACGTCACGGTCCGTAACACGATGTCTGCAGACGCGACGTGGGTTAAGAATTTCTTCGGACAGCAGCACACGATCAAAGGCGGCTGGCAGCGTAACGCCGTTTCAAATGATGTTTTTGCCGGCTCGGGCGGTAACATCAATTTCTTCTTTAACTCCAACGATCCGCAGACCGGACACACCGGACTCTACGGTTACTACACGATTAGCCAGACGGGACAGATCGGCTTGGCCTCCAGCCAGAACGACGCGATCTTCGTCCAGGATTCATGGCAGATCCATCCGCATGTCACGCTGAACATCGGTGTTCGCACCGAGCGTGAGACTGTTCCGAGCTTTGGCTTTGGTGCACTTCCTCCCGCGATCGTCTTCGGATGGGGCGACAAACTCGCTCCGCGTATCGGCGCCGCGTGGGATGTCTTCGGAAACGGAAAGATGAAGGTCTACGGCAGCTACAGTGTCTTCTTCGACACGATGAAGTACGACCTGCCGCGTGGTTCATTCGGAGGCGAAACGCAGATCGTCGATTATCGAGCTCTCGATACCTTCGACCTGCTTTCGATCAACCAATCGAATCAACCTGGCGCTCTGTTCGCTCATGAAGATCAACGTACGGTTTCGACCACACCCTATACGCTTGGAACACGAGTGTATCCGGGTATCGATCCCGACTTGAAACCGACGAAGGAACACGCATGGACGGCTGGTGCTGATTATGCATTTGCACGCGATCTGGTCGTCTCCGGACGCTTTACGCGAAAGGTGCTTGATCGGACCATCGACGACGTCGGAATCCCGACCGAAAACTTCGAGAACTATTGCATCTGCAATCCCGGATTCGGAGCTTCGCTTGGTACTGCCGATTTCGGTTATCCGCCGACCCCGAAAGCGGTCCGCGAATACACCGGTCTCGAGTTCACCGTTGACAAGCGCTTCTCGAATAACTGGTATGTCAATGCGACGTACTTGTGGAGCCGTTTGTACGGTAACTACTCTGGTCTCGCGAGCTCCGATGAGTCGGGTCGCGGTAACCCCAACGTCAACCGTTTCTTCGACGTGCCGTGGATCAACGATACGTCGCTTGGCAAACTCAACAACGGAGTTTTGGCGACGGACCGACCGAATACGTTCAAGCTGTTCGGAGGTTATGAGTTCAACTACAACCTCTTCGGCGCGAAGATGGATTCTCGGTTCGGTGTTTCGCAGTACGTCTATCAGGGAACTCCCCTTTCGAGTACTGTACAGATCCAGCTCGTCGGTAACGATGAACTCGGAAACAACTGCGGAGCCTGCAGCCACGGTGTCTCGATGCTGATCAACGGCCGAGGCGATCTTGGTCGTACAAACATGTATACGCAGACCGACCTGACGTTCACACACAGGTTCTTCCTGAATGAGCGTATTACTTTCTTGTTCTCGGCCAACGTGTTCAATCTGTGGAACGAGGCTAACGAACTTGATCGAAGCGTTGCACTGATCGCAGCGACCACTCCCGCGATCGCAAACGAGTACAACACTCCGAGAAACACCTTGAAGTATGGCTCGTCCGCGATGACCCTTTCGCAGGCCTATAACCTGATGAAGGCGAATATTGCAAATTATAGAACTGAGTTCGCATCGATCCTTAACGGAGCCGATAAGAACGATTTCTATAACAAGCCAGTTCTCTTCCAGGGACCGCGTTCGATCAGACTTTCCTTTGGAATGCAGTTCTAGAAGGAACGATCGCTAATGCTTCGGGCCGTTCCTTCGGGAGCGGCCCTTTTTTTGTTTCGCACATTTTGGTCGCACGGTATAATCAGAAGCAACTTCAACAAAGGACAATTTTATGGAAAGCCTGAAACGGATCGTATTCTCTTTATCGTTGCTGTTCGCTCTCGTCGTCGTTGGCCAAGCTCAACGCAATTCGATCGAAGGCCGCGTCGTTGGACCCGACGGGCAGGGCATACTGGACGCACGTGTGATTTTGAAGAACACAAATCTTACGGATGTCGGCCAGGACATAACCGACTCGCAAGGAAACTACCGCTTCCAGAATCTGTCTGATGGAATTTATTACATTGAGGTTCTACCTTTGGGAACGGCATACGACAGCAAAACGCTTCGGGTAGAACTCGTTTCGTTCTCCCGGCGTCAAGGCGGGTCGAGTGAGATCTATCGTTTTGATTTCCAGCTTCATCCGTTTCGTCCGGTCGAGAAGCCTCTGCCAAAAAAACTGGCCGACGCGCTGGCTTTTGTTCAGGAGGTTCCGCCAACGGCGAGGCAAAAGTACAAAGACGCACAGAAGCTTTTGGAAAAGAATAAGAAGGATGAGGCCTGGGCAGCATTGCGCGAATCGATCGAGATCTTTCCCGATTACTACGACGCTCTCGATCTCCTTGGTACGGAGTATCTCGGGGCCGGTCACTCAGATGTTGCAGTTCCGATCTTTCGTCAGGCCGTCGACGTAAACTCGAAGGGCTGGCACGCGTATTACGGACTGGGCAGCGCATACAGCATCCTCAACATGCGAAACGAGGCACTCCCAGCACTGAAAAAGGCTATCGACCTCAATCCTTACTATGCGAAAGCCTATCTCCGTCTTGGGGCGGAGCTTGCGAAAGAAACCGCGTCACTGGATGAAGCTGTCACCGTCTATGAAAAAGCGATAAAGCTGGAACCCGTCGAAGCATCCGAGCCGTATGCAGCACTCGCCGCGATCTATTCTAAGCAGCACAAATACAAGGAAGCGGCCGACGCGCTCGAAACATATCTCAAAGTGGCGACCGATGTAAAAAATCCTGAGCCCGTTCGAGAAAAGATACGGGAGCTCCGGAAAAAAGCGACAGGTTCGTAGAATAATTTTCGCAGTGCGGCTAAGACTTATTGCTCGTACGATCCGTCCGGGCGCCGATCGAATTTGAAATTGCCTTTACCGCGCTGGCAGCCGTACCCGCGGCGGTACTTAGCGTCGGCGAATGACTATTCGCAACATCTCCCACCGCGTAAACATTCTTCGCACTCGTTCGGCCGGTGTGATCGACTTTGATATAGCCCGCTTCATCCAGATCGATCAGCCCTCGCACCAACTCCGAATTCGGTTCAACGCCGATCCTTATCAACACTGCATCGACCGGAACAGATCGATCCGTTCCGGTTGAATCCCGGATGGCGACTTTTCGTACGGCCTCGTCCCCCACGATCTCGGTTACAACCGTTTCAGAAAGAAGCTCGATGTTGTGAAGATCTTTCACCGCGCTAACGAATTCTTTTCGAGCCGAAGGTTCGCTCCGCCTGAATGCGACTACTACTGACGAGGCCGAATCGGAAAGACTGATCGCATTTTCAAAAGCAGCATCACCGCCTCCGACGATGAGGACGCGCTTTCCTTTGACCAGCTCCCGATCGCGGACCCCCGATTCGAGAATGCCCCGCCCGGCAAACTCCGACTCGCCCGGGATACCGAGAACTCGTCGCCTTACGCCCATCGCAAGAACTATCGCGTGTCCGGACCAGACCTCTTGCTCGGGTCCCTCCAGACGAACCGCTCCTGATGCAGGGTCCACGGCCGAAGCTTTGATTCCGATGCGTGAAACAAAACTGGCAGACGCAAGCGAGGCATCGAACTTGGACACCATTTCGAAACCGTTTTCCGCCCGCGCTCCCGGGTAGTTTTCGATCGGATTATAGACGCGGTGCAGTTGGCCGCCGAGTCGCGGAGCTTCTTCGATCAACACCGACGTCAAACCAAGTTCCTCGCACCATAGAGCCGCCGTCATGCCCGCCGGCCCACCGCCGATGATGATCACGTCTGCCGATTTCGCGACTTTCATATTCTGATAAGACCATGTTTTCATTGCGATTTTTTGTCAACTCGGGTGCCGTTTTTTGTCAGAAACAGGTCGTGCGACGTTGCTTTCGAAAATCTCCGTGCTGATCCAAATCGGCGTTGCGGCCTTATTTTACGGGCTTCTCGCCCGCATTGACCCTTCGTCTTCGGATTTTCTCCGGTGGCACCTGTATTGCTAATTGCAGGTCAGTCGCAGTTGCGCTCTCCGCGTTCGGAGTGCCATTGCTCCAACCCAAAGGATTCCAAAGCCCCCGACTCTCCTCCACGAAATATGAGATTAGAAATTGATACGACCGTTTCCGCACCTCCTCTCACCGACGAAACCAAGACCGCGGGCGGCGTAGATTCCGCCGAAGTTAAGTCCGTTCTCAATCAAGGGATCAAGGCAGCACAGGCCGGTAATCGAGCACAGGCTCGGACGTCGCTCACACAAGCGACCGAGCTCGATCCGCGCAATGAAAGCGCATGGCTCTGGCTCGCGTCGATAAGTGAATATCCCGAAGAGCTTCTTGGCTTCCTCAATCACGTTCTCGACATCAATCCCGAGAACAAACGTGCACTCGAATGGAAAGCTGCAACGCATGGTTTGCTTTCGAAGACATTCGTCCAGCGCGGTGTCGATGCTACGCAGGAGAACAATAAAGAATTCGCCACCGAATGTTTCCGGACGGCACTCGATTACGACGAGCGCAATGCCGATGCATGGATGTGGATGGCATCGCTGTCGGACTCGATCACGGTTAAGATCGCGCTCCTTGAAAAGTCCCTCGGCCTCAATCCCGATAACGAGGCAGCGAGCTCGGCGCTCGAGACCGCACGAGCAAACATCGTCAAGGAGCGACTTACCGAAGCCAAAACCGCTGCTGTTGCCGGCGACCACGTCACTGCGAACAACGTGCTCGACGGTTTGCTTGCAGTGAATCCACATTCGGTTGAAGCATGGACGATGAAGTCTCATCTCACCGATAGTTTCGACGAAAAGATCCGGTGCTTTGAAAGCATACTCGAGATCGATCCGAATAACGTCGCGGCAATGGCCGGCCGCGATTCGCTACTTTCCATATTCGGTACCTCAGAGGCGGCCCACGCCGAAGACTCGCGTCCTATCGAGCTCGTTCCTGCCTTTGCCGAGCCGTTCCATGAGCCCATTCACAAGAGCCCGACTGAAGATCTTGAAATGCCGGAAGGCGCGGATCACGAATTTGTCGCGGCGACCGTACAAATTGATCCGACCGAATACACCCCCGAGGATAATCATGACCACGAATACATGGACACCGTCGCGGAGCCGTTTGCTTCGTTTGCGGAAGAAACTCCGGAGCCTGTTGAAGCAACAGTCGCTTCGGAGCAGCCGTATGACTACGACGCAGTAAGCGACGCCGTCGAAGAAGTTCCCGCAGTGCACGAGCAAAGCGTCCCGGCCCAGGATTACCCGGGTACTGAACTTGATGCTACCGTGTTCGGTTACGACGCTGAGCTTCACGCGAACGAAGTTGCAGAACCATCATCGAGTGATGATTGGTCCGCCGCGATGACGTCGGACGCGGCGATCCAGATGCCGTCCGGTGCACTTCCCGAGATAGCGAACGAACCGGCTCCTACGACTTTGGTCGAGGCGTCGGATGTCATCGCCGTCAAGGCGGAATCATACGACTGCCCGTTCTGCCATCACGCGAATGACGCTCAAACCATAACCTGCGACGCTTGCCGATCGGTTCTCACACTCTCCGATCTTGAGATGCTTCTCGCGAATCAAAATTCGGAGAAGGCTGTCGTCCGGCGAGCTGTGGAAGATATGGAACGCCAGCGAATGAGTCGCGAACTTTCAGTCGACGAGTTGGTCACCCTCGGAGTCGGACACATAAATCTGAGAAATCTTCAGATGGGTTATGCATGTTTGCTTGACGCGTCGAAACAGAATCCCAACGATGTCGTTCTCGGCGGTCAAGTCAATGCCCTGCTCATCCGTCTCGATGAGATCAAGAAGCAGGAAGAAGCACATCTGAAAATGCCGAAGGGCAAATCGATCCTCGTCGTCGATGACAGCCCGACCGTGCGCAAACTGATCGCGGGCAAGCTCGAGAAGTGCGGGCACGAAGTCATCTGTGCAAATGACGGCGTCGAAGCGATGGAGCGTCTGGAAAATTTTGTCCCCGACCTCATCCTCTTGGATATCACGATGCCGCGAATGGACGGCTACCAGGTTTGCAAGCAGATCCGAAGTAACAGCGCCACGAAAGATGTGACCGTCGTAATGATCTCGGGTAAGGACGGCTTTTTCGATAAAGTTCGTGGACGAATGGCCGGCACGACCGGATATATAACCAAGCCGTTCGGTCCGGAAACTCTAATGAAGGCCGTTGAGATGTATCTAAGCGGCGAGGCCCCGACCCTTGACGAAGTATGATCGCCCGTCGTGGTAACTGCACGGTCAAAAATTTCCATTGATGATGCTGAAACGCTGCTCGCGGCGATACGGAGCAGTGTACTCGTTCATGTACAGGAAGGAGTTCACTCAGGTCACCTGAGAACTCCCCTCGATTCCGCTCGCCTCCTCAACGGTATCCTTCAACCGATCGACGATGAGAACGTCCGCACCTCCGCGGAAGCGCTTGAGGTTTGGCTGACAATGCTTGTCGCGGAGAACGATACGATCTCGCACACGCGAACTCGCAGTCTTCTCGATCAGATATCAGAACTCGAAGTCGCCCTCATCGCGTACAGGGCTCGTGCGAACGGAGGTTCGCTCGACGTCGGTGACTTTGTCGACGAATCATTTGAGCTTCTGCGCGCCAACGGATCGTCGAAATCACGATCCGAAAAGTCTATTACTGATTCGGAGGACACAAGCTCCGTCGATGCGGAGATCCTCGAGGTTTTCGGAGAGGAAGCCGACACTCTGCTCGAAAGCATTCAGCAGAATCTCACGATCCTGTCGTCTATACCTACTGATCGCGCCGCTCTCTGGGAAATAAAAAAGAGCTCACATACTTTTAAAGGCGCTGCGGGAATCGTCGGTCTGAAAAAGCTTTCCGAATTGGCCCACAGGATCGAGGATCTGCTGGGACGAGTATCCGAAAAGAACATCGACCCGAGTGCGTCGCAGATCGCTCTGCTGAACGACGCCGCCGATTGTCTGAAACTGCTTTCGAGTGGAGACAAACCACAGAACATCGAAGCTCGGTTAACGAATCTTCATCAGCAATTCGATACTGCTCTCAGCACCGTCACGACGGAAGGCAGCGGATCGCCGCGCAACGATGCTCCGGAGCTCGTCTCGGAAATCAACGCGAACGCAGTCGCGACGAGTGCGTCGAACCGTAACAAATCGATCGTCCGAATCTCGCTCGACAAACTTGATGACCTCGTTAGTCAGGTAGGTGAACTCATCGCGAGCCAGTCCGCTTTTAAGGCTCGATTCCATGACCTCGAACGCCAACTCGACGAAACTCACAACAACACACTTCGTCTCAAAGCCGCGACACTGAAGATCGAAAAGAATCACGATCTGACGGAGCCCGGGAGAGCAGACAACGGCCTTGAACTTCGCCAGGGCTCATACGAATTCTCCGAAAGCACCCGCGACGCAAGCGTCATAAGCAACGAGCTCAAGAATGTTAAGACCGACCTCGAGAATCTTTATCAAAACGAGTGCACTCTTATCGACGAGATACAGACGAGGCTTGTGCGTTTGAGGAATGTTGAGTTTGGGACGATCACAAATCGGCTCCAGCGTACGGTCCGCGTCACGTGCGACGAAGAAGAAAAGCGCGCCGAGGTAGTCGTCGAGAACGGTCCGCTTGAAGTCGACACACAGGTGATCGACGCGTTGATCGAGCCGCTGCTCCATTTACTAAAAAATGCGGTCGTTCACGGCATCGAGCCTGCGGAGACACGTCGAATGCTCGGCAAGCCCGAGATTGGAAAGATAACCGTCCGTGTCAGCAACAAGGGCGCCTACTTTGTGCTATCGGTTACCGACGACGGACGCGGCATCGCGTTCCGTCCGCTTCTCGAAAAAGCAGTCACATCAAATCTCATCAGCGCTGCGGACGCCGAAGATATCACCACCGACAAGATCCTTGAACTGATCTTTCTTCCCGGTCTTACGACGGCTAAGAAACTCAGCTTAAATGCCGGGCGCGGCGTCGGCATGAGTATCGTTCGCGAAAGTGTGGCGGCCGCCGGAGGTATCGTCTCGATCGAAACCTGGCCCCAAAAAGGAACGACGTTCAGCATCCGGATCCCGCGTCCTTTCGCCGATCGAAACTTGACGGACAACGGAATCGACGCCAAAAAGCCGATCCAACTTCCGGCAAAGAAGCGAACCACACTTATAGTCGATGACAGTCCGAGTGTGCGAATCATGACTGCAAAGGCAGTCGAAAATGCAGGCTGGCATGCCGAGACGGCGCGTGACGGAATCGAGGCTCTAGAAAAACTGCGCGTGATACGAAGGCCGGATGTGATTCTGTCGGATATCGAAATGCCTCGAATGGGCGGTTACGAATTCGTCGCGGCACTCGGCGGCGACGATAATTTAAAAGACATCCCGGTGATCTTCATCAGCTCAAGAGTAAATGAATCCGAGCGGGCGGAAGCTGTCGGTGTTATCGAATGCCTGACAAAGCCCTATGACGAACGAAAGCTGGTCGATACGATCTGCAGAGTTTCTGCAACTGAGCTCGTGATGGGCTGATGAGCCTACGATCTCGGCGGAGCACTTGGACGGATCTCGATCTTGCTTGGCAGCGCCCGGCGATCGAAACTCAGCAGATCGATTATCGCTTCCGCGATGTCAGCGGGCTGGAGTTGCCACGCCTTCTCCGGACTTGCCGTGTCGCCGCCGAAGTCGGTGTTTACACTGCCGGGACATATATAGCTGACCTTGATTCCTTCGTGACGTACCTCCTGCATCAGGGCTTCCGAGAAACCGTTGAGCGCGAATTTGGAAGCATTGTAAGCCGCCATTTTCGGATGTGCGTTCTGTCCGGCGAGTGATGAGATGTTGATTATGTAGCCTCCGCCACGTTTCTTCATCAGAGGGATAGCATGATGGCAGGCGTAGAAAACGCCGAACAGATTTGTCTCAAGCGTCTGCCTGAACTCTTCCGCACTCAACTCTTCAACAGTCTTACCGAAGTATCCGATACCGGCGTTATTGATGAGAATGTCGACGCCACCGAATGCTTGAGCACAACCCGATAGCATCGCCTGCACGTCACTTTCGCTTCGAACGTCGCAGACGGTGCCATTCGCTTTGCCCGAAGTTGAGAGCTTCTCGATCGCGTCTGCAACGTCGCGCTCATTGCGTCCGCAAATAAAAACCGCGGCGCCATTTTTCGCGAGTGCCTCAGCGATTCCGTAACCGATACCTTTTGTACCGCCCGTGACAACTGCGACTTTTGAATTTAGATCGGACATATCGAGTTTTGAGAGGTCGCAGTATGGCGGCGGGGTGTGCTAGTGCTTTGACTCGTCGGGTCTGAAATCTTTTAGAGGATCATTCTTACCGAACTTTATCTTTCCCGCATCCGTTCGGGAAAGCTGCTTCCAGACGATCGTCAGTCCTGAGTTCTCGTCGCGCCGAAGCACACGGAACAGGACAACGATATCCACACGTTTATCGAAAGTGAGGCTGTGGAACATCATTTCCGCGGTGGTGGTTTCGTCTGATATCGGCTTCAAAGGATTGCTCAGGCGATACGCCATCATCCTCATCGCGTAGGTAGCATTCTCCAGTGGAACAAAGTGATCGGCAAATTTATAGCCGTCCGCTTCCAAGCCGGTCATGTAGGCCCGGGCATGATCCTTTGCGGACTTAGGATCGGCGTCTGGCTCGATCGATACGAGATACTTCAAGGCCGGATGCGAAAGATCGATCGCTTCGATCGGTTCATCTCCAACAGTCACGAACACGCCCTGCGAAAAGAAACTGTTGCTAACGATGCGTTCGTTTTCGTAGTGGATGTCATGGTAGACCGCGTCGCTATAGTTGTTGGTCCGAAAAGTAAATGAGGAGCTAAGCGGAACGAACTTGGCACACTCGGCGGCAATGCTCACGACCGTTTTTGAGACGCATCCAAGATCTGGAAAGATCTTGAAGATGCCGGCGTCATCTTGTTTCAACAACGCCTTGTATCTCTCGATATCGGCCGCGTCGACCTTTCGCAGCTTGAGGATCCGCTGCTTTTCCTCATCTGAGAGTTTTGGCTCGGGAGGGGGCATTCGCGGCTGCTCGGTCGCCGCACGCAGCCGCTCTTCGAGATGCCGCATCTCCCACATTCGCCGCTGCAGGTCAGCTTCGTTGCGTTCTCGAACTCGCTCAGCCGCTGACGACGAGCCTCTTGGAGCGGGAATTTGAGCGGCGGTCATCAGGCAAAAAGGTAACGGGACAAGAAGGGTACACACTGCCTTTGAGAATCTCATCGCTTTATCTCCAGATTCGGATCAAAAAATGCGACGTTGCCAAATCGAAGATTGGCCGATCGGCCTGCGCTAGCTAGCCGTTCAATTTTTTGCTCAACACATCATTCACGATCTTAGGATTGGCTTTGCCCTGCGAAGCCTTCATGACCTGCCCGACGAAAAAGCCGAAGAGCTTTTCATTGCCGCCGCGATATGCCGTAACCTGATTTTGATTCGATTCGATGATCTCGTCAACGATTTTTTCGATCGCTCCGGCGTCCGAGATCTGCTCGAATCCCTTGTCCTTAATGATCTGTGCGGCGGTGCCTCCCGAAGCGAACATCTCCACCAACACTTCCTTGGCCTGATTGTTATTTATCGAGCCGGTAGCAAGCGTCTTTATCAGCTCGGCAAGGTTCGTCGCCGAGACGGGCGACTCGGCGACGGATTTCGCCGAATTGTTCAACTCGCGAGTCAGCTCCGACAAAATAAAGTTCGCGGAGACTCGCGGATCTCCCGACTCCTTCGCCGTACGCTCGTAAAACTCTGCGAGATCCTTGTCCGAAACAAGCTGCGACGCGTCGGCGAAAGAAAGTCCGTACGCATTCATCATCCGATCGCGCATCGCGTCCGGGAGCTCCGGCATTTCGCTTTTGACTTGCTCGATGAACTCCGCCGTAACCGTTAGCGGCTGAAGGTCGGGCTCCGGGAAGTAACGGTAGTCGTGAGCATCCTCCTTCGAACGCATGACGCGAGTTCGATTTCCCTTCTCGTCCCAGAGTCGGGTCTCCTGCGCAACGCCCTCGCCCGCCTCATGAGCTGTGATCTGACGATCGATCTCGAACTCGATCGCCTTCTGCATGAACCGGACCGAGTTCAGATTCTTCAGCTCGACCTTGTTGTTGAATGAAGTCTCGCCGACCTTGCGGACCGACACGTTTGCTTCGCATCGAAGATTTCCCTTTTCCATGTCGGCGTCGCTTGCACCGACCCACTGCAGCACGCGTCGGACATGATTCACATAATCGTAAGCCTGCCATGAGCTCCGAAAATCAGGTGCGGTGACGATCTCGCCGAGCGGCGTTCCGGCGCGGTTCAAATCGACATACGAATACCTATCGACATCCGGCAATCCTTCATGAACGTTCTTGCCGGCATCCTCTTCGAGATGCATTCGCTCGATATGGATCGTCATCGGCTTCCACTCCGTGGACCGGCCCGACGGATCTCGATCGGCCGTCATTATCGTCAGCTCGCCGTTTGCCGAGAACGGTTTGTCGTATTGCGAGATCTGATAGCCCTTCGGCAAGTCCGGGTAGAAATAATTCTTTCGCGCAAAAACGGAT
>Ga0105249_10003035_pt1 | contig 14482 bp, 13 predicted proteins | sample KBSS44metaG_FD_81522 | JGI IMG/M metagenome (GOLD analysis project Ga0105249, IMG submission 81522) | Switchgrass rhizosphere microbial communities from Kellogg Biological Station, Michigan, USA - KBS S4-4 metaG | ecosystem: Host-associated > Plants > Roots > Rhizosphere > Soil | place... | reverse complement strand
GCGCACCCTGAATACGTATCTGGGGGCATGCGTCGATCTCGGCCCGGAGGACATCGACGCCGAGTTGGTGCGGCGCAGCAAGATCACCTACCTGGAAGGCTATCTCTGGGATCGGCCCCGCGCCAAGGAAGCCTTCTTGCGGGCGGCTCGGCTGGCGGGGGCCGCCGGGCGTCAGGTGGCGCTATCGCTCTCCGACAGCTTCTGCGTAGATCGACATCGTGATTCGTTCCTCGAGCTGGTGAGGCATCACGTCGACATCCTGTTCGCCAACGAGGCGGAGATCAAAAGTCTCTACCAGACCGACTCCTTCGAGACGGCCGTACAGCATGCTCGGGCTCAGACCGGGCTGGTCGTGCTGACCCGCGGCGCGAAGGGCAGCGTCCTGATCTCGGGCAACGAGCAGGTGGAGATCGCCGCGGAGCCGCTCTCACGCGTGGTCGACACCACGGGCGCTGGGGATCTGTATGCAGCCGGAGTTTTGTTCGGCGTGACCCACGGCTACTCGCTCGCCGAGTCGGGGCGGCGCGGAGCCATCGCGGCAGCCGAGGTCATCGGCCACTACGGCGCGCGACCGGAGACGCAGCTGGCGGCGCTCACGCAGCGCATCCTGCATCCCGCGGTTGATCCCCCCGTTGATCCCCCCGGTCCCTGAAGGGCCGCGCCTCTGCGCGAGGTTCGGCCTCTCTGTCGATGAGGATGCGCGTCGCCGGACCGAGCAAACGGAAGCGTTCGTCGGCGACCAGAGCGCTCAGCTCTTTCGCGTTGGTCACGCCGAGCTCGATCAAGGCCAGCATGTAGCCGTCCGCGGCGCCGTAGGCTCGCCCCAGCGGCACGCCGGCAGAGCCCTTCTGGTGCAGCGCGAACGCCTCGGCCAAGAGTCTTCTGAGGGTGGGGAGCCAGGCTTCGGGATGGGCGTGGGACATGGTGGTATTCCGTCTCCTTGGAGGAGCTGAACTACCTGGGTGAGGCTGGCTGGGCCAAATTTGAACCTGGCCCGGGTCACTCGTTCCAGTCCACGAGCAACCCTTCCGCGAGACTCAACAAGCGTTCGAGCTGCGCCCGGCTCACGTCGACCCGACCGGAGATGCGGTTGCCCTCGGAGCGCAGCTCGAACGCGTCGATCAAGGCCAGGGAACGCAGACCGAACAGCGCCCCCAGTGCTCCGAGATCCCGGTTGGTGAGCGCGTTGATCGCCGCCGTGAGGCTGCGGGCGTGGCTGCGGGCGGACGCCGCATCACCGTCCTCGGCGCTGAGGCGCAACTCGGCCCCGCCGGCCTCCAGGGTCATCACGTCGAGGCGCAGCCACAGCAGCGATTCCGGCACCGGGATGGGCAGCCCGCGCAGCGCGTGCGCCGGCGAGCGCACGTGCAGGACCAGTGCCTCCTTGCCCTCGGGCGCGGGGAACTTGATCGGCGGCGCAGCGAGCAGCTGCTTCTCCAGATGCAAAGGTGCGACCACGAGCAGGTTCGAGCTGGGCAACACAAACAAGCGCTGGGCTCGGTCGGCGTGCGCGCGCGCCGCCGGAACCTTGGACTTCAGCCAGCGACCGCTCGGAGGGCGCCGGACCAGGCGATCGATGGCCTTGCGCAGCAGCTCTCGGCCCAGGCGGTGCTGCACGATAGCGACCATATCGGCCGAGCGTCGAAACTCCGGACCCACGATCAGAATCCGGTTCAGATCGCGGATGGGGTCGATCTCTGCCGTCGCAAAAAAGCTGCTCCATTGCGGAAAGTCCACGAGCAGCCTGCCGATGCGTGCGCCGAGTGGATGCTCGCGGACTCGCTCGCTGAGCAGCAGCAAGTTGACGTTGGCGTTGCTGTCCACGATTTCCGTTTGCACGCCCGACAGGGCCACGGGGTGAGCGATGTCGGGGCGTGCTGCCGCTGGCTTGGCGGGGGCTTTCTCCGGCCTGTTCTCGGCTGCCTTCTCGATAGGGTTCGGGGGCTGCGGCGCGGGCGGCGCCAGTGGCGGCACAGGCGCTGGGGAGGGTGCCTCGGTCATTGCGACCGGAGCGGTCAGCGCCGGCGCCGGCCCCGCGCTCTCGGGGGCTGGCTCCGCCTCCTCGCCCAACCAGGTGATGGGGATGGAGCGCAGCTGTTCCGCTTCGGATGTGTCCTGCTGCGCGGCAGCATGGAAGAGCCAAGCAAACACGCCCAGCCAGGCCGCGACAGGGGTCAGCAGCAGATGCACCGCGAGCGAGAACGACAGGGCCCAGGCCAGCGCTCGCGCCGAGACAGTGCTGCCCGCGCGACGATCGGAGGTCTGTTTCAGCATCACCTGAGGCAGCGCCCCTGCGTGGTCGCGCCGCGCGTCCTAGCTTCCGCCCGAATCGTGACGAATCCCTCGAGTTCTCCTAGCATGCCGATACGATGGTCCAAGGCGCCAGCTTCCCATTTCGGCCATGAGGCCATTCCGCTGTCGACGGCAAGCTCGAGACCAGTCTCTGAACGCGCTCTGATTGCGAGATGCTCCACCGCCTACACTGTGCAGAATCGTCTGCCACGTTCCGCTTGATCGAGCCCAACGCGTGGCGAATCGCCCTGTGCCTGTTGGTTGGCTTGCCCTTGGGTTGTGCGGGGGGCTGCGAGCGCGAGCGGCGACCCGAGCAGACACGCGCGCGCACCGAGGGCGTGCGGGTCTCGACGACCATTGCTCCCGCAGAGCGAGATGCCGGGGTCAGCTCCCTGCCCGTGCCGACTTCGCTCGAGAGCGCGGACGCGGGAGCGGACGCGGCAGCTCCGGCCTGGCCGGGGCCCTTCTTCCCGGTCCCCTCGGGCTCGACCGGCATCTATGCGCAACCCGCCGGCCAGCCCCCGTTAAAAGTTGGCTACGCGGGCAACGGCGGTCGGATTGCCGTCTTGGCGGAGAGGATCGTCAACGACACCTGTCGCAGCGGTTGGTACGCGGGGGTCCAGGGCGGCTTCATCTGCTCCAGCGAAGGCACCATCGACCCGGAGGATCCGCGCGCGCGCCTGAGCGCGACTCCACCCAACCTCGACGCGGTGTTGCCCTACCCGTACGCGCGCAACACCCGCAACGGCACTCCGCTCTACAGCTCTGTGCCCTCGATCGATCAAATGGCGGCGTACGAGCCGCACGTCGAACGTGAAAGGCAGGGCGCCGACACGAGCGCGATCGATCGCCCCTGGTGGCAACGCGAGCGCGTGCAACTCAGCCAGGTGCGGCTCGCGGAGCTCGCCACGGAGTCCGATGGCCTGCTGGCGCGGCGCCTGGTACAAGGCTTCTACATCGCGATCGATCGCGAATTCGAGTGGCAGTCTCGCAGCTGGTACAAGACCACCAAAGGCATGGTGGCGCCCAAGGAGCGCTTCGTCGCCATCGAAGGGTCGAGCTTTCATGGCATCGAGCTCGCCGACGGGCAGGGGTTGCCGGTGGCCTGGGCGTACGGTTCACGCGAGAGTCGTCCGCGCTATCGCCTCGATCCAGGCGGCGCCAAGCAACTCGGAACATTCTCGAAGTTTCAACCGATACACCTGACCGGCCAAAAGTCCGAGCTGGCGGGCCACGTCTATCTGCAGACGGCAGACGAGGATTGGGTACAGGCCGATCAGGTGCGCGTGGCGAGCGCGCCGCTCGATCTGCCGGCCAAGCTGGCTGCGGATGAGCGCTGGATCTCCGTCGATCTGCGGACGCAGACATTGGTTGCGCTCGTCGGTGAGCGTCCCGTCTACGCGACGCTGGTGTCGAGCGGCAAGGAGACCAACGATGCCGCGACCGATCACCGTTCGCCGAGCGGCGAGTGGTACCTGCGCGAGAAGCACATCACCACCACGATGGATGGAGACGGCACGGCTGCCGGCGACCTCCCGTACAGCATCGAGGACGTGCCGTACGTGATGTACTTCGAAGGCTCCTACGCGTTGCACGGCGCCTTTTGGCACCGCAACTACGGCGTGCGCATGAGCCACGGTTGTATCAATCTGGCACCGCTCGACGCGAAGTACCTGTTCTTCTTCACCGACCCTCCCGTGCGTGCGGGCTGGCACGGCGCATGGGCAGGCAATGGGCAAAAAGGCAGCCGCGTCGTGATCTCTGGGTCGGCGCCCCCGCCGCGCCCGCGTCCGAGCCCGGCCGGCCCCTGACCTCGTGGCAAGCAGCTCGGGAAGCCATCTCCGCGGCCTCTTTGGCAGGAAGAATTCGGCAGGAGACTTCAATGGCAGACTGGGACACTCGGTCGGGAGCCTTCGGCCGAAAATGGGTTCACCCCTGTAGGCGCAGGCAAGGCTTGACTTGGAGCGCCAAGGGGACCATCACGAAGAAAAGATGGATCGGTTCTCGGCGCACCTCGATCGTGGCTGGGACCTCGTTCAGCACGGGGATTCACAGGGTGCGGAGCTCTCCGCTCGTCGTGCTTTGGAGCTAAATAAGCAGGCTCCAGAGGCCTACAATCTGCTGGGGTATGCGGCAGCGCTGCGCGGCGATTTCGAAGCTGCCATCCGCCACTACAACCACGCTCTGTCGTTGGACGAGGCGTACTTCGAGGCGCTGCTCAACGCGGCGGAGGTATTCATCCATCCGCTCGCCGACTACCAGGAGGCGCTGGAGATGTGCGACCGTGCGCTCGAGCTCGCGGAAACGAATGACGAGCTGGTGGACGCGCTGCTGCTGAAGTTCGACGCGCTGCTCGGCGAAGATCGCATGGAGGATGCCAAGGCCTTGTGCGCTCGTTTCCCCGAGGGCCCGTTCGAAAATCCGAATCACGTCTTCCTGGTCGGTCGCGCGCTGTACGAGGTGGGCGACCTGGAACGCGCCGCGCCTTTGATTGAACAGGCGGTGAAGACCACGCCCGGCAACTCGGAGGCCTACTACTACCTGGGCCTGATGCGTGACGAGCAGGGTGATCGCGCCCGAGCTACCCAGGCCTTCGTGCGGGCACGGGCGCTCGATCTGGAGGCGCCCGTTCCGGAGTGGTCGCTCTCGCTGGATGCGTTCGAGCACACCGTGCGGCGCGTAGTAGACGCACTGCCGCCGCGTCTGCGGCAGGCGATTCGCAACGACGAGATCTACGTGGCGGACATGCCCGGCATCGAGTTCGTCGTCGACGGCGTCGATCCGCGCGCCTTGATTCTGCTGGACGACATCTCGCCGAGCGCCATCTCCGCCAGCTCACTGCCCCCGGGCGCCCTGTCCACGGGCGCAGGGCGCGGCGCAGGCGTGCTGCAGGCCCCTTCCGCCCGTCTGTTCGTCTACCAGAGGAACCTGGAGCGGCTCGCCGGTGCGCTCGAGGCCGTGGAAGCCGAGCTCAGCGCCGCGCTGGAGCGTGAGTTGTCCGCCGTGCTCGAAGAGCAGGACCTGACCGACGTCAGTCCAAACAATTCGAAGCTGCTCAATTGAGCTGCCTGATTGACCGAGCTGACCTGATCGAGCTGGCCTGATCGAGCTGGCTTGATTGAGCGGACCTGATTCAGGCCGCGGGCGGAGCTAACGGCTGCGGGCGGCGAGCTGCTCGGCCACGCTGCGGAGCAGCGCGCGCGCAGGGGATGGGGGCAGCTGTTCTAGATACTCGGTGGCGCGGGAAGTATAGCCGAGCGCTTTTTCGACCACACGCTCACAGGCTCGCGACGCGATCACCCGCTGCCGCAGCGGGACGACCCGCCCTTGGTCGCCGGCGCGAATCTGCTGCAGCCAATCGAGCAGATCTGGCTCGCGCTCCACCGCCAACACCAGCGGCAGCGTCAATTTTCCTTGCCGCAAGTCGGCGAACATCGTCTTGCCCGTCTGCTCGCCGGAATAATCGAGCAGGTCATCCACCAGCTGGAATGCCATGCCGATGCACTCCCCAAACTCCGCGAGCAGCCCCTGGCTGCGAGCGGCGGCGCCCGCCAGCTCTGCTCCGGCGCTGGTGGCGAAGCGAAACAGCGCGGCGGTCTTGTCGCGCAAGATGGACCAGTACACGGACTCGCTGACGTCTAGCTCCCCCCGCCCGCGCAGCTGGACGATCTCACCGTCGACCAGACGCCGCAGGGTGCGCAGCAGATCCGGCATCAGGGCGGGTGCGTGCTGCTGGGCGGTGACGAGCGCGTGCGTGAGCAGCAGATCGCCGCCGAGCACGCTGACTGCGTTGCCCCAGACCACACGCGCGGCTGCTTCGCCTCGCCGCTCGGTGCCCTCGTCGATCACATCGTCGTGCAGGAGTGTGGCGGAATGGATCAGCTCCACGCACACTGCCATGTGCCGGCTCGCTTCGGGCACGGGCCCAAAGCACGCCGAGCTCAAGAGCAGCGCCATCGGACGCACGCGCTTGCCCCCGAGGGAAACCAGATGACGCGCCGCATCAGACGCGGGCACCGGCCCCTGTGCGGCGCTCTCCCGCAGCAGTCGCTCCACGGCACTGAGATCGTCCCGCAGCAACGCTTGCGCTTCAGCGAGGCGCCCTTCGAGGGGAAATTCAGCGGCGGAGAAAGCGGAACATCTCGCAAGGCTTCCGAGCGCGGCGTCTGTGGTTTGCGTCATGTCCCTGGGTCTGGCGCGAGTCTTAACAGAAAGAGCCGCGTCTGAGTTCTAAGGTTTTTAGGTTTCGACGAGCGGTCGTACTTCCAGGTTTGACGTCCCGCGGATCATCTGTGCACTAAGGACGCGTGGAGCCACATTCCGTAGACGCGAGCTCAGCGCGTGTCCGACAACTTGGTCGGACGCTGGGCATCGTTGTCTTTTCGCTCCTCGTGGCGACCTTTACCGTCGTTTGTTCGGCTCAGATCTGCTGGCAGGTCTGGAATCCCATCATCACCCCGTTGCCCGTTGGCTGTTCGGCCGGCACTCTGCAGCTAGTAGAGGCCATTGAAGCAGCCCGTGTCGCGTCTGCCGATCAAGCCGAAGAGCAGGCCGCGCTGGCGCAATTTCGTGGGGCACTCGCGGGCGCCTGGGTATATCGCCCAGCGCTCAGCCGAGCCTGCGCCGGCGACGCAGCAGCAATTCGACGCCTGCATGCCGTGGATCGGCTCCGATACGCGGAAGAACACGCCGTAAGATATGGCGCCGTCGATCTCGCGAAGCGCCGCCAAGAGGTCAAGCGCTTCATTCCCCTGCTCCGACAGTCCGTTGACCGGACGCTCTGAGCTCACTCTCTCGCTCCAGATCACGTTTAGCCATGGCCATAGCATCAGAAGCCGAAACTCCGAAGGACGAACCAACCTTCGATATCATTCCGCTGACTCCCGAGGTGAAGAGCGCAGTTGCCGATCTGGGATACGTGCACCCCACTCCGGTGCAGCGAGCCGTCTTCGAGTCGGCGTCGCGCGGCAAGGACTTGGTCGTCCAGGCACGGACCGGCACGGGCAAGACCGCAGCCTTCGGCTTGCCGCTGGTCGACCGCATCGTGCGGCGCAAGATCAAGGCGGTCCAGGCGCTCGTGCTCTGCCCGACCCGAGAGCTGGCGCTGCAGGTGACCCGCGAGATCGAGGCTCTCGCGAAAAATACGGGGCTGAGCCTGGTGCCGATCTATGGCGGCGCGCCCATGCCAAAACAGATCGAGGGCTTGAAGCAGGGCGCTCAGATCGTGGTGGGAACACCTGGTCGGGTACTGGATCATCTGCGGCGCAAGACCCTGGATCCCTCGAAGATTCGCGTGCTGGTCCTGGACGAGTGCGACGAGATGCTGTCGATGGGGTTCTTGCCGCAGATCCTCGACATCTGGAATCAGCTACCCAAAGAGCTGCAGGTGCTGCTGTTCAGTGCCACGGTGCCGCGGCCGGTGCTGAGGGTGGCGGAGTCGCGCTTGCGCGAGCCCGAATTCATCACGCTCAGCGGAGATCAGATCGGCGCGCTCGAGATTGAGCACTTCGTCTACATCAGCCAGGGCGACAAGCTGCAGGAGCTGCTGCGTATCCTGCAGTCCGAGTCGCCAGATAGCGCGATCATTTTTTGCAACACCCGCGACGACACGCAGCGCGTGGCGCAGGAGCTGCAGCGAGCCGGTTATCAAGCAGACTGGCTGAACGCGGATCTATCGCAGAAAGAGCGCGAGGCAGTCATGCTCGCTACCCGCGAGGGCCGCTTGCCGTTTCTGGTGTGCACCGACGTCGCGGCGCGCGGCATCGACATCTCGCACCTGACTCACGTGATCAACTTCGACTTCCCGGAGGCCACCGAATCGTACGTCCACCGGACGGGCCGAACCGGGCGCGCGGGACGCATGGGCACGGCTATTTCGCTGGTGAGCCCCGCCTCGATCGGCAACCTGTACTACCTGCGGCTGGAATATAAGATTCATCCGATCGAGCGTCAGCTGCCGAGCGATCGCGAGCTGAAGACGCGGGCCGAGACCGATACGGTGCTGCAGCTGGCGGGGCGTTTCACGAGCGCGCGCGAGACGGAGCGCTCACTGGTGCGGCGCTTGTTGACGCACGAGCGGGCAGAAACGATCATCTCCGGGCTGCTCCGGGAACACCTCGCAGCGAACGGCACGGACCTCGCGCATGCCCCCCGGGCCAGGAACCCCCGTCAGGTGGTGCCACCACCGCCGGAAGTGCGTGCCCCCCGCCTGGAACGAACCGTGGCTCCGCGGATCGAGCGGGTAGCACCGCCAAAGGGCGAGCGGACGGAAGAGTCTGGCGGAGAGCGCGCGCGACGTCGAAGTCCGCGCGAATCGGAAGCACGCAGCCCGCGCGAGCCGGAAGCACGAATTTCGCGAGAATCGGACGCGCACAGCCCGCGCGAATCGGAAGCACGTGCTGCGCGCGAACCGGAAGCACGTGCTGCGCGCGAACCGGAAGCACGTGCTGCGCGCGAACCGGAAGCACGTGCTGCGCGCGAACCGGAAGCACGTGCTCCGCGCGAACCGGAAGCACGTGCTCCGCGCGAACCGGAAGCGCGCGGCCCGCGCGAGCCGGAAGCGGATCGGCCGAGGCCCGAACGGAGCCGCCCCGCCATACCGGCGATCCCCGCACGCCCGCGCCGGACGCGCTCAGCGAGCACGCAACTCGGCGACGACGGCATTCGCTACGAGGTGCGCAGCGTCTCGGAGGCAGATCTGGCAAACCTTCCGACAAATGCCAACGGACCAGCCGCCAGCGCCACTGCTCTCGAGTCTGCGCTGGGGTCGAGCAGCGCGCCAACCGACCTGCGCGAGGACGCTCCACACTCGGACGGCATGGACGGATCGCTGCGAGCTTGGGACGGCCCCGTCGATGAAGCTTTCGTCAACGTAGGGCGCGACGATGGGGTGCGGACGAGCGACATACAGCAGGCGCTGAGCAGCGCTGGAGTGATCGAAGGCGACACGGCCTATGTGCGCATCCGCCAGCGGCACACCTTTATTGGAGTGCGCGCGGGCCTGCTGGACCGCGTCGTCAGCGGATTGAGCGGGCAGACGATTGCAGAGCGCGCGGTGGAGGCCCAGCCCGCACGACCCCGCCAGGCCCGGCGCTGATCGACACTGGCCCTCCGCTCGCGACGCGGAGGGCCAAGAGCGCAGCGCCAAGCGGAGCGGGCAACGATGAGCCAGCGCTCAGCGCACTGGGCCGCTCGCGATGGGCGTGAGCCACGTAGCTGAGCATCAAGAAAAATCAAGGGCATGAGCCATCGTTAACTCGAGGCCTGGTCGGAAAGCTCGCCCGTGGTTTCGCCAGCGCAGTGGCGTCGCAGTCTGCGCCGAACAGCGCAGGAAGGGCTTGGGACTCCGCCAGAAAAAGAGCGCGAAACCGTCCGTCCACACAGCGTTTCGCTGCGCGGACACAGCAGCGGCGCTGCGCTTCGCACTGGCAGGCGAAACGCGCCACTGCGCGCGAGCCAGGCAGCTCGAGAACGGAGCGCTCAGACTCCGCCGCACGGAAGCACAGGGGCTGATGGAAAAAGGGCTGCACGGAAACAGGCTGCGCAGAAAACAGCGAGACGGCGCAAAAGCCCACGCAACACTCACGCCGTGGCCTACCGGGTACCCGACAGCCTGCGACAACTGGAGACGCCGGCGAACGACAGCGAGAAGAGCGAACAGCACAAAGCAAGGTAAAATCAGCCATCAATAATCGCAAAACGACCCGCAGAACCGAAAAACCGGCCTGGCACGCGCGAGCGAAGCAGCCCAAAAAAGCAAACCAGGTCGCGCGAGGAGCCAGGAGAAGGCCCCAAAACACCTGAGAAAATCAACTGACACGCCGCCGAGACTCGAAGAGATTGCAAGCGAGACGCAGCGAGCCATACTTGATTGAGAGGCGTGCCAACGCGGTTGGATTCGGCTCGGCTCTTGCCTGGCAGAACTCTGCGTACAGAATTCAGAGCCTCGCGAGCGCCCTCCACGGATGATTGGCCTCGACAACGATGCCTCTCGAGAATGACACCCTCGAGAATTGGTGGAGCATTGCAGGCGCGACGGTTTGAGCAGCTAGCTCGCAAAAACAGGTGCGCAAAAACCGTTGCGCGAGTCCGCTCTCGAAGCTACGACAAACACCAATGGCTCGGCCTGTGAACGTAGAGCGGCTACAAAGCAACATCGCGTGGGCGGTTGCACACGGGCTGGGTGCGCGCGATTTGATCCCGATGCTCGAGCGCCTCATTCGGCATGCAGCGAGCGGCAGCGACTGCAAGATATCGGCGCAGCGCCAGCTGGCGGAGCTAATCGTGGAGCGCGCTCCCTGGCGTGCGGCTCTGCTCACCAGGGACGTGTTGCAGCACAAGGACGACGATCGGGCGTGGGCGCTGTTTGGGCTGGCCCACACATTGCTCGGCAATCACCGCGTGGCGCGCCGTGCCTACTCGCGCGCGCTCGCCCGAGCGCCCGGCTGCGCGTCGTACGCCCACAACCTGGGCCATCTGATTGATGTGGCGTTCGATCAACCTCGGGAAGCACTGCGCTGGCTGAAGCAGGCGCACGGCCATGCGCCGGATGAGGAGGAGATCGCCGCGTCCTACGCGCATGCATTGGCGCGGTGCCAGCAGGTCCCAGAAGCGATTGCGGTGCTCGAGCGCGTGCTCAACTCGCGTGCCAAGGCCCTCGCGCTGCTGCAGCGCTGGCTGACCCGGCGAGGTGGGGCGAGTCTCAATCATGAGGCGCTGGCGCCGGGTCACAAGGCGCTGGGTCATGAGGCGCTGGGTCATGAGGCGCTGGCGGCGGCATCTTCGGCCGAGGTCAGCATGTCCGACGCCAAGAAGGCCGACGCCAAGAAGGCCGACGCCAAGTTGTCCGCACTGACAGTGGGCTCCGTTGAGGTGCCCTCTCGATCGGCAGCCCCTCCCCCTTCCTGAGCGCGGCCCGCCTTCCCGAGCGCGGCCCGCCTTCCGAGCGCGGCCCCGAGCCGCTTCCTCCCTCGAGCAGTTCGCTGCTGAGCGGCCCCGTTGAGAGGCCCACATCGAGAGGCCAGGACCCCCGCGAGCGCCTTGGTGCACTCCACGCAGCCCGAGGCTGGCAGCAGCGCGGCACGCTCGCTCACAGCCGTTGCGGCGCTGCTTGCCGCCGACAGGTCGCTGGCAGCAGCGCAGACTTCTCGGGCCATGGTCTTCGCGAAGCAATTCGGATCGCCTCGGGGGTTCTGTCGTCTGCCACCTTCACTGGTGAGGATCTCGAGGTACTTAGTGAACGGCTCAGATCGTCGGGCGCGCTTTGTCCTTGCATGTTTGGAATTGGACACTATCGATTCGGGCAATGCGGACCCTCAGCACTTGCCTGATCTGTCTCTGCGTGAGCTTCAGCACCTCCGCGGGAGCCCAGGCGAATGCGCCAACCCGTCCGGTCTCGCCACCCTCGCCGAGCGGCGCCGCCGGAGCCCCCGCCGGGAGCAGCGCTTCTACCGGGAGCAGCCCGTCTACCAGTAGCCCCGCTCCGGGCGGCAACGTGCCAGGCGGTTATCCTCGCGGCAGTTCGACCGCTGGCAGCCCTGCTTCTGGCAGCCCTGCTTCTGGCAGCCCTGCTTCTGGCAGCCCTGCTTCTGGCAGCCCTGCTTCTGGCAGCCCTACTCCGGGCGCTGGTGCAGCGAGCAATGTCGGTAACAATGCCTCGGGCATCCCCGACGTCAGCGACCCGATGCTGACCCCGGTGGAGACTCCCCCGCAAATCCTCAGCAACTGGCAGCAAGCGCTCGTGCTCGTGCGCACTCGCTCGACTTCGGTGGCCACGGCCCAGAGCCGCGTGGCGGAAGCACAAGCGCGCTCGCGTCAGGCGCTGTCGAACGTCCTGCCCAACGTCAACGGCAACGGCCGAGTGGTGCGCAGCCTGCTCATCGGCACGGATGGAGGCGGGGGGCGCTTCCCCTCGCCGGCTACCGCCTGGAGCGCAGGCGTGTCACTACGCCAATCCATTCTGGACCTGAGGTCGTGGCACGACATCGGCACAGCAAAGACGGCCGTGGAAGCCGCCGCGGTCAGCGCGGAGGATTCGGAACGCCTGGCTCTGGGCGCGCTGGCCGACACGATCGTGACGGTGATCACGGCAGAGCGGTTGGCTGAGGTGAGCCGTGTCTCGTTGCGTTCGAACCTGTCGACGCTGGACCTGACCAAGAAGCGCACCCTGCTCGGTGCGGCGAGCGCCGTGGATGTACTGCGAGCCGACCAGGAGGTTGCTTCCAACCGCTTGGACGTCGTCACGGCGGATGAGTCGCTGCGCCAGGCCCGAGAGGCGCTCGGCATGGCGCTGGGCTATCCCGAAGCCTGGGGGGTGGCCGCCGATATCAAGGTGGATCAGCTCGCCACTGATGCGCGCTCGGTGTGTTCGCCGATTCAGGACCCGGAGCAACGCAGCGACGTGCGGGCCGCACGCCTGAACGTCGCGGTCAGCGAGCGCGCCGTCGCGAGCTCGAATTATGGCCTCGCCCCCACGCTCCAGATCGGCAGCGACTTCAACTACAGTTCGGTGGCGAACGCGCGCCCGGTAGACTGGTCCATCAGCGCACTGCTCACGGTTCCGATCTACGACGGCGGGCTGCTCGCTGCCGGACGGGGCGTGAACCAAGCAACGGCGGAGGTGGCTCGCCAGCAGCTGACGCAGACCGCTCGCCAGGCGCATCTGGAAGCCAGCCAGGCGCAGCGTTCCGTTCGAGTGGCCCAGTCAAACTTCGACGTGAGCCGGCAGGCCCGCGACATTGCCGCAGAAAGCGCGCGGCTTTCGCGCATCGCGTTCGTGCACGGCACGGGCACGAGCTTCGACCTGGTCGAGTCGGCGCGCCGGCAACGCCTTGCGGAAATCGACGTCACGATTAAGGAATTCGAAGTGGTCCGGGCTCAGATCACGGCCCTGCTGGCGCTCTCCAACTGCGACATTTGAGGAACTTCGACCCTCGCTGGAGGCTTCCGCGGGAGGCGCACGCCGCGCACCCTGGTCACGGCTTGTCCGGGCTCGGAACTCCAGCTAGGCTGAGCCACTTTCGCGAACCGCGGCGGCCTGGAAAATGACGAACAAAGACAAGATTTTCTACGCGCTGGCGGCAGCCTTCGCCGCGGCCGTCACGTACGCCATCTTGATCATCTTTCTGGACACGCCGACGGCTCAAGCGACCGCGGGCGGTCTGGCGCAGAAGATCTTCTACTTCCACGTTGGCGTGGCCATGGGCATCTACGTCACCGGCGGTGCGTGCTTTCTGGCGAGCGCGCTGTACTTGGTGCGCCCGAGCGAGGCTGCCAACGCCTGGGCTCGCGCCGGCTCCGATTGCGCGGCGCTCTTTGGCACGCTGGTGCTGTGCAGCGGGCCCCTGTGGGCCAAGAAGGCCTGGGGGGTGTACTGGGTCTGGGATCCCCAGTTGACCACGCTGCTGCTGAGCGTGCTCATCTACTGGGCGATCTGCCTGCTACGCGCGTTCGCCGGAGACGGCGGTGCCGAGCGGCGCTTTGCCGCGGCGCTGGGCGTGATGGGCACGGTAAACCTGCCGATCATCTACTTCTCGGTGCAAAAGTGGGGCGGCAACCATCCCACCGTGATTCGCGAAGGCGGAGGCGGGCTGGATCCTTCGATGAAACCCGCTTTTCTCTGGGGGGTCATCAGCATGACGGTGCTGCTGCCGCCACTGTTGCTCTGGCTGCGCAGTCGAGTCGCCCTGCTAGAGGCGAATCTGGAGCGGACCTGGCAGGAGGCGCTCGCGCGCGGCCTGGTGGACAGCGGCGATGATTTGGATGCGCCGGAAGGATTGCCCAACGCGCAGGGACTGAGGTAGCTGGGAGCCATGAACGCGAGTCAGAGTCCAACCACCGTCGGCACTCCTTCGGATCGTTCCACTCAGTTCGTTCCAGTGGAGGGGGGTAATCAGACCGCGAGCAACGCTGGAACGTTCATGGCCGTTGCCTACGTGCTGATGTGGCTCTGCACGGTGCTGTTCGTCCTGCATACCTGGCGCAAGACCCGGGGAATTCAGCGGCGCATCGATGAACTGCACCAGGCTGTCTCCAAGTTGCCGCAAGACGGCGGCTGAATGCTTCGCTCCTGTTTGAGTTCTCGCTGAGCGTGCGGTCGCCCCGCCTCGCGAGTGAAGATCGCGTGACCTTCGAGCACATCATCTACATTCCGGCAGCGCTGCTGGTCGGTACCATCTTCGGCTACACGCTC
>Ga0105249_10003031_pt1 | contig 14487 bp, 12 predicted proteins | sample KBSS44metaG_FD_81522 | JGI IMG/M metagenome (GOLD analysis project Ga0105249, IMG submission 81522) | Switchgrass rhizosphere microbial communities from Kellogg Biological Station, Michigan, USA - KBS S4-4 metaG | ecosystem: Host-associated > Plants > Roots > Rhizosphere > Soil | place... | reverse complement strand
CCGGAGTGCACTTGCCGTTGGCGGCCTGGTATTGGTAGCACTGACAGTGGCAGGCGGTTGGCTCATAACACGCAAGCCAAGCGCTACACCCGTTGCGGCCTCACACACGGCCACAGTGCCCGTCGCTGGAGACGAACAATACGAAGCTCTCCTGGCGCGCGCCGACAAGGCATTCGAGGCAGGCAAACTCGTAACGCCTAGCGAGAACGCTGCAGATCTCTACAAGCAGGCGCTCCGCCGCAACGGCAGCGACCCGCGCGCCGCCGCTGGAATCGAAAAAGTCATCGACAAACTGTTGTCGGCCGCGGATGTACAGTTGGCTGCCCAGCAGCTGGACGAGGCCCAGAAGCTCACCGAGCAGGCGCGTGCCGTCAAACCGGATCACGTGCGGGTCGCATTTCTCGCCGCCCGGATCGGCAAGGAGCGCGAGCGGTCGGTGTTGACCCAGGCGCGCCAGGCTGCCTCCAGCGGCAACATCGAGGGGGCAATCGCAGTGCTCGATGGCGCGGCCCGCGAAGGCAAGCACTCGACCCTCGTAGCCGAAGCACGCCAGGAGCTGGAGCAGAAGAAGCTCGACGACCGGGTAGGTGACTATCTCGCCAAGGCTGCGGAGCGCATGCGCCGTGGACAGCTCGTGGAGCCGGCACAGGACAATGCCAGGTTCTTCATCGAGTCAGCTCGCGCACTCGCCCCCAACGAGCCGGAAGTTAGCCTGGCGCAACGGCAGCTCGACGACAAGCTGGTGGCCGAAGTCCGCAAAGCGCTCGCCGCCGGCAATGCCGAAACCGCCCAACACTGGATCGACGTGGCCGCTGATTCGGGTGCCAGCCGTGAGCAGATCACCGAACTGACACGCGAAGCGCAGCGAGTCCAGACGAGCGCCAAGGCGGACGCGATGGCGCGCCTCGCGCTGCTTTTCAATCAGCGCCTGACCCAGGGCCGCGTGCTCGACCCGCCCGCGGACAGCGCGAAGTTCTATCTGACACAGCTCGTGCAGTCTGATGCGACCCACCCTTCGACCGTGTTGGCACGCCAGGCACTGGCGAATCGGACGCTGGACGAGGCCAAGGCGGCCGTCCGCCGCCAGGATTTCATGGGCGCGCGCCGTTGGCTCGCCGAAGCGCGTGACGCAGGCAGCGACGAGGGCAGCATCAGCGCGGTCGAACATGACATGACAGCGGCAGTGGACAATACCAAACGCGCGACTGAAGTCGTGAATGCGGGCAGTCTCGTGCTGGCGCATTACACGCCGCCGACTTTTCCCGTCAGCGCACGCGAAGCCGGTTTGAGCGGTTGGGTTGACGTCCAGTTTGTCGTCAAGTCGGATGGTTTGGTATCTGATGTGATTATTACGGGTGCAGAGCCGGTCGGCATTTTTGAACAGGCGGCCGTCGATGCAGTTAGAAGGTGGCGCTATAAGCCCGCGCAGCGCGACGGGCACGCAGTCGATCAGCGTGCCCGTTTACGGATGAAATTCGCACTGGATAAATGATGGCCAAGACGATGCCCGCCAGATTACTCGTGGTTGATCAGGATGCCCGCTACGGTGAGTGGCTGAAACATCACCTGGGTGTCCTGCTTCCGGAATCCACTGTCAGCGCGCTGCACCTCAGCGATTTTGAGCGTTGGAGCCATGAGCTTTCCGGACGCGACTGCGACGTGCTGATGTTGGCTGCGCCGTTCGGGTCGAGCCCCGAGGACCCCCAGGCGCAAGGTCTCGAGTTGTTGCGGCAATTGCGCGAGAAACCGCATTTCCCGGCGGTGATCGCGGTGGCGGAGGAAGGCAATGAGCTGACCGCCGTGCGCGCTCTGCAACTCGGGGCGGTGGACTACCTCCCCAAGCGCCTGCTCACGCCCGAGCGGTTGAAAACCTCGGTGCGGCTCGCATTGCGGATGATCGAGAAGCGGGTTGCGCGCCGGATTGCCAATCTTGCGAAGGACCCCAGTGCCCGCAAGAGCGCCCGGGAATCTGACAGTGCGGCCGAAGCGGCTCGCGCAACTGACGCCGAAAGTCCCGCAGACGCGAATCGCGCCGCAGCCGTGCGTAACCGCATAGACGTGAAAGACGCTGCAGACGCGAAGAGCCTCGCGGGGGCGGAAGGCGCCCTGGATGGGGAAGACCGCGCCGACGCGAAAGCCGTCGCGGGCGGGGACGACCGTGCGGACGGGCAAGGCCCTGCGACGGGGGGAACCCGCGCGGAGGCGCAAGCCCTCGCGAAACAGGGAGACCGCGGCGAGGGGCAAGACCCTCCCAAAGGCGAAGACCGCGCCGACGCGCAAGACCCTCCTAAAGGCGAAGACCGCGCCGACGCGCAAGGCCCCCCAAAAGGGGGCGACCGAGCGGACGCGCGCCCGGCAAAGCACCCCACCCAATCTTCTTCAACACCGCTGCCATCGGCAAAGGCACCGGGCGGCGAGTTCATGCCTGCCAACTTCATTCCTGGCTACACGATTCACGCGACCATCGGTGAGTCGGAGAAGGCCGCTGTGTATGTCGCAACCAGTGTCGCGCTTGGCGAGAACGTTGCGCTGAAAGTCAGCAAAACGCTGCGCGACGAGGCCGCTGGACGCCAGTTCCTCGAACGTGAATACACGGCGATCGTGGCTATCCGCGATCCGTCGGTCGTTCAGATCCACGACTACGGCATACATGCCGGTTACGAATACCTCGTGATGGAATACCTGCCCCGCGGCGACCTGAAGGCGCGGATGCAACAGGGAGTGACTGAACAGGAAGCGCTGCGCTACGTCGCCCAGATCGCCGCGGCGTTGCAGGTCGTACATCATGCGGGACTTCTACACCGGGATTTGAAGCCCCCCAATGTCATGTTGCGTGAAAACGGCGATGTGGCACTCATCGACTTCGGACTGGCGCGGGCCCTGGACGGCAGCACGCCCAGCACCCGTACCGGCGTGTTGCGCGGCTCACCGTACTACATGAGCCCGGAGCAGGCTCTGGGCGAGGTGCTCGATGCGCGGTCGGATTTTTACAGCCTCGGCATCATGTACTACGAGATGTTGACCGGTAAGAAACCGTATACGGGCGGTTCAGCGATGGATGTCCTGCAGCAGCACGTCAATGCGCCGCTGCCGATGCTTCCCAAGGCACTCACACATCACGAGCCGATACTCCTGAAACTGATGGCCAAGTCCCGGGAGGACCGTTACGCAACCGCCGAAGAAGTGCTCGCAGCCCTGGCTGCCCGCCGGGAGCTGATCCTGTCCGGCGGCCAAGAGAGCCCGCAGGTGGAATCGAGCGCCGCCTGAGCGCAACGAGGCGCAGGCGCCGGCGATGCTCCAAGGGGGGCATTGTCAGCCAGCCAGCACCTTCGTAACATCCTCGTGCCGTGACGTCGGACTGAAACGGCCCGAACCCATCGGTAGGGATGCGGATGTGCCCACAATCAGGAGAGCAGAGATCGCCATGCCAGCGGCCACAACTTCGATTGCGGGCCGGCCGGCATACGCTCTCGAAGTGCTCGGCGCCGCGGTAGCCTATTTCGCCACCGCAAGGCTGGGTCTCGATCTGGCTGTGGTGGCAAAACAAGTTTCTGTCGTCTGGCCTGCGACCGGTCTCGCGCTCGCCCTTCTCGTACTACGGGGCCGCCGGCTGTGGCCCGCAATCTTCATCGGCGCGTTTGCAGCCAATTACCTGAGCGACACGCCGCTGCTCGCCTCGGCGGGCATCGCGACCGGTAACGCCATCGAAGCGTTACTCGGCGCAACTCTCCTCCAGAGGGTGGGTTTTCAGCCGTCAATGCGCCGGCTGCATGACGTAGCCTCGCTGTTCCTGTTGGCGGCCTGTTTGAGCACCGCCAGTAGTGCGACCTTGGGTGTCGTCAGCATGTGTCTCACCGGCACCGCGCCGTGGAGCGCGTTCTCTTCGGTGTGGTCAACGTGGTGGATTGGGGATGCTATCGGCGATTTGGTGACCGCTCCCTTCCTGTTTGTCTGGGCCGACCAGGCGCGCAACCGCTGGCGGCTGCAACGGCTGACCGAGGCGGCTGCGCTGCTCTGCTCGATGCTCCTGTTGAGCCTGGCGGTGTTTGTCGACCAGGGTTCGGCCGTTCCGTACCCGGTGCACTACCTCATATTCCCGGCGGTCATCTGGGCAGCGCTGCGCCTCGGTCAGCACGCGACCGCGACGCTGGTGTTTGGCGCAATGGCCGTAACAATTGTCGCTACACTGGCCGGGCGTGGTCCGTTCGTCGTGACTTCAAACGCCGCTGCCAGCCTGTTGCAGGTCGCGCTCTTCATGGCGGTTGTCGCCGTCACGGGATTATTCCTCGGTGCGGCGACGGCCGAACGTAACCGTGCCGAACGTCGCCGTGCCGAGGACTATGCGCGGTTGCAGCAGAGCGAGGAACGGCTGGCACGGCAGGCGGAGGAATTGGCTGCCGCGGATCGCCGCAAGGACGAGTTTCTGGCGGTGTTGGGCCACGAGTTGCGCAATCCGCTTGCGCCGCTGCAGAACGGCCTGGAGTTGCTCGCACTCGGTGGTAACTATCAGGCGCTCGTGACGCACGCCCGGCAGGTGATGGAACGGCAGCTGCGGCATCTCGTGCGGCTCGTCGATGACCTCCTCGATGTGGCGCGCATCCGTTCAGGCAAGATCGTGTTGGAGATCGAACGCGTCGAGTTGGCGGCCATGGTAGCCAGCGCCGTGGAGCTGGCGCGCCCGCACATCGACGCGCGCAGTCATGACCTTCAAGTCGTACTGCCGCCCGATACGCTGTGGACGAGCGCCGATCGGATCCGGCTGCCGCAACTGCTGGCCAATCTTCTCAACAATGCGGCGAAGTACACTGACGAAGGCGGAAACATCACCTTCAGCGTCGCTCAGCTGCAGGACCATGTCGTAATCAGCGTGCGCGACACCGGAATCGGCATGGATAGCGAAACACTCGAAAATGTCTTCGAGCTCTTTGCCCAGGCCGCGGGTACCGCCCACACCGTGCAGGGTGGATTGGGTGTTGGATTGAGCCTGGCTCGCAGCATCGCTGAGTTGCATGGCGGCGTCCTCACGGCGCACAGCGACGGACCCGGCAAGGGCAGCGAGTTTGTACTTCGGCTACCGGCGGCTGAAGCACCGCAATTGCAGGCAACACCCGTTGCCCCGCCAGGCGAGCCCGCGTTCCGGCAGCGCATCCTGGTCGTCGATGACAACATCGATGCCGCTGAGAGTCTGGGTACGATGCTGGCCTACTCCGGACACGATGTGCGTGTTGCTCATGGAGGCGTGGAAGCCCTGAGCGCTGCGCGCGAATTTGCGCCGAATGTGATGATCCTGGACCTCGGCATGCCGGAGATGGACGGCTACGCGGTCGCCCGCGCGGTACGCTCCGACCCGCGATTCGCCTCGACCCGGCTCATTGCCCTGTCCGGCTACGGGCAGCCCGATGATCGCCGGCGGACAGCCGATGTCGGCTTCGATGAGCACCTGGTAAAGCCGGTCGAGCACGATGTGCTCAACGCGGCACTGGGTTGAGGGTTTCAGATCGGCTTGCTCATCGGAACAAACTCGATAGCCACACCCGGCGCAACGTCGTAACGGACGAGCTCAACACCTGAATAGCCGCGCGCCGAGTACAGCCGGACCCCGGGAAGAGTCGACATCAACTCGACCCGCGAAAACCCGCGCTGGCGCGCCTCGGATTCGCATTTCTCCAGCAGCATTGTGCCGATACCCCGGCGCGCATACGCGGGATCGACAAAGAATGCGCGAATTTTGGCCGGCTCGGTGCGCGGGTCGAGCACGCCCGAATCCCGTTCCGCCCGCTTGTCGCCACCAAACAGTGTTCGCCGGTAGCTCCAACCGCCGCAGCCGACGATGGCCGCCCCCGCTTCAACGACGAAATAAGTTCCATCCTGGATGAGTTGCGAATCAACCCCGAAGGTTCCCTGTAATGCCCCTTCGATCTGTTCCGCCCGGTAGTCACCCTTGCTCAACTCCCGGGCCGAACGATCTATCAGGACCCGCAACGCCGCGCGATCCTCGAGAGTGGCCATGCGCAAATTCATCATTCCTGCTCCGCCTTCGATTCATCAGTGCCCCGCCCCCGCGCGCTTGACACTGCCAGCTCATAAAGGTGCAATGCGGGCCCGGAGCTTGCTGGCAACCCAAGGGTCGCAAGACGTCCCGTGAATCAGATGCATCTCGTCGATACGACCCTGTTCTATTCGCCCACGAGCGGTGGCGTCAAACGCTATTTGGACGCCAAGCATGCGTGGCTGAGCACCCACACGACGTGGGAGCACACCATTGTCGTTCCGGGTCCCGAGGACCGGGTCGATCGCGGCGGCGTATGCACGTTGGGCGGATTCGTCGTACCGGGCTCTTTCAACTATCGCCTGCCACTCAATCCAGAACGCTGGACGGATCTGCTTCTGGCACTGGAGCCCAGTATCCTCGAAGCCGGGGATGCATTTCATCCGGCCTGGTGCGCCGCTCACGTAGCCCGGCGCCGCGGAATTCCGGTGGCCGCCTTTTATCACTCGAATCTGCCGCAGATTATCGGCCGCCGCGCGGGTGGGTTCAGTGAGCGCGTAGTGGGGCGCTACATCCGCTGGCTCTACGAGCGCTTTGACGTCGTCTTCGCGCCGAGCCGCCTGATGTGCGCGTACCTGAATCACCTTGGCGTGCATCACGCCGTGTACCAACCTCTGGGAGTGGACACTGAGGTCTTCAGACCCGAGCGACGCAAGCACGATCTGCGAGAGAAGCTGGGGCTGTCACGCGATTCGCGCGTGCTGGTCTATGCCGGCCGGTTCGCCGGCGAAAAAAACCTGCCCGTGCTGCTTCAGGCGTTCGCCCGTCTCGGACACCCCTATCACCTGTTGATGATCGGCGGAGACCACGAAGCCCGTCCGGCAACCAACGTCACCATACTGCCGTATCGCCGCGACAGCCAGGAGTTGGCGCAGTGGTTCGCCTCGGCGGATGCCCTGGTGCACGCGGGAACGAAGGAGACCTTCGGACTGGTGATACTCGAATCGATGGCCTGCGGACGGCCGGTCGTAGCCGTCAACGCGGGGGCCATACCCGAGTTCGTCGACGATACTGTTGGGATTCTGTCGCCGCCCAACAGCCCCGACGGCATGGCGGATGCCATTGCAGCGCTGTATGAGTGCGACCTTGAGCAGATGGGCGCCGCCGCCCGTGCACGCGTGCTGCAGCGCTATACCTGGAATCATGCCTTCCAGGCACAGACGCTGTCGTACGCATCCCTCGTCGGCTCGCGCCGCCCCGCGGTGGCGCCGCGCGAAGTCATCGAGCTCGTAACTGCCTCACCGCACGATCGGCAGTAGACATCGCGATAGCAGCCCGGCCTCACCGGCCGAGCAGCGCCAACAGCAATCGCTTGCCCAGCCGGTTGGAAGCCAGCCCCAACACAACACGCCAGAACACGCGCTTGCTCCACGGCACCACGCGCGGTGTGATGGCGCGATAGAAGGTTGTCGACACTTCCCGGTGCAGGTGCGCTGACCGCGCAGGAAAGATCCATTCCCGCCGGCCGGTCCAGATACGGTAGCGCTCTGCGTCCACCTGCTCCACTGTTGCGTCTTCCAACGCCTCAGGCAAGTCAGCAGGGGCGCTGGCGGCAAATGCCAACGTCGCGGTTTAGTCAAGGCGATCAGTCGTGCGGCCGATGAGAGTGAGCCCCAACGGCCCCGCGTCGCGCCGGCAGCTGACACCACCGCGAAATCGAACAATCCGCCTGGCTTCATCCATTGGCGTCATCCACTTGTCCATGGCCCGCATTGCAACATCAACTCTTGCGACCCACACGCAGCGCAAGGGGCCACGTTACTTTGCGAGTACTGTGTGCATCAACCCATAGGGGCGCGAGTCGTTCCTCGAGGACCGTCACCGGATCGACGCCCTTGTCATCGACATAGCGGGCAGTCGCCGACCACGTGCGCAAATATCCGAGCAGATGTGCGCGCTCCCAGTGCGCCTCCATGTTGAATGACGGAGGCGCGATTTCCGCGAATGGGAAAGCCAGTCCGCGATAGCCCGCTTCGACGAAGCGGCGCTCGGGTGGCCAGTAAGGACCGACGATACTCCAATAGAACTCCTGGAATAGAGCGTCAATTCCCTTGCCCTCAACCTGGAGGGGACCATACGTCCAGACCGCCAGAACACCTGAAGGCTTGAGCACGCGTTGAACTTCGGCGTAGAAAGGATCTAGATCGAACCAGTGCAGGGCCTGCGCGACCGTCACGAGGTCCACAGACTGCGATTCGATACCGCTTTCTTGGGCAGGCGCGACCCGATATGTCACGTTGGGGTGCGTGCACGCAGCGGCGACCTGTTGCGCACTTGCGTCCGTAGCAATCACTGCGTGGAACCGCTCCGCGAGTGCGAGAGTCGCCTGCCCAGTGCCGCAAGCACAATCCCAGGCGCTCTGCCGGTCGCGGCACAGCTGCGCCAAATAGTCGAAAATGGCCGGCGGATAGGCGGGGCGAAAAGCGGAATACTGGGCGGCCAGCCGTGAGAAGTGGTCCTTAAAACTCATTGGAGGCGCTCGTCATCACGCGAAGATGTCCCGGTATTGTACCGGCCACGTGATCTTCCGGTACGCTGACGGCTTCGACATCACTCATAGCGCCCCCGAGATACCCTTAGTGAGCTCATCTCTTCTGGAGCCCCGTCGCGGGCTGACGCTCGTTCACGCAACTTCGCTGGTCGTCGGCATCACAATTGGCACCGGCATATTTCTCAAGGCGGCCGTCATGGCCCAAGCGGTGGGAACTCCCGCCCTGGTGCTGGGCGCATGGGTCGTCGCGGGCATCATCGCCATCTTCGGCGCTTTGAGTTTCGCGGAGCTCGGCGCCATGCTGCCGCAGGCGGGTGGTGAGTATGTCTACCTGCGCGCCGCCTTTGGCGAAGTCCCAGGGTTCCTGTACGTCTTCAACAGTTTTCTGGTCGGTGGCGCGAGTATCTCGGCCTACGGAGCTGCCGTAGCCATCTTCCTGGCCGACATCTACCGCTTTGACAGTGTTTGGTTCGAACGCACGCTGCACTTCTTCGGATCCACATACACGTTCCAGTTGGGCGTGCGCCAGGTCATCGCCGTGGGTGTCATCGCGCTGTTCGCCATCATCAACTGCGCAGGCGTGCTGCTGGGAGGGCGCGTCCAGACGCTGCTCACTGCGGCCAAGGTCATTTCCATACTGGCGGTTGCCGGTGGCGTGTTCTTTTTCAGTGGCTCGGCGGATTGGGCCAACCTTACGGCGCAACCGGGCACTGGCGCGGGCCTGAGCGGTTTTGGAGCTGCGCTGTTCGCAGCGCTCTGGGCTTACAGCGGCTGGCAATTCCTACCGATGGCGGCCAGCGAAGTGCAGCAGCCGGAGCGCAATCTCCCGCGCGCTATTGTCGGCGGCACCCTGCTCGTGCTGGCAATCTATCTGCTCGTGAACATCGCATACTTGTATGCCCTGCCCCTCTGGGAGGTCGCCAGCTCCAATTCCACGGCCTATCCGGATGCGCCCTCCGTGGCAGCCAAGACTGTCCAGACATTTCTGGGCGCCAAGGCAGCGCCCATTGCCGCACTGATCTTCCTGGTCTCATCGATGGGGGCGCTCAACGGCACCATACTCGCGCGTGCGCGCGTGCCGTATGCAGCGGCACGGGACGGCCTGTTCTTCGAAAGCTTCGGGCGCTTGAATCCGCGTACCCGGGTTCCGGTCATCTCGATCGTGTTGGTCAGCGGGTGGGCGGCAATGCTGGCCGCTTCGGGAACCTTCGACCAACTGACCAACATGGCCGTATTGTCGTATGCAATCTTCTGGACACCCGTCGTCTTGGCTGTCATCGTTCTGCGGCGCAAGCTTCCAGATGCTCCCCGCCCGTACCGGGTCTGGGGTTATCCGTTCGTTCCACTGGCGTTCGTGCTCGTGATGGCGTGGATAGTCGTGAATGCGCTGCTCACACGACCCACCGAATCGGCTGCTACCATCGTGTTGATACTGCTCGGACTGCCCGCCTACCCGCTGTTTCGGCGCCGCCGGATGACGCCACGGCCGCAGCACGATGCATCGGCCGCATCAGAGTGACTCGAGGTCCCAGACCGTAAAGGGCGCGCCCCGGCGGAGCCAGAATCCACAGCCCGCCTCACGAAAATTGGTGCGCAGCCGCGAGCGGTACCAATTTGCGCTTCGCAGGTGCACGTTGGAGTCTGTGCGGCTGCGGTCGCAATTGTGCTCCCAATCCACGCGGGTCAGCGCCGTGAAATACAGTACGCCCCGGCACAGCTTGCCGAAGTTGGCGAGCGCGCGATCAGCCGTTCGCGAGTCGAGATACTGCAGCACGTCGTAGCAGACGACGACGTCGAATGGCGCGGTCGGCTTGTACGTTTCGATCTGCGCCTGCTGCCACCCATAGCGCTGACAAAGATATTCACTCGCTTCGATCCCTGTGTACACGGCACGCGGCAGGTAGCGCCTGAGCCATGGCCTCAGGAGCCCGGTGCCGCAACCCGCATCTAGGATTCGTCTCACGGGCAGGCCCGTGTGCAGCGCGTAGGCGGCAATCAGCCGTGCCCTGGCCTGGATCTCCCTCTTGCTCGTAACCGCCGTGTTCGGATCGTAGTAGAAACGCTTGTAGTACTCGTGATCGAAGCTCATCTATTAATTCAAGTTAATCAACGCCCTGGGACTCACCGTCGGCCAGGCCCAGCTCGGCGAGCAACCGCTCGGGATCCAGCGGCTTTGGGAGACAGGCGTCCGCCCCCGCCGTCATTATGCGCTCCAGGTTCTCCGGACTGGGAAATCCCGTCATGGCAACGATCCGGACATGATTCAGCGTGGGACGCGCCCGCAGGCGGCGGCAGACCTCGAAGCCGTCCATGCCGGGCATCATCAGATCCAGCAGCAATGCGTGCGGGCGGAACGATTCGACCTTCACGCCCGCCTCGAAGCCATCGCGCGCAATCTCGATGGCAATCCGGGAGTCGCGCGACTTGATTAGCTCGGCAACGAACAGCCCGAGTTGAATGTCGTCATCAACAATCAACACGCGGTCGGGGCGGCCGGAGCTGCGCGGCACCGGTGTGGCGCCCCGGCTGCGCGCGAACTCCTCGACATCACTGAGAAGGAAACGGCGATGACCACCCGGAGTCGTCAGCGAGCGCAACAGGCCGCGCGCGGCCCACTGACGCACGGTCACGGGATTGACCATCAGCAACTCGGCCACCTCGTTGGGTGTCAGATGTGTCTTGTGCTTGGATTTCTTCATGATGTTCCTTTTCCATCCCTCCCCGAAGAGGCCGCATCCGGCGGCGACCGGTTCCTTTTGCGCAGGCGTTCGCCTGCTCACCACTGTGGGATTTGTGCGCTGCAAGCTTTCAAGCGTTTAAATCGATTTGTTCGATTTGTTATTGGCGTTGTAAGATTGAAAATCACTAATTTGACAGAATATCAGGACGTAACGACCCCAGTGGTGATGTATCGCTCTAACCCCCAGTGGCGCTTTTCGGGCGCGCGCCGGACCACTGCGTCACCGCCGGACTAAAGTCCCACACTTGTATGTCCGGCAGCACCGATTGTTGGTACCGGCACGTGTAGCTTGCTCAGGCGCGCCGGCGGTAGTGGTGCATCAATACCCGCCATGTTGCCGCAAGTTGGATTCGCGCACCAACATCTCGAGCTGCGCGGTACTAAAACCGCCCTGCGGTCGGCATTTTCCAAACTCCGGTACACTGGTGGTGCACAGCAGCGTGGAGCGGCTAGCCACTGAAGACGATAGGCCTCATCTCCGATACGCATGGACTGCTTCGCCCTGAGGCTGTCCGTGCGCTTGCGGGCGTACAGCACATCATTCACGCAGGGGACATCGGCGGGCCCGAGATTCTCGAGGACCTGCGTGCCATAGCCCCCGTGGATGCGGTCAGGGGAAACAATGACAAGGGTCCTTGGGCTGCGCAGATCCCGCTTTACCTCGCACTGGAACTGGAAGGTGTGAGCATTCACGTCCTGCACGACGTGAAAGAAATGGACGTTGACCCTCGAGCTGCCGGCTTCGACGTCGTCGTATCCGGTCACTCACACAAGCCGATGGTGACCGAGCGTGATGGCGTGCATTTCGTCAATCCGGGCAGCGCGGGTCCGAGACGATTCAGCTTGCCGGTAACAATTGCCCGTCTCGACATCGCGACAGGCGCAGCGAGCTTCGTAGCCAGAATCATCGAGATATTGTGAGCGATTCATCGATCTGCCCCTACGGCAGTGACACCCTATTGCCGGGTCCAGCGCTACCGGCGTAGATTCGCGCCCGTGGTAGCAGAGACCCCGGATTCATTGATGTCTTCCCTGCAGCCAGATCGCCGGCCCGCGATCTGGCCGTGGCTCGTGATGCCCCTGATCGCGCTGACCGCGTTCTATTACTTGGACAGGCTGAGCAGGGAGGCCCGCGAGCAGGATGATCTGGCGCCGGCGCCGACGGCGGTTCACGCAGACGGGCCCGCCGATTCTTCGACCACGCCCTGAGCCAAGCGGGACGGCCACCCGCTTACGCACCGAATTAAGCTCTGCGGCCACGGGGTGGTAGCATACGCGCCCCCAATTCACAGCGATCCGCACCGACCCTGCAGCCCGGCCCCCCCGCCGCGCCGGCATGAGGCGCTGACGGTCCCCTCCCAGCTATGTCCCGTCCCGCAAAGACCCGCGTCCCCAAAATCGGTTTTGTGAGCCTCGGCTGCCCCAAGGCACTCGTGGACTCCGAGCGCATCCTCACGCACCTCCGCGCGGAGGGCTATGAAGTCTCCCCAACCTACGACGCAGCTGACGTTGTCGTCGTCAACACCTGTGGCTTCATCGATGCGGCCGTGGATGAGTCACTCGACGCGATAGGCGAGGCGATCGAGCAAAACGGTCGGGTGATTGTGACCGGATGTCTCGGGGCTCGTCCGGAGCGCATCCTCGAACGGCATCCTCGCGTCCTGAAGGTAACCGGACCTCACGCCTACGAAGAGGTAGTCGGGGCCGTTCACGAACATCTTCCGCCACTGCATGACCCCTTCGCGGATCTCGTTCCTCCACAGGGAGTGCGGCTGACGCCGCGCCACTACGCCTATCTGAAAATATCGGAAGGCTGCAACAACAAGTGCACCTTCTGCATCATTCCTGACATGCGCGGCCGTCTCGTCAGCCGCCGGATCGACGAAGTGCTGCGGGAGGGTGAGCGGCTGGTGAAGGCCGGCGTGAAGGAATTACTGGTCATCTCCCAAGACACCAGCGCTTATGGCGTGGACATCAAGTACGCCGCCGCGTCGTGGCGAGACGAGCCCTATCAGACGCGCTTCATCGACTTGGCACGTGGCTTGGGCTCGCTGGGCGCGTGGGTGCGCCTGCACTACGTTTATCCCTATCCGCACGTGGATGAAGTCATCCCTTTGATGGCAGAACGGCGGGTGCTCCCCTACCTCGACATACCCTTCCAACACGGAAGTCCCAGCGTGTTGAAGCGGATGCGCCGCCCGGCTCATGGGCAGGACACACTTGCGCGTATTCAACGGTGGCGAGCCGAATGCCCTGACCTGGTTTTGCGCAGTACCTTCATTGTCGGCTTTCCCGGTGAAACCGAGTCCGAGTTCGAAGAGCTGCTGCAGTGGCTCGACGAAGCGCAGCTCGATCGCGTGGGTTGTTTCAAGTACTCGCCCGTCGAGGGCGCGGTGGCCAACGCCCTTCCCGATCACGTAGCCCCCGAGATACAGGAAGAACGGTACGCCCGCTTCATGGAGCGCGCGGCAGCCATCAGTACGCAACGACTTTCAGCCCGTGTCGGCCGAAAAATGCGTGTATTGGTGGACGCAGTCGAGAAAAATACTGCTATTGCGCGCAGCGAAGCGGACGCGCCCGAGATCGACGGCGTGGTACGAATCGCCAAGGCAGGCAAGCTGCGCGCCGGCGATTGGGCGGAGGTTGAGATTACCGGGGCGGATGCCTACGACCTCCAGGCGAGGATCCTGCCCGCCCAATGACCCCCATCGCACATGGACCGGCCTGATCTAAACTCCTACTTCCACCGCATCGGCTGCACGGCAGGCCCGTGGGCGCCAACGCTCGATACCCTGCGCGCGCTTCATCTCCACCACGTACAAGCGATTGCCTTCGAAAATCTCGACCCGTTGAGTGGGCAGTCGGTGAAACTCGATCTGCCCTCTCTCGAGAGCAAGCTCGTGCACGGTGGGCGTGGAGGCTACTGTTATGAGCACAATCTGCTCTTCAGCCACGTCCTGCGTGAACTTGGCTTCCGCGTCACGGGCCTCGCCGCGCGGGTGCTCTGGAACGCCCCAGAAGATGCCGTCCGCCCGCGCAGCCACATGCTCCTGCGCGTTGATTTCGGCGCCGAGCCGTATATTGCCGATGTTGGTTTCGGTGGCCAACCACTCACGGACCCCTTGCGTCTCATTGCCGATATGGCGAAACCGACTCCGCATGAGCCTTACAGACTCCTTGCGCGGGATGGCGACTTCGTGCTGCAGT
>Ga0105249_10003028_pt1 | contig 14501 bp, 12 predicted proteins | sample KBSS44metaG_FD_81522 | JGI IMG/M metagenome (GOLD analysis project Ga0105249, IMG submission 81522) | Switchgrass rhizosphere microbial communities from Kellogg Biological Station, Michigan, USA - KBS S4-4 metaG | ecosystem: Host-associated > Plants > Roots > Rhizosphere > Soil | place... | reverse complement strand
ATGGAGTGGTTATATTCCGCGACCACAAAGATATAACCGTCGAAGCGACCAACTGTTTCCTGCCAGCGAACCGCCTCGGCATCGCGGCTGGGCATCCACCTGTTAGAGGCAATCTCGTCGAAGAACGGCAGCGGGTAGTCGCGCAGGTCGACGAGCTCAACATCCAGGTCGCCGCGCGCCTGCGCCTGCTTCAAGATCCATTTCGCGGGGGCATCGGCGTATCTCGAGGGGCGCGTGGAGCCGACAATCACGGCGATTCGGGGTTTTGGACTCATGGTCTCCTCTTACGAGCGGGTTTCCTGTCGTAACCAGATTACGAAGGATCACCGCCCTCGAACAAGGAGGCACTTTTTTGAAACCAGATTACCTGAAGGTGACTAGTGGGGCGTGTATCGCATTCCCAACTGGTCAAACAGGAATGCGTAGAGGTCGGCCCGTTGATTCATGCGGTTGGACAATGCACTGCCGATGCCATGGCCCGAGTTGGCATCCATTGCCAGGTAGATGGGGTGGTTGGAGGCATTCGCGGCCTGCAGTCGGGCCACCATTTTGCGCGAGTGCATTGGATTGACGCGCCCGTCGTTGGCACCCGTGTACATGAACACAGCGGGGTAGCTCGTGCCCTGAACAACATGGTGATACGGGGAGTATGCAAGGAGTGCCCTGAATTGCTGCGGGTCTTTCGTACTGCCGAATTCGGTCGCGTTGAAGGCGCCGTTGGGATCGAGCTCTACACGCATCATGTCGTAGATACCCACCAGGGAAACGACCGCGCGGAACATCTGAGGGTGTTGGGTTAGCTCGGCTCCCATCAGCAACCCGCCATTGCTGCCGCCGAGAATCGCCAGATGCTCGGGAGAAGTATATTTCTGTGCGATCAGGTACTGCGCGGACGCATAGAAATCGTCGAAAACGTTCTGCTTGTGCGTGAGAGAGCCCTGCGTGTGCCATTGCTCGCCGTACTCACCGCCGCCGCGGAGATTTGCGATCACATAGACACCGCCGCCATCCAACCACAGTCGCATGGTGGATCCACCGAAGTACGGTGCATCGATGACTGAGTAGCCTCCATACCCGTTGAGTAGTGTCGGGTTGGAGCCGTCGAGCTTGGTGCCCTTTCGGCGGATGATATTGAGAGGCACGCGTGTCCCGTCTTTTGAAGTGGCGAACTCGCGCAGGACCTCAACGTCTGCGAAGCTGACAGGGCTCGTCTGCGCCAGCTGGGTATCGACCGATTGGCCTGTCTTTGCCGTGTAGCGTGCGAAGTACCGAGGCTTGGTGTACGTCTCTACGGAGTAGACGATTGCATCATCGCTCAGGGGAACTACCTCGGAGACGGCCGCGGGATCGGGCAACGGCAGTGTTCCTTTGGGATGTCCGTTTGTGTCGAAGATCGCCACACGAGAGGGTCCGCCGATGATTTCCCGGACGTACACGGCATTCGAAGTGACTACAATCGGAGTGCCTCCGAACTCGCCGCCACCCTGGACTACCGCCTCGGACTGCGGAACAAACACGGTTGCGTGTGCGAGGTTGGTGTCGCCGGCAGCGAGTTTCAGGATCTTCCCGCGAGGAGCATCCTCATGGGAGACCAGATACAGGGCGCCGTCTGCGGCAGATGTCAGCAGGACAATCTTGTCGCTGAAACGGGTGATGGGAGTAACCTTGTTGTTTGGGTCGATGAGGTAGTGCGCGAACTCGCCCCCATCGCCGTTTGCGACGGAGGCAATGATGAAGTGCGGGTTACGGTCATCGAGGCTGACTTCGGCGATTTTGGGGAAGTCAGCACCGAGTACCAGCTTGTCCGAGGCGGATGCGGTACCGAGTTGGTGGAAGTAAACCTTCTGAAAGAAGTGTTGCTCCTGCGCCGGCCGCTCGGGTCCCGGGAAGCGGGTGTACAGGAAACCTTTGCTGTCAGCGCGCCAGCCTACGCTGCCACCGGCAGTGGGATACTGGACGCGAGGGATGACCGGCTCGACTTCCTTGTGAGTGGCGACATCGAAGACGTGGAGGGAGCCATCCTCACTGCCGCCGAGAGACATGGATACGGCGACCGACTTCCCATCGGGTGATGGCGCGAACCAGTCGATACCGGTCGAGCCTGTCGGGTCGAGACTGTTGGGATCCACAATCACGGTGGCCGTACCCGGATTGAGATCCGGGCCCAACACGGCCAGCATCGGATGTTGTTTGGGCGGCTGGTTATAGAGAGCGAAGACTCGCCCGCCTGACGGACGAAGCTCTGTGAAGGAAGACGAAGTGGCCGACTCCTGTTGCATCAGCCGATCGAACATGGGCTTGCGCAAGGGCAGATGGTCCAGGTAGTTGCGTGCGCGAGCGTTTTGGGTGCGGCTCCACTCCTGGACCTGGGGATCGCTCGTGTTTTCCAGCCAGCGGTAAGGATCCTCCACCTTCACTCCGTGGTAGGTATCCACAACAGTCGCCGTTCCTGCCGCAGCGGTGAGCGCGATCGAACCCACGGCCAGCCATAACGAGAGTGCACGCATCATCGTTCTTCCCTAAACCGGATGGGGCGAGTGTAGTTTACTTCACCTCGCCCCAAGGCGGATTTTCACCAAAACGCGCGGCCAGGAATTCGATGAAGGCTCGCACCCGGGGCGGAATCAACCGCCGATGGGGAGTGACTGCGTAGATTCCCGTATCGGGGATGGGATAGTTGGGCAACACGATCTGCAAGCGGCCGGCACGCAGATCCTCCCACACGTGCCAGGTCGAATGCATAGCGATGCCGAGACCGCCTAAAGCCGCATCTCGCAGCCGCTCGCCTTGGTTGCTGTCGATACGACCATTCACCCGCACACCGTGCCACACATCGCGCCGGCCGTGACGGCCCGCCAGAATGAGACATTGGTGTTGTTTCAAGTCAGCGGGAGTCTTGGGAACACCGTGGCGCCGTAGGTACTTCGGCGACGCGCACAGCACTCGCCGGTTGGTCGCGAGTTTGCGCGCGACGAGATTGGAGTCCTCCAAGGCACCGATGCGGATCGCCAGATCGAATCCCGACTTGACCAGGTCCAGGGTCTCATCACCGAGATCAAAGCTCAGTTTGACGTTCGGGTGGAGCGCGAGGAACTCCGGTATCAACGGTGAGATGTACTGCTGTCCAAACATGGCGGCGGTCGTCACGCGCAGCGTTCCCGTTACACTGGCGCCGGCATGACGCAGACCGGCAGTCAACGTCTCGATCTCGTCGACGAGCACCCTGCCCTGTTCGGCCAACGCTGCGCCTTCCGGCGTAACGCTCAACTGCCGGGTCGTTCGGTGTAGGAGCCGAACACCGAGATCTCGCTCCAGTCGCTTCAAGCGCTGGCTTGCCACTGCCACAGACAGATGCAAAGAGCGTGCGGCCGCACTGATAGAGCCGGAATCGAGCACCCTGAGAAACAGCGCCACGTCGCCGATGCGGTCCATGATTATCAATATTTCGTTGAAACTGAATGTGGATAGTGCCGGTTCTCGTTGAAGGTGGGAAGCCCTACATTGAAGCTATGAAAACACCCACCGCCCTTTATGCACTCACCGCCGGCGCATTCGGCATCGGCACGACAGAGTTCGTGATCATGGGACTGCTCCTGCAGGTCGCGGCTGATCTGCACGTGAGCATCCCGGCTGCGGGATTGCTGGTGTCGGGATATGCGTTCGGGGTGTTTGTCGGTGCCCCGCTGTTGACGGCAATCACAGGGCGGCTGCCACGCAAGGCAACGCTGATTGCGCTGATGAGCATCTTCACGATCGGCAATGTTGCCTGCGCACTGGCACCCACCTACACGTTGTTGATGCTGGCGCGCATCGTAACTTCATTTGCGCACGGGACTTTCTTTGGTGTGGGCTCGGTCGTCGCCACGCGATTGGTACCTGCTGATCGCACGGCTTCGGCCATCTCAACCATGTTTACCGGACTGACCGCCGCCACTCTGCTCGGCGTTCCGGCGGGCGCCTGGATCGGCACTCACTTCGGTTGGCGCGCGACCTTTTGGGCGGTGAGTGCCATTGGCGTTGTTGCGATCGCTGTGATCGCGGCATTGGTGCCGCGTGATTCCTCGCATGAGTCGGCGGGGAGCTTTGGCAGCGAGCTCCGGGTGCTTTCGCGGCCGCAGGTGGTGATGGGATTGCTCACGACGGTTGTTGGTTTCGCGGGCGTATTCACTGTGTTCACCTACATTCAACCGATTCTCACACGCGTGAGCGGGTTCTCTGAATCCGAGGTGTCGCCCGTGCTGTTGGTGTTTGGGGTGGGCATGATTGCGGGCAACGTGCTTGGAGGGCGGCTGGCCGATCGGAAGTTGGTGCCCGCATTGCTCGGCACCCTGGCGGCGTTGGCCGTTGTCCTGGGACTGATGACTTTCGCGCTGCACAGCAAAGTGGGTGCGGTCATCTTCACGGGGCTGCTGGGTGCCGCCATGTTTGCGACTGTTGCGCCATTACAGTTGCGTGTCCTGCAGAAAGCCCAAGGCGCCGGCGAGAGCCTGGCGTCGAGTCTGAACATCGCCGCTTTCAACCTCGGCAACGCAACGGGCGCCTGGCTAGGTGGCGCCGTCATCACCCATGGCCTGGGATTGACTGCTGTGACTTGGGTAGCGGCTGTGGTGACTGTCGCGGGTCTGACGCTCGCTGTGTTGAGCGTTCGCCTGGATAATGAATATCGGATGGAGTGTCGTGATGGAGTATCGTTTTCTCGGTAATTCGGGCTTCAAGGTTCCAGCGCTCGGGTTTGGAGCGGGGACATTTGGCGGGAAAGGGCCGCTGTTCAGCGCCTGGGGTAATACAGACGAGCGCGAAGCGCGGCAACTCGTCGATGTTTGCCTCGACGCCGGCATCAGTCTGTTTGACACCGCCGATGTGTATTCCGACGGCGCGTCGGAGTCTATCCTCGGAGCTGCCATCAAGGGGCGACGCAACCGGGTCATACTTTCGACCAAGCTGACATTGCGCTCAGGGGATGGCCCCAATGACGTCGGAGCGTCGCGATCTCATTTGATTGAGGCCACCGACCGGGCGCTGCAGCGCCTCGGGACTGATTACATCGATCTGATGCAGCTGCATCACTTTGATGCGATGACTCCCGTAGAGAGCGTGATGTCGACGCTCGATGAGCTGGTCCGTTCCGGTCGGGTTCGTTATATCGGTGCGTCGAACTTTTCAGGCTGGCAGCTCATGAAGTCCCAGGCGGTTGCCGACCGATACGGGTATTCACGCTATGTTGCCAATCAGACTTACTACTCACTGATTGGCCGCGATTATGAGTGGGAGTTGATGCCGCTGGGGCTGGATCAGGGCGTCGGGGCCGTGGTCTGGAGCCCGTTGGGGTGGGGACGACTGACTGGGAAGATCCGGCGTGGACAGGCGCTTCCGAAGTCGAGCCGGCTTCACGAGACCGCCGGATTCGCACCGCCCATCGACGAGGAGCGACTGTATCGCGTAGTCGATGCCCTCGATGAGGTTGCCCGTGAGACCGGCAAGACGATTCCGCAGATTGCTATCAATTGGCTGTTGCAGCGGCCTACGGTCGCGACCGTGTTGATCGGGGCACGCAATGAGGAGCAGCTGCGAGATAACGTCGGTGCCGTGGGCTGGAAGCTGACGAGCGGGCAGATCGAGAGACTCGACACGGCGAGCCGTGTTACACCGCCCTACCCCTACTATCCCTACTGGAATGGTCAGTTTACGGAGCGCAACCCACCGCCGGTCCCGTCACCGGCCGCGCTCGTAGGCGTCTAACGCCAGGGCGAGCTACGAATGATTGCGCAAAAGTTGGCGCGCTGAAACCCCGGCTCCTTGTCGGCGATTACATCCGCCTTGACGTTGCCGAAGGTCGTCTGCGGCTTGTGTTTGATGCCGTCGTAGAAGGCCCGAATGATGTCTTCTTTGAACTGCTGCGTTCTCGGGAAGGCGGCCACGACTGCGTCACGCTCCGCGTCGGAATATTCTCTGTAAGTCAGTCCCAGCACGTCCATTTCCACACCGGCCGTTACCAGTGCAACGGTGGGATGCATATGTTGGGGGACGCCCGGCGTCGTATGCAGTGCAATGGCTGTCCAGACCTCGTATGCATCCTCCTCTGGAATCCCATGGCTGCGCAGGAAGTCTCGCGCGGCGTGCGCGCCATCGACTTCGAAGCGCTCGTGGGGGCTGCTGTGGCGCGGCATCAGGCCGATGTCATGAAACATTGCGCCGGCGTAGAGCAGCTCGCGGTCGAACTCGAGGCCGCGGTGAATACCGGCCAGGGCTCCGAAGTGGTAGACGCGGCTGGAATGATTGAACAGCAGCTCGGTTTCGTTGTCCCGGATGTACTCGGTGATCGCGCGGGCCAGCTGGCTGTCGGGGGCTTTGATGATGCTAGACATGAGATCCTCCTGGGTGGCCGTAAGCGTAGGATTCAGTTATCGTGTCCGCAATCGTCGTGTGCCGACGAAATGGGACATATGCGGACGAATGCGGACACATAAGAGAACTGTGGTCATGGTTGCCCTCCCGGGGGTGCAGTTGCTGGACGTTTCGGGGCCGTTGGACGTGTTTGCCGAGGCGAACCGGCAGGCCGGGTATGAGGCGTATCGGCTTCTCGTGGCCGCCCGGAAGGCCGGTCCGATCCGCAGCTCTTCCGGTGTCAGGTTGATGCCGGATCTGATCATTGGACAGGACTTCGACGGGCCGATTGATACGCTGCTGATTGCCGGATGTCCGGGAGCCGCGGATGTTTCGCCGGACCCTGTTGTAGTTGACTGGTTACGAAGACGGGTTCGCCGTGTACGGCGATATGGCTCGGTCTGCAGCGGTGCGTTTTTTCTGGCCGCCGCTGGTTTGCTCGACGGGCGTCGCGTGACCACCCATTGGGCTGTGGCTGCGAGACTGGCGCAACAGTACCCTGAAGTTGAGGTGGACCCGGATGCGATTCAGGTCAGCGATGGACCCTTGCGGACTGCGGCTGGGGTTACGGCAGGTCTGGACCTTGCGCTCAGGCTCGTTGAGGAGGATCTGGGGCGGGAGATTGCGATGCGGGTCGCGAGCCAGCTGGTGATGTTTTTCAAACGGCCCGGCGGGCAGATGCAGTTCAGCCGCAAGGGCGAGGCTTTACCGCAAGGCCGCTCTGCCCTCCAGGAGTTGCAGCGCTGGGTTGCCGCTCATCCAACACTCGATCACAGTGTCGTGAATCTCGCCAAGCGGATGAATCTGAGTGCGCGGCATCTGTCGCGACTGTTTCGCGCAGAAATGGACATCACTCCCGCAACCTGGGTCGAGCAGGTGCGCATCAGCGGCGCGCGCAGACTTCTCGAGGAAGGACGAGAGTCGCCCAAGCAGGTGGCCGCCCGTTGCGGGTTCGCTGATGTCGACACCTTTCGCCGCGCTTTCGCGCGCAATGTCGGCGTGACCCCGGCAGAATATCGGAAGCGGAATTCTCATTACCGCAGTGCATGAGGGTATGACAAAAGAGCCCAACCAGGCCGTGCCGAAAGGCGGGAGAATGGCGGGCTCAATGTCGCCTCCCGGAAGGGCCTCCATGACAACTCGAATAACAGGACTTGCGGCGCTGCTGACTCTGGGATTGGTAGGGTGCGGGTACGGCCATGGGGACATCGAGCCGGGTGTGTATCGCACGGTGCTGCAATTGCCCGGGGGCGAGCTGCCGTTTGGCCTCGACCTGGAGCACGAGAGCTCAGGTTGGGTGGGGTATCTGCTCAACGGTCCGGAGCGTCTGAAGCTCAGCGAGGTGACGGTCGAGGGCTCGCACCTGCAGATCAAGATGCCGGGCTATCTGAATCGACTGACGGCCGATACCCGGGGCAATCGACTGCAGGGCGAAGTGGTCATCAGCAAGCCGGAGGGCAAGGACCAGCACTTGCCGCTGAGCGCAGAATTCAAACAGACGTATCGGTTTTTCCCGCAGAGATCTCCCAGCGCCGTGGATGTTTCAGGGCGTTGGTCGGTTACTTTCACCGACGACAACGGCAAGGAGGAAGCGGCCGTCGGCGAGTTCTCGCAAGCGAATGATGAGGTGACCGGAACGTTCCTCACCGACACCGGGGACCATCGATATCTCGCCGGGCAGGTGCAGGGGAATCAGTTGTTTCTCTCCACCTTTGATGGCGCACACGCCTTTTTGTACAAGGCGAAATTGACTGGAGTCAACGGCGCGCTCGAGGGTGACTTCTGGTCGGGGTCTGCACTCCACAGACATTGGATTGCGAAGCGCGATGCGCATGCGGCGCTGGCGGATTCCTACAGCGTGACGGCCATGCGCTCCGGGGACTCGAAGTTCGCGTTTGCGTTTCCGGACCTCGATGGCAAAACGGTTACGTCTGAAGACGAGCAGTTTCGCGGCAAGGTGCTGGTGATTGCGCTGGGTGGGAGTTGGTGCCCGAATTGTCACGACGAGGCGGCGTTCCTGGCTCCGATGTATGAGGAGTATCGAGGCAAGGGACTGGAGATCGTTTCACTGATGTTCGAACACTTCGGTGACTTCGACCGGGCCGCAGCGGCGACCCGCCGATTCCGGCAGCAGTTCAACATTCACTATACGACGTTGATTGCGGGCATCTCGGATACGGATGAGGCGGCGAAGAAGCTGCCGATGTTGCAGACGTTTTATGGCTTCCCGACCACGGTCATCGTGGACCGGAAGGGGCAGGTGCGCAAGATTCACACCGGCTTCTCCGGTCCTGCCACCGGCGAGCACTACACGCAGTTTGTGAAGGAGTTCAGAGATAACCTCAATCAACTGCTGGCGGAATAGAGATCGGCGCGACGTTTCAGTTTGATTGCGTGCTCCGGGCACGCTTCGACGCATAGCCCGCAGCCTCTGCAGGCGTCTGCATCCACAACGAAGGCACGCTTGTTACCGTGCACGAATGTCCTGAATCGTTGCATCGGTGTCAGGTCGACTTTCTCGTCGGGTGTCAGGGACCTGATCATCAGGACATTGTAGGGACAAGCCGGGACACAGGGTCCCTTGGCCTCGCAACGCGATGGGTTGATCTGCGGGGCCATGACGCCCGGCGGAAATTTGCAGGGTGCCGTTCCCTTGGTCGACGTTGGCATGGTTACTCGCGCGTAATGTCCATGCCTCTATAGACGGTGCCGCACCGGGAATATTGTGCCCCTCGACAGGCCGATCACGCGGGCGCGGATTTGCGGCAGGCAAAAGCCATCGTCGAATCGATCGGCCGCCCCGGTTAGCGGATCAGCTTGCTTTCAGAAGCTCGACCAGCTCGCCGCCGGTGGCGCCTTCGAAGCTGGCATTGATCGATGTGGCCGCTCCCTGCTCCGTGCGGCCGTGGATGGCACGAATGAAGCACGCGCGATTGCGGCCGGCACTCTTGGCGCGATAGAGCGCCTTGTCTACGAGGCTGATGGCTCGCTCGAGCGCGATATCCGTGGTCGCGCCCTGAATCGGGAAGCGCGCACAGCCGATCGACACGGTGCACTCGACACTCTGGCCGTTCACTTCAATCGGGCGGGTCTCGACCACACTCAACAATCGGCCGACGGTTGCATTCAGCTCCGACTCACTCAACGGCTCCAACACCGCGAGGAACTCCTCGCCGCCCCACCGGACGAGCGTATCCCGGCCACGCAATGAGCCCGACAGGCGCTCGCCGAGCGCCGTCAACACCGCATCCCCGATCGGGTGACCGAGGACATCGTTGATGCGCTTGAAGTGGTCAACATCGATCAGAATCAGGCAACCGTGGAAGCCGCGATTGCGATGCGGCTGCAGGATGTTGTCATTGAAGTAGCGCCGGTTGTGCAGTCCCGTGAGGGTGTCGTGCTCGCTGGCATAGCGCAGTTGAGCCCCGGCCTTTCGCAACCGACTGAACGCCCAGCTCAGCACCATGCAGACGACGATGGCCAGGGCGGCGGCGATCAGAATCGCCTTCTGCCGGAATTGCTCGGCGGCCAGGTTGGCCCGCTGCAGGGCATTGTCGCGCTTGAGAATCTCGATTTCGCGAGTCTTGCGGACATCGTTGAATTTCGCTTCGAGCTCCAGCAACGAGCGCTGGCGGGCCGCGGTCAGGAGTTGCTCACGCAGCGTGCTTTCACGATGGAAGACTGCGAGGGCCATTTGCCATTGGCCGGTCTGCTCGAGGGTCTGGCCATACTCGTGCAGGAGCTCCGCGGAATCGGCAATGTCGCCGCTGTCGATGCCGGTGTTGATGACCGCTTCGATCATCTCCTCGCCGCGCTTCACGGACCCGGCGTGAATGGTGGCGATGCCCATGTTGAAGAGGACGGTCTGCTCGAGCGCATTTCGATGCAACGTCTTGGCAATCGACAGCGCTTCCTTCGAATACTGCAGTGACTGCGCATATTCGTTGGTTCGGAGGTAGGAGTCGGCCAGGTTGCTCAGGCCCAGAGCCAACATCTGACGGCTGCCGGAAGCGCGAGCATGCCTGAGGGCCTGGATCGAGGCATTGCGCTCGCCGGCCTGATCACTGCTGCGCGCGGCAACATCCGACTGCCGCAAGGAGATCTCCGTTAACGCTGCCTCGTCATGATCGGCGGCGGACAGGGATTGTGCTTCGGCGAGGAGTTGGATCGCTTTGTCGAGGCGGCCGGTCAACGTGTGCAGTTGCGCTATCTTGACGAGCGCTCGTGACTCGCGTGGCTGGCTGTTAGCTGACCGGGCCAGGTCGAGAGCTCGCTCGTACGCCGCCAGAGAGGCTTCCTGCTCGCCCACAAAGTGCAGAATGGTGCCGCGCAGGAGCTCGAGCCTGAATCGCTCGATGGCTGAACCGGTCTGCGCTCCCTCGAGACGGCGCAGCTCAGCCCGGGCCTCGCTGAAACGATCGCTCTGACACAGCAGGTAAGCCCGCACCAGGTGACTCGCCGAGGCGGCACCGCGTACGCCGGTTCGCCCCATGGCTTCGAGTTGGCTGACGACCGCCAGGACTTCTGTGTCCTGCCGTGTGTCGGCATAGAGGGTGCCGCGAATCAACAGGCTCTGGACGAAGGAGGCCTGATCCTCCGGATGGGCCTTGGCGCCTTCCAGCATGGCGACGGCCGCGTCGGGATCACTCCAACCCACCTGTTCCGCACGCGCAATGTCAGCGATCTCGCCGCACCACGCGAGCGGTGCGGCAAGCAACAGACTGGCGGCGAGAATGCGGGTGAACCGACGCAAGGGCTCGTAGCTTCATAGTAAAAGAAGGCGTCGAGTATCGACGGCTGCGGGCATATTCTGCAGTGAAGTCAGTCGCCTGGCGGATGCCCCGGCGCCGCGCCGGGCCGCGAGCAGGGCGGACTGTGATTCACGTCGCAGTTTTTGGGCGTGTTTGTTAGCGCTATCGTGTTGGAGGTGTCGGTTGAGTAGTGACTTTCGGCACCTGTTATTGCCGGCCGGCGCGAGTACATTGCCGATCCATGGACTCGGGGTCCGCAGTGACAGCAGAACCGCACGGCCTCCCCACAACCTCCCCCAGCAGGCACAAGCGACCTGTTACTGCGGACCCGGTGGCCCCGAGTTGAGGCGCGCTTCGCGCGCTACTTCTCGTTGCGCACGTGATGATCGTTGCGCGGGTGGTGGCCCTCCTTGGAGTCGATATCCGCCTTGCCGGTCTGTGAGCCCTGATTGGGCTGGGTTTGCTGGCGGCTGGCGCCGGATTTCGGGCGGCCGGGGGTGTCCTGGTCCGGCTTTGAATCGGGGTCACGTTGTGTCATGGGCGGAAGGCTCCTAAAGCTGGGGTACGTGATACTCGTTCAACAGTGCAGTGATCTGCGCGGCATCGCGCTGGAGCAATGAATCGAGTCGGTCGCGCAGCACCGTGTTGTCGCGCCGGACTCCCATGGCGATCGGGAATGTCATTGGGGACTGCGGTGTATCCAATACGGGGCTCACTGGCTCGATGCGCAAGGGAACCGCCGAGCGGGAAGCGAAGTATCCGGCCAAGGGGCCCCAGACAATGGCGACATCGATGTCGCCCTTCTCGACGGCTCGGATGATGTCCGCGGGCGGATTCGGCTTTGAGTAGTCGCCGTACAGCATGTAGCCGCGGACATTCTGAATCAGCCCGCGGCGCGCGAGGGAATGGGCGGGGGGTGTATTCATGGCGTTGTCGCCGATCATCTGGACGCCGATAGTCCGAGAACGCAGGCGTTCATCATCGAATGTGAGTCCGTCGAGTTGATCACGGGACCGGGTCACGAAAACATAGGTCGATCGGTAGTAAGGCCGGGTCGTCGCTATGCGATCAACACCGGAGGCGACGCCCGGCCAGATGTCGCACTTTTCCTCGTTCAGCGTGTTTCGTACGTAGCCACGGCGCTGGGCCCACCAGACATAGCTGACCTGCATTCCCATATCCTTCGCCAGAAGGGTCACGAGTTTGTTCTCGAATCCCTCCTGGGCACGGTTGGAGAATGGGAGGTTGTTAGGGTCCGCACACACAATGAGACTGGCCGCTGCCAGCAATCGCCTCATCGACCAGGTCCTGCGAGAGTAGAGGTATAGTCATTGGTGGTACCGGGCGGAGCTTGCCAGCCGGTGTCTTCATCGGCGGCGCGCGGGACCGCGGCCGGTGATTGTGAGGGCGTGGGGCCGTTCTGAGCGGCTAACGTAGCCGGCAATGACAGCGACCTGACATAGGCGGAGATCTGCCACAGCTGTTCATCCGGAATTTTCCCGCCCCAGGCCGGCATTCCGTTGGGGCGGCCTTCGACGAGCGTCTGATGGATTTGCTCCAGCCGGCCGCCGTAGATCCATTCGTCATCCATGAGCGAGGGACCCATTCCCCCTCCCCCGTTCGAGTGGCAGCCTGAGCAGTTGTATTGAGCGAACAGCCTCTTGCCTGTGGTCACGGCGTCGGCGTTGTCGTAATACTTCGCAGCTCTCGGGTCGATCGTCGTCAGTGAGTGACCTACACCGGGCGTCAACGCCGAATCGATAACGCCCCCGGCGTTCGCTACACCTCTGTCGGGGTCCACCGCACCGCCACTCTTGTGGCAACCCGATATCAACAAAAGCAATGCAAAGCTAATGGGGAAGCGCGAAGACATACAGCGTCCCTCCCGCAGTTGTGTACTTGGGAAGATCGGACATCACGTTCACCATGCCCAGGGCAGCTGAACCGTCGCGCGGATCGACGGGGCCCGATACAACAGCCCCGGACCAACCACCCACGCCTGAGAGCACTGCAACGTATTGGTGGCCGTCAGGCCCCTTGTAGGTCATGGGAGCACCGATGATTCCGCTGGCAACCTTGTATCGCCACAACAGTTCGCCGGTTTTTGCATTCAAGGCCTTGAACCAGCCATCCATCGTGCCGTAGAAGACGAGGTTTCCGGCTGTGGCGACCGTACCGGACCACACCGGGAAGTTCTCTGTCACTTTCCAGACGGGCTTGCGCGCTACCGGATCCCAAGCGGTCACTTCACCCCGGTGGCCGCCGGGTCCGGGCTTCATGTGCACACTCGCCCCGACGTAAGGAGTGCCGGCGATGTAGTTGACCTGCATGTTGAGCCAGTCCATGCACATATTTTCGTGCGGGATGTACAGCAAGCCGGTATCGGGACTGAAGCTGCTCGGGTTCCAGTCCTTGGCGCCGGAGGCCGTGGGACAGATGTTGTGGGTCTCCGCATCCAGCTTGGTTGTTTTCTCCGGGTTGATGATCAGCCGGCCGGTTTTCAGATCGACGCCCTTCGATGAGTTGATCGGCCCGTAGGGATCGGCCGACAACACCGTGCCGTTGGTCCGGTCGATGACATAGACATAGCCGTTGCGATCGGGATGGACGAGGACCTTGCGCATCCGGCCGCCGAAGGGCATGTCGAGCAGGATCTGCTCGTTCACACCATCATAGTCGTGCTCGTCGTGCGAGGAGAACTGATAGAACCAGTGCGCCGTGCCGCTGTCCGGATCACGAGCAAAAATCCCGGCGGTCCATTTGTTGTCGCCGGGCCGCTGGTCGGCATTCCAGGGGCCGGGGTTGGCGGTTCCATAATAGATGGCGTTCAGCTCGGCATCGTAGTTGGGCCAGCCCCAGACCCCGCCCCCGCCGATCTTCCACGCCTGCGCCGGCCAGGAGCTGACGCCCAGATCCTTGCCCTGGTCGGACGGGTAAGGGGGTTTGAATTCAGGGCCGATGAGCACGTCGGAGTCGGGTCCGGTGTTATAGGACTTCCACACCAGCTTGCCGCTGTCCTCGTCCAGGGCAATCAGCCAGCCGCGCACGCCGAGCTCGCCGCCGGAGTTGCCTACGTACACGTGCCCCTTGGCTATCAAGGGCGCCATCGTGATCGTTTCGCCGATGTTGATATTGCCGACCCGCGTGCGCCACAGCGGCTTGCCGGTTTTGACATCGAGCGCGATCACCTGCCCGTCGAGGGTTGAAAAGATGAATTTTCCCTTGTCATAGGAGCCGCCCCGGTTGACCACGTCGCAACAGGCGACACCCTGGCTGGCCGGCAGGGGCTTCGGGGCGAATTTCCACTTGAGCGGTGCGCCCGGTTGGGTGAGGTCCAACGCATACACATAGTTCGGATACGCGGTT
>Ga0105249_10003023_pt1 | contig 14514 bp, 10 predicted proteins | sample KBSS44metaG_FD_81522 | JGI IMG/M metagenome (GOLD analysis project Ga0105249, IMG submission 81522) | Switchgrass rhizosphere microbial communities from Kellogg Biological Station, Michigan, USA - KBS S4-4 metaG | ecosystem: Host-associated > Plants > Roots > Rhizosphere > Soil | place... | reverse complement strand
GACGTCCGCGAGCTGCGAGCGCTCGACGGCATCTCCTTCGACATCCACCAGGGGGAGTTCTTCGGCATAGTCGGCCGCAACGGCTCCGGCAAGAGCACCCTGCTGAAGATCCTCGCCAGCATCTACCGCGCCGACGCCGGCCGGATCCGGATGGCGGGCCGGCTGGCGCCCTTCATCGAGCTCGGGGTCGGCTTCAACATGGAGCTGACGGCGCGCGAGAACGTCGTCCTCAACGGGGTGATGATGGGCCTTACCCCGAAGGAAGTCCGTGACCGCCTCGACACCGTGATCGAGTTCGCCGAGCTCGAGGAGTTCGCCGACCTGAAGCTGAAGAACTACTCCTCGGGGATGCTGGTCCGGCTCGCCTTCTCGGTGATGCTGCAGGCCGACGCCGACGTGCTGCTGATCGACGAGGTTCTGGCGGTCGGCGACGCCGCCTTCCAGCAGAAGTGCGCCGACGCCTTCTACCGGATGAAAGCCGAAGGCCGGACGATCGTCCTCGTCACCCACGAGATGGCGGCGGTCGAGGCCTACTGCCACCGGGCGATGCTGCTGAGCGAGGGCAAGATCATCTACAGCGGCGACCCGGCCGAGGCCGGGCGCGAATACCTGAAGCTGAACTTCGAGGCCGACATCTCGAGCGGCGTCGAGGCCGAGACCGACGACCTGGGCGAGGGCGCCAAGGTGCTCGGCTGCCGGGTCGAGAACGCCGCCGGCGAGGAGGTCTCGACGCTCGAAGACCACGAGCAGATCCGGATCCACGCCGACGTCGAGCTGCAGCGCGAGGCGAGCGCCGTCCACGTCGGCTTCCTCGTCAGCAACGCCAACGAGATCGGCGTCTGCGACTTCGGCGAACTGGTGGCGCGGCCCGACTATCCCGCCGAGATGCCGGTCGGCCAGCGCTTCTCGGTCACCGCGACGATCGAGAACCGGCTCGCCGCCGGCCGCTACTTCGTCCACTTCGTCGCCACCAGCCCGAGCGGCATCTCGGTCCAGGTCCAGAACGCGGCCAGCTTCGTCGTCTTCAGCGCCGAGCACACCCGCGGCGTGATCGCCCCCGACCACGAGATCGAGGTCCGGCTCGAGGAGGCGGCGGAGTGAGCAGCGAAGCGCAGGCACCGCGCGGCGAGCTGCGCGAGGTGCGGGGACCGTCGGCGCTGGGCGGCGGCTCACGCCGCTTCTTCGACCTGCTCTGGCTGATCGCGGTGACCGAATTCAAGCGCGTCTACTTCGGCACCATCCTCGGCTACCTCTGGTCGCTGATCCGGCCGCTGATGCTGTTCGGCGTCCTGCTCTTCGTCTTCACCCAGGTCTTCCGGGTCGGCAGCGAAGACGTCGAACACTACGCCGTGCTGTTGCTGCTCGGGATCGTCCTCTACACCTTCTTCCAGGAAGCGACGACCAATGCGGTGACCTCGGTGGTGGCCCAGGAGGGGGTTGTCCGCAAGACCCAGTTCCCGCGCCTGGTGATCCCGCTCTCGACCGTCCTCACCGCGATCTTCAACCTCGGCCTCAACCTGATCATCGTCGTCGTCTTCCTCTTCGCCTTCGGCGTCGATCCGACCTGGACCTGGCTGCTCTTTCCCTTCGCGATCGCCGTCTACTTCGCTTTCACCGCCGCGGTCAGCTCGGCCCTCTCGGTCCTCTACGTCCGCTTCCGCGACGTGGCGATCATCTGGATGGTGGTCGTCCAGGTGCTCTTCTACGCCACCCCGATCCTCTATCCCGTCGACTTCAAAGGCGAAAGCTTCGAACGACTGATGATGATCAATCCGCTGGCGGTGATCTTCGAGCAGGTGCGCGTCTGGATCCTCAACGAACCGAAAGCACCGACCGCGCTCGAAGCTGCCAACGGCTGGCTCGGGCTGCTGCCGGCGGCGGCGATCTTCTTCGGCGTCTGCGCCTTCGCCGCCTGGGTCTTCAAGCGCGAAGCGCCCAGGGTGGCTGAGCAGCTTTGACCTAGTGGGTCGTCGCAGTCCTAGGGGGAGTCGGGCACCCCTCCGTCTTGCCTGCCACCGGCAGAGCCGGTGGAACCATGACCGGGCCTGACGGCCCGGGGAATATTCAGCGAGCTGTGGAGGCGCGTCGGAGGGGTGCCCGACTCCCCTTATTGGGATTCGCACCACGGGTCAGCCCAGCCGGATTTGGGTGAGCTTGGGTACACGGGTCGGCCAAGAGATCGGCAAAGCCGGTCTGTACACAGCGCCGCTCCAGGGTCAATCAGCTTTAAAAAGGGGGGTGGAAACTTGAACCTCCGGGGCTCGTGCGTTGAGGGGGATCTGGTGAGGGTCCTCCTAGCCTCCACAACTCGTTGCGTATGCCTCGCGCCGAAGGCGCGATCACCGTTCCACCGGCTTTGCCGGTGGTAGGCGTAGAGGACCCTCACCAGATCCCCCTCCGGAATTCACCCCCAACGAAGCCCGTACACTGCCCCCGATGCCCGATCCTGCCGCCACCTCGGTCGAGCCCCTCAACGCCGACGCCGAGCCCGCCGACCTCGAGAATCACCGACTGCGCAACGAACTCCAGCAGCGCGACGAAGAGATCCTTCGCCTCCGCGACTTGCTGATCGGCCGCGACGCCGAACTCGGCGCCTTCCGCGGCCAGCTGCAGATGATCGAGGACAACTCGAAGCGGGTCACCAGCTTGGCCGACCAGATCCCGATCCCTGGCGTGGGCATCTTGATCGGCCTCTTCATGCGGCTGTTCTCGGCCCGCCGAGGCTGAGGCGCCCAGTGGCGCCGCGCTTCTCGATCGTCACCCCGGTCTTCGAAACGCCGCCCGGCGTCCTCTGGCGGACGCTCGAGTCGGTGCGGCGCCAGAGCTTCGAGGACTGGCAGCTGTGCCTAGTCGACGACGCCTCGAGCGCCCCGCACGTGCACCGGATCCTCGACCTCGCCGTGGCCGAGGACCCCCGCATCCAGCTCCACCGCCGCGACGACAACGCCGGCATCGTCGGCGCCTCCAACGACGCGCTGGCGATGGCCGAAGGTGAGTTCCTGGCGCTGCTCGACCACGACGACGAACTCCACCCCGACGCCCTCGCCCACGTCCAGGAGGCCCTGCTCGACGCGCCCGAGGCCGACTACGTCTACACCGACGAAGACAAGATCGACGCCGAGGGCCACCACCTCGGGCCCTTCCTCAAGCCAGCCTGGTCGCCGGAGCGGATGCGGACGCAGATGTACACCTGCCACCTGAGCGTCTTCCGGCGCTCGCTGGTCGAAGAGGTGGGCGGCTTCGATCCCGAGTTCGAGGGCGCCCAGGACTGGGACCTGGTGCTGCGGGTGACCGAGCGGGCGCGCCGCGTCCTCCACGTACCCCGGGTCCTCTACCACTGGCGCGGCCTCGAGGCATCGACGGCGGGCAGCGGCGAGGAGGCGAAGCCGTGGGCCTTCGAAGCCGGAGGCCGCGCGGTGCAGGCGCACTGCGAGCGGATCGGGTTGCCGGCGCGGGTCGAACGCGACGCCGAGGACCCCGGCGTCTACCACCTGCAGCCCGAGCTGCGCGAGGAACCGCTGGTCAGCATCGTCATCCCGACCGCCGGCGGCAGCCGCGAAATCCGCTACCAGGAGAAGGTCCTCGTCACCCACTGCGTGCGCAGCATCGTGGAGGACTCGAGCTGGAGGAACTTCGAGATCGTCGTCGTCGCCGACACGACGACGCCGGCCGCGGTGATCGCCGAGCTGGAAGCGATCGCCGGCGAGCGCCTGCGGATCGTCCCCTTCGACCGCCCCTTCAGCTTCTCGGCCAAGATCAACGCTGGCGCCGTCCGCAGCCGCGGCGAGCACCTGCTGCTGCTGAACGACGACATCGAGGTCGCCACCCGGGACTGGATCGAGCGGATGGTGATGTACTCCTCGATGCCCGAGGTCGGCGCCGTCGGCGGCCGCCTCCTGCTCGAAGACGGCCGCATCCAGCACGCCGGAATCGGCTTCCAGGGCGGCCTCCCCGGCCATCCCTACTACCACTATCCGGGCAACGTGCCGGGCTACGCCAACGCGGTCAAGATCGCCCGCGACCTGCTCGCCGTGACCGGTGCCTGCCTGATGACCCGGCGCGAGCTGTTCGAAGAGGTCGGCGGCCTCAGCAGCGCCTTCCCGGTCAACTACAACGACGTCGACTACTGCCTGAAGCAGCACGCGGCGGGCCGCCGCGTCGTCTACGACCCCGACCTCGTGATGTACCACTTCGAGTCCTCAAGCCGCTCCTCCGAGGTCGAGGAGTGGGAGAAGCAGCTGCTGCTCGACCGCTGGTCGGGGCTGGCGGGGATCGACCCCTACTCGAACCCGAACCTGCGGGGCGAGTACCCGCGGCTCGTCTCGCCCTTCCTCTGGGCGCTGCGGCGGCGGCCGCGGCGTCGGCGCAAGCCGCCTGCTGAGGTGCTCGAGGCCGAGCGGCTCGGCGCCGGCGCTTGAGCGGTGCTCAACCGCTCCATTGTCATACTGCGCCGGGTGCCAGCGCTACGGAGCCTTGCCGGCCGCCGACGACGTCGCGGCGACCGCCCGCGGCTCTCCCTCTGCACGATGACCGCGGCCGAACCGTCGCGAGTGCGGGCCTTCCTCGAACAGTGGCGCCCCCTGGTCGACGAGGTCGTCGTCGCCGTCGACGAGCGAGCCCATCCGGCGACGACGAACGAGTGCGCGCGCGTCGCCGATAGCGTCTTCGTCGTGCCGGCGGCGATGGCGCACATGGAGCGCTATCTCGGATGGCTGCACAGCAGCTGCTCGGGCGAATGGATCCTGCGGGCCGACGACGACGAACTGCCCAGCGAGGCGCTGCGGCAGGTGCTGCGGCCTCTACTCGACGAGCGCGAGCCGACGCATTACTGGTTGCCGCGCAGTTGGATGTACCCCACGCCGGAGACGTACATCACCGAGGGGCTTTGGCTTCGGGACATCCAGCTGCGCCTGGTACGCAACCTCCCCGGTCTCTGGCGCTTCTCCGGGCATGTGCATTCGAACATCGAAGTTGCGGGCGCCGGCCGCATTGTCGACGCGCCGCTACTCCATCTCGCACTTCTCCTCGCCGACCTGGAGAAGCGCCGAGCCAAGGTCGAGGCCTACGAGCGTGTTACGCCCGGGCTTCGTGCCGAGTCCGCTGTGTCCCTCAACAGTGTGTTCGTCCCGGAGGACACCGGAGTGACCTCGCTCAACCAGTCGAGAAATTCCGACGTCGCGAGCTCGGCCCGCTACCTGAATGTCGCCGACGAGCCCGAGGCGGAGCCGGCGCCCCCCGCCGACGACGTGGCCACCATCGGACTGGGTGAGATCGAACGGTGGAATGGGGAACGGTCGGTTTCCGCGGACGCGTACCGAGCGCGCGTCACACTGCCGCAGGGCGTCGAACCGATGCGAGCCGACGGCATCCAGCACGTGCAGGTCGAGGTCACCAACCTGGGAGACGAATGGCTTCCGAGGGGCCCGCAGCCGGAGCCTCCGATCCAGGTGGGATACCGCTGGTGGCGGGAAGACGGCACGGAGATCGAGCGACCGACGCTGCGCACGGCCTTTACGGAGACCGTGGCACCCGGCGCGACGACGCGGCTTGCGATGGCGATTCAGGCCCCGCCGGACCACGGGCGCCTGCAACTCCGCATCGACCTGGTCCATGAGAACGTGCGCTGGTTTGAATGTCAGGAACGTCTCGATGTCGAAGTCTCCCCTCCATACTCCGAGGGGTTCTTCGCATCGCACGACGAGGGCAGCCGTGCGTCCGCGAGTGCGGTGCTCACCTGGTTGCTCGAGCTTTTGGCCCCGCAGAGCATCGTCGACGTCGGCTGCGGCACTGGCACCTGGCTTGCGGTCGCGCGCGAAAAGGGAGTTGACGACGTGTTCGGCCTCGACGGGCCCTGGGTCCTTCCCGAGGCGCTCGAGATACCGCGAGACCTGTTCGTCGCGGCCGATCTCACGGCGCCGCCGCAACTCGACCGGAGCTTCGACCTCGTCCTCTCGCTCGAGGTCGCGGAGCATCTGCCGCCCGCGAAAGCGGAGGCTTTCGTCGACCACCTCACCGCCCTCGGGCCGGTGGTCGCCTTCTCGGCCGCGATTCCCGGACAGGGCGGCGGCGGCCACACCAACGAGCAGTGGCCCGAGTACTGGGCCGAGCTCTTCGCGCGCCGCGGCTACGAAGCGGTCGACTGCCTGCGGGAGGTGTTCTGGAATGATGACGCGGTCGAGTGGTGGTACTCGCAGAACCTCCTGCTCTTCGCGCGTCCCGAGGCGCTCGACGCGGTCCCGAGCCTGCGCGAGCACCCGAGCCGGGGGAAGACCCCGCTGCCGCTCGTCCACCCACGCCGACTGGCCATGGCCGCATGACGACCGCCGAGCGCATCAGCGAGATGGACACCTCGCTCTTCAGGCAGATCGAGAGCCAGACGACCGAGCCCGACCGCCAGTCGCTGCTCGCGCTCCACGCCGCGATCGCCGAGCGCGGGCCGTTCGAGTACCTCGAGATCGGATCGCACCTCGGGGGCTCGCTGCAGGCGCTGGTCGCCGACCCGCGCTGCCGCAGCATCGTCTCGATCGACACCCGGCCCCTGCTGCAGCCCGACGACCGCGGCGACGACGCCGCCTACCCGGAGAACAGCACCCAGCGCATGCTGGACCTTCTCGGTTCAGTCCCCGACGCCGACCTGGAGAAGGTCGAGACGTTCGAGCGCGGCACCGACCAGCTACCGGTCGCCGACCTGCCGACCCGGCCGCACTTCTGCTTCATCGACGCCGAGCACACCAGGGCCGCGGCGCTTCGCGACGCCCGCTTCTGCCTGCAGGCGACGACGGCTGATGGCGTCATCGCCTTCCACGACAGCAACGTCGTCATGCCCGGGATCGAAGACTTCCTCGCCGAGCTCGACCGGCCCCATCACGCGTTTCAGATGCCGGACTCGGTCTTCGTGGTCGAGCTCGGCGAGGCGCGCCTCTGGGACACGCCGTACGTTCAGCGAGCTCTCGTCCCCATCGCCTGACACCCCCCGGCTCAGGTCTGGATCGTCAGGCAGAGGACGGCGCGGGCGGCCACCGCGAGGTCGGCGGCCCGGCCCTGCTCGGCGTTGTAGCTCGCCGCTGCCGCCTTGACGGGGGTGCTGCGCCGCCAGCCGCGCGGCGTGTGGAGGAAGACCTCCTCCTCGTGGCGACCGACCCCGGCGCGGCTCAGCAGGTCGTCGACGTCTTGGCGGTCGAGCTGACGGAACCAGCCGTGGTCCTCGCGGCGCCCGAAGGGGACGCTCAGATGGACGCGGCCGCCGGGTCGCACTACCCGCAGCAGCTCGCGCAGCGCCTGCGCGGCGTCCTCGCGCGGATCCTCGGCGCGCGCTTCGACCGCACCGTAGACGGCGTTGTCCATGCCGACGTGCTCGATCGTCGAGAGGCAGACGACCTCGTCGAACCAGGCGTCGCGTAGCGGCAGCCGGCGCAGGTCGGCGTAGAGGTAGGAGACGCCAAGCGAGTTGAGCGCGGTCGCCTCGGGGGCGAGGGTGACGATCGTCAGGTCCTCGATCGCCGGCAGCAACCGCTCGGCCAGATGGCGGTGGTTGAGCACCGAGCCGGCGTCGAGAACGCGGCCCGAGAGGCCGCGCGAGAACAGCCAGGCGTACTCGACGGTCCGCTCGTCGTAGCCGACGGCGAGCCCTGGCGGCAGCTTCGCGCCGGCGGCGAAGAGGCGCCGCCACTCCTCCTCGTCGAGGACCGAGGAGACGAGGGCGCGCTTGGTCGAGTCGTAGGCGAGACTGCCCGGCTCGGCCTCTGGAGGGAAGCGGCGGGCCCAGGTGCGCCCGAGCCGGCGGCGCGCCGGCAGCAGCCGCTCCCTGGCAGGCGGCGGCGGAGCGATCGGGTCGAGGCGCAGGATCGCGAACGGTGGGTCCGCCGCGTCGACGGCGAGGACCAGCTCGCCGGGATCGGAGGGCAGCTCCCGCTCGGCTCCGGACACCCGCAGGCCGCGGGCGCGGTAGCCGTCGAGAACCGAGACCGGATCGGTTCCGGCATCGCGCAGCTGCTGCGGCCAGAATTCGACCGAGCGCGGCCCGGTCTCCGTCTCGCTACCCTCGAGGTCCAGCTCGGCCACGGCGAGCGCTGGCGGCTTCCCGCCTCAGCCGCTCTGGACCGGATCGTTGAGGTCCGGCTGGATCGCGGCGGCGCGCACGTTCCCATCGCCGACCAGCGGAGCTTCGTCCGGCGGCAGCTCTACCGGCTCGACCCCGCTCGCCACCGGCTCCATCTTCACCGTCCACTGGAAGCCGCGAACCGACGGCTGCCCGACGCCGGTGATCACCAGACCCTTGCTGGCGGCGGTATCGACCAGCCAGTTGCGATCGAAGATGACGGCGTTGGTGGGGCTGACGTCGTTGATGTAGAGAGCGTTCTGGAACTCCTGCATCATCGGGAACAGCTCCTTGTCGAAGAGGAACCAGGTGCCGAGGAAGACCCCGTCCGGGGCGAGGATCCGCGCGACTTCGTCGAGGTAGTGCTCGGCGTTCACCTGGACCAGGTGGGTGAAGACCGACCAGGCGATGACGAAAGTACGGGAGTCGTCGGCGGCCGGGAACGGCGCGACCTCCGGTTTGTCGGCGCCCTCGTTCCAGAGCGGATACACCACGTCGTGGTGCTTGAACTCGAAGCCGGGGGCGTGCGGCGTCAGGTTCTCCGTGCACCAATCGACCAGCGGCTTGTGCAGGTCGATGCCGAGGTAGGAGCTGGGCTGCCGGTCCTGCTGGATCAGCTGCCGGGCGAGCCGGCCGCAGCCGCAGCCGAAGTCGAAGACCGACTCGTACGCCTCGGGCCGGACCTGGGGGAAGATCAGCCCGCCACTCGGGTTGTCGAACAGCGCCGGGTCGGTCGGGCCGACCGATTCGCGCATCTCGAGGGGGGGAATCGGAAGCTCAGTCATGAACCCATCCTGCCAACCGCGCGGTCACGGCGTCGCCAGTAGTCGCTCTCCGGGTCGTCCTTGCGCTCGGCGAACGCGATCCCACGCTGGCCGATCCGCAGCTGCGAGTCGATCTCGAAGCCGCTCTCCTCGAGCATCGCGCCGAGGCAGGCTTCGTTCGGCGCCCAGGCGTTGGTCGGATCGTTGTTCAGCGCCCGGCCGGGGTAGAACTGCATCAGCGGGATCTTCTCCAGCTCGGGGTCGAGGTCGGCCAGCCGCTTGAACTCGCCCGCCGAGGTCAGCAGCGCGTCGTCGATCATCTGCGTCTCGACGATCAGCCTGCCGCGGGAGACGGCGGCGATCCGGTCGAGCGCGAGCATCGGGTCGCGCAGGTGGTAGAGGACGCCGAGGAAGAGGACGAGGTCGAACGTTCCGAGCTCCTCCGGTGAGAGGTCGTAGACGTTCATCTGCCGCAGCTCGACCTCTGAGCCGATCAGCTCCTTGGCGATCGGGAAACCGGTCTCCTCGGCGGTCAGGTAGTCGATCGCGGTCACCTCGGCGCCGCGCCGCTCGCACTCGAAGGAGAAGAACCCGTCGCGGGCGCCGATGTCGAGCACTCGCTGCCCCTCCAGCGTCTCCGGCAGCCGCAACGCCTCGAGGATCATCTGCGAGTCGTTGACGCCCGGAGTGAGAAGTCCGGGGGCGACTTCAATACGGTGATACCAGTGCTCATGCGTGGCGATCAGGCGCCGCGCCTCATCCACGCCTTTGGCCATAATGGCCCGCAACTTACCAGCCGGGGAGACCGCTTGAACATCTGCACGATCATCGCGAGGAACTACGCCGCCCACGCCCGTGTCCTCGCCCGCTCCTTCGCTGAAACGCACCCCGACGGGCACTGCTCGGTCCTCGTCATCGACGATCCCGAGGGCCATCTCGACCCCGCCAACGAGCCCTTCGAGCTGGTCCGGCTGGAGGAGATCGGCCTCCCCGACGCCGAGCGGATGGCCGCCGTCTACGACGTGGTCGAGCTCTCGACCGCGGTCAAGCCCTGGCTGATGCGGCATCTGCTCGACCGCGACGGCGTCGAAGCCGTCACCTACCTCGACCCGGACATTCGCGTGGTCGACTCGCTGGCCGAGATCGAGCGCCGCTCGCTCGAGCACGGCGGCGTCCTCACCCCCCATCTGACCGCGCCGCTGCCCCGCGACGGCCGCAAGCCGAGCGAAGAGGACATCATGATCGCCGGCTCCTACAACCTCGGCTTCATCTCGCTCGGCGCCGACGGCGAGATCGCCGGTCCATTGCTCGAGTGGTGGTCGGAGCGGCTGGAGAACGAGTGCCTGATCGACCCCGGCAACGGCCTCTTCGTAGACCAGCGCTGGATCGACCTGGCGCCCGGGATGTGGCCGCAGCTCAGCATCCTCCGCGACCCCGCCTACAACGTCGCCTACTGGAACCTGCCCCACCGCCAGCTCGAAATCGACGGCGACGGCTACCGGGTCGACGGCGAACCGCTGCGCTTCTTCCACTTCAGCGGCTACGACCCGCGCCGCCCGGACGAGCTGAGCAAACACCAGAACCGGATCAAGCTGCGCGACGACCGGGCGCTGTCGCGGATCTGCGACGAATACGCCGAGGAACTGCGCGAGGCGGGCTTCGAAGAGGCGCGGACCTGGTCCTACGGCTGGAACCAGGCGGCCAACGGGCTCAACCTCGACCGCATCGCGCGCGGCCTCTACCGCGAGGGGGTCGACAGCGGCCGCCTCAGCGACTCGGTCTTCGCCGGCGCCGGTGCCGCGAGCTTCACCGAGTACCTGAGAGCGCCGATCCACGGCAGCGACGAGGTGGCGATCAACCGCTACGCGACCAAACTGTGGGAATCGCGCCAGGACCTGCGCGACATCTTCCCCGACATCGAAGGCGCGAGCGCGATCGCCTACCTAGAGTGGATGCGGAACTTCGGCGACGAAACCGGGATGTCGGTCGAGATGCTGCTCGGGCCGGCGACCTCGAACGGCGGCGATCCGGTCGCCGGGAGGGCGGAGATGGAGCAACGAGCGGGCGTCAACGTGGTCGGCTACATCAGCTCCGAGCGCGGCGTCGGCGAGGCGGCGCGGCAGGTGCTCTCGGCGCTCGACTCGCGCGACATCCCGGCCGCGGCGATCGACACGCCAGCCGAGCCGGGCGAGATCGAGAAGGTCCTGAAAGGGGTCTCCGACAGCGACCATCCCTACGACTTCAACCTGATCTGCGTCGACTCCGACTTGCTGCCGGCGGTCGCCGCCGCGCTCGGGCCTCGCTTCTTCGCCGGCCACCGCTCGGCCGGCCTCTGGTTCTGGGAGATCTCGACCTTCCCCGAGCAGTGGCTCGCCTCCTTCGACGCCCTCGACGAAGTCTGGGTCGCCTCCGAGTTCATCGCCGAGGCGCTGCGGCCGGTCTCGCCGATCCCGGTGCGGACGATGCGGGTCCCGGTCACCCCCGCCGAGCCGGTCGAGATGAGCCGTGCCGAGCTGGGGATGCCCGAGGGCTTCACCTTTCTCTTCGTCTTCGACTACCGCAGCGTCTTCCGCCGCAAGAACCCGCTGGGGCTGGTCGAGGCCTTCTGCAAGGCCTTCGAGCCCGGCGAGGGCCCGTCGCTGGTGATCAAGTCGATCTTCGGCGAGGAATTCCCCGGCCACCGCGAGCAGCTCGCCAAGGCGGTCGCCGAGCGGCCCGAAATCCACCTGATCGAGGACAACATCCCGGCCGCCGCCAAGAACGCGATGGTCGCCAGCTGCGACTGCTACGCCTCGCTGCACCGCTCCGAGGGGCTGGGGCTGACGATGGCCGAGGCGATGTACTTCGGCAAGCCGGTGATCGGCACCGCCTACTCGGGCAACCTCGACTTCATGACCGCCCAGAACAGCTTCCTGGTCCCGACCAGGGGGGTGCGAATCGGTCCCGACGCCGAGCCCTACCCGGCCGACGGCGAATGGGCCGAGCCCGACCTCGACCACGCAGCCGAGCTGATGCGCTCGGTATTTCATGACCGCGAGGCGCGCGAGGAGCGCGGCCGCCGCGGCGCCACCGACATCCGCCTCACCCACTCGCCCAACGCCGCCGCCGCCTGGATCGAGGCGCGGCTGAACGAAGGTCGGGCGGAAAGCTCGATCGCCCACCTGCTCGGGCCGGGGCCGGCCTCCTCGGGCTCGGCGGCGAAGCGCGACTTCGACCACCTGCTGGGATTCGGCGGCCTGCCGCCGAGCGACGACCCCCGCCAGCTGAAAGGGCAGGCCAAACGCGCCTACAACCGGCTGCTGCGCCGCTACGCCGCCTACCAGCACCAGATCAACGACTCGACCGGCCGCGCCCTCGAGGAGCTGCGCGCCGAGATCGCCGACCTGCGGGTCCAGATCGCCAGCGCCGTCGCCGGCGGCACCGCCGCCCACGGTCGACTCGCGGGAGCCGAGGAGCAGCTGCAGGTCCTCGGTGCCGAAGACGAGCACCAGGCCGAGCGACAGGCCCGGATCGGGCAGCGCCTCGAGCGGGCCGAGAGCCTGGCCGACGCGGCGGCGGCCCAGCCCTACATGGCCGACGAGCGGCTGGCGCCGCGCGAGCACCCGGTGCTGGGCGAGACGATCGGCTTCCGCACCGAGGGCGAGGGCGCCCACGAGGAGGGCTACCGCAGCTTCGAGGACCTCTTCCGCGGCCCGGAGGAGATGATCCGCGACCGCCAGCGCGTCTACCTCGACCTCGTCGCCGACAACCAGCCGGTGCTCGACGCCGGCTGCGGCCGCGGGGAGTTCCTCGACCTGCTGGCCGAGCGCGGGATCGAGTTCCAGGGGGTCGACCTCGATCCCGACATGGTCGAGCGCTGCCACGAGAAGGGCTATGACAGCGTCGTCCTCGGCGATGCGATCGAGGTCCTCGAGCAGGCCGAGCCGGGCTCGCTGGGGACGATCTTCAGCGCCCAGGTGGTCGAGCACCTGCCCTACGAGCAGCTGCGGCGGCTGCTCGAGCTCGGCGTCTCGCGACTGAAGCCGGGCGGCCTCTTCATCGCCGAGACGGTCAACCCGCACTCGGCCCAGGCCCTGAAGGCGTTCTGGGTAGACCCCACCCACCAGCACCCGCTCTTCCCCGAGGTGATGCTGTCGCTCTGCGAGACCGCCGGCTACGTCAGCGGCGACGTCTTCGCGCCGGTCGGCAGCGGCGACTGGGAGGAGGACCGGACCCTGGTCGGCGAGTACGCGGTGGTCGCGGTCGCGCCGGCGGCGCCCGAGGCCAAGGCCGAGGCGGCCGACGACTAAGCAGTCGAGACCGGGCTGCCTTCGTTCAGCAGCGCCAGGTCGGCGTCGATCATCAGCTTGACCAGCTGCTCGAAGTCGACGCTCGGTTCCCAACCGAGGTCCTCGCGCGCTTTGGTCGGATCGGCGATCAGCAGGTCGACCTCGGCCGGACGCACGAAGCGCGGGTCTTCACGGACGTACTCGGCGGGGTCGAGCCCGAGGTAGCCGAAGGCGATGTCGACCAGTTCGCCGACCGAATGGGTGACGCCGGTGCCGACCACGTAGTCGTCCGGCTCGTCCTGCTGCAGCATCCGCCACATCGCATCGACGAAGTCGGGCGCGTAGCCCCAGTCGCGGCGGGCGTCCTGGTTGCCGAGCGCCAGCTCCTTGGCGAGGCCGAGCTTGATCGCCGCCGCGGTGTGGGTGATCTTGCGGGTGACGAACTCGAGGCTGCGGCGCGGGCTCTCGTGGTTGAAGAGGATGCCCGAGGTGGCGAAGAGGCCGTAGCTCTCGCGGTAGTTGACGGTGATGAAGTGGGCGTAGACCTTGGCGACCCCGTATGGGCTGCGCGGGTAGAACGGGGTCAGCTCGTTCTGCGGCGTCTCCCGCACCTTGCCGAACATCTCGCTCGAGGAAGCCTGGTAGAAGCGAGCCTCGGGCCGCGCTTCGCGCAGCGCCTCGAGCAGCCGGGTGACGCCGACGCCGGTGAACTCGGCGGTCAGGGTCGGCTGGTTCCAGGAGGCGCCGACGAACGACATCGCCGCCAGGTTGTAGACCTCGTCGGGCTCGCAGGCGCGCAGGATGTCGCTCATCGAGCGCTGGTCGAGGAGGTCGCCGGTGTGGATGTTGATCCGGTCGCGGATCGCCTCGAGGCGGTGGTGGTTCTCGCTCGAGAGGCGGCGCACCATGCCGTGCACCTCGTAGCCCTTCTCGAGCAGGAGTTCGGCCAGGTAGCTGCCGTCCTGGCCGGTGATACCGGTGATCAGGGCCCGTCGCGCCATCGGCGCCAGTCTACCGAGCGCGCCCCCAGCGGCCGGAGACCACGGGCCGATGTGGCTATTGTGCCGCCCCGATGCCGGACCATGCCGCCACCTGGATCATGCCCAGCGACGAGACCGACCGGGGCAACCAGCTGGGCGCCGCCAACGTCGCCGCCGAACGCGCCGGGCGCCTCGTCGCGACGATCGTCGAGGGCGGCGGCGAGCGCGAGGTGGCGGTCACGGCCGGCCGCGAGACCGGGCTGCTGATTCTGCCCGAACTCCACCAGGTACTGCCCGAGCCCGGCAGTGCGCTGGAGTTGCTGCAGCAGGCCAGGACCGAGGACTGGCGGCTGATGTTGCTCTCGCTCGGGATCGACTCCGACAGCGGCGATGTCGCCGAACAG
>Ga0105249_10003013_pt1 | contig 14529 bp, 14 predicted proteins | sample KBSS44metaG_FD_81522 | JGI IMG/M metagenome (GOLD analysis project Ga0105249, IMG submission 81522) | Switchgrass rhizosphere microbial communities from Kellogg Biological Station, Michigan, USA - KBS S4-4 metaG | ecosystem: Host-associated > Plants > Roots > Rhizosphere > Soil | place... | reverse complement strand
AAGTTATGATACCAGCTTTATCCTGTTTTACCAACGCCACATTTGACAGCACAAGCGATGCATTAATAGCATAATCGAGCAATGTCATTTCTTCGAACGGCATCTTCATTACCCTACCCTTGTTAATGAGACAATAGATCTGCTGGCTTCTTTCATCGGTATAATTGTTTACCATCAATGCATCCTTACGGGCTGTAGCTTTCCAGTTTATAGTCCGGTAATCATCACCCCGCACATATTCTTTTATCTGTTCAAATTCCATACTATGACCAATTCTGCGAATAGTTTTCACTCCTGCTTCCTGTAACCGGTTGCTTACCGCCAGCAATTGATAACGCCTCATCTGTATATAGGATGGATAAACTTTCACTGTTTGATGAGCTGAAAATATATAACGACGTTTAACAAGTCGCAAAGGCGCATGCACATATATATTTATATCTTCAAAAGCATATTCGCCTCTTGTGGTTGGTTTTAATTGATATTCCAATTGAAATGTTCCGCTCCTTTCTAAGCTTACTTTTCTTAGCCATTTTCTTTCCTGGAATTGCACAGGGAGCTCATCAATAATACTCGCTTTAACAGGAAAGCCATAATGATTCTGCAGTTCAATAAAAACTTTATTCATATCGCCAATGCTGAATCTTTCAGACAAAATTCTTTTAGCAAAAATTCCATCCCGTTTGCCATATACCAACAAACAATCAATGACGACAGAAACAGCAAGTAATAAAAGTATTAATCCCCCGAAAGAAAAGAATGGCGGGAAGAAATAGCTGAAAATAAAAACAGCTGCTGCTCCCCCAGCGATGTAATAAACAAGATTATTTAAGTAGAAAGATTTTACCATCTTCTAATTACCCGATTCCGGGGGTATTGAATTACTAATTATTAATTATTCATATTAATTCATGAAAACATCAAACACAAAACCCTATCTCGGCACATCCATACCCTGTATGATCTGTTTTATTACTTCATCCTCTGTTATACCTTCCATTTCTTTATCCGGAGAAAGAATGATGCGATGCCGTAATATCGGTGTCACCATTTCAAGTATATCTTCAGGTGTTACAAAATCACGGCCGTGCACCGCTGCCATTGCTTTCGATGCATTCATTATTGCCAGTGAAGCTCGCGGTGATGCGCCAAGATAAATGGATTTATGATTGCGTGTTTGCTGAATAAGTTTAGCGATAAACTGCATCAATTTTTCGTCAATGATCAATGTCTTTATCTGCTGGCGAAGAGTGGTGATCTGCTTGCCACTCAATACAGGCTTTATTATATCGAGCGGTTGCGTATTTCCCATATTATGAAACTGGGAAAGTATCGTCATCTCTTCTGCCTCACTTGGATAAGGAACAATTATCTTAAAAAGAAACCGATCAAGCTGAGCTTCCGGTAACCGGTAAGTCCCTTCCTGTTCAATAGGATTTTGTGTAGCGATAACCATAAATGGAGCTGTCATGGGGTAAGTTCTTCCATCCACAGTAGCTTGTCTTTCTTCCATTATTTCAAGCAAAGCCGATTGCGTTTTAGCAGGCGCCCTGTTTATTTCATCTACTAATACAATATTGCTGAAAATGGGGCCTTTCTTAAATTCAAAACTCGCTTCTTTTGGATTAAAAACCGGCGTTCCTAATACATCAGATGGCATTAGGTCGGGAGTAAATTGTATTCTGGAAAAACCAGCATCTACAGATCTCGCAACCAGTTTTGCGGTTAAGGTTTTTGCAACGCCAGGTACACCTTCTATTAATACATGCCCATCAGCGAGCAATGCAGTAATGATAAGCTTTACCATATCATCCTGTCCTACTATGATCTTTTTTATTTCATTTCTTATAGAAAGTACGGCTTCATTAAGAGCAGTAAGATCGGTTCGTTGCTGAAAAATTTGTTCTTCCATGTAAGTGACTTATGATTTATTATAGAATGATTCAAGCTGTTTATGAAAATCTGTTAACTGGCTACTACTTATAAACTGCGTTTCATCAAGATACTTAATAAATGAAACAATTTTAGTCAGGCTGCCTTCGTCTGCACCACTTTTATATTGTAAAAGTTTGATGAATTTTTCATCCAGTGTATTTGTTGCAAGTTTATACCTGTTGCGTACATACTCCAGGAAGTATGCGGCCATTTTGTTGCATAAATTTTTATGATCCCCTTTATCATAATACAGCCGACCGATTGTTTTTACAAAATCAAGCGATTCATTTTTGGGTTTGGCTAAAAATGGAATGTATCGCTGCTTCCGGCGCATTTCCAGCAAGGAGTAAAGTAATAAAGTAAAAATTGCCGTTAACAGGGCAGCTTTCAATGCAGGAAAACCAAGCAATACAGTTAACCAGCCTTTCTTTGGGGTTTGATTTCTTTTATAGAGATAGTATTCATCCCATACTATCTTTTTTACTGTGGATGATATTACGGATAAAGCATTTTCATAGTAATGTATGTTGTCCTTATGCAATAAAAAATAATTACTAAAAGCGAGTGGCTCCATTTGAAGATAAAAATTTCCTTTCCCCGCATGAAGGTGAATAAAATTGGGGCGGCCATTTTCCCCATATCCTAATATTTCAGTCGTTGTAGAATCGATAACATCAAAATACGAGTTGAATTTTGTACCAGGATATTTGTAGGTTGTATTTTTTCGAAAAGGCGGCGCTACCAATGATATTTTCATATCTTCCTCCTGGTCATTATTGCCGAAAAAGAGCGAACCGTATGAACTACTATTGCAGCCAAGCATTTTATCTGCTGCTGCTGATGCATACGTTGTGCTTATAAAAACATCATTACCGTTTTCCGCAAAATTTATTAGGCGGCGCATTTCTTCTTCATCAGCCGAAAATCTTCCATTTATAGAAATAAAAGCCTGGTTTGATTCATAGTTTGAAAGTGAATCCCAATAGCCAGGCTCTGCACGGCTTGTATAAATAGTGGCCTGGGAAAACAAATGTCCAAGCCCTGTAAAAGCAACGGACATACCGTATGGTATTTTATCTTTTCTATTCAGTGTTATTCTTGGATTAAACTTATGAGCTTTTCTTTTAGCACCTGTTATTAATAAAATTATCAGAGCACCAAGCAGCAAGAACCCAAATAAATATGGAATATATTTTTTCAAATCTTATCTCAGTTGTCGGTCAAAATTGCTAAAGTCACTTTGTATAATATGATACATATCTTCTGTTACATCAAACTGTCCATACCAGCTATATTCATAATTACGGGTAATCCGGAAAAAATCCCTATAATATTTAGTTGGATGAAGCTGCATCAGGTAATCAAAGTTGGTTTTACCCTGGGCGTATTGAATAATATTCTTCTGCGAAAGATCTTTCAGTAGCCGTAGAAACATCAGGCGTATTGCTAACCGGTAGTTACCCATTTTACTGGCTTTATCAATTTCTTTCTGATAATTGATTGCAAAAATATCTTCGGTGTCCATTTCATCTTCTTTATCTTCAGCCAAACGCTGCCTTTTCTTAAAGATGCTAACATCATTTCCAGCAAGATACCAGATGATAAATGCAGCAAATCCGCCGATGATCAAAAGCCAAAGTAGCGTTTTAAACCACGTGCGCTGCCCAAGAGGTATATAAGTAGGGTCAAGTTGTTCTTTTTTCTTTTTTTTTATTTCAGCGTCGGCATACCAATAATCATTATCGGTTTTCAGTTTCTTTACCCAGCTACCCGGCACTGTCCTTATTTGCAGGGAATCATTGGATCGGCTAAACTGATCTTTTTTTAGAAAGTAATGCGTATCGCTTTCTTCATATTTTACATCTCCGGCTTTACTATCAGTTGTGATCCATTTTACGGTATCACGGGCCAGCGAGTTGCTATCATCATCTTGCGCCCATACCTGTATGCAGGTAAAGAACGCTAAGAAAAATAATAACGGTTTTACCATTAATGATAAAAAGCTTTGCTCTTTCTGCATCACTTATATTTCCTCCGCATTTAATTGAAGTGATAATTTTTTAGCAAGCCTTATTGGATAGACAATAAAATACCAGATAACAAATAAGACGGATAAAGCAAAAATGATAGTTGTAAAAATGGAAATATCGTTATAAAGGCGGGTAATAAACCCTTCAAAAAATGCTGCTAATGCAAATACAGGCACTAACCCTATCATTATTTTAACCCCATCTTTTGCTCCTTGCTTAAATGCGGTCATACGTTTTATAGTACCGGGAAATAAAAAGCTTTTACCTAAGATCAATCCGGCAGCGCCGGCAATAATTATTGCTGTTAATTCAAGTGTACCATGAATAAAGACTACCAGGAAAAAATCGATACCGAAACCTTTCGCTGTAAAATATTGATCGAAAATGCCGACCATTACCGAATTTTCTGCAAGCAAATAAAGACATGGAATGCCACAAAAAATACCGGCGGCAAACATTAAAAACGAAACCCTGATATTATTGATCATTATTCCTATCCAGCTAAACAAAGGGCTGCCATGCTCATAGATGCCAAAAGGATTGCCTTTATCAATGTTTTCCTGTGTTTGGTCTATGTATTCATCCCCAAAAAAACTTCTTGCAATACCTTCATCCTGCTTTGAAACAAAAAAACCAATAATGAAAAAAACCACAAAAAAAATGAATGTAAACAGAATTACTTTATGATGTTTTCTAATTGTAAGTGGAAGGTCATATTTCCAGAATGTGATCAACCTATTTGACTCTTCTTTCCGGTTCTTATAAATGCTGAGATATATCTTCGATGCTTCTGTATTAATGTATCGTGTTATTTTTCCCGAGGGATAAAATGTTTTTGCGTAGCCAAGATCATCTACCAATTGAGTAAATTCTTTTGCTATCTCATCCGGGTCATCGGAAGGCATGTGCTGATTCTTCAGCCAGCGATCTTTGTTTTTCTTTATGAATAAGGCTTCCCGCACTGTAAACTATTTACCTGTAAAATACTATTTTTTATAAAAGATAAAATTATCGTTGTAAAATTTAATTAGCTAAAAAATAGTATTTTAATGGCCAAATGATCAAACCGAAATGGGAGTAATAAAAGTACCTACTACTTTTAATATTGATGTGGAATTTGAGATCCCTGAGTTTTACAGGAGACTTTTTGCTTTGCTGATCGATATTATCATACTCTTTTTTTATAGTAAAATAGCTATCCAGATTTTATCCAGCATTCATGAGGAAAATGATTTTGATATGTGGGGAATTTCGGAACTTATCTTTTTACCCGTATTGATCTATCATGTAGTACTTGAGATCACAATGAACGGGCAAAGCTTTGGAAAAAGAATAATGAGCATAAGAGTAGTAAATGAAAATGGCGGCAGGGCAAGTGTCAGCCAGTTTTTGATAAGATGGTTTCTTAGAGACATTTGGTTCTTTATCCTGTTATTAATAGGAATGCAAAGTGGAATGAGAGGTGCTGCATCGGTATTTATTGTTCTTTCAGTTATAGCCTTTTTTATAACAGATATTATCCTGGTAGCTGCTTCAAAGAAAGGACAGCGCATTGGCGACCTGTTGGCGCATACAATATTGATAAAAACAAATGCCAGAGCCAGTATTGAGGACACAGTATTTCAGGAAGTGGCGGATACATACCAACCTACATTTCCCCAGATCATGCAGCTCAGCGATAAAGACATTAATGCTATTAAAAGTATTCTTGAAGCTGCACGCAAAAAAGGAGACTTTAATATGGCGGAGGCTGCAAGCAATAAAATAAAGACCCATTTAAGGATTGATTCTCACGTGTCGCCGTTTGAGTTTTTGGAAATGCTGCTGAAAGACTATAATTATCTATCTACAAAATAGAAAAGCGTCTTTGAATAGACGCTTTCACCGAACAAACTATTCTATACGCTTGCTGATATGCCTACCAAAAGAGCCAATGAAAAGAATACGATGCCAATAATGATCAATACACCAAGCACTTTAAAATAAGTAGAAAGATTTGCAAGTCCATCTCTCACTGATCCTGAATCATTCGTATCAAGACCAGTTTTTGTACTCCTTGAAAAACGATTAAGAAAATAAAAAAGAAATATAGCAATAATTAATCCTACTATAATGCTTATAAAATTTCCCGAAGTCTGCGACTGAACCCGCATTTCACCAAAACCGCCACCAAAATCATAGCTTTTAAGCTTATTCCTTTGCACAAAATAATTTATCAGTCCAAGAATAGATCCGGATATAGAAAAAATAGCGGCAATACCTCCCCAGGTAGCTGCGCCCCGCAGATTTTGTTTTAAATTTTCATCAAACCGAAGATCAAAAAGTGATTGGCTGGTATCCTGATTTTCCATAACTAAGTTTTTTTGGTTGATTAAGCAAACATTCCTGAAATAGATCCTAGAATTGAAATAGTTGAAATGATCATACTAAGTACAAAATATATTCGCATTGCTTTAAACCCTTCTGCAAGATCTATTGCGCTGCGATTTTGTAATCCTTTCTTAAGTAAATTAGAGGACTTGAAAAGAAAATAAAGCCATATCGCGGCGTAGGCAAATACGACAATAATCACAGCTATCAGTATGCCGGCAAGATTTCCCTGCCCTAATCCAGAAAGTGACGCTATAAGTGTTGCTATCCTGCTGCCAAAAGCTGCCAGCAATAAAAGCATTAAACCGCAAACGACAAAGCCTGTGATTGCGATCATTCTTGTCCATTTGCTTACGGATAAAAGATAAGCCTGGTCAGTACTATCTATATCCATTTCAAAAAGTGATGATGATTGATCCTGTTCCATAATCAAGTGGTTTGGTTTTTATAAATGTACTTGCACTTATTTAGTTATGCAAATTAATTATATACAGTGTTGATAAATTAAGTTGCTTATAAGAGGAAATTAAAAATTTTAGAATAGCCTAATAAGCCCGGGCAAACAACACTCTTTGTTTAGATGGCTTACCAGTTAAAATACATTTGCCATCTTCCTGCTGATTATTGAGTGGTATGCATCGAATCGTTGCTTTTGTTTTTTCTTTTATGGCTTCTTCAGTTTCTGCAGTGCCGTCCCAATGAGCAGAGATAAAGCCGCCTTTTTCATCCAGCAATTTTTCAAATTCATTCCAGGTATCGGCGTTGGTAATATGATCATCCCGGTATTGTTTTGCTTTATTGAACATATTTTGCTGAATATCCTTTAATAAAGTTGCTATGTATTGTTCAATACCATCAAGCGATACAATCTTTTTCTCTTTAATATCTCTTCTTGCTACTTCAACTTCGTTCTTTTCAAGGTCTCTTACACCAAGAGCTAATCTTACAGGCACACCTTTCAATTCATGTTCCGCAAATTTCCACCCCGGTCTTGTATTATCATTGTTATCATACGTTACTCTTATTCCAAGCTCTTTTAATTGCTTCATGATCTCGCTTACTTTTCCATCAATCTTTGCCTTTTGCTCGTCACCTTTATATATAGGAACGATGACTACCTGCTGCGGTGCGATCTTTGGCGGTAAAATCAATCCTTCATCATCACTATGTGCCATTACCAATGCGCCTACTAATCTTGTACTTGCTCCCCAACTGGTAGCCCAAACATACTCCTGCTGATTTTCTTTATTTGAAAATTTTACATCGAATGCTTTGGCAAAATTTTGCCCCAGAAAGTGAGAAGTGCCTGCCTGCAAAGCTTTACCGTCTTGCATCAACGCTTCAATACAATAGGTTTCTACTGCACCTGCAAAACGTTCGCTTGCTGTTTTTATTCCACGGATAACAGGCATAGCCATAAATTCTTCAGCAAAAGTTGCATACACGCCAAGCATTTTTTCTGTTTCTTCGATTGCCTCGGCAGCAGTGGCATGAGCCGTATGTCCTTCTTGCCATAAGAATTCAGCAGTCCGCAAAAACAATCTTGTACGCATTTCCCATCGCACTACATTGGCCCATTGATTAATGAGCAATGGAAGATCACGATAAGATTGTATCCAATCTTTATAAGTATTCCAGATTATCGTTTCGCTTGTCGGCCTGATAATAAGTTCTTCTTCCAACTTAGCATCAGGATCGACAATAATGCCTGTACCATTAGGATCATTCTTTAACCGGTAATGTGTTACTACTGCACATTCTTTTGCAAACCCTTCTACATGCGCCGCTTCTTTACTTAAAAAACTTTTGGGAATGAATAAAGGAAAATAAGCATTAACATGTCCTGTGTCTTTGAACATTTTATCGAGAGCATCTCTCATGTTTTCCCAAAGGGCAAAGCCGTGAGGTTTAATAACCATACAACCTCTTACTGCAGAATAGTCTGCCAGTCCTCCTTTAATTACAAGGTCATTATACCATTGCGAATAATCTTGTTGCCGTGATGTGATTTCTTTACTCATGTGCTGGTTGCTGGTTTTTGGTTGCTGGTTATTTCCAGTCTGTATTGTCAACTCCTTTTATAAAAAGATTTATTTTTTTGCCTAGTATTTCTAATTTGCCGTGAAGATAATTATACACGGATTCATCTTGTAATGACTTTGTTCTATAGAGATTTTCCAGATGATCTGTAGTTTCATCATTCGACCCTAATGAATAAACAAGGTATTTTACAAATTCCGCTTTATAACGCTTGCGGCCATAGCCTTCAACAATGGTTGCTTTAACAGATTTGCTTGATCTTCTGATTTGTGAACCTTCTTCATACATTTCAAATTTGGATAATTTAGTCAGAGACATTTCATGTATTTCAACAACAAGCTCATCAGCCAATTTCCAAATCTCAAGATTTTTATAGCTCATACAATAAGGCTTAAAACAATTACATAAGCGCCGAACAGTAACCAGAGACCAACAACCAAAAACCAGCAACTTTTGTTTTTAATTAACAGGGGGTCATATACTATTTCAGTGATTCTTCGCAAATTTGTTACACAAACGATTGTGTAAGGCGAAAAGTCGAGCAAAAGTAGTAACTTCATTTTTAAACCGTTTAAAACCATTTGCCATGAACTCCAAAATTTTACTCCTGGCATTCGCAGCAGCTGCTATCAGCAGTTGTACTACAGCTTACAAAACCGGTCAAACTCCTGATGATGTTTATTATTCCCCGGCCCGCCCGGTTGATGAATATGTGCGCATGGAAAAAGAAGATGATCGTCGATACAGCAATAACGAAGACTACTATGATGATCGCTACTTGCGTATGAAGGTTCATAATCGTACCCGTTGGTCAGATCTTGATGACTATTACTATTATGACAATCGTTATAACTACACTACTTATAACGACTGGAATAATCCATGGAGCCCGAATGCTTACTGGAACTATTGTTATAATCCTTATTATAGTTCTTCTTATTATCCTTATTATAATCATGGAATGATCATTGTTAACCCGACGGTTAAAAATATATATTCAGCACCAAGAAGGTTTAATTTGAATTCCTATAATAGTAATTCACTTACTAATAATAATTATACTAACCCAAAATCTGTCCGTACTTCGAATTCAACGTACAGCGGATCAGGCAATGTTAATAATACAAATAGCAGCAGCAACCGAAGCAATCCTGGCAACTTCCTGAGAAATATTTTTAATAATGGAAGTTCTTCATCAACTAATAATCCAAGTTCTTCCAGTAGTAGTACAAGAAGCTCAAGTAGTAGCAGCAGTTCGTCATCATCGGGTGGATCGTCTTCCGGCAGCTCTGCACCTGTAAGAAGATTTTAAAATGATCTCATCATCAGGTCTTTTTTTGGAAAGGCTGTTAATTATATTAAGCGTTCGCTTTATTGAAGATTTAACTCATTACTCTTATAATTCATAATACTATGAGAAAGCTATTTTTCATATTAAGTTTTATTGTCTTCTCCATAACAATGTTTGCCCAAGAGCCTGCTGATGCATTGCGTTATTCATGGTACACATCCAGTGGAACAGCAAGACAACAAGCAGTAGGTGGCGCTATGACTTCCCTCGGTGGTGATATTTCTGCTGTCTTTGTAAACCCGGCTGGTCTTGGTTTTTATAAAACCGGTGATTTCGTTTTAACCCCTGGCTTTAATTTCTTAAATAATAAAGCAACTTATTATAACAAACAGGAAAAAGACAAAAGAAGTGGCTTTGCATTTGGGACAAGTGGGTTGGTATTGGGTGATAGAAAAGAAGGCAGAACAGGTGGTGGCGCTTTTTGTATTGCGATAAATCAAACTGCCAACTTTGGAAGTAAAATATTATACCGTGGTGCTAATAACCAAAGTTCTTATTCTCAAAAATTTTTGGAGGAAATAAGAAACAATAATGATAAGGATGCAAATAATGTTGCAACAGGCTATCCTTTCGGAACAAGCCTTGCTTTTAACACTTATTGGATCGATACAATTGCCGGGGGATCTTCAGGTAATTACCAATTTCAAACAAGAGCTCCCATTGCTACGGGGCTTTTTCAAGAAAACGCTATTACGAATAAAGGAGGAATAACAGAACTGGGCTTAGGATTTGCAGGCGACAGTAAGAATAAATTCTATTATGGATTTACTCTCGGCATTCCGTTCTTACACTATGAAAGAAATGCAAGTTTTACTGAAGCAGATGCTACAGACAATCCTAATAATAAATTCGACTATGCTTCTATAAGTGAAAATTTAACTACAAACGGAACAGGCTTAAATTTGAAACTGGGTATTATTTATAAACCTGTAGAATATGTACGCCTTGGATTAGCGATACATACTCCAACATTTTTCAGACTTACTGATAAATACAATGCCTCTATAACTGCGAATACTGAAAGCTATAAAGGAATATTAAATCAAAGCTCAGATATGCTTACCGGAGCTGATGCTCAGTTCAAATACTGGATGTTTACCCCTTACCGTATAATGGCAAGTGGATCTTATGTATTAAGAGAAGTGGAAGATGTAAGGAAACAAAAAGGATTTTTAACTGCCGACATTGAATATGTAAACTATAAAGCTTCTTCATTCACTACCGATCCGGATGGAGACAATAGTCAATCAACAAAGGATTACCTGAAATCATTAAATAAAACAATTGACAAAACCTATAAGGGAGCGTTGAATTTTAAGGCAGGGGGTGAATTAAAATTTACAACTATTATGGTCAGGCTTGGGGCAGCTTATTACGGCAATCCATATAAAAATCTTAACGGTGAAAAAGGAAATCGTTTCCAATTAACAGGCGGGCTTGGTTATCGTAATAAAGGAATGTTCATTGATCTTGCTTATGTACATACAATGGGTAAGGATGTTCATTTCCCCTACCGCTTAGACAGCAGTCCTTTTGCGGGAGCGAGAATAAAAAACACCGGGGGAAATGCTGTTGTAACAGTTGGTTTTAAAATCTAGCCTTTACTATATCTGCTTATTTTTTTGCAGAAGGTTTTTAATATCGTCTTCAATTTTCTGAGCGTCTAAAGGTGAATACCATTTTATCTCTTTGTCTTTTTTGAACCATGTCATTTGGCGCTTGGCATATTGACGTGTATTTTGTTTAATTAACTCAATAGCTTCCTGTAAACTGATTTTTCCATCGAGATAATAAAATAACTCTGCGTATCCCACTGTTTGAAGTGCATTCAGGTTTTTATAAGGCAAGAGCTGTTTTACTTCACCAGGTAACCCGGTTTCCATCATCTTATCTACTCTCGCATTAATATTTCTGTGCAATTCTTCTTTTGGCAATTCAAGACCGATCTTAATAATATTAAAATCTCTTTTAGTCTTATCATTCTTACGGAAAGATAAAATAGAATCACCGGTAGATTCAATAACTTCCAGTGCCCTCATCATTCGTTGAGGGTTTTGTATCTCTCCTGTTTTAAAAAACTCAATGTCTTTAATTTTTATTTCGGCCTGCAACCATTCTAATCCATTTTTATTATAGTTATTGATAATACTTTCACGAATGGCAGGATCAATAGCCGGTATTTCATCAAGCCCATCACAAAAAGCTTTTATGTATAAACCTGTGCCACCAACAATAATTACGGTATCATGTAGCTGAAAAATTTCGTCAGCTTTTTGCAAAGCATATTGTTCAAAGGTTCCCGCATTTACATTGTCATGGATAGAATGTGACGCAATAAAATGATGTTTCACTGTTTTTAATTCTTCTTCAGATGGCCTTGCTACGCCAATATTTAATTCCTTAAAGCATTGGCGGCTGTCAGCAGAAATAATTTCTGTTTGAAAATGGAGAGCAAGCTTAACAGCAAGTACAGTTTTTCCAACACCCGTTGGACCGGCAATTATAATAGCTGTTTTTTTTTGAGAAAGTATCATGCAGAGGGGGTAATAATCTGTTATACCTCTTCTTCGTTACCACCTTCTTCGGCTGGACCGGCGGTACCGCCAAAATCAAGATCATCTTTTTCTTCGCCTTCTTCGCTAAAACCCTCGCCTACCTGCGTCAGATCATATTTCTCTTCTATATCTACGAACTTTGCACCGAGCAATCCTTTCGTACCATACTGGCTTGGCCCAATACCTTCAGTTCTGACAACAGATGGATAAATGATCTTCGGGTTTTCTTCTTTAGATACATTAATAAGTTCAACCAGGAAACTCCAGTTCTTATTAAAATCGTAGAGGTAAACAAATTTTTGATTGGGATCTTTTATTTCAGAACCAATGGTGATTTCAGCCATAATGAGAGGCGGCACTTTATACTCCTTCTCATATTTTTCAAGGCTTATTTCCCTGCCATGTTGCCAATGATCATTGCTGCGAAAAAAAGTTGCCTTGTGTTTATTGTCAAACTCGTATGATTTTAATATCATTTCATGCAGATCCTGGAAAGTTTGCGTATGCCGGATTACAATATCACGGTATATGCTTTCATCTTCTTCAAAATAAACCCTGAATTTAAGTATAGCCATTCAACAAATTTATGATATTCGGTTCGATAATGATTGAGATCAGATCGTTGATTTTTTTACTGTAAGACCAAGCTCCGATGCTTTATTTACCATAAACCTGTATGCATCTTCATATGTATTCGGAATGATGCCATCCAATATTGCATCTTTCACCGCATCTTTTATTATTCCAACAGGTTTTGAAGGAGCCAACCCAAATATTTCCATGATCATTTCTCCATTAACAGGCGGCTGCCATGTCCTGATATGATCCTTTTCTTCAACTTCTTTACAACGTTGCCTTACCATCTGAAAGTTTTCCTGGTAACGTTTTACTTTTTGTTTGTTCTTTGACGTTATATCAGCATCGCAAAGCAACATCAGGGAATCAAAATCTTCACCGGCGTCAAATAATAATCGTCGTATCGCTGAATCAGTGATATTTTCTTTTGTTAAACTTATTGGACGAAGATGCAGTTCTACCATTTTCTTTACAAATCGCATCTTTTCGTTTTGAGGAAGCTTTAATTTACCAAATATCTTTGGCACCATTCTTCCGCCAACTACTTCATGCCCGTGAAAAGTCCAGCCATGACCTTCCTCAAATTTTTTTGTAACAGGCTTAGCAATATCATGCAGCACCGCAGCCCATCTCAACCATATATCATTCGAACTTGCAGATAAATTATCCAATACCTGCAGGGTATGATAAAAATTATCCTTGTGTCCTACTCCATCTTTATATTCAGCGCCTGCCAATTCCGTCATTTGTGGAAAAATATGATGCAATAAACCTGTTCTGAATAATAGATCGAAGCCAATAGATGGTTTAGTGGCCATTATTATTTTATTCAGTTCATCGGTGATCCTTTCCTGGGAAACTATTTCTATTCGTTCTGCATCACTTTTGATAGCACTCAAAGCTTTTTGTTCAATGAAAAAATTTAATTGCGTTGCAAAACGGATAGCTCTTATCATTCGCAATGGGTCGTCACTAAAAGTTTGCAATGGATCAAGAGGAGTCCGTATTATTTTCTTTTTTATATCAGCCAGGCCATCAAAAGGATCTATCAGTTTGCCATAATTTTTTTTATTTAAACTAATAGCCATTGCATTAATGGTAAAGTCACGGCGGTTCTGGTCATCCTCAATTGTGCCGGGGCTTACCTCGGGTTTGCGTGAATGATAACGGTAGCTCTCTTTTCTTGCACCAACGAATTCAATGTCGAAAGCCCCTTCTACGACTCCCCCAAAAGAGGAGACTTTAGAAAAGTCATTATTATTTGGGGAATCAATTTTTATATGTGCTGTTCCAAAGTTTTTAAAATAATTGATATGGGGAGGTGGGTTAAATTTTTCCGCTACCCTTTTGGCTAATTCAATGCCATCACCAGAGCAAACAATGTCTGCATCTTTTGAAGGTCTTCCAAGTATTTTATCCCTTACAAAACCACCAATCAAATAAGATTCCATCCCAAGCTCTTCTGAAGCCCGGGCAATCTTTTCTATTATAAATAATTCTTCTTTTGAGCAATTAATATCCATCGTTGCAAAGGTAAGGCTGTTCGAAGTTTGAAGTTAGGGGCGAATAACAAATGGCGTTCCATTTTGCCATTTGATCAATGCTGAAGGATCGGCAGTTGTTTTTTCTTCCTGCCTGTATTGAACTATATAATCAACTCCGTTCTTTATTT